>Ga0194038_1000251_pt1 | contig 23576 bp, 22 predicted proteins | sample JunL226m_MetaG_FD_148630 | JGI IMG/M metagenome (GOLD analysis project Ga0194038, IMG submission 148630) | Anoxic zone freshwater microbial communities from boreal shield lake in IISD Experimental Lakes Area, Ontario, Canada - Jun2016-L227-6m | ecosystem: Environmental > Aquatic > Freshwater >... | reverse complement strand
TCTCTCGCGGGTCCGGCGGCCGGCACGGCGGCCTCGGCCGCGGTGGACTCGCTGCTGGCCAACTCCGCGGTGCAGAGCCTGATCAGCAGTCTCGCCGGTGACATCGCCGGCGGCACACCGACGAGTGAGATCGCCGCGACAGTGTTGAAGGCCGTCGTCGCGACTCCCGCACTGCAGATGGCCCTCGGAACCGCAGTCGGTCAGGCGATCGGTGCTCTGCTGGGTAGCAACCCCGTCGCGGCAGTGGTCGGCGGAGCGGTCGGTGCCGCCGCGACCGTGCTGATCGGTGTGGCTTCCGGATTGGTGTTGCTGTTCAACGGATTCAGCGTCGCCACCCCCGCTGCGGCAAGCACCCGCGACTCCGGCTACTTCCTGTCGGTGCCGGTCGCCGCCGCGCTGTACTGACCGGCGTGCGTCGTCTCGCCGGACTGATCGTCGCCGCGGCGATCGTGGTCACGGGGTGCGCGCCCGGGGTGAAGACCGTCGCCGGCGAGCCCGGCGCAGCGTCATCGTCGACAGCGGGTGGCCTTCAGCCCCCGTTGGGTGTCCGCGTGCAGGACGGAAATCTCGAGTTCGCCGCACTCAGCGTCACCACGACACAGACTGTCGGTGATCCGAAGGAGCCCGGCCTGTCGGTGAACGCGCGCGGCGTGTTCGTCGTCATCACCGTATCGATCCGCAACACCGGTGATAAGCCGACCACCTTCATCGACCGCTACCAGAAACTCGTCGACAAGCAGGGCCGTACTTTCGAAATCAGCAATGCCGCCGATATCTACGGAAACCGGGACGTCCCCTCGACGAAGATCCAGCCCGGTGACGGTCTGGTGGTGCGGCTGGCATTCGACGTCCCCACCGGCACCGTGCCCGCGAGCATCACGCTGCACGAGTCCGAGACCTCACCCGGAGTGACGGCGCAGCTGTAACTAGACGCGGCCGCCGGCGACGTCGCCGCCGAAGCGCTGCGCCAGCCACACCGGCAGGATCGCGAGCACCGTGAGCGTGGCCGCGACGACGTTGATCACCGGCGCCTGATTCGGGCGGAACAGGTTCCCGAAGATCCAGATCGGCAGCGTCTGCACGGTTGGCCCCGCGGTGAACGTGGTGACCACGATCTCGTCGAAGCTCAACGCGAACGCCAGGATCGCGCCGGCCAGCAGCGCGCCGCGAGTCAGCGGGAAGGTGATGTTCCGGAACGTCTGCCACGGGGAGGCCCCGAGATCGGCCGATGCCTCTTCCAGGCTTGCGCCCAGCCTGCGCAGCCGCGCCTGGATGTTGTTGAACACGATGACGATGCAGAACGTCGCGTGCGCGATGATCACCGTCGCCAACCCCAGTGCCACGTGCAACGCCGAGGTGAACGTCGCGTTCAGTGCTATGCCGGTGACGATGCCCGGCAGCGTGATCGGCAGGACCACCAGTAGGCTGACGGTGCGGTGGCCGAAGAACTGGTGACGCTGCACGGCAAAGGCGATCATGGTGCCCAGCACGAGTGCGATGGCCGTCGCGCACAGTCCGACGAGGACGGAGTTGCCCAGCGCGCGCCACATGCCCGCACTCGACCAGGCATCCGACCACCAGCGCAGCGTGAAGCCGCTCGGGGGGAACGCGAAGGTTTTGGATGAGTTGAACGCATTGAGCAGCACGAGCAGCAGCGGCGCATAGAGGAACACCAGCACCACCGCGGTCCACGCCCGCAGCACCCCGCGCATCCTCGCTGACAGCATCTACAACTGCTCCAAAGCTCCGCTGCGTCGCATCGCCAGCAGATACAACACGATCGCCACCAGGGGGATCAATGACAGCGCGGCCGCCAGCGGCTGGTTGTTCGCGGTCACCAGTTGCCCGTAGATCAGGTTCCCGAGCATCTGGGTCTTGCCGCCGACGATCGTCACCGCGATGTAGTCGCCGAGTGACAGCGAGAAGGTGAAGATCGAACCGGCGACGATGCCGGGAAGCACCAGCGGGCCCACCACCCGCCGTAGCGTGCCGGCGTCGGAGGCGCCGAGATCGGAACTGGCGTCGATCAGTTCGTCGGGTACGCGGTCGAACGCGGCGAACACCGGCAGCACCATGTAGGGCAGCCACAGGTAGCACAGCGTCAGAATCGTGGCGACGATCCCGTAGCCGGGGGTGTGGCCGCTGACCCAGTGCAGCGGCCCGTCCGGGGCGAGCATCATCCGCCACGCGTAGGCCTTCACCAGATAGCTGGCCCACAGTGGCGTGGTGACCGCCACCACCAGCGCCAGACGCGCTCGCAGCGAGGCGACCTTCGCCATATACAGACCGAGTGGGACGGCAAGCAGCGCGCAGATGAGCGTGACGGTCAGCGCGACGCCGAGGGTGCGCAGCGTGGTGGTCCGGAACACGGCGTCGGTGAGAACACGGATGACGTTCTCGCCGGTGAAGCTGCGCACCACCGAACCGGTGAAGGTGTCGGTGGTCCAGAACGCCGAGAGCAGCAGGACGGCGAGCGACCCCAGGTAGGCGACGACCAGCCAGGCGAGCGGCGGGACGAGCAGGAAGGCCAGTCGTGCCCGGTTACCAGGCCGGCGGGTCAGCCCTTGATCTGCTGCCACTTGTCGACCCACTCGCTGTAGGCCGTGCAGTTGTCCCCGCTGCCGTCGACACACTTCTTCTGCGGCGTGGTCCAGTAGCTGATCCGCTCGGCGTACGCGGCGTCGGTGGCGTGGAATGTCGCACAGAAGTTCTTGTCCTGGGTCAGATCGCAGGCCTTGGTCTGCGCGGGTGCCTCGCCGAAGTACTCGGCGACCGCGGCGTTGACAGCCGGCGAGGTGATGTAGCCCATCCACTTGTACATGCAGTTCGGGTGCGCGGCCTTGGCGGCGAGCATCCAGGTGTCCGACCACCCCGTCGAACCCTCCTTGGGCAGGACGGTGGAGATCTTCACCTTGTTGTCCGACGTGATCATGTTCGCGATCACCTGCCAGCTGGTGCCGATCACCGAGATGCCGGATTCGAAGGCCTGCACCGCCTTGGTGTAGTCCGACCAGTACTCGCCGATGTTGGCGTGCTGTGCCTTGAGTAGATCCACCGACGCGTTGAGTTGCTCCTCGGTGAGCGCGTAGGGGTTCTTGATGCCGAGTTCGGGTCTGGTCTTCGACAGATACAGCGCGGCGTCGGCGATGTAGATGGGGGAGTCATAGGCGGTGAGCTTGCCCTTGTACTCCGGTGCGCCGGGGAACACCGCACCCCACGAATCCAGCGGGCTCTTGATCACGTCGGTGTTGTACATCAGCAGGTTGGCGCCCCATCCGTGCGGGATGCCGTACATCTGGCCGTCCACGGAGTTCCACTGCCGGTTTTTGAGGAACGAGGCGATGGTGGCGTAGTCGGGCACCAGTGCGGTGTTGACCGGCGCAACGTCACCGGCGTAGATCAGGCGCAGGGTGGCGTCGCCGGAGGCCGAGACACCGTCGTACTGACCGGTGCGCATCAGCTGGACCATCTCGTCGGAGGTGTTGCCGATCTTGATGTTGACCTTGCAGCCGGTCTCGTTCTCGAACGGGTGCACCCAGTCCACCTTGGGGTCGTTGGAGCCGTCCTCGGCGTAACCGGGCCAGGCCACCAGGCTCAGCTGGCCCTCGCCGGCGCCGATCGACGATGCCGGGGTGAGCTTGGGTGGGGCTCCGGCATTCCCGCCCTGGGTTCCGGACTTCGCGCATCCCGCGACGAGTACACCCGCCGCGGCGGCGATCGCCAGTGTCTTCCTCATCTCGGACTCCTATCCGCCAGACCTGTGAAGTGGATAGTACGGATATGGTTGCGCCCGTGATCAGGATTGTCCGTCTGCTCTTGGCGGTGATCGCCGTCTGGCTGACTCCGCTCATCGTGCCCGCTACCGCCCATGCCGACGCAGGCCCGGACAAGGTCACCGTGGGGGCCTTCATCTACGACATCCAGGACATCAACCTCGCCGATGACAGCTTCACCGCGGACTTCTATCTCTGGTTCCGGTGGAAGGGTCCCCGGGTGGACCCGACCGACTCGATCGAACCGATGAACTCCAATGCGATGCAGAACACCACGACCTCGCAGACCGGAGGAGTGACGGGCAAACCGCTATACCCCGCGCCGTTGGACATGCCGGACGGGTCGAAGTACATGGCATTCCGGTACCAGGGCGTGTTCAGCAAGAAGATGAGCCTGGAGCGGTATCCGTTCGACGTGCAGAACCTGACGATCGTCTTCGAGGATCAGAACGAGGACACCCGCAGCCTGGTGTACATACCAGACTCGACGCCCGTCTCGATCAGTCCCGCCGTGACGATGCCCGGATATCAGATCGGCACGCCGACTCTGACCGTGGTCGCGCATGACTACCCGACTAACTTCGGCGATATCTCCGCACCGAAAGATCTGAAGTACTCCCGGATCGTCATCGATATCCCGGTCGATCGCGATCCGCTGCCCTACATGGTCAAGATCATCCTGCCGATCATGATCGTGGTGCTGATCACCTCACTGATCTACATCCTGCCCGCGCGGATGGAGGATGCGCGGGCCGGAATCGGCATCACCGCCATGCTGACCATCGTGGCATTGCAGTGGACCACCGACAGCAATCTGCCCTCGGTCGAGTACCTGATGATGCTCGACGTGATCTACATCGTCTCGCTGCTCTACATCCTCGTGGCGATGGGATACACGGTGGTGGCGAGCCGCCGCAACAGACATGAGATGGCCGAGGCGCTCACGCGTTCACTCGACCGCCGCATGGGCATCTGGTCACTGGTGCTGTACGCGGTGATGATCGCGCTGACAATCGCCTTCTATCTCAGCCATCACCGGGTCGAGTCGATCTTCTAGCGGTTGGACTGCTCCTAGAGGGGATTGAGCACCCGGTCGAGAAACTGCCGTGTTCGCTCATGGATCGGTGCCCCGATCACAGAACTGGGTGGCCCCTGTTCGAGAACTTTGCCACCATCAATGAACAAGACCTGGTCGGAAACCTGGCGGGCGAACTGGATCTCATGGGTCACGATCACCAGCGTCCAGCCTTCGGTGGCCAGATCGCGGATCACCGCAAGCACCTCGCCGACCAGTTCGGGATCCAGCGCGGACGTGGGCTCATCGAAGAGCACAAGTTTGGGCCGCAACGCCAACGCGCGCGCGATGCCGACGCGTTGCTGTTGTCCGCCGGACAACTGATACGGGAAGTCGTCCCGCTTATCCGCCAAGCCAACGCGGTCCAGAAGTCCGATGGCCTCGCTCGTCACCTCTTCGATCGAACGCCGCTGAGCCACCAGTGGCCCCTCAGTCACGTTCTGCAGCACCGTCTTATGTGGAAATAGATTGTGCGCTTGGAACACCATCGCACTCTGGGCCCGGTACCGGGAGATTGTGTCCTTGGATATTGGTCGCGCGAAGTCGACGGTGATGTCACCAATGCTGATGACGCCCGAGTCCGGCACGTCCAGTGCGTTCAAAGACCGCAGCAGAGTCGTCTTTCCCGATCCGGAGGGGCCGATCACCGTGGTGGCCGAGCCCGCTGGAACCGTGAACGAGACACCATCGAGGACGTGATTGTCGCCAAACGCTTTCGTGATCGCTTGAACGTTGACGAGATCGCCATTCTTGACGGTCATCGGGCCACATGCCTTTCCAGCCGTTGTTCAACCCGGCCTTGCGCGAAGGAGAGTGCGAGGCAGATCACCCAGTAGTAGACGGCAGCGGTGCCGTACAGCGCGAAGAATTCAAAGGTTGGTGCCGCGGCGATTTGTGCGGTGCGAAGCAGTTCAGTGACCAAAATGGTCGAGGCCAGCGAGGTGTCCTTGACGAGCGATATGAGGGTGTTGGACAGCGGCGGGACCGCGACCCGGGCTGCTTGGGGCAGGACGATGCGGCGCAGTGCGCCGGCGTACCCCAGTCCGATGGTCTGGGCGGCTTCCCACTGGCCCTTCGGGACGCTCTTGATCGCTGATCTGATGATCTCTGCGCCATAGCCTCCGACGTTGAGGCTAAAGGCGATGACAGCGGCCGGAAACGGGTCGATCTTGATGTGGAGCTCTGGGAGAGCGAAGAAGACGATGAACAACTGAACCAACAGCGGTGTGCCCCTGATGATCGAGATGAACAAGCGGGCCGCATTGTGCAGCAGGACGTTATGGGACAGTCGGGCAAGTGCCACGACCAGCGCGATCGCGAGGCCGATGACAAAGCTGATGATCGTCAAGGGGATTGTCTTGGTGATCGTTGCTTTCGCCAGCGGCACGAGATTGTTGCGGATCAATTGCCAGGTTGACTGCTGCCCGGCGGGTGAGGCGGGAGTGGGCGCTCCGGTCGCGTTGGCGTTCAGGTACTTCTGCGAGATTGCCGCCAATGTGCCGTCGCGGCGGAGCTCCTCAATGGCTGTATTGAGGTCGGGGAGCAGTCCGCTGTTCTTCCGCGCGGCGAAACCCTGCGTGCTCTTCTGACCGGTCTGGGCCGCGATCTTCACCGAGGTGTCACCGGTCTGTGCGAGATACGCGTAGACCGCGATACTGTCGTTGACCACGACGTCGACTCGGCCTTGATTCAGAAGCTTGATCGCCTGTGTGAAGCCTTCGACGGCTTCAACTCGTGCGCCGGCATCCCGGGCCACTTGAGCCCAGTTACTGGTCATCGATTGTGCAGCGGTCCGCCCTGTGAGATCGGCCAGAGAGGTGATCGATGTGTCGTCGGTCCGGGTGACGATGACGCCTTCGCTGACGGAATACGGCTCGGACATGTCGTATTTGGACTGACGCGCCGGCGTGATGCTCACCTGATTGGCGACGACGTCGAATCGGTTGGCCTCCAACGCCGCGAAGATCGAATCCCAAGGTGTTTCGACGAATTCGACGCGAACCCCGATTTTGTCGCCCGCGGCACGGGCGACGTCCACGTCGTAGCCGACCAGTTCACGCGTGGTTTGGTCGTGGTAGCTGAATGGTGAGTAGGTGCCTTCGGTTCCGACTCGTAGTACTCCGGAGTCCAATGCATCGCGTCCGGTCGACTTCGATCCGCATGCGTTGAGCGTCAACGCCGCCATCATCGTGATCGCAAGCAGGATGATGCCGCGCCGGAGCCGCATCTAGCGGACGGTATTCATACGTTCGGACGGTAAGAAGGGTTCCGATCAGGCAGATCGGGAGTCAGATCGAGAAGTCCTCGCCGTGCCACACGCCTGCTTGCGGAGGCCGGATGACTCTTTCCCCGGCCGGTTTTTCTGATTGAGTCTCCAGTCGGGCGACTCGGGTCAACAAGGAATACAGACTCACGCCAAGTGGGTCGGGTAAATCGGACTCGGTGGCTGTGGATCCGGTGCTGTCGACGATCTGGCCGGGCACGCCCACCACCACAGTCCCAGGAGGTACCGGCTTGATGACCACAGAGTTGGCGCCGATCCGGCTCCCCTCGCCGATTGTGATGGCACCCAGGATCTTTGCGCCCGCACCGATGATCACCCCATTGCCGACTGTCGGGTGGCGTTTCACGGCCTGAAGGTTGGTCCCGCCGAGTGTGACCCCGTGATAGATGGTCACGTCGTCGCCGACTTCGGCGGTTTCACCGATCACAACCCCTGTTGCGTGATCGATGAACACACCGGAGCCCAGTTTGGCGCCGGGATGAATCTCCACCCCGGTCAGCTTGCGGATGATCTCAGCCAGGAATCGCGCAGGCAGCTTGGCGCCGCGTTGCCAGAGCCAGTGCGTCAGCCGGTGGCCCCATACAGCGTGCAACCCGGGGTAGCAGAGAATCACCTCGGCAGTCGTTCGGGCGGCGGGGTCACGATTCATGACACTGCGCACGTCCCGGAGGATTCCGGCGATCATGCTCAGTCGGCGAGACCTGCGAACAGAGCGGTACTCAGATACCGCTCTCCGAAGCTTGGCAGCACCACCACGATTAGCTTGCCCGCATTTTCGGGGCGATGGGCGAGTTGAACGGCGGCCCAGGTTGCGGCGCCGGAGGAGATGCCGACCAGCAGGCCCTCCTCCTTTGCCAGGCGACGGGCCATCTCGAAGGACTCGTCATTGCCGACCTGGATGATCTCGTCGACCAACTCCGTCTCGAGGACGGGCGGGACGAAACCCGCGCCGATGCCCTGAATCGGGTGCGGGCCCTTCTGTCCGCCAGACAGCACCGGTGAGGCCGACGGCTCGACCGCGACGAACTTCACCGACGGCTTGCGCTCCTTGATGACCTCGGCAACGCCGGTGATGGTCCCGCCGGTGCCGACGCCGCCGACGAAGATGTCGATTTTCCCGTCGGTGTCATCCCAGATCTCCTCGGCGGTGGTGGCACGGTGGATCGCCGGGTTGGCCAGGTTCTCGAACTGCTGTGGAATGAAGTACCGCTGGTCTGTTTTGGCCAGCTCCTCGGCCTTGGCGATTGCGCCAGGCATCCCCTCGGGTCCAGGGGTGAGAATCAGCTCGGCACCGAATGCCCGCAACAAGATCCGTCGCTCCATGCTCATCGTCTCGGGCATGACGATGGTGCATCGGTACCCACGCGCCGCGCAGACCATCGCCAAGGCGATGCCGGTGTTACCGCTGGTGGGCTCAAGGATGACGGTGTCCTCGCCGATCAGGCCGGCCTTCTCGGCGGCGTCGATCATGGCCACCCCGATGCGGTCCTTCACGCTGCCGCCGGGGTTGAAGAACTCCAGCTTCGCGACGACGTCCGCGCCGGCTCCATCGGTGACTTTCCGCAACCGGACAAGCGGAGTCTTGCCGGTCAGCTCTGTGATGTCGTTGGCGATCCTGCTCATAGCTCCATTGTCCCTGTAGAGGTCAACCGCCGCAGCCGTGCTGTCCGGCCGCGTCGTGCGCTGATCGGTTCCCGGTCGAAATGCTGCCCTCGGCAATCCGCCGGACCGCGCCCAGGAAGGTGTCGATCTCGTCGAAGGTGTTGTAGAAGGCGAATGACGGCCGCACCGTGGTTTCCAGGCCCATGCGCCGCAGAATCGGCTGCGCGCAGTGGTGCCCGGCCCGTACCGCTATGCCTTCGGCGTTCAGCGCCTTGCCCACTTCGATGGGATCGTGACCGGCGAGCACGAAGGACAACACGCTGGCCTTGTGATCCGCAGTGCCGACGATGCGGACGCCGGGGATGGCGGCCAATCGCGGGGTGGCGTACTCCAGCAGGGCGTGTTCATACGCCGCGATTCGCTCGACTCCGACCTTCTCGACGTATCGCAGTGCCTCGCCGAGGCCGACTGCATCGGCGATGTTCCCGGTACCGGCTTCGAACTTGTTCGGCAGGCCCTGAAAAATCGCCCGCTCGGTGGTCACGTCGGCGATCATGTTGCCTCCGCCTTGCCACGGCGGCGTCTCGGCCAAGGCTTCCTCGGTTCCATAGAGCACGCCGATCCCGGTGGGCCCGAAGATCTTATGTCCGGAGAACACGAAGAAATCGGCCCCGCAGGCCTGCACGTCTATCGGCACATGGGGAACCGACTGTGCCCCGTCGATGAGGACTCGGGCGCCGTAACGGTGACCCAGAGCGACGATGTCGTGTACCGGGTTGACCGTTCCCAACGCGTTCGACAGGTGTGTCGCGGAGACCAACTTCGTCCGCGGGCCGAGGAGGTCTTCGAATCCGTCCATCAGGAGATTCCCCGCGTCATCCACCGGTGCGAATTTCAGGACGGCGCCGGTCTGCGCGGCAATCATCTGCCACGGCACGATATTCGCGTGATGCTCGAGGATGGTGATGACGATTTCGTCGCCAGGCCCCAGATGCTTGGCGCCCCAGGATTTCGCGACCAGGTTGATCGCTTCGGTGGTGCCGCGGACGAAGATGACCTGCTCGGCCTTCGGTGCCCCGATGAACCTGCGGACGGTCTCCCGGGCCTCTTCATAGGCGTCGGTGGCTCGGGCTGCCAGTTCGTGCGCGGCGCGGTGGATGTTGGAGTTCTCGTGGGCGTAGAAGTACGCCAGCCGATCGATCACCGCCTGAGGCTTCTGTGTCGTCGCCGCGTTGTCGAACCAGATCAGCGGGTGGCCGTCGACCTTCTCCCGAAGGATCGGGAAGTCGGCGCGGAGTCGATGAACATCGAAGATCTCGTGCGATTCGGGAAGTTGCGGAACCGGGCTGCCGAAACCGGGAGGAGGGGCGGCGAACGCCGAGGTGAAGTAGAACCTCGACTCGTCGCCGGTCACCGCGGGTGCGGGCATTCCCGGTGAGTCTGGGGTCGGCAACGCCGGAACCTCGATCGGGAAACCGGGGATTGAGAAAGAGGTGAGCGCCGGCGGTACGGTCGCCGTCCGGGTGGCACCCGCCAGAACGCCGGGCAGTGTCGGCACGATGCCGGCAGGGATGACGAAATCAGGCAGTGCCGATGTCGCGATCGTGGTGTCGGGCATCTCGCCGCGTGGTGCGACCGGAACCGTCTGTGGCGGAGAGACATCCGGTCCCGGGCTCACCGGCTGGGGTACAACGACATCAGTCGACGTCGGCAGTGCGGCAGCCGGGACGCTGACGGGCGCGACACCCAGGGCAGTGGTGCCGTATGAGGTGGCCGCGGTGACGTCGGGCACCGAGCCCCGCGGCGCGACCGGAACACTCTGCGGCGGAGTGTCCCTGCCCAGGCTGCCGAACATCTGCGTGGCGAGCGCCGCCAGTTCGGCCTCGCTGATCGGAAGTTCGTCGCTCACTTGTAGGTGTGGTAGGTGTCGATGGCAGCGCCTTCTAGCACGGCCAGTGCGTCATCGGTGAGCACCGCCAGCGACGAGTACAGCGTCACCAGGTACGAGGCGATCCCGGAGCGGTTGATGCCGGTGAACCGCACCGAGAGACCCGGGGCCTGCCCGCCAGCCAAGCCCGGCTGGTAGAGGCCCACCACACCCTGACGCTCCTCGCCGGTGCGCACCAGGATGAATTTGGTCTTGCCCTTCTCCACCGGCACCTTGTCGCTCGGGATGATCGGGATGCCGCGCCAGGTGATGAACTGCGCGCCGAACAGATTGACGACGACCGGCGGCACGCCGCGGTAGGTGGCCTCGCGGCCGAAGGCGGCCACACCGAGCGGGTGGGTGAGGAAGAACGCCGGGGTCTTCCAGACCTTGGTGATGAGCGCGTCGAGATCGTCGGGTGTGGGTGCGCCGCTGAGAGTCTTGATGGTCTGGCCGGCGGTCACCTGCGACAGCAACCCGTACTCCGGGTTGTTGATCAACTCGGACTCCTGACGTTCCTTGATGGTCTCGACCGTCAGGCGCAACTGCTGGGTGATCTGGTCATGCGGGCTCGAGTAGAGGTCGGATACCCGGGTGTGGACGTCGAGCAGCGTGGAGATGGCGCGCAGCGTCAGCTCCCGCGGGCTGGTCTCGTAGTCGACGTAGGTCTGCGGCAGCGGATCTTCGATGTTCTCCCCGCCGATCTCGGCGTGGATGGCGACGCGGTCCGGGTTGACGACCCGGTTGACCCGGTAGATGCCGGCCTCGACCGGGACCCAGCTCAGCAGGTGCAGCAGGAACCGCGGGGTGATGCTCTCCAGCTGGGGCACCGTCTTGGTGGCATTGGCGAGTTGCCGGGCCGCCAGGGCGCCAAGAGCCTGCGATTCGTTCTGGGCCGACGTCATTTATCCTCCGTATGGTCTGTTTCCCCGTACCCATCATCCTGCTTCAGCCTCGAGAGCGCGAGGTTTGAATCAACCGTGATGTAAATAGGGGTCATTGTGACGACGTCACGTAAGGTAAGGCACATGTCGTCGTCCGCACCGCAGCGCTCTGTCTTCGCGAGCAGCCTTGCCGTGCGTTCCTGTTGTTGTTGATCCGCACCGCGCCGTAGTTTCCTGCGCCCAGACCGCTGCCTTGTCGGCTAGCTGTGTCTGAGCTGTTCAACACCACAGACAAGAGATCACGCAATGCCCTCCCTGACTTTGCCAGTCCCCACCCGGGCCGCGGTCGGCGTCGACCGCCGGATCCTGCCGGCGCCCCTGGTCGACCTGAGCCGGATGACCCACTACCGGGGCGGCACGTACTCGCACACGGTGGACACCATCGTGTTCGCCGACGGCAGCGCCGCCCGCACCGACCTGATCCGGCTCAACCCCAACATCCCGGCATATTCGCTGGACTTCACCGCAGTCGCCCCCACCCGGCCGTCCCGGTACGACGCCGAGAGTTGGGCCGCGGTGCCACATCTGCAGGCCCGCGCCCACGAGTCGGAGGTCGACTGGATCCTGCGGAACTCCTACCCGACGCTGTCGACGGTCGCCCTCAGCGACCGGTTGCGACGGGCCGGATACGCGCTGGGGTCGCGCAATATCGCAGAGCACGAGGCGATCGCGGGCACGCAAGCTGCTATCTGGTATCTCACCAACGGCCTTGAACTCGATGACCGGGCTCTCGACGAGCCGATCCGCATCGCCGAGGAGTCCGGCGCGATCGAGGTCGAATTCGACGACGATGTCCAACTCGGCAGCTACACGGCGAAGGTCTCCACCATGACCGGCGCTGTGCTGCGGCTGCAGAAGTCCGCCGACGGCGAGAATTGGGACGACGTCGCCGCGTCGGCGGTCACCGTGCCCGCCGGCGGAGCACTCGTCGCACGCACTCTCGGCGTGGGCGCCACCCTGTCGCACAACCGCTTCGGCCGCCGCGGAGTCGGCCACCGGCACTACCGCGTGCTGATCGACGGAGAAGCCATCGTCACCGATGTGGCATTCCGCCTCGACGGCGCCGCCCGCTACCGGAACGCCGACGCCGTTGTCTTTCTCTACGACTATCTGCTGGCCGGTGCACGCGCCGCGCGCGAGGCTGCAGTAACGCCGTCGCTGAGTGTCGATGATGCCGACGTTGCCGGCGACGTGGTCGGACCGCTGCGGCTCGAGGTCGCCAGCACGGCGCGGATCACCGCACCGGCGGGAGTCGAGATCATCCACGCGGGACGTTCCGCCGCGTCGGCGCTGGTGTCGGCGGGCGATGAGTTTTCGTTGCGCGTCACGCCGGGGTCGGTCACGGCCACGCTGACCGTCGAGGTGCCCGGCGACGCCGAGGGCTTCGGCGGCCGGGTGCTGACCGGTGTGGTGCGCGACGAGGCCGACGGCCACTACACACCGTTGGCGCTGGCCGTCCCCGTCGCGCTGGTAGTCGAATTCGACGTGCAGTGGGCGGGCTGGACGTCCAGCTAAATCGCCGAATGCAGCGGCGGCGGCGTGCCGTGCACTATCGCGCGGCCGATGTGCTGATACTTCCATCGCACCGGATCGTGCAAGGTGTGGGTGCGGGCGTTGCGCCAGAAATGATCGAGATTGAGATCAGCTGCAGCACTTCGCGTTCCGGAGACCTCGAACAGGGCGCTGGCCACTTCATTGGCGGCTCTGTCGGACAACACCTTGGCGGTCGCCACAGCCAGGGAGGCTTCCGCCGCGCGGTTGGCATCAGGGAACTCCACGACCTCGTCCACGGCGGTTCCGGCGACAGTGAGCGCCGCCTCAGCGGCACGGACGGCCACCGCGAGCTCTCCGAATCGCTGAATCACCAGCGGATCGTCGGCGGCTCGTTCCACACCGGCTTCGAACCACGGCCGACTCTTCTCCCGGACGAAGGTGGCAGCCGCCTCCAGGGCGCCGCGCGCGATTCCGGCGTCGATCGCGGCGTGCATCAACTGGGCGAAGGCGCCGTAGCCGGTGGGTGCGCCGACCGCCGGTGCGCGGGGCACCACCTGTGCGGGTTCGACGAGCACTCCGTCGAAATGAATCGTCCCGCTACCGGTGGTGCGCTGCCCTAGTGCGTCCCAGTCGTCGGCAATCCGCACTCCGGCCGTCCCGGCGTGCAGGAGGGCGACGTACTGGCCGTCCGGCAGCCCGGTGACGCCGTCGGGATCGTCGAGTCGGGTGAGCACAGCGAGGATGTCGGCGAACAGCGACCCGGTGCAGTAGTACTTGGTGCCGTCGATGCGCAGACGGCCGTCCACCGGGCGCAGCGTGGTCGTGATATCGGCCGCTGTCGGGCCGTTGCGTTCGGCCTGCGCGTTGGCGATCCGCGCCCCGCGCACCAGTTCACCGGAGTAGTGACGCAGCTGTTCGGCGGAGCCTGCTAGCCGCAACAGGTTGACGTAGACGAAGTGGCTGTGCGGTATCTGCGCGATGTTCGGGTCGCCGGTGGCCAGGATCCGGATCACCTCGGCGACCACGCTGGGCGGCAGATCTGCGCCGCCGTACTCGCGGGGAACGGTGATGGCGAGGAGGCCGCTGGCGGAGAGTCGCTCCACCTCACGACGGGGGAGTTCGCGGGCGCTGTCGCGGCCGGCGGCGCCGATGGCGAATTCCGCTGCCAGTGTCTCCGCGGTGGACATCGCCGCATCGGCGGTCAACACCGGACAGTGCGCGGCCATCAGGCCGCGACCCCCTTTGCGCGAAGGAGTGGCAAGACACCCTCCGCGAACCAGTACGCCTCCTCGAGATGCGGATAACCGGACAGGATGAATTCGTCGAACCCGCTTGAGTGGTACTCGATGATCAGGTTCGCCACCTCCTCGTGGCTGCCGACAAGCGCCGTCCCCGCGCCACCACGCACCAGACCGACGCCGGCCCAGAGGTTCGGGTAGATCTCCAGTTGATCCAGCCGACCACCGTGCAGCGCGGTCATCCGCCGTTGTCCTTCGGACTCGGATTTGGCGTTGAGGCGGGTGGCCGCTTCGACGTCTGCGGGGTCGAGCTCGCTCAGCAGTTTTTCCGCCACCGTCCAGGCCTCGGCGGAGGTGTCCCGGCTGATGGTGTGCAGACGGATGCCGTAGCGCAGGGTGCGGCCGTATTGCTCGGCCAGTGTGCGGACCTTGTCGATCTTGGCCGCCGCGGCCTGCGGTGGCTCACCCCAGGTGAGGTAGGAGTCCATGTATTGCGCGGCAATGGGGAGCGCGGCCGGCGACGATCCGCCGAAGTACAGCTGCGGCAGCGGGTCCGGCGGCTCGGACACCCGCCCATCCCGGATGCGGTAGTGCTCGCCGTCGAAATCGACGGAGTCGCGGGTCCAGATGTCCTTGACGATCTTGATGAACTCGCCGGTTCGGGCATAGCGTTGATCGTGATCCAGCCAGTCACCGAATCGCTGCTGTTCGGCATCCTCGCCGCCGCTGACCACATTGAGCAACAATCTGCCCTCGGAGAAGCGCTGAAGGGTCGCGGCCTGCTGTGCGGCCAGTGTGGGAGGGACAAGGCCCGGCCGGAAGGCCACCAGGAATTTCAGCCGCTCGGTCTCGGCGAGCAAGGCCGCGGCGGACAGCCATGCGTCCTCGCAGAACGTTCCGGTCGGTGTGAGCACCCCCTCGAAGCCGAGACGGTCCGCGGCGCGGGCCACCTCGGCCAGATAGCGACGGCTCGGCGAGCGGTAGCCGTGGGGGATCGACTGGTGCGTCGCGGTGTGGGAGAGGCCCACGATGGAACGGCTGTCGCCATTGGTCGGGAGGAACCAGAAGAACTTCGCGGTCATGGGACTCCTTCTCAGGCCGCGGCGGTTTTGATGGCGTGACTGACGACTTGACGCAGCTTCTGATACTCCGAGGTGAGTCTCAACTCGTCGGAGTCGATGTCAGTTCGCGGCAGATCGACGGGGAGATCGAGCGCCACGCGCCCGGGGCGTGCTGTCAACACCACGATGCGGCTGCCGAGGAACACTGCCTCGTCGGCGCTGTGCGTCACGAACACCGTGGTGCGTCCGGACTCGGCGCTCACGGCGCGGACATCCTCCTGGAGACGCTCGCGAGTGAGCGCGTCCAGCGCGGCGAACGGTTCATCAAGCAGCAGAAGGGAATTCCCGCTGCCTTCGGACGCCAGCGCACGGGCGATCGCGACACGTTGCTGCTGGCCACCGCTGATCTCCCAGATACGGCGGTGGGCCAATCCGTCGAGGCCGACCCGGTGCAACAGTTCGTCGCGCCGCCCCACCCGGTCCTCCCGGGCCACACGGGCGTACTTCAACGCGAGTTCCACATTGCCGCCGACGCTGCGCCACGGGAACAGCCGGGGCTGCTGGAACACCACACCCGCAGTCTTGCCGGGGGTCGGTGTTGCGCCGGAGACGAGAACCCGGCCGGCCGTGGGCGACTCGAAGCCGGCGATCAGGCGAAGCAAGGTGCTCTTCCCGCACCCGGATGCGCCGACGAGGACGACGAAGGATCCCGGTTCGACGGACAGGTCGATGGGTCCGAGCACCTGCGTGGGTCCGTACCGGTGTTCGACACCGTCGATGCGGACCGCCGCCGTGGTTTCCGTTTCGGATTCTTGCGATACGTCAGCGAGTGAGGGCATCGGGCAGTCCTGATGTGTATAGCGCGCCCTGGAACACCGAGAGCGGCGCCGGCGCCGGAATCTGCTTCTGGTCGGCCAGGAACTGCGACGCGCTCTCCAGATTCGCGGCGAGGTTGCCCGGCTTACCGTCGGTGCCGAGCCACTCGGGGGACGCCACCTGATCCGGGGTGAGGAACACCGTCTTCTTCAGCTGCTGGGCCACGTCATCGGGACTCAGCGCGATCTCGGCGGCGATCGCCTTCGCCGCGGCGTCGGGATCGTTCTTGATCTCGGTGAGCGCGCGGGCCTGCTGCTGGCGCCAGACGTCCACCACTTTCGGATTGTCCTCGGCGAAGGACGACGCCACCGCGGCAAGATCCAGGGTGGGCTTTCCCTTATCGGCGAGCTCACGGCTGGTGATCAGGACCTTGCCGCTCTTCTCGAGCTGATCGAGGGTGGGCAGCCAGGAGTAGGCCGCCGCGATGTCGCCGCGCTCCCAAGCCGCCAGGATGGCCTGGGGCTGCAGATCGACCAGCTGAACGTCGTTGGCCGACAGGCCGTTCTGCGCCAGGGCGGCCAGCAGGCTGTAGTGCGCGGTGGACGCGAAGGGAGTGGCGACGCGCTTGCCCCTGAGGTCTGCGACGGATCCGATTCCGGTGCCGTTGCGCGCCACCAAGGCCTCGTTGTCGCCGGCGACGTCGAGGATGAACGCCACCTGGTAGGGGATATTCAGCGGCGCCGAGAGACCACGCGCCACCGGACTTGATCCCAGCGCGCCGAAATCGACCTGCTTGGCAATGAACGCGGTGTTGACATCGGCGCCGGAGTCGAACTTGGTCCACTTGATGTTGTAATCCGGCAGCGCCTCTTCGAGCCACTTGTTGTTCTTGACGATCAGATCGCCGCTCGGGAACGTCTGGTAGGCGATGCGGATTGTCGGCTTGGAAGCGTCGGGCTTGGAGCGATCGATCGCGCAGCCGGTCAGCGCCACGGCCAGGGTGGCGGCCAGTGCGGCAATTTTCTTCAACTTCATACTTTTCCTCTCCATGGCACCGCCCGGCGTTCAACGCCGCGCAGCAGACCGTCGATGATCAGTCCCGAGATCCCGATGGCGAAGATGCCCACCAGCACAACCGGGGTGTTGTTGTAGTTACTGGCGTCCTTGACCAGACCGCCGACGCCGGGAATGCCGTTGAACAGTTCCGCGGCCACCACCGAGGAGTAGGCCATTCCCACGGCCAGACGGATTCCGGTGAAGGTCTCCGGAAGTGCGGCGGGCACGACGATGTCTTTCACCACATCCCAGCGCGAGGCGCCCAGCGCGCGTGCGGCTTCGATCAGGCCCACCGGCGCGGCGACCACCGCGGCGGTGGTCGCGACCGCCGCCGGGGGAAGGGCGGCCAGGGCGAGCAGGGTGACTTTGGGCGCCTCGTCGATACCCAGCCAGATCACCAGGAGGAAGAAGTAGGCCAGCGGGGGAAGAGCTCGCAGGAACGTCAACCAGGGCTCAAGAACGCTTCTCACCCAGGGGATCGATCCCATGACGAGTCCGAGAGCGACGCCGAGGCCCACCCCGATGACGACGCCCGCGAACACGCGCCGAAGCGTCATGTAGAGGTGTTCCCACAGCAGATAGCCGCCATAACCACGGACGCCGTCGTGCACCGTCGAGACGTTGATGAAGGCGCGCCACACGGTGCTCGGGTACGGCACGAACGTCTCGTTCCAGATGCCACTGGCGGCGGCGCCCTGCCAGGCCAGAAGGAAGACGATCAGCGACAGCAACGGCAGCACGGCGCGGGTCAGTGGGCCACGCCAGTCGCGGGAAGTCCCTGGTGGGGCGTCCGCGGCGGAGGGCGGCACGACGTCGGCGAACACGGACACTGAGCTACTGTGACCGGCTGGACAGACCCAGGGAAGGTCTGCGCTCACCGAGAGTGAAAGTTTGCCCTTCTCCGGGGTCTCACCCGTCCTGCGCCGCCGCCTTTGGATTCACCGCGACGGAAATCCTTTCGCGACATGGCGCCGCCCGACGAGAGTCGTCAGCACTTCATTGATTCGACCAAGGACTGATTCGATGTCTGAGTTAACTCTGCCCGTCGCACATGCGATCGACGCGCCGCCAGACCCCGAGCGCCGGTTGCGCGGCAACCTCGGGGTCGCGTCGATCGTGTTCATGGTCGTCGCAGCTGCAGCTCCGCTGGGTGTGATCGGCGGCGTTGTGCCACTCGGTATCGCGCAAGGCAACGGCGCCGGCTTCCCCGCGACGTTCATCGTCGCCACCGTGATCCTGCTGCTGTTCTCCGTCGGGTTCACCGCCATGACCCCCTACGTCGATGAAGCGGGAGCGTTCTTCTCCTACGTGCGCAAGTCACTGGGGTTCCCCGTCGGCATCGGGATCGCCTTTGTGGCGATCGTCAGTTACCTGGCCATGGAGTCAGCGGTGTACGGCCTGCTGGGCCCAGCCGGAACGGCCGTCGTCGAACTGTTCGGGGGTCCGACATTGCCATGGTGGCTGTTCGCCGCCGCTGCTTTCGTCGTGACCGCCTACCTTGGCTATCGCAACATCGAATTGTCGAGCCGGGTGCTGGCCGTTCTCCTGACTGCCGAGATCGCCATCGTCGCCGTCCTCGACGTCGTCATCGTCTCGCGAGGTGGCGATCACGGACTGTCCACCGGCATCATCAGCGCGCACGCGATCACGTCTGGTTCGCTGGGCATCGGCCTGCTGTTCGCGATCATCAGCTACGTCGGGTTTGAGGCCACTGCGATCTTCCGGGACGAGGCCCGCACCCCGGAGCGCACGATCCCGCGGGCCACCTACCTGGCGCTGGTGCTGATCGGCGTCTTCTACGCCGTGACAAGCTGGGCACTGATCTCAGGATGGGGTGATGAGGAGGCGGTCCAGCGGGCCACCGACTCCGGCGGGACCTTCCTCAGCGATACCGCGCAGCGCTACATCGGGACATTCGGCAACGACGTCATCACCGTGCTGTACTTCACCAGCCTCTTCGCCTGCATTCTGTCGTTCCACAATGTGGTGTCGCGCTACATCTTTGCGCTTTCCCAGCGCGACGCGTTGCCCGCCAAGCTGAGCCGGCCGCACGGCAGGCACGGATCACCGCATCAGGCGTCGCTCTGGATCTCGGCCGCGGTCTTCATCAGTGTGCTGCTGGCGGTGCTGTTCAAGCTCGACCCAGCAGCGCAGTTCTACACCTGGTTCGCCGGTGCCACCACGGTCGGGATCGTACTGCTGCTGATCGCCACCAGCGTCGCGGTCCTGGTGCACTTCGCACGTGACCGCCGGAATCACACGCTGTGGCGGGTTCGGATCGCGCCCACGCTGGGATTGATCGGCCTGATCGGATCGCTGGACCTGATCTTGTCGAACCTCAAGTTGCTGGTCGGCGGATCCAGTGGGCTCGCCTGGGTGATCCTTGGACTTCTGGCAGGGGCGTTCCTGGCCGGCACCGTGGTGGGCTCTCGGGTAACCGGACGATCGGCGACACATTCGTGACCCAGCTCGACGACCGGTGTCTCGCCAGCGGAACCGTTGCGGCCGAGGGTTCTTCGGATTTGGCCCTCGGCCTCGCCGACGGGTCGTTGACCGAGGTCGAGATCGGCTGGAGTGATCCCTTCGGCAGGGCCGCGGGCAAGCGAATTCCGGCCGGACAGTTCAATGACAGGGCACAGCACGGCTTCGCCTTCTGCGAGGCGGCGCTGGGATGGAATGCTGACGGCACGGTGATCGACTCGCTCCGGTCGACGAACTGGAACGACGGCTACCCCGATGTGCACGCCCTTCCCGACCTGACCACGTTTACCCGGCTGCCGTGGCGTCCGAACGCGGGGCATGTGATCTGCGACGTCCTTAGATCGGACGGCACGGCCTCCCCGCTGGACTCACGGGGCGTGCTTCGGCGGGTACTGGCACGGCTTGAGGCGTTGGGATACACGGCCAAGGTCGGTGTGGAATTGGAGTTCTACCTTCTCAACCGAGACGGGTCGCCGATCCAGGATGACATCAAGGCCTATTCGCTGGAGAACGCCAATGGCCTGGAGCCGGTCATCTCGGATCTGTCCGAGACGCTACGGGCCTTCACCCGACTGGAGGGTGTGCAGACCGAATATGGACCCGGACAGTTGGAGACCAACCTGGTCTACACCGACGCGTTGTCCGCGGCCGACGACAGCGCGCGGCTGAAGTACGCGGCCAAGGAGGTGGCCCGCAGGCACGAGAAGCTGGCCTCTTTCATGCCGAAACCCTTCTCCGAACATTCGGGAAGCTCAGCGCACCTGCACATCTCGCTGTGGCGCGACGGCGAGCCGGCTTTCGAGTCCGTCGACGGAGCCGAGAATGACCTCGCCCAGTTCGCTATCGCGGGACTGGTCGAACATCTGCCTTCGATCACTCTCTTCGGTGCTCACTCGGTCAATGCCTACCGCCGCTACACGCCCGACTCCTTCGCCCCCGATTCGGTGAACTGGTCCCGCGACAACCGGAGCGCAGCCGTCCGCTCCCTGGTGGAAGAGGCTCCACATGCCACCAGGATCGAATTGCGTTCCGGCGCTTCGGATGCCAACCCGTACTGGCTGGTGGCGTCGGCGCTGGCGGCCGTAATCGCCGGCATTGAAGCTGGCCGTAGACCGCCGGCTGCAGGCAGTGGGAATCTCTACGGCAAGGGCACTCCGCTGCCCGACTCGTTGGGCACCGCTTGTGCGTTGGCGGCACAGGACGACACGATTCTGGAAATCCTCGGTACCGAATCGGTGCTTGACTTCATCGAAATCGCACGAAGCGAGTGGCACGCATACCGCGGTCACGTCACTGATTGGGAACGTCGGCGTTATTTGGGAACCTCGTGAGTGTGGCCGCGTCGGATCGTCGGCAGGGCCGCCCGCGCTTCGGCGTCTGGGCGCCGGTGTACGGCAATCATGGCGCCCGCCTGCATCCATTCGATCCGCCGGATGCCACCTATCGGCGAACCCGCGACCTCTTGCTTCGCGCCGAGCGGTCGGGGTTCGACGCCACCTTGCTGGCGCAGCACGTCATCCACCCGAGCAACGTCGAGGACGAGGTGCTCGAGACATGGTCCACGCTGGCGGCACTAGCCGAGGCAACCTCGACTATCGAGTTGATCGGTGCGATCAAGCCGCTGCTCTTCAACCCACTGGTGTTCGCGAAGCTGGCTGCCAACGTCTCCGACATCGCCGAGGGCCGGCTGTCGATCAACTTGGTGAACGGGTGGTTCCTGCCCGAACTGGAGGCACTGGGCGTCGATCCCCTCGAACATGATGACCGGTATGCCGTCACCCAGGAGTGGCTGGACACCGTCGTGGCTCTCTGGAGCGGAAAGCAGGTGACGATCGGTAACCACCAGGGACAGCAGGCCCTCATCCGGCCGGTACCTGAGGAGCTTCCACCCGTCTATATCGGTGGCGAGTCCGAACCGGGCCGTGCGCTGGCCGCCTCGAGGGGCGACGTCTTCTTCATTAACGGCCGGCCGCTGCAGGACACTGCGGCGATCATCGAGGATCTGCGGTCTCGGCCCCGCGAGCGCCAGCCGCTGCGATTCGGGTTGTCGGCCTTTGTGATTGCCCGGCCGACGGAGTCCGAGGCGCTGGCTGAGCAGAAGCACCTTCAGTCACTGATCGACGCCGAGGCCCGTCCGGAGATATCCGGTGGCACCGATCCCAAGACCGCCATGTACCAGGTCCTCAAGGGCACCAGCCGGATCGGTTCCAACGGCGGGACTCTGGCAGGTCTGGTCGGCAGTTATGAGCAGGTGATCGAGCGCATCGACGCCTTCCATGCGGCCGGAATCGATCTGTTCATGCTGCAGTTCCAGCCGATCGACACCGAGCTAGACCGGTTCGCCGAGAACATCATCGGCCACTACCGCTGAAGGGGGATGCATCAGTGACAACCACATTGAATAGCGGCAGGCCGATTCCGGTCGTGGCGCGACGACCATTCGAGACACCGCCGCTCGGTGGAACGATCGGTGAACGGTTGGAGAGACTCGCCGAGGTCGTCGGAACACTACGGACAACTGACGCGGCCGCTGAGCGTGAGCGTCTCCTGCAGTACGACGCGGTGGAGGCCATCCGGCGCACCGGGGTGTTGAGCCTGCGGGTGCCGGCGCACTATGGCGGTCCAGGCGGGACCATCCGCGATGTTCTCACCGCGGTGATCCGCATCTCGCGCGCAAGTTCCAACGTGGCCCAGGCGCTTCGGCCGCACTTCGGGTTCTCCGAGCGGCTGCTGAGCAACCGCGCCATCGACGCCGACCGCGACGAGTGGTTCCCGCGCATCAACGCCGGCATCATCGTCGGCAACGCGATCACCGACGCCAAGGGTCAGACTCCGTCGGCTGCGGATACGACTCTGCTGGCTGACCGAGAAGGCGTGCTGCGACTCAACGGCTACAAGTTCTATTCCACAGGGACGCTGTTCGCCGACGTCATCGCGGTCTCCGCCGTGGACCAGGAAGGGCGCGATCTTCAGGCCATCGTTCCCGCCGACCGCGATGGGGTAGCTCTTTACGACGATTGGGACGGTTTCGGCCAGCGCACCACCGCCAGTGGAGGCACCCGCTTCACTGCTGTGGCGGTGCTGCCGCACGAGGTCACCACGGTGTCCGACGGTAAGCACCTTGCGCACGGCACGGCGTTTCTGCAGTTGTATCTGGCCGCCGTGACGGCCGGAATTGCTGCCGCCGCACGCGACGACGCGGTCTGGTACGTCCGCAACAAGGCTCGGCCGGCATCGCATTCCCTCGCGGACTCCGCGGCCTCAGATCCGTTCACACTGCACGCGGTCGGGGAGATCGCGGCGAGCGCGTCTGCCGCCGAGGCGATCGTGCTCAGCGCTGCTGATGCGATCGACAGCCTTGTCGGCGCGGGTGGTGACAACGATGCCGATGAGCTGGCGCGAGTCGCCGTCGTGGTCGCCGAAGCGCAGCTGATCTCCGAACGGCTGGCTCTTGCGTCCGCGGAGAAGGTGTTCGACACCGGGGGAGCCTCGGCGACCTCGCGTGCGCTGAACTTCGACCGGCACTGGCGCAACATCCGCACCGTCACCACGCACAGTCCGTTGGCTTACAAGGCCTATGTGGCAGGTGACTACGCCGTCAACGGCACGTCGCCGCCGGCCAACGGTTACTTCTGAGGTTCGCCGGAGTCAAAGTCACCCAGCGGGCCTTGTGAGCATGTCCTCCCAGTTCTGCGCGCTGGAGGTGACGGCCGGGGTGTAGGGCACCACAGTCGTCGGCTGCGTCCCGCGCGGGTACTGGGGTACATCCTGGCCGGACAGGGTGGCGTTGGGGTCGCCCTTCCAGTTCCAGCCGTCGTTGAGCGG
>Ga0194038_1000250_pt1 | contig 23600 bp, 24 predicted proteins | sample JunL226m_MetaG_FD_148630 | JGI IMG/M metagenome (GOLD analysis project Ga0194038, IMG submission 148630) | Anoxic zone freshwater microbial communities from boreal shield lake in IISD Experimental Lakes Area, Ontario, Canada - Jun2016-L227-6m | ecosystem: Environmental > Aquatic > Freshwater >... | reverse complement strand
ATTCTTTTCCATGCGAATATATTTACGATCTTTGAAATTATTTTAAAAAGATTAAAATTAGATTTTTCATTAAAAATACTTGGATCAAAATTTTTTGGATGCAAGTTCCAAAAAAATATTCTTGAAGATGGTTTAACTTTTTCTAAAAACGGGAACCGCCAAGGAAGAAAACTTTGAAATATAAAAATACTATTTTCTGGAAAATAGTATTCTTGATCTATGCAAAACAACTTTATATTCTTTGAGATATTTTTCGCCATATAACCATCTGAGTAATCGGCGACATATACCAAATATTCTGAACTCAGGGCCTCGGCCATTCTAAGGAATAATATTGAGACACCACCTATTTTATGGTGTGGAAAATAAAAAACTAGAGCAAGCCTACTTTCCATAAATTTAGTTATAAATATTTAGTAATTTAAGGAAATTCAGAAGAATTTTCTTATTACTGCAATTACCCTATCTTGCTCTTCTTTAGTTAAACTTGCATGCAAAGGAAGGCTCAAAATTTCTTGACTTAACATTTCAATATTTGGCAAGTTATATTCAGGCTTAAAATATCTCAAAAAGTGGTTAGGCATGTAATGGATTCCGCTCTCAATGCCATCCTCTTTAAGTGCCTGCATTAATTTATCACGTTCATTGTTTAAAATTCTTATAGGGAATATATGTGGAATATTCGCATCGTAGTTAAAGTCAAAAAATTCAATCCCAGACTCTTGGCTTAACTCCTTTAAATAATAATTTACGCAATTTCGTCTATGCCTCCCAAAATCTGATATTTTCTTTAGCTGCGACCTACCAATCGCAGCCATCAAATTACTCATGTGATATCGCCAGCCTTGGTCTTGGACATCAAAACTCCAACTCCTCTCTCCGCTATATCTTTTTTCAGTATCTTTTTCGACCCCCAGCAACCTTAAATCTTTTATTTTCTCAGCCAGTGCTATATCCCCAGTAACTACTGCCCCACCTTCGCCAGATGTTATGTTCTTAATTCCATCGAAGCTAAAGCAAATTACATCACCTTTTGAACCAACCGGCACCCCATCTCGCAAACATCCAAAGCCATGCGCGGCATCCTCTAGCACTCTTAAATTATTTTTAATCGCAAACTTATATACATCATCCATTCCATCGCTATTGCTGCCATAGTGAACTGGCATAATTGCCTTGGTTTTAGATGTAATTCTTTTAGTTGCATCAGCTAGGTCTATAAAGCCCCTGTTAACCGATACATCACATGCTACAGGCCTTGCCCCTGTTGCAGATATTGCCTGAAAAGATGCAACATAAGTTAGGCTAGGCACTAGGACTTCATCCCCGCGGCCAATACCCAAAGCTTGTAAGGCTAAATGCAATGCAGCCGTTCCACTGTTAACGCAAATTACCTCATTTTCAGTTTGCAGAAAGGATTTAATATCTTGCTCGAATAACTTTACTTCCTCCCCCATACCCAGATATCCTGCATCAATTATTCTTGATAAAGCCTCTTTTTCCTCTTTACCAACGCATGATTTAGATAGTCTTATCAAACTCATTTCACACTCCAGTCATAAGGGATATCAGACAGTGCAATGCTCTCAGCCTCTACAGGATCGTGTTCTTCACTAGAAATATTAAGAAGAATACTATTTTCTCTTCTATTGCCTTCAAAGGCAACCCACAAACCCGGTCTAACTGTTAATCTCGAGTAGTTAACGGGGCCAAGAATTATTTCAAAGAATTCATGTGCTCCTGAATTAAAAACAACAAATCTGATTTCTCCTACTATCACTATCAAATTAAGAGTGGCTTGTGAATGGCGCTTCCACCCCTTAACTTCCCCACTATGGATTGACGAGAAATAGGCCTCTCCGAAACCAATATAACCATCGGAGCTAGCCTTCATGGCATGAAAAATATCCCCCTTAGGATTATGAATCCTAATTAAAGGTGTGACCAAAACCCCATCAATCATTAATCCACCCAACTTATATTAGACCTAACAGCAGCTCTCTCATACATATCAATCTGATCGGTTGTAATTGCCAACATCTCAGGCTCACCCCTGTAATAAGAGCCATACCAGTTAGAAATAAAATCAACCATTTCTGAGTAACTTAAGGTAGGCGCCCACTTCAAATGATAGAGAGCTTTATCGCAATTTAGCTTTAATAACCCAGCCTCATGAAAGGGGACATTAGCAATTACTTGGTAAATATCGTTTGGATTTTTTATCCCCCACTTACTTCCCAAGTCCCCCAATAGATCAACAACAGTTCGATTTTGTTCGGCACGGGGTCCAAAATTAAATGCCTCACCATGTAACTTATCGCTACTCAGTAGACTCATGCCCAAACTTAAGTAGCCGCTTAAAGGCTCTAAAACGTGCTGCCAGGGTCGAGTTGCATTCGGACTTCGAATCTCAACTTTATGACCTTCGGTCCAAGCTCTTAAACTATCTGCAACTATTCTATCTTTTGCCCAGTCACCACCGCCAATTACATTACCGGCTCTACCGACGCCAATTCGCACATGCGAATTACTACCGCTAAAGTAAGAATTAAGATATGATTTTATGATGAGCTCCGCCGCACCTTTAGATCCGCTGTAAATATCCTTTCCGCCGAGAGTATCTGTTTCTTTGTAACCCCACACCCACTCTACATTGTCATAACACTTATCACTAGTAATTAATAGAGCAACACAGGGATGCATAGTATTTCGAAGAGACTCCAATATATTCATTGTCCCAATTGCATTAGTCATTATAGTTTCAACAGGGTCGTTAAAAGATGAAGACACAATTGCTTGAGCTGCTAGATGGAATATAAAATCTGGCTTTTCGTCTGTTACGACTTCACATAAACTTACTAAATCACAGACATTGCCCACGTAATGTTGAATTTTTGCCTCCAATCCCAGAGCCCAAAACATAGATGGGTCTGTAGGTATATCTTTTGAATAACCCACAACATTAGCCCCTAGCTTCAGAAGCCAAGCAGTTAGCCAAGATCCCTTAAATCCAGTATGCCCCGTAACGAGAACTTTCTTATTGCGATATGAATTTTTAAACACTATTAATCCCAAGTCTTCCAAGGAGCTTTAGAGCTAGCCCACAGAGAATTTAAATCGTTTTTATCACGGAGTGTATCCATGCATTTCCAGAATCCTGGATGGTTATAGGAATAAAGCTGACCATCTCGGGCTAAATTTTGAAGAGGCTGCTGTTCAAACACACAATCATCGCCATCTTGAATGTAATCAAATACACCTGGTTCGCATATAAAAAAGCCACCATTTATCCAAGAACCATCACCTCGAGGCTTTTCTAGAAATCTATTTACCATTCCCTCCGAATTAGCCTCAAATGTTCCAAATCTACCGTCAGGCTGCACAGCCGTCATAGTTACGACGCCCCCATGGCTTTCATGAAATTCTAGTTCCGCCTTCATATTCAGATCACTTAACCCATCACCGTAGGTCAGCATGAACCTATTTTTGCCTACATAATCCTGAGCCTTTTTTACTCTACTCCCCGTCATAGTATGTTCACCCGTATCAATCAATGTGATTTTCCAAGGCTCGCTTTGATTATTATGGATAGTTAGCTCATTGTTGCTCAGATCAATTGTGACATCGCTACGATGTAGAAAGTAATTAGAAAAATACTCTTTTATGAAATATCCTTTAAAGCCCAAAAGGATAACAAAATCATTAAAGCCATAATATGAATATAATTTCATAATATGCCAAAGCATTGGTCTGCCGCCAATCTCAACCATAGGCTTAGGTCGAATATCAGTTTCCTCCGAGAGACGGGTACCCATTCCTCCAGCAAGAATTAATACTTTCATTTTACTCATAATATTTCCTTCAATTCAATCAGCCTATATTCGACCCTGATAAAACTTTAATTTACTATAAGCATTTTAGCTTAACTGCTGCTGTCATATAAACTTCGTTTAGTATCATTATGTTATGACAAAAGATCTAAAAAGTTCTGAAATCAGACCTAAATATCGGGCTGATATTGATGGCTTAAGAGCAATTGCCGTTTTGGCCGTAGTAGGCTTCCATGCCTTTCCAGGGGTAATAAATGGTGGTTTTGTAGGTGTAGATATTTTTTTGTAATTTCTGGCTATTTGATTTCAACAATCATACTCAAAGGTCTAGAGCAAAATAATTTCAGTTTTACAGAATTCTATTGCCGGCGTATTAGGCGAATTTTCCCGGCCCTTATCACCGTACTCTTAAGCTCTCTTGGTATTGGTTGGTTTGTTTTGTTGACGGACGAATATCTTGAACTTGGATGGCATAGCGTTGCAGCTACTGGGTTCATTTCTAACTTAATTTTGTGGGGTGAGTCCGGATACTTCGATGGTTCTGCTGATACCAAAATTTTGCTCCACTTGTGGTCTCTAGGGATTGAAGAGCAATTCTATTTGGTATGGCCAATCCTTATTTGGGCATCCTTAAAATTAAGAATAAGTTCACTAGCACTAATAGTTGCATTATTCATCACCTCCTTTGCTCTTAATATTCACGGAATCAATTCTGAACCGGTTGCTACTTTTTATTCGCCCCAAACTCGATTTTGGGAGTTGTCAATCGGCGCAATATTGGCTTATCTAGTTTTGCTTAGCAAAGAATATGAGTTTTGCAATAAAAGACTGTTTGAGAATTTTCTATCTATTTTGGGAATTGGTCTTATTGGCACAAGTTTCTTACTTATAAATAAATCCCAACCCTATCCAGGCTTTTGGGGTCTGTTACCAACGTTGGGCGCTGTATTTTTGCTTGGGGCCGGCTCTAGGGCATGCTTTAACCATTGGATTTTGTCTAATCGATTATTGGTTTGGTTTGGTTTAATTAGCTTCCCACTTTATTTATGGCATTGGCCAGTACTTGCATTATCACGGATTTTAGAAAGTCAGACTCCAATTCTTGAAATTAGAGTTGCAGCTATTTTTATTTCAATAATGCTAGCTTGGATAACTTATTACTTTGTGGAAAGACCATTAAGATTTGGCGCTCATAATAGAGCTAATATAATTGGATTGATTGCGATATTGGTGCTGACTAGCAGCTTTGGTCTTTTCATTTGGAATGGTAAAGGGCTTAAATTTAGGGATCCCGCCCAACAACTTATTTTCACCAGCCAAAAAAACGAGCAACTTTTCCAGGAGGGCTGCACATTAAATTTTAAAAATATTCCAAAAACACACTGTGCTGAAATTAACACAGGGAAAGACATGATTCTAATTGTTGGTGACTCTCATGTAAGACATTGGTTTGAAGTGCTTAAGGAAAAAATTACAAAAAATGGGTTAGATGTTGTAGCGCTCTCAAAAGGCGGGTGTCCATTCTTGCTTAATGCTGCAGTTCCCAATGTTCCAGATTGTATTGAGACTAATGCGGAGGTTTTTCGTTATATTGAAAATAATCAAAACCGAATTAAAACCATTCTATTGGCTGGTCAGTACGAAACCTATATCCCTGATGGGTATCTCAAAGATTCCCAGGGATATAATCTAATTTTTTCATCAGCACTTCAAAATACTATAAAAAAACTAGGCGGCCAAAAAATTATTTTTTTAGACCAAATTCCACCGATTCCTTTTGAACCAAAAAAATGTATCAATAGGCCCTATAAAATCTCAACCAATAATTTTGAATGCCGAACAAAAAAATCTGAAGTGGTTGCTGAACTTTCTTTATATAAGTCGCAAAGGGATTTGGGCATCTCTACCAGTAAAAATGTCTCAATCTTTAATGTTGATGATGCCTTATGTGACAAGGATTACTGCAATGCAATGGATGCCAATTTGCTTCTTTACTATGACAAGACACATCTAAATCCCAATGGCGTTAAATTTGTAAAGAACAAAATTTATAATATGCAACTGCCTTTGGATTAAACTTGCTTTAAGTGACCCCCTCCCAATAAATTGCACGCCATAAATCAAAAAAGCTGCAATATTATCCCCAAGGGGGGTATGCTATAACGAGTTTAATGTTCGAAAATGAGCAGATTACTTTTGCTGCACATCAAGTTGATACCGATATTACAGTTGATTAGTTTTGCCGAAAGATTGATATCGGTCAGCCTACTTTCTATAACTGGGTATGTAATTCGCCTAGAAGATTGGGGCTTTTTAATTTAAATGAGCCGCACTGGGCAACTAAATCAATAAGGCTTTGTTAAGCATTCTTTGATCCATAATACCCAGAAAGTTATTCAAAATATTGCGCCATCCAATTTATAGAAATTTACAAAAAAGCACAAATAGCTCAGCCCTTGAAATAGGAAAAGGAGATTTTACTGATAGCATAATTCAGGGAGCTCTTGCTGAATCTTAATAATGTCTCGCATCAAGTTTTGGGGTGCATTTTTCCAAAGGCCTATATTTTTTCTTGAATCCTCAGGATTAAATGATTTCATTTTAAATTTATGCTCCTCCTCGGATAATTCCAGAAAAGTATAAATTGATTGACATGCTTGGTCGTAATCTAATACCAAGTCTTCAAATCTAATTCTGAGGATATTATTTTTGATTGAATAATCTGTTTTGCTTCTTAATATTCGCTGCCTTTGTATGAATAAATCGATATCAAAAGCGCCTACTATTCTTGAATAAAGTGGAACAATGTCATTAAATCCATATGAATAAGTTATGGCGGTCATGTAAATATCCCTAATATCTCGATCCACCACAATTGATTTAATGCTATCAAAAAAACAAAAGCTTGCGGCTGGATTAAATGGCTCCAGCATATTATGAGTAACGATCGTATGAACAGCGCCATCCTTTAGATCGCCAACCAAGAGATCTTCAACATAGTACTTTGCCTGCTCAATAAATTCGTCCCCACTACAAAGATGGAATGCTATTTCCGGCCATGCGTGCGTGCCCCTCATCCTACTCAACACTCTTAGCTTCGCGTATGCAAGCGGAGTAAGTGACGGCAACTCATAGGGCCATTGGATTGGCCATACGCCATTGGTTAAACGATTTACAAATTTATCAGTTTTTTTAGTAAAGCCCTGGTATTTTGTGGAGTAACCAAACCCAGGGTAAAATAATTTTTCCCACAAGCCACTTGGGGATCTGCCTAACACTTCAGTTACTTTAATAAAGTTACGAAGAGCAGCATCCGCACGAATCCAAGACCATTCATCAACTAAAGCATGTTTGAGATCAGCTAAACCATTGGGAATTCTTATCAAATCAAATTCTGAACGATAATTTGGAGTCGAAAAACCTGAGAACTCACTAATTAAATCTGAGACAGCGGCCTTCCCAGAAAACATATATCCACTTAAATCCAAAAATTTCAACGCTATCTCCTGAAAAATATGTAACTCATCAATCAGCTAGTATTGACGTACTACCCTCGCTGGCACTCCGGCAACCATAGTCCGAGATTCCACACCTTTAACCACTACAGCACCTGCAGCAATCATCGAAAAAGCCTTCACCACCACAGGGCCAACAAGGATTGCGCCACTACCGATATAAACCCCTTCCTCTATAACGATATCTCTGCCAGACTCGGGGACATGATGATGAGAGACGCCACATTTTGCTGCATCAACAATATTCATATGCATTCCGGTTAAAAATTTTACGTCCTCTCCAAGAACTACGTTTTTCCCAATCTTTATTTTTCCACTAGCAGTATTGAAATATGTAGATTTTGGAATTCGATGACGAAGTGCATCCTCTCTATCTTCAATCTCTACGGGATGACGGCCATATGGAATTCCCGGCGGTTGTATTTTCAGATCATAAGCGTTTGCCAAGCGCCAAACAATCGGCCTTGTTATTCTAATTAGCCATTTGGAGAAAATATTCATCACTTATAAAAGAGCTCTAAATACTTATGGGATAGCATTTACTTCCAACCCTTCAATTGCCGAAAGCCCCATGGCAATTATTGCCTCTTCTGCACTGCCACCAATATGGGGGGTAACCATGAAGTTAGGTAAATTGAGCAACTCCAAATCCTCTGGTGGCTCAATGTTGAATACATCAAAAGCAGCCGCTGCAAGACGGCCAGATTTTAACAGCGCCTTTACCTCTGCCTCATCTAAAAGCCCTCCGCGCGCAGCATTAATGAGTATTGCACCTGGCTTCATTAAGCGGAGACGCTCTGCTGACAACATGTTTCGCGTTATATCATTCAATGGAACATGCAAAGTGACGATATCCGAGCGCAAAAGCAAATCCTCCAATGACACATCCTCCACACCATGTACAGCATAAAAATTCGAAATGTCGAGTATGTCGTAGGCTAGCAAAGTGCAGCCCCAAGGCTTGAGAAGAGTCACCAGATCTTTACCAATATGACCGCAGCCAATTATGCCTATGGTACGACCAGATACAAGACCACCGACGCGCTGGCTCCATACCCCTGACTGAACGCCAACTTGAACAGAAGGAATGTGGCGAAGTAGTGAGATCATGAAGGCAATCACCAATTCCGACACAGAACGACGGTTTACACCGCCTGTCCACCCCAAACGTTTGCCATATCGTCGCATGGAATCCATATCAATCATGTCAAGGCCCACGCCATATTTACCAATAACCTCCAATTCAGGCAATTGAGAGAGAACATGGTCAGTGATTTTTTCTAAAGCAGTGATAGCCTTGTTGTGGCCGCGCAAAAAGGCCACTAACTCAAGCCCCTCCAATTGGCGACCTTCATCGTTAAAAGTTACATACTTGTAACGGGTTTGTAGTTCAGCCCGCAATGCTGGATTGCGAGAGAAAGAACGGGAACATACGGCCACCCTATCTTTGGCGTTCATGCTCTCATCTCATCTAAAAATATTGAGCACTGCGCTTTAAATTCTTCATCTAAAACAACTTCATGGCGTTTAATTTCAGCATTTTCCCCTGTCGGGAAAATGAGTCCCAATTTGCTTAAAGTATTCTTTTTATCCTTCATCAAAGCCGAAAGAAAAGGCTCCAATGGAATTGGTGTTGATTTATAGGTACTGAAGTTTTTTTGGAGCATAGAGTGCATACGTCTATAGTGCACCTCAGGTAAAACCCCCCTAATGGCAGCAATTCGATTGGCCATATCCATGCCAATCGTTACCGCAATACCATGTGGGACGCCAAAGTTAGTTGCTGCCTCAATAGCATGTCCAAAGCTATGTCCGTAATTAAATATATTACGGACATTTTTATCAAATTCATCTTCCTCAATATACCTCTTCTTAATCGCTAAAGAACTATAAATATACGCTGCCAATACATCTCTATCAACTCTCAATTTGTCATAGTCACGAGAAATTGCATCAAAGGATATTGCAGAATCTATGGCATGGACTTTAATCATTTCGCCAATCCCCGACAGAATATCTTTTTCCCCTAGAGTATCTAAGAATTCTCCACAAATAAAAATTTCGTCAGGGGGATTGAAGGTGCCAAGTATATTTTTAGTCTTGCCAAAATTAATTGAGCTTTTGGAGCCTATGCAAGAATCTGCCTGCGAAAGTAAAGTAGTTGGAATGAAGCGCCACCGTAAACCGCGGAGCAAAGTACTCGCAATAAAACAAGTGATGTCTTGAATGATCCCGCCACCAATAGCCACTAAAATGTGATCGCGACGAATATTGTTTTCAATAAGGATTTGATAAATCGGCAAAATTCTTTCAATCGATTTATTTTCTTCTATAGCCTCTATCAAGATAACGTTAGGTCTATTTAGTATTGAACTTAGACTCTTAGCGAATAATTTCGCCACATTAGCATCAATAATAAAAAAACATTTTTCGTCACATACGTCGGAAATATGCTCTAGTAGTTGATCATCGAAAAATGCTGAATAAACCCCTTTAAAAGATTGAATAGAAATTGTTTTACTCTTAACCACGACTAAATCCCCCGTCAATCGCAATGTTCTGACCCGTAATATAGGTATTCTCAGGGCTTGCTAACCAAACAATCAATTTTGCAATTTCCTCAGGTCTTGCCATGCGCCCAATAGGCACCTTTGCCAATAACTGGGCAATACCGGCCTCCCCTAGCATTTCTCTAGTGAGCTCCGTATCAGTAAAGCCAGGCGCAACGCAGTTTGCCAAGATTCCATCTGCTGCATGCTCTAACGCAAGGGCTAAAGTAATGCCATCTAATGCAAACTTACTTGCCGAATATGTCGCGCGACATTCCTTGCTAATTTTCCCCCAAATTGACGATACGTTCACAATTCTTCCCCACCCCTTAGACTTCATGCCTGGAATAACTGCTTGGCTCAGGCAAAATGGTGCAAATAAATTAACCTGCTGAATCCGTAAAAAATCTTCTGGATCAATATCCACAAAAGGAGCGTTTTTATTAATCCCAGCATTGTTAATCAGAATATCAGGCTGAAGAGCCCGTAAATAGTTTGCGCACTCGTAAATATCTTCTAGAGCACTAAAATCTGCTCTGTAATACTCATTGATTTCTTTGGGCTTTATAGTGGCAGTCCCACTCCCAATAACCGTAGCCCCAGCAGAGATTAAGGTTGCATAAATAGCCTGCCCAATACCGCGAGTAGCCCCCGTCAGGAAAACCACTTTGCCCTTAAATTCCATGCAATCTACTCGCTTTCGCGACTGACAAGTCTAGTTAAATAGGCGCCAACCAGATGATCCAAAATCATATGGGCATCTTCAGCAGGGCCATATTCTTTCATGCCAGTTGGAACGTGAATTCCTTCATCTGCTATAGCGTGCATTTTTCCACCATCAAACGCCGTTAAGGCAACCGTCTTAATTCCAATTTGTTTTGCAGCCTCAAATCCCTTGAGAAGATTAGGGGAGTTACCTGAGGCAGAAATGCCTACCACTACATCGCCTTTGCGGCCCAGCAATCGCAATTGGCGCTCGAAAATATCATCATACCCAAAGTCATTGGCAATGGCTGTTATCACAGCGTTATTGTCAGTAATAGCTAATGCACGAAAGGGTTTATCGTAAGAATTAGTGCCGATAGCTAGGTCATTAGCGAAATGACTGGCAGTGGCAGCGCTACCACCATTACCCATAAAAAATATCGTAGCACCACGTTCACGCGCTTCTAAGAGTGTGCTTATGAATGCGGCAATTTCCAGAGGGTTAATATTACCTAATACTTGCGAAAGGTAGTCAAAATAAGACTTTGCAAATATGGCTGGATCGCGGTCAAAGAATTTTTCAATATTATTCATACTAGTTTCTCAATTTATCTGTTTATCGGGATTGGGTATATTGTAAGTTTGGCGCCACTGGGGATCGGCATAGTAAATACGAAATACTAGCTTCATGGTATTTAGGGCATCCTCCGCAGTGCCGCTACATATTGGACTGCTGTCAATAATGGCATTACAAAAAGTAGTAATCTCCTGATCCCACGAGGGGTCATAATTATATCGAGTTGTTTGCTCTCGCGGATCACCATTATCATTATCTGGATCCGCAGTTACTACTGTAAGGGTTTCAGCACCATAACTCTTTGATCCAGACAGAATACCCCCTAGAATAATGCTCCCTTTTTCAAGGTTAATGTCTAAATGAAATCGATGACGCCATTGAGTTGCAGATGAATTCATCATGCCGATAATCCCACTCTCGGTGCGCATGATTGCGTAAGCGTTATCCTCCACCTCGTAACCCCAATGACTGTTAGCAATGAAACTTTGTACCTGCGTAAACTCCCCAGCAAAAAGACGCATTAGATCAACCATATGAATGCCTTGATCCAGTAAGACTCCTCCACCTGCGATTTCTCGCTTAGTGCGCCAGACCGGTTGATTAAAGGTAATAAGCTTAGATTTTCCGTAAACCCCACGGATATTGATGATTTTACCAAACTGGCCAGAATGAATAATCCTTAGAGCATCCTGCACAGACTCATGATAGCGATGGTTAAAGCCATACATAAGCTTCAACTTGGGATGTTGCCTAGAAATAGCAATGACCTTTTCAATATCCTCTACACTACGGCCCGGTGGCTTTTCACAGAAGACATGCAGACCTCTCTCTATACCAGCAATTGTCACCTCAGGTGCAATTTCATTGGTGAGACAAACAATCAGTACATCTAAATCCTCCTTTAGCAGACTATGGTAATCCGGATGGTAATGAATGCCTCCTTCCATGAGGCCGCTCTCAGAAAAAGTTCGGTCACACACTGCTACCACTCGCATATTTGGATTGCGATCTATACAGAATTTCCGTCGCTTACCAACCACTCCGTAACCAGCTACTCCCACTTTCAATTTAAACATAGGCTTCTTTTACTGCTTTCTCGCAAATACCCAGGCATGGGAACTCAAACAATTGCTCGATAGAAATTCTTGAAATGCTGCAGCCTGACTCTCGCTCTCCATTAACTTACGTAAGAAACGATTAGAGATGAAGTTTTCTGGGTTTTTACGGTAAGCATTTCTAACAATATCAACATCGAGTACGCCAGGCGTTGATATACTGAGTACTTCTAGACCTGCCCTCTCAAAGAGATGCTGGAAGCCCTCAATGGACATAAAATTAATATGGTGGGGGGGGAAGATGCTGTTTGATTGTTCCCAAAGAGTTTGAATATCATAACCATCTACGCTTAGCGTGCTGACAAACACATAGCCATTGGGTCGCGCTAAACCAGCCAGCGTCTTTATAAAGGGTAAGGGATCAAATACATGCTCCAACACCTCGAAGCACACCACTAAGTCAGCGTAGTCCCGGTAACTAGTTACATTCTCGGCAATATCTTCCACCACCTCGAACCCTTTGGCCCTGCACTCACCAGCCAAGGACGAGGAAGGCTCGATAGCTAACAAATGAGTTTTCGGGCGGAGTAGTCGCCATTCGTCAAGTAGAATGCCATACCCAGCGCCCACATCAACCAATCTGTCAACTTCGACCCCATAGGTCTCGCACATCCTGATGAGACGTTCTGCGCGAGGACGTAAAATTTTCTCTCGCCGAGCCTCTGCAACTGCGGGGAAGAATTGCTCAGCCCAATACCGGCTGGACACGGAATCCCGATAAAAGGCTTCAAACGCTTCAATTTTAGGGCGGGGGGTCTGATAGAGGGTGCCACACTGTTTACATGTGGCATATGAAAAACCATTCTTGCTAAATTCGTGGCGGACCTCTGCAGAGCCGCAAGCTACGCACGATAAATTTTGCCGAGGAACCCCAGAAAAGCATTGCTCCGCATCTTCAGCGCTCAACTCAAGATAGCGGTTAAGCAAGGCTTCTGGACGAATATCAACCTCTTTCATTGGCGGGGAAATTGTGCAAACACAATGTCATCTTTCAGTATGCGGGCAACCTCATCAGCTTCCTCGGAAGTATCCACCCCGATAGTCATGACTTCGGTGAGTACCATGCGAATCTTGCCTTCCGTCTCCAATACCCGATTCATATCTACAGACTCAATTTTTTCAAGAGGCATTTCAGGCGTGGAATTGAAGCGGATTAGCGCATCACGTCTAAAGGCGATCACACCTGTTTGCATGAACATGGGGATATTATCTACACCCCTCCAAGGGGAAGGGATTGGCTCTCGAGAGAAATAAAGAGCGTCGCCATTCTGATTAACCACCACCTTCACATTATTTTTATCCTCAAAAGCTTCCCGAGTACGCAAACGAGACATAATATTCACGATCTCCACGGTAGGATCGTCAAAATGAGGCAAAGTCCTAGAGATGTCTTCGGGCAAGATAAGGGGCTCATCACCCTGCACCATAACCACAATATCAACCCTCTCGCCAGTAAATTCCTCGATCCTGAGCATTGCTTCTGCAGTACGGTCCGAGGCACGATTGTGGCTAGTTGAGGTCATAATCGGCATACCTCCTAGCGATCTAACATAGTCTGCGATTTCTTCATCACAAGTAGCCACATAGGTAGCATCCACCCCAAGAGCTATTGCAGTACGAAAATAGCAGTGCCCAATCAAAGGAATGCCAAGGATAGGATGAAGTGGCTTACCAGGAAAACGTGTTGCGCCCATGCGAGCGGGCAAAATTGCGATTACCTTCATTTTTTTAATTCCCTTGCAAAACTAATACCAGTACGTGCACTCACATCTAACATGCGTATATCCACACTATAGGCAACAAACCGATAGCCCTCAGTAATAACTTGCTGTAAACGCGCAGGATCTGGCTCAATAATGTGAAGACCGGCAGCACAGCCCGCTTTGAGGCCTGCACTCAAGATCCGCTTCATAGCAATTAAGAACTCAGGTCGATCAAATTCACCCGGAATTCCCATAGAGCAAGATAGGTCATAAGGCCCAATAATAAAACCATCAATGCCCGGCACTGAAAAAATTTCTTCCAAACGATCCAACGCAATTTGATTCTCAATCATCACAATAACAACTGGACCATCCTTTTGCCATTCTAGGTAATCCTTAAAACCTGGTCCATATTGTTGCGCTCTGCCCAAACCTACGCCACGACAACCATGCGGAGCATAACGAGTAGCCGCCACCGCCTCCCTAGCTTCTTCAGGCGTATTTACATTTGGCACCACAATGCCATGCGCACCAGCATCCATCACCCGCTTGATTAAATTGATATCATTTGATGTCAATCTCACCAGCGGTGCTGATCCAGATAGATCAATCGTACGAATCATTTCGCCAGCCTGGTCAATAGAAATGGTAGAGTGCTCCAAATCCACCACTAACCAATCAAATCCAGCTCTAGCAAAAATTTCTGCAATCGCTGAATGGCCCAGAGTAATCCACGTGCCCAGACAAAGCTCGCCGCGTTTAAGTTTTGTTTTTAAATTTGAATGCTGCATGATTAATCTCCGAAAATCCATGTTCTATTGAGAACCAAGCGAGCAGGTATGCCATCTATATTAGACGGTTCACTTAATGCCACTTTATATACTACGCGTTTTTGATTCCCTATTGCCATAATAAAAACGTAATGAGCTTTCTCTATAACCGGTGGCGTAATGGTTAACCTTCGAAAGGTTAACCTAGAGTCAGTAACCGGAACCACTTTTCGAGAGGCCTCATGAAGCTCAGGGCAGCAAGGAAAAAGTGAAGCAATATGTCCATCCTCCCCCATGCTGAGTAGGATGACATCCATTAAGTCTGGCAATAATGCTGCATAACGTTCAGCCTCAGCATCTAGGTCTGAACTTTCGGCTCTCATACGATGAATCTCGACCCCCTTAGGCACTCCGGCTGCAAATAGAGTGTCAAGCACTAGACGATAATTGCTATCGTGATGGTCAGGTGGAACAGCCCTCTCATCTCCGAAGTAGAAGTTTACCCCTATAAGGCTCATTGGAAAATCAGGTGAGGTTGACCAGGCTCGGTAAAGAAGAGCTGCGCTGCGCCCACCAGTAAGCATAATATGACACGCGCCCTTACGCTTGAAGCTATCCCGAATTGTTGCATTAATTTTTTCCAACAAGTTCAAAGGCCAGCTACCCACTGTCTGAGGGTTTTCATCAACACTACGCGCTGAATAATTAGATATGAATTTCATCAGGAAATTTCTTTTTGGAAAAAATTCCTAAAGATCAGCCGCTCTGAATGAGAAAAGCACTTTAAGTAAATCAACACTAGAGTGAAACCAAACCAAATGAAACGCACGATTACATCAACCCTATAGAGTGAGTTTCCAAAAAGCCCATAAACCAATGATGGCAAAGAAATTATTAAAAAAATGCCAAGTCGTCTCCATTCAACATGAAATGAAAAGTATTTTTTTGACATCGTATAAATCACCAAAGGCACGGTCGAATATGCACAAATTGCGGATACTGATGCGCCTATAAGGCCGATAGAAGGAATTAAGATAAAGCCAATTATCGCCTTCAAAAAAGCTGAGCCATAATACGCGTAAGAAAGCAAATGCACCTTGCGCTCGTAAAACAATCCTGCGCCAACAAAACCCGTTGCCCCATAAATCAATAACCCAATCATGCCAATTAAAAATATGGCGATCAAATCAGAATCCACCCCAGAACGAATTAATAGTGGCAAAAACTCCTGAGCAAAAAGAGAAGAAGCTATCACAACAATACCGCCCAAGATAAAGAAGAGGGAGAAGACATGAGTAAATAAATCTTTAATATTTACCTTGTTTCTATATTCCATCATCATGGGCGACCAAATTTGTGAAAAGGGTAAAATAAAGATAACATTTATCAACATAGCCACCCGAAATGCCGCTGAATATGTACCCACATCCGCCAATGTCATATAGTGCTGGATCATAAAGCGGTCAAGCCATTCCATTAACATGGCTCCAAAACTTGCAACAATTGACGCAATGCCAAAGTGTAGTAACTTGGGTATTTCTATCGACTTAATCCGCAAAGAAAAAATAGATTTCCCATAAATTAGTGCAAAAATAAATGCAATGGTTCCTTGGGTACAAATAATAGCCTTAAAAGGGGCAATAAGTTTATCTGCGGATAACGCAAGAAAATAAAAGGTCATCCCGATTGATCCAATGAGAGAGATAACGCTAAATACGACTGATGAAATTGATTTTCTTAGCAGTCTTAGGTAACTAAAAAAGAAAGTATTAATAAATCCAAGAGCCCCACCAATGAGTGCTGCAACGATTGCATCCGCGTGATCATTATTACCAACTAAAAAACGTGAAATATTTTCGGCAAAATAGTATGCAAAGCAAGCTTGCAAAAAAGCTCCTGCCAACATAATGATGAATGCAGTAGTGAAAACAGCACGTCGGTCATCTACTGATTCATAATCAAAATAGGATCGCGGCAAAGCTGATGCCATACCAAAATAAAAAACCGCGCTAGCTATTGCGGCTACCATCATAATAAAAGAATAGGCTCCGAAATCATCTTTTGACAACGAGCCTGTTAGGATGGGGAGCAGGATAAGACCAGCTGCGGACTGAGACATGCTACCCAAACCATAAATGATTGAGTGTCTCCCAACCTCTTTAATCTTGGCGCCTATTGATATCGCTTGAGTAATAGGCATCTTAAAATTTACTAAATCCCAATAACTGCTTTGCGAACAGCGTTAATAACTTTGTCTGCATCGCTCAAGGTCATAGTTGGCCCCATTGGCAAACTCAACACCTCATCATGAACCTTCTCTGAAATCGGTAGCTTACCTTTTTGAAGGTTAAGGCATTTATACGCCTCCTGCAAGTGGGGCGGTACTGGGTAATGAATCATTGTCCCAATGCCCAATTCATTTAAGTGCTGCTGGAGTTGATCTCGTTTAATGTGCCTCACTACATAAAGATGCCACACACTAATCCCATCACTTTTAATGTGCGGTATGTGCAGTCCATCTATTTGGGATAACCCCTCGTTATATCTACTGGCTATAGCAATGCGTTTTTGATTATCTTTATCCAAATGTGGCAATTTTTCTCTCAAAAAAGCAGCCTGAAGTTCATCGAGACGTGAATTAAAGCCAGCAATTTCATTGTGATACTTAACTCCAGATCCATAATTTCTTAATAAGCGCACTTTCTTAGCAAGCTCTAGATCATCAGTAACAACAGCTCCTCCGTCCCCAAGGCACCCAAGATTCTTTCCTGGATAAAAACTAAAAGCTGCAGCGTCCCCTAGAGAGCCAACTTTTCGATTTTTATATACACCACCATGAGCTTGAGCTGCGTCTTCAAGCACCTTTAAGTTATGTCTGGACGCAATTTCCATAATAGGATCCATATCCGCTGGCTGCCCATATAGATGCACTGCAATAATAGCCTTAGTTGCTGGAGAGATTGACTCTTCTATTAATGCGGGGTTGATGTTGTAAGTTAGGAAATCCGACTCGACAGGAACCGGACGCGCCCCTACATGGGTAACTGCCAGCCAAGTAGCAATATAGGTATTAGATGGGACAATTACCTCATCCCCCGGTCCTATACCCCATGCCCTAAGCGCTAAAGTTAGCGCATCCAAACCGTTTCCCACCCCAACAGCATCAGCAGCACCACAGTAAGATGCAAATTCGTTTTCAAACGCCTTAACTTCGCCATCCAGGATTAGCTGTCCTGAATTTAATACCCTATCAAATGCCTTTGAAAGATCATTTTTGTAAGATAAATTAATTGTTTTGAGATCCAGGAAAGGTAAAAGCTTCATTTTGGCTCTGTTATAAATTCATGAATATCAAACACTTCACCTTGATAGCCATTTTTTACTAAATTTGCTCTTACTTCTGCAGGAATATGCCAAGCTAAATTTAGTATAGGAGCGGCCTGATCAGCTTCCAAATAAAGCTCAGCCTCTGGCAGTATTCGAATTCGAGTTCCTGGAACATAATGCCCAACCTTAATCGAGCCCTTAATTTCATAAACAGCTGATATATGCGACTCATCCAAACCGAGTAGCTTAATCATAATTGCAGCTCGACCAGGAAACGCCTTAGCTCGCAACTTGCCATACTTGGCTACAAGTTCAATAATTCTGGATCTCTCTTCAGTAATCCAAGCTTTCATCGATTTTTCAAGAGCGCTAAATTTATCTGAAAACTTACTTTCATTAACGCTAATATTTGTTGATTCGCCAGGACCAATGAATACCCTAATATTGCCGCCATAACGACTAACAAATTGAACATCTAAAATACTAAGATTGAGGGATTTCGCAATAAATTCGAATGACTTAAAACTGTAAGTACGAGGATGCTCATGATAAAAAGTATCAAACTGGTCATAGTCAAGAACGGCACCTAAATAATGATTCTCAATAATGACTACTGTATTAGGCCCCTTAATAAGATTTAGATTATTTATCAACTCAGATAAATCTTCAATATGCGCGAAAACATTTGTGAATGTAATGATGTCTGGTGAGCCTACCAACTCTAAAATCTTGTGAGCCGCCTCTTCATCGAAGAAGGAATTAATGGTAAGGTGTTGTGAATCAGCGGCAGCACCCGTTGGCTCAATACCGATTGTTCTGCATCCTTTTTCTTTAAAGAAATTTAGCAAGCTACCATCGTTGCAGCCTATATCCAATACTAGCTTATTATAAATTCCGCCCAACTTAAGATCCGTACTAGAAACCAATTCCTCCATACCCGACAATACACTTCCAGTCATGCGAGCTCGATAGTGGTAACTTTCAGTAAATAAATCTCTTTTAGGTACTTGATAGCGTTGATGAGCCGTGAGGCACTCGTCACAGAAAAGAATTTCAATTGGGTATTCTTTACAAACTCGACTGTCTGAAAAGGCAACTAGATCATCACACAGAGGATGCAACCCAAGGTTTAAAACTGGCCTAAGTTGACTACCCTCACATACCTCACACTTATTAATTTCTATCATTTAAATTCTCCGGATAAGATTTATAGATTATTTCAATCAGATATTCATAAGAACATCACAAAAGCTAATTAATTAAATTTTTTTTAAAATTCTTGAAGGATTACCAACAACTATTGAGTTAGGTGGAACCGAACGAATAATAACTGCACCAGCCCCAATCATCGCGTTCTCTCCAATCGTAATTCCAGGCAAGATTGTGGCATTTGCCCCAATACTTGCACCGGCCTTAATAATAGTTTGGAGGAACTTATCTGGAAAACTTTTTGATCTAGGGAAAATATCATTTGTAAATGTTACATTTGGGCCAATAAAAACATTATCTTCCAACCGAATGCCATCCCACAACTGCACTCCGTTTTTAATGGTGACATTATTACCCACGATCACATCATTCTCAATGAAAACATTTGCACAAATATTGCACCGAGCTCCAATTTGAGCTTTTGGCAATATCACACAAAACTGCCATATACGTGTGTCATCCCCAATCATGACCGACTGAACATCGCTCAATGGATGAATGAATGCAGTTTTCATATAATTGGTTGCCTATAGTTAAATCCGAGAGCCTCATTAACAGTCAACTGTTTTAATAACACCCCCTGCAAGTCCTTTGCACTCAAAATGGGCACAACACCATCAGGTAACGGCCAGTGAATATTCACCTCCACATCATTCCAAGCCAAACACACCTCACTCTGCGGGTGGTAGTAGTCAGTGGTCTTGTACAAAATCTCTGAAGTGGGTGAGAGCACTAAAAACCCATGCGCTAAACCAGCTGGCACCCACATCTGTTTATGATTTTCTGCACTAAGCTCAATTCCAACCCACTTGCCATAAGTCGCTGAATTTTTTCTTACATCTACCACTAGATCAAATACCGAGCCCTGTACCACCCTCACTAACTTGCCCTGGGGATGCTCAGTTTGGAAATGTATACCGCGCAAAGTCCACTGCTTTGATAATGATTGGTTATCTTGAACAAATTTAATGTCAGATCCAATGGCAGCTGATAAATCGCGAGCATTAAACGATTCCATAAACCAATTAGATTCATTACCCAATACCCGAGGCTCAATAACCAATACACCCTCTATTTGAGTCGGCGTAGCGGTGAACTTTTCTGAAGAAGTCATATATGGATTGTAAATTTCTGATTACTTAACGCATGAGCCCGCTAATGCCCGATCCCGCGCTATTTTCCGAGCACTCGCTTGTACGCACCCTAGGATCACAATACACCACCAGCTACGCTTTTTAACTTTAATACCATCTGGCGAGCTAAGGCTATCAGCAGTCCTAAAAAGAACCCCCCAAATAGCCCGGCCGCGAGCACCATCCATTTTTTAGGCGCAATCGGCGTGTCGTTTGCATAAATAGGGGCAACCATGTGTGTGGAGCGATTTTGGTTAGAACTGACCACATTTTTGAGCGAGGTAATCTCGTCTAACAAGTAGCGGATCTCGTCTCGGATGGAGAGGTAGGCCGCGCCTATGACTGATCCTGACTTATCCGACTTGGCCACTAGGTCCTTGGCTTTAGCTAGGCGATCCTCATCGTCCGCCAACTTGATTTTGGCTTCTTCAATATAGGGGGCGACAATCTGGGACTGGGTGGTTTTAATCAGCTCAAACACCCCTAGCGCGCACTCTTGGGCTACTTGGGGTGTTGGACCAAAGGTCTTAAGCTCGACCACACTAGCCACCCCCTTAGGGAGTGTCAACTTAATCGACTTGCTGAGCGACACACTGGCATTTGCCTGGTCTTGTAAACCACAGGTCGCTATTACCTCTGGTGTAAAGCTGGTTGGGGAGGACAGGCGCCAAATTAAGAGTGCCGGCTCCTCGATATTGACACCCAGGGGATTGTTGTTGTTGTTGTTTGCAGCGCCAATTTGCGCCATGGCAATTTGGACGCTCGCCTCGTATTGCTTGGGGGTACTCGCCAAGTAGGCAATTGACAGGGCTATTCCGATAAACCCGAAAATAGCGATCACTTTCCAGGCACTTTTGAGAAAGCGCAGGATATCGAGCAGGGAGATTTCTGTCTCGCTAATTTGCGCCTGCCTTTTATCCTGTTTCGGCAGCCATAAACTCATCTTATTATCCAGTCAACTACATATTTAATATAATGAAAATATTATCTCATGATAGAAATTAATAATATTTTACTTTTGGGGGATTTCTACCTGCGCTCTATCTAGCATTTCTTGATAAGCAAAAACTAAGCCCTCCTCCAAGCCGATTCTCGCTTGCCACCCCAGCTTATTTAACCTACCCGAATCCATCCACTTTCTGGGGGACCCATCAGGCTTGCTAGGATCAAAACTAATACTGCCTTGATAGCCGGTAGCTTTAGCTACCGCATGGGCTAATTCATTAATGGTGACATCACTACCAAAGCCCACATTAATGTGACTTTGCATTGGTTCTGTTTGACTATCGTAGGTAGCTTTATCTAGCTCCATCACAAATACTGAAGCTGCAGCCATATCGTCTACGTAGAGGAACTCGCGCTTAGGCGTGCCTGTTCCCCAAATAACAACCTCCGGGGCATTGGCAAGCTTTGCCTCATGAAAACGCCGTATGAGGGCTGGGATCACATGACTGTTCTTGGGATGGTAGTTATCACCTGGGCCATACAAATTAGTGGGCATGACTGATCGGTAATCTACTCCATGGCTATCACCATACTGGCGGTTATAGCTCTCACACATCTTGATACCGGCAATCTTCGCGACTGCATACGGCTCATTGGTAGGCTCTAACTTACCTGTGAGCAATGCATCCTCACTCATCGGCTGAGGGGCCAACTTCGGATAGATGCAACTAGACCCCAAGAATAGAAGTTTCTTTACCCCAGACAGAAAGGCTTGATGAATGACATTGTTTTGTACCATCAAGTTGTCATAGATAAATTCAGCTGGATAGGTATTGTTGGCATGGATGCCTCCTACCCGAGCTGCTGCTAGATAGACTTGATCTGGCTTCTCTGCTTCAAAGAAAGCTTGTACAGCAGCTTGATTGGTGAGATCGAGCTCCGCATGAGTACGAGTGACAATATTGCTAAAGCCTTTGGCTTGTAGATTGCGCATAATGGCAGAACCCACCATGCCACGCTGGCCGGCTACATAAATCTTTTGATTTAGATCTTTACTCACTTAGGTACTTTTTGTTTTATGTTTTATGTTTTATGTTTTATGTTTTTTATCTTCTAATTCTCTTTACCCACAGATACCAAATAACCATGTTTACTTAAAAGAGCATGCTGCTTGGCTTTTTCTAAATCGTTAGCCACCATCTCGACGATCATTTGATCGAGGGTAATCTCTGGCACCCAGCCTAGTTTAGTTTTGGCTTTGGTCGGATCACCTAAGAGGGTTTCTACTTCTGTAGGACGGTAGTAGCGTGGATCGATTTGCATAATCACATCACCCACCTTTAAGGCCGGGGCTTTATCGCCTTCAATGGCCGCCACAATGCCCTTCTCTTGCTCTGCAGTGTCTTCAAATTTGAGGGTGATACCCAGTTGCTTAGCACTGCGGGTAATAAATTCACGGACGGTGAACTGCACGCCTGTCGCAATCACAAAATCATCTGGCTTATCTTGTTGGAGCATGAGCCATTGCATGCGTACGTAGTCCTTGGCATGACCCCAGTCACGCAAGGCATCGATATTGCCCATAAAGAGGCATTTCTCAAGACCTTGGGCGATATTGGCTAAACCACGGGTCACCTTACGAGTCACAAAGGTCTCACCACGGCGCTTAGACTCGTGGTTAAAGAGAATACCATTACATGCATACATTCCATAAGCTTCACGGTAGTTCACTGTAATCCAGTAAGCGTAGAGCTTTGCTACTGCATAAGGACTTCTTGGATAAAAAGGGGTAGTCTCTTTTTGTGGAATCTCTTGCACTAAACCATAGAGCTCAGAAGTTGACGCTTGGTAAAAACGAGTTTTCTTTTCCAAACCCAAGATACGAATCGCCTCCAACATACGAAGCGGGCCGATGGCATCGACATCAGCAGTGTATTCAGGGGACTCAAAAGAGACAGCTACGTGACTTTGTGCACCCAAGTTATAAACCTCATCAGGCTGCGTTTGCTGAATGATTCGAGTCAGATTGCTAGAATCGGTTAAATCGCCGTAATGCAATACAAAGTGTCGATGGTTGATGTGGGGATCTTGATAGAGGTGATCGACCCGCTCAGTATTAAATGAAGATGCGCGGCGCTTAATGCCGTGAACGATATAGCCTTTTTCCAACAAGAACTCAGCAAGATAAGATCCATCCTGACCTGTAACACCAGTAATTAAGG
>Ga0194038_1000249_pt1 | contig 23610 bp, 22 predicted proteins | sample JunL226m_MetaG_FD_148630 | JGI IMG/M metagenome (GOLD analysis project Ga0194038, IMG submission 148630) | Anoxic zone freshwater microbial communities from boreal shield lake in IISD Experimental Lakes Area, Ontario, Canada - Jun2016-L227-6m | ecosystem: Environmental > Aquatic > Freshwater >... | reverse complement strand
CTGTCAAGATTGATAATAGAAAGAGAATTCATCATGCGTCTTAAATCACTAGTAGCGGCAATGGCCGCAGTAGCTTCCTTAACCCCAATAGTGGGATATGCGCAAGCTGCAGCAGACAATCCATGGATGTTGCGTGTGCGTGCGGTTGATTTGCTCTGGCAAAATGGCCAAACCGATACGGTCTCCACCGCAAATGTGAAGGCCAAAAATCAGTTGATTCCTGAGTTTGATATCTCTTATTTTTTCACAAAGAATATTGCGGCTGAATTGGTTTTGACCTGGCCACAGCAAGTAAACATTACTGCTGGTCCTGGAAATACGAATGTCGGTAAGATTTCTGCATTACCCCCATCACTCTTAGTTCAATACCACTTCACTGACTTGGGTGCTTTTAAGCCTTATGTTGGTGCTGGTGTGAACTACACCATTTTCGGTAATCGTCAAAACTTCCCAGGCCTAGGCAATAGCGTGCAGGTTGATCAAAACAGCGTTGGCTTTGTAGCGCAAGTTGGCACTGACTATATGTTTGATAAAAACTGGGGTATGAACCTTGACCTGAAATACGCCACTATGAGTACCAATGTAACGACAGTACAGGGCAATAATAATTTGGGCAAACTAACATTAAACCCATTTATGCCTGCTATAGGCGTGACTTACAAGTTCTAAGAATTTAATTCTTGCTACTTGAGATAGAGCCCTTAAGGGGCTCTATTTTTTTGGCATCCCGTAGAAATATCCCCTCTTTTGCAGAAGTGACGATAATGTCGCCATGGCTTTAATCGTACTTACTGATGCAAAACTGGCTTTCGGCCACGTTGACCTCCTCGCAAACACTGCTTTTTCATTGGAATCTGGTGAGCGTGTTGGCTTAATCGGCCGCAATGGCACTGGCAAATCTTCGCTCTTGAAGATCTTGGCTGGCATTGAAAAAATGGATGATGGACTCTTGCAGTATCAACAAGGCTTACGAATCGCCTATGTGCCACAAGAGCCTATTTTCGAAGCTGAGGAAACTGTCTTTGATGCTGTCTCTAAGGGTGTAGCTCAGGCCAAGGCGCTGCGTGAAGAATATGAGGCCCTTAGTGTGGGTGAGTGGGATGACGCTTCCCATCACCGCCTAGATGAAGTCCAATCCGAATTGGAGGCCTTAAGTGGTTGGAATTGGGAACAACGCGTTTACGAAACACTGGATCGCCTCCATTTAGAGGCAGATCTCAAGATCAGTACTTTATCTGGCGGAACTAAAAAACGGGTTGCGCTTGCCCGCGCCTTAGTGGAGATGCCAGATGTATTACTGCTTGATGAGCCAACCAACCATTTAGATTTGGATTCAATTGCCTGGCTAGAAGATCTTTTAAAAGAATATCAAGGCTCCGTTATTTTGGTTACACATGATCGTGCCTTTTTAGATAACGTTTGCACGCAAATTGTGGAGCTCGATCGCGGTATCTTGCGCACTTATCCTGGCAACTTTACTCAATATGAAGTGCTCAAAGATCAGGAGCTTAATGCAGAATCCTTGGCCAATGCTCGAGCTGATAAATTATTGGCGCAAGAAGAGGTTTGGATTCGAAAAGGGGTTGAGGCACGTCGGACTAGAAGTGTTGCTCGTATTGCCCGCTTAGAAAATCTCCGCACTAGTCGTGCTGAGCGCAGAGATGCTATAGGCCAAGTGAAGCTTGCCGTCTCAGCTGGTGATCGAAGCGGCAAGATAGTGGCTGACCTACAGAATGTGAGTAAGTCATACGATAGGCCGATTGTGGAAGACTTTACGGCAACGATTTTGCGTGGAGATAAAGTGGGGCTATTGGGGCCTAATGGCTCAGGCAAGACCACCTTACTCAAACTCATTTTAGGAACGATTGCACCAGACTCAGGGACTGCAACGATGGGCACTCGCATTGAGGTAGCTTATTTTGATCAAATGCGTGAAGGCTTAGACCTCAATGCCTCCCTTGAGGATTACATTAGCCCCGGTAGCGAGTGGGTTGAGATCAATGGCAACAAGAAGCATGTCAAGAGTTATTTGAGTGATTTCTTATTTGCACCCGAGCGCACGAATTCTCCGGTAAGCACATTGTCTGGTGGAGAGCGCAATCGATTACTGCTAGCCCGTCTATTTGCAAGACCAGCAAACGTCTTAGTGTTGGATGAGCCCACGAATGATTTGGATATCGATACCCTAGATTTATTAGAGCAGCTGCTTCAAGATTACAAAGGAACGGTTTTCTTGGTTAGTCATGACCGTTATTTCTTAGATAACGTGGTCACTAGCATTATCGCCAATGAAGGTGATGGATTTTGGCGTGAGTATGACGGGGGTTATGAGGATTGGAAGATTCAAAAAGCCCGCTCCGACAAGATTCGAGCTGCTAATGCCTCTGAGAAATCAGTCGCTAAAGTAGAAGTGAAAGCAGCGCCTCAGTCGCAGACCAAGCCAGAAGTAAAGACTGCAGCGAAGGGTGGGGTGCAAAAGCTCAATGGTAAAGAGCGTCAAGAACTAGAGGGCTTGCCATTGCAAATTGAGGAACTCGAAACAGAGCAAGCTGAAATTGGCATTGCAATGAGTAATCCAGATCTGTATAAGAATGAACCTGAGCTAGCCGCAAGCATGCAAGCACGGTTAACAGAGATTACTGGTTTGCTAGATCAAAAACTACAACGCTGGGAGTTGCTATTAAGCCGCTCCGAATCTGAATAGGGAGCCGTTAAAGTTCGCGTTGTAAGCGAGCGCGGAGTTGAGCGATTTCATCTAATAGGTCGAGCGCTAGCGCAACACCCGAAACATTTAATTCAAGATCATGCGTGAGATGAGCTGCAGTTTTGGCTCGCTTGAGAGAGTCACCGCTAAAGCGCCAATCTTGGGGGGAAGAGCCAACAGGGCTCAAGACACCCTCAGAAACCCAAGACATAATGAGCTCTTGAGGTGTACGAGAAGCGTGAGAGAGCTCCACAATGCTCATATGCACTTCGTTCTCTACCACGCTAGCTTCAATCCAAGTAGTTTTGATATTACTCATAGCCATCATCCCTTCAAGTGAGTTCTAGGGTTGAAATCAAAAGCCTTCTCAAAGTTCTGATAGGCCTCTTTTTGTTCATCTGTGTTTGCAGGTGGCAGGGAAATCGTTGGAACTACATATAGATCACCTGCTTCGGCGCTTGGGATGCCTTTGCCTTTAAGTCGCATCTTGCGCCCAGCAATAGTTCCTGCCGGAATCTTTAATTCTAAAGTTGAGCCTGCTGGCGTAGGTACATTTACGGTAGTGCCCAGTGCCGCTTCCCATGGTGCAAGCGGAATGTCGATAAAGACATCTTTTCCATCAATTCGGTAAATGGGATTTGGATGAAAATCAATTTCTAAATAAAGGTCACCGGCGGGGCCTTCACCTATGCCAGGCCCACCTTGACCTGAAAGACGGAGATTTTGTCCTGCCTTGATGCCTTTGGGAATGCTGACATCTAACTTGCGCTCTTGAGTACTAACATGTCCAGTCGCATCTTGCGTTGGCATGTGCAATGAAATCGTTCGCTTGGCACCGTTATAGGCATCAGCAAGATCGATCAAAATTTTAGCGTGATGATCTTGCCCTTTAAAGTTCATGCCTTGGCGAGATTGTCCACCTCTACCCCCTTGACGATGTTTACCTCTACCAAAGAGCGATTCAAAGAATTCGCTTTGATCGCCTTCGAAGCCACCGCCGTAACCAGGGTTACCACCACCAAAACTACTATCAGCGTATTCAAATCCTTCATTCCAATTTGGTGGAGGAGTAAAGTCTTGACCGTTTTTCCAATTGGCACCAAAACGATCGTAAGCAGCACGTTTTTCTGTATCTTTTAGGACGGCGTAGGCTTCGCCAATTTCTTTGAATTGTTCTTCGGCACCAGCTTCTTTATTAACGTCTGGATGATATTTGCGAGCTAGCTTGCGGTAAGCCGCCTTAATTTCTGCCTCGCTAGCGCTTCGGGCAACGCCAAGTGCTTCGTAGTAATCCCTAAATTTCATAAGCCTGTATTAATCCTCATGTATTCATCATTACTGAGCTAATGATGAATTCTACATTCCAATTAGCTCATGACCCCGATTTGCCATGGGACGAACTCATAGTCCCCTAGGCCAAGAAGTTCGCTTTTTGAAGACTCTCCAGAGGCGGTGCGTAAGAAAAGCTCGAATATGCGCTGCCCCATCTCTTGGACAGAGACTGTGCCGTCTAGAATCTCCCCACAGTTGATATCCATATCCTCTGTAAGTCGCTGATACATGGGTGTATTCGTGGCTAGTTTGATGCACGGAGCTGGCTTAGACCCAAACATCGATCCTCGGCCGGTAGTAAAGGCAATCAGATTTGCCCCACCTGCAATTTGTCCTGTGGCTGAAACTGGATCAAAGCCAGGCGTATCCATAAAGACAAAGCCCTTAGCGGTGACAGGCTCGGCATATTTATAAACCTCCATGAGTGGCCCGGTGCCACCTTTCATAGAAGAGCCTAGGGATTTTTCAAAGATATTAGCAAGCCCCCCAATTTGATTTCCGGGACTCACTTGTCCGTTGATTTGCACATCCCTACCAACAGAATATTCATCTTTCCACCAACGAATGCGTTTAATCAGTTTTTCGCCAATGGATTGACTGGCTGCGCGCCGAGTCAGAGTATGTTCTACGCCATAGATTTCTGGTGTTTCCGACAAAATACCAGTGCCACCATGACGTGACAATATATCAATGGCTGCCCCTAATGCGGGATTTGCGGTAATTGAGGAAAACCCATCCGATCCGCCGCATTGCAAACCCACACAAAGATGACTGGCAGATACTGTTTGTCGCTTAGCTTCATTTGCTGCTGGTAATAGTGCTTTGACTGCCTCGATACCTGCTTCAATTGTTTTGCGTGTGCCACCAGTCTCTTGCATGATGAAGGTATGCAAATTTGTACCAGCAGTTAAATCTTCTTGCTCCATCAATCCTTTTAATTGATTGCGCTCACAGCCAAGTCCAACGATGAGTGCAGCAGCGAGGTTAGGGTGCCGAGCATAACCAGCCATCGTACGACGTAGCAGCTCCATGGGTTCACCGCTCATTTCCATACCACAGCCGATGTCATGACTAAAAGCAACTACACCGTCTACATTTGGAAAATCTTTTAGTCTCTCTGGTGTAAACCAGTCGGCAATCTTATTAACTACCGTTGCAGAGCAATTGACTGTCGATAGAATTCCGATGAAGTTGCGGGTTCCAACCTTGCCATTGGGTCTTACATAGCCCTGAAAAGTCGCCCGCTCGGATTCGGGCAACATTTGAGTAGGCTTAAATTCACTGGCGTAAGCATAGTCACGATCAAATTCTCGAAACTCGGTGTTGTGACTATGTACCATCATGCCAGCTTCGATATCGGTATTGGCGAAACCGACGGTAACGTTGTACTTGAGAATCGGCTCACCCTTCAGAATTTTCTTAGCGGCAATTTTGTAGCCCGCAGGAACTTGGCTACGGCTTGTGAAATGCTCACTAGGCACCTCTGTACCAATTCCAATATCGATGCGAGCAACCACAATATTGTCGCTTGGGTGCAGACGAATAATGGGGCCTGCTAATTTTTTTCCAGAAGTTTCAATCATGAGCTTATTACGCTTTTTGTAATGGGTTTATCGTAAACCTAGAATGACCTTTAATTAATGACTTAGGTCAAAAAATAGTACTTCTGCATCTATGCTATCAACTATTTCTAGTGAAGACTCATTTTCAATGAGCAGTGCATCTCCACCAAGCAGTTTTTGACCGCTTACTGTTAATGATCCACGGATAAGATGAAGATAGGCTTTGCGCTTTGGATCTAAATTGATTGTTTCTGATTGAGAGCCATCAAATGTACCTGCATACATCTTTGCATCTGCATAAATTTTTACGGCACCATCCTTACCCTCAGGAGAGGCGATTAAACAAAGTTTGCCTTGTTTATTAGAGGCTGGAATCGTCTTTTGTTCATAACTAGGTTCAATTTCCAAAATATTGGGCTCGATCCAGATTTGTAGTAAGTGGGTTGTTTGATCCTTGGCGTGATTAAATTCGCTATGAGCAACTCCAGTACCAGCACTCATGCGCTGTACATCGCCCGGTGGAATGCCTTTGATATTGCCCATACTATCTTCATGAGCCAATTCACCTGTCAGGACATAGGTGACGATTTCCATATTACGGTGACTGTGTTTTCCAAATCCCATCCCCGGGGCAATGCGATCATCATTGATTACCCGAAGATTTCCCCAACCCATAAATTTGGGGTCGTGGTATCCGGCAAAGGAAAAAGAATGAAAGCTTTTGAGCCAGCCATGGTCTGCGTAGCCTCTATCCTGGGATTTTCGGAGTTCAAACATGTATTTCAGGCTTTTCTTTAGTAGATAAACAATAAGCACATTATCATTGGATTTTGCAATTTTCGCAGATTGTTAGGGCATGGGAAGCTTTAAAGAAAACGTTAAAGAAACCTTTCTAGGTCTCTCTGAGAGTACTCAGGAGAGGTGGACAGACTTCACTCAGTTTTTGCAAGAGACCTGGCCAGTATTGCTTTTGTTGCTGGCTATTCTCATGGCTTTTTGGTGGTATGCAGATCCGCCTCCGCCTCGGCATGTCTCCCTGGCAATAGGATCTCCCGGCAGCTCTAGTGAACTTCTTGGTAAGCGTTACGCAGAGTATTTTGCTAAAAAAGGAATTACCTTAGAGTTGGTTACTACAAAAGGTGCTCAAGAAAATATTGATCGCTTAGTAGATCGCAATGATTCTTTACAGGCTGCATTTGTTCAGGCAGGAGTTGTCCATACTGCAGGTGTTGCTGGTATTCAGTCTCTAGGGGCAATTGACTATGATCCTATCTGGTTTTTCTATCGCGGCCCAGAGCTCAAAGAAAAAGATTTTCATGGCACTACTGGTAAGTTCAAATATTTCTTGGGTAAAAAAATCTCTATTGGAGCTGAGGGTAGCGGTAGTTATGCGCAGGCCACGAAAATGTTTAAACTTTCGGGCTACGAGCCTGGAACAGGGTTTTTGAATCTTCAAGAAGATCAGGCAGTTAAGGCTATCCTAAAAGGGGAGATTGATGGCATTTTTATTGTCGATAGTATTAACTCTCCCAATGTACAGGCCTTATTGAATGATCCTAATATCTATCTCGGCACCTGGGCAAGGGCTGACGCTTACGTAAAACTCATTCCCTATTTAAGTCTACTGGATGTACCTCAAGGCTCTTTTAATTTGAAACGTGATTTTCCTAGTAGCGATATGAAGCTTGTTGCCACAACCACCAATCTTTTGATTGACGAACGGGTACATCCAGCCATGCAATATTTATTTTTGGAAGCAGCTAAAGAAATTAACGGTAAAGCCTCTTTCTTTTCTGCTCGAGGAGAGTTTCCATCGTTTAAAAATACGATGCTTCCAGAAAGCCCAGTTGCCCTTCATTACGAAAAAAATAGCTATCCATTCTTAGTGGCCTACTTGCCATTCTGGCTTGCAGAATTAGTCAATCGCTTGATATTTATTTTATTGCCGTTCTTAGTCATTTCTTACCCATTATTGCAAGCATTGCCAGGCTATAGAACTAGACGGATGCAAAACAAAATTAATCGTTTGTATTCAGATTTAAAGAGTTTTGAGCATGACTTGCTCGCCAATTTTGACTTAAGCCTACGTGATGACTATTTGAAGAAGCTGAATTTACTGGAGTATCAGGCCTTAAATATCAAAGTTTCTCGGCGCTTAACCGGTGAATACTACGCATTACGGACTAGCATTGACTATGTGCGGAGCTGTTTAAATAGGGGCACTCAACCTTATCAATTTGAAGAAGCGCCAATCGCCTATTAGCTGGTTTGATCATTCCATATTGAGAACATCAAAAGCAGCCTTTAGTCTGCGCGAATAAGAGTCCGAGACTGTTTTGATTTCTTCCGGGGTCCACTTTCTAAAGCCTTCTCCTGCTTTCATGCCTGTCTTACCTTCAGCCATGAGTTGCACTACTTGAGGGGGTAGGGCGGTGATGTTCGAAAGAGATGGATAAATCTCTTTAGCAGCATTCGCCATTCCATCCCATCCGGAAATTTCTTTTTGGGTCATCGGACCAACAGCGGCATAACGAAAGCCAAAGCTATATCTCACTGCATCATCAATATCTTGTGGGCTAGCAATGCCTGCTTGCACCAGAGAGAGCGCCTCTCTCATGAGGGCATGCTGAATCCGATTGGCTAAAAATCCCGGAATATCTTTTTTCACTAGCACTGGCTTCTTGCTAATGCCCTTATAGAGTTCACAGGCTTGTTCAGCATATTTGAGCTCAGTCTTTTGGCCCATCACAATTTCAACTAAAGGCACAACCTCTGCTGGCATAAAGTAGTGAGCGCCCATCATACGATTTGCTGACTTGAGTCCCTCAGCAATTTTACTGATTGGAAAACCAGAGCTATTACTGCCAATAGGAATATCCCCAGGTACAACTTGATCGAGATATTGAAATACCTTTTGCTTGAGTTCCAAATTCTCTGCCACAGTTTCAATAACCCAACAGCATTGATTCCAATCATGCCAATCTTCTAATACACCAATCAATTGCTGCTGCTTAATGTCAGAATCATTTTTGCTTGCATTGTCTCCCACCATACCAATTTTCTTTGCAAGAGTGATGGCTTTATCTAAGCAGGCCTCAGCCTTTTCTTTGCTTCTACCTAGAATGACTACTGGAATATTTTGGGCAATAAAGCCAGCGGCAATGCCGGCCCCCATGATTCCGGTTCCAATAACGGCTACAGATTTCATATTTTTAAACCCATCCAATTGAGTGATCAATTTGCTTAGATTGTTTCTGATTCATAAGCGCTCAAGATTATCATTCTTTATGGTTTAATAGTTTAATAAAAATGACGTATCTATATGACTTATTTAAGGAAGCCCCTACATGACTATGCATAACCCATTCCAGCCAGTGGAGAAAATAAAAACGGAAGTTTTTGCAACCATGCCGGAGAAATTTAGAAAAAAATCTCGCACAGGCTGGTCCGATCCAAATCGTCAAGGCGCTGAAGTAGAGTGCTTCCTAGAGGGGCCTTCTTTTGATCGTGAGGGTAATTTATGGTTTGTCGATATCCCATTTGGCCGCATTTTCCGCATCGATACTAAGGGCAACTGGGAATTAATTACGCAGTACGACGGATGGCCAAATGGTTTGAAGTTTCATAAGGATGGTCGGGCATTTATTTGTGACTACAAAGCAGGCTTAATTGCCTTAGATCCAAAGACTGGGAAAATTGAAACCATCTTAGGTTCTATGTATAGCGAAAACTTTAAGGGTTTAAACGATCTACACTTTGCTTCTAATGGCGATCTTTATTTCACAGATCAAGGTCAAACGGGTATTGCAGATCCAACAGGTCGTGTTTTTAGATTGCGTGCCAATGGCCAGTTAGACCGCTTAGCTCTCAATGTACCAAGTCCCAACGGGATTACTTTAAACACCCAAGAAAAGCATGTATTCGTTGCTGCTACCAGATCCCAGCAAATCTGGAGATTGCCATTAATGGCCGATGGCTCAGTATCAAAGACTGGAGTTGCCATTCAGCTTACTGGTGGCGTAGCTGGGCCTGATGGTATTGAAATGGATTCAGAAAATGGCTTGTTGGTATGTCATTTAGGTATTGGCATCTGGAGATTTGATAGCAATATGCTCCCAACCCATTTGATTTACTCAGAAAACCCACATCATCATCATTTAGCTAATCTTTGTTTTGGTGGCGCAGATGGAAAAGATCTTTACATCACTGAATCCTTATCTGGTGATATCTTGAAGGCACGTCTACCAGTCGCTGGCAAAAAACTATTTGGACTATCCTAAATTGACAGAGCGATTGTTCTCATGAGTGCTGCATGGAATGTAAAGCGAGCTCAGAGGTCTAAAGCACTATGAAACATTTAGCCATTGCCGATGCTATCGCTTTTATATCAAAAGCGCTTCAATCACAAAAGGTGCCCGCCATTGATGCAGAGATTGTTGCCAATCTCATGGTGCAGTCTGATTTAGTTGGTGCAGATGGACATGGTATTTTTCGCTTACCTGCGTATTTGAAGAGAATTCGGGCGGGTGGCGTTAACCTCACTCCAAATATTCACATTGAACGTGAGCAAGGTGCCACAGCACTCATTAATGGTGATAACGCATTAGGTCATCTAGTGATGAATAAGGCCGTTGAGCTTGCTATAGAAAAAGTAAAGCAGCATAGCGTCTGCTGGATTGGTAGCCACTATGGCAATCATTCAGGCGCCGCATCAGTCTACGTTCGTAAGCTTGCAGAGCAAGGCTATATTGGAATATATATGGCCGTTGGCAATGCGAATCATATGGCTCCATGGGGTGGTATTGATTTACTGCTATCAACGAACCCCATTGCAATTGCTGTCCCTGCAGGCGATGGCCCTATAGTGCTTCTAGATATTGCTACCACTGTAGCTGCTTATGGAAAAGTAAAACTTGCAGCTCAGAGGGGTGAATCTATCCCGGATGATTGGATGATCGACCGCCAAGGTAAGCCAATTACCGACCCTAAAAAATCGGCAGAGGGCTCCTTGTTGCCAATTGGTGCTTATAAGGGTTATGGTTTAGCTGTCATGATTGGTTTACTGGCAGGAGCACTGAATAATGCTGCTGTCGGAAAAGGCACAATTGATTTCAATGCACACCATGATGTAGTAACCAATACTGGACAAACTATCATTGCAGTTGACCCAAGTGCTTTTGGGAATAAAGAAGAGTTTGTCAATAGGGTCATTGCTTTAGTGGAGGATCTAAAAAATTCAGCAACCTTGCCTGGCGTTAAAGAAATTCGAGTACCAGGAGAAGGTGCTGCAAAGACAATGGCACAGAGAGAACGTTTAGGTATTCCAGTCGCACCTGAATTACTAGAGGCATTAAACGCTTGCGCTCAGGAGTGCGGCATTACTGCTTTGAAGGTATAAAGCATTTACAACATTACTGGAGGAGACAATATGTTTAGAAAATTGATTAAAAATATAGTATTGGGTATGGCGACCATTCCAGTATTGATGGGTTCGGTATTTGCCGCCTATCCTGATAAGCCAATCAAGATGATGATTGGCTATGCTCCAGGCAGCTCTACTGACATCGTTGGCAGAATGATCGCTAATGATCTCAGTATTGCGTTAAAGCAGCCTATTATTGTTGAGAATCGTGGCGGGGCCGCTGGCAGCTTGGCTGCTGAAGCAGTTGCCAAGAGCGCCCCAGATGGATACACCATTTTATTTGCGCAAAATGGTTTGGCAATTAACGTAGCCGCTAATCCAAGGTTGCCGTTTAATGGGCAAAAAGACTTACTGCCCGTTGTTGGTGTCGCAGCAACCCCTCATATTTTGATTGTGAATAACAATTCACCCGCTAAGTCTGTTGCAGATCTCATGGGGATGCTCAAAGCCGATCCTGGAAAATTGAGTTTTGGCTCTTCTGGAATTGGAAATTCAGATCACATGGCAGGTGAATTATTTTTAGCTACCACTGGGTTGCAAGCAATCCATATTCCTTATAAAGGCGGATCGCCTGCAGCAACAGATTTAGTTGGCGGACAAATTGACTTTTACTTTGCTGGAATGCCGGTTGGCTTGCCTTTATACAAGGGGGATAAAGCGAGAGCATTGGCCGTGACTAGTAAAAATCGTTTTAGTGGTGCTCCTGAATTAATCACTATTCAAGAAGCAGGTGTTAAGGGTTATGAGATGGCCTTATGGCAAGGTGTATTTGTACCAGCAGGCACTTCGCCAAGCATTATTAAGGAATTGAATAATTCCGTTCTCAAAATCTTAGAAACACCAGAGATGAAAGAACGCTTTCAGAAGGCTGGCGTGCAAATTGCCCCTATGAATACTCAGCAGTTCTCTGACTTATATTTCTCAGACATTGCCCGGTGGAAGGTAGTGATAGAGAAAGCGAAGATTAAGCTAGATTAGCGACTAGGAGTATTTTTATTCGTTGTCGCCAGATCTGCTGGGGTACTTGAATGAGGCATAACGCACGACGGCATTCGCTATCGCCAGAATCAAAATGGTCAGCCCCATAAATAGAATGGCCAAATCTGCTTCGTGCTTTGTATTGACCAAATCAATAATCAGGCGGGTCACGGCGGTAATGGCAACGTAGATCAAAAAGCGTACTGGCATATGGTTGGTCTTGAAATAAATTCCAACCATGGCGCCAATTTCTAAATAGATAAATAGTAAAAGTAAGTCTTCAATCGAAGCTGATCCTTTGTTGACCATTCCGATGAAAGCCGCTACTGATGACCATACGGTAGCAGCGCCGATCCCAAATAGGGCAATCCGATGAAAGAGTGACACAAATAGATTGCCAAAGGGCACAGTCCACTTTTCAATTCTTGCTTCTAATTTTGATGCATCTTTTGGTGAATTAGGTGTCATATCCATGGGGTATCCAGTGTTCTAAAATATATTACTCAGTATATTTCTGAATTTTGCGCAAATAAACAAAAAAGAGGCCAAAGCCCCTTTTATTGTAGGTTTTAACTTTGTTCACCCTAGGCTATCAGCCCAGATATTGTGTGCCCACCCCCAGGCATACACACCTTCTAGTGTAGATGGAGCTGGAGATACTCCGCCAGAGCCTGGAACGGGCTTAAAAGTCTTTTCAGCGGCAATATATTGATGAACGCTAGCCACATGAACTACTTCGCGATCATTCACAAAGCTGTAGCAAGTATTAGTTAGTACAGGAGCAGGATTAACATCCCAGCCACTCAGTTCAGCAACAATTGCTGCCGCCGCTACTTTGGCGTGTTGATTAGCCATATGCCCAGATTTTGGCATGGCATTAGCAACTTGGATTGAATCCCCTAAAACATAGACATCTTTTTGGGCGGTAGATTCAAAGTTAATAAAATTCACATTGACCCAGCGCCCATTGGAATTAGCCAAACCTGTTTTTACTGCAATCTCGCCAGCACTCATTGCTGGCAAAAGATTTAAGACATCTGCTTTAACATCGTCTTGGATTTCTAGTTTGATGGTTTTGGTTTTTGCATCAACAGCAGTGACATTATGTTTTGGCAAATATTCAATCATTCCAGGATATTGCTCGGCCCATACTTTCTTAAATAGTGCACCCTTTGAAGTCACATCTTGGTTGGCATCCAAAATTAAGACCTTAGATTTTGGCTTATTTTGTTTTAGGTAATTGGCCACTTGGCATGCTCGTTCATATGGGCCAGGAGGGCAGCGATACGGCGCCTCTGGAATGCTAATAGCAAATGTTCCGCCATCGCGCATTGAAGCGATCTGTTTGTGAAGGGCAACGGTCTCAGGACCAGCCTTCCATGCTTGCAAGGTAACACCATCTTTATTTGCTTGAGCTAGACCCTCAATGGTATTCATCATCAAGGTAACGCCAGGTGAAACAACTACCTTGTCGTAGCGCAAAGTTTGACCTGAGGCTAGCTTGACTGTTTTCTTATCTGCATCAATACTCGCAACACTATCTTTAATGATCTTGATGCCATGACGCTTACTTAGATTATCGTAAGACGAAGTGAGTTCAGTCAAAGTGCGTGATCCACCGACAACTAGGTTAGATAGTGGGCAAGAGATAAATGTTGGATTTGGCTCAATCAGTGTGACTTTAGCCGTGTTATTCGAAAACAAGCGCAGATATTTAGCGGCAGTAGCACCGCCATAGCCACCACCAATAACGAGTATTTCTGCTTTCTGTAAATTGGCGCGAGCAGGTCCAGAGAAACCTGCGAGTAAGCCTAGCGCTGCTGCGCTTTGACTAATAAAGTGTCGACGATCCATGATGAGCTTCCTTATTATTTCTTGCCAAGTTGATTGGCGATAGTTACCAGTTGCTCGTCAGAGTAGCCTTTGGCTAACTGCGGCATGATAGTACCTTCTCGAGCACCAGATTTAAATGCCTTTAATTGCGTTAGCATTTGCTCGCTCGTTAAGTTATTGATCAGTGGCATGCCACCGTCAACTACTCCTTTGCCGTCAGTGCCATGACAGTTAGCGCAAGTAGCGGCGAGACCTCGTTTATATAAGTTACTGGCCTCAGCATTTTGGGCTAGGGCAGTGCTACTCCAATGGCTAAAGCCGATATAGAGCGCAGCTAGGATTGCGCGTTTGAGATACTTTGCTAGCATGGGGTTTATCTCCATTGAGTTTATTTCTGGGTCATTTAAAACGATTACCTTAATGCATATCTTAATCAAGAAGCTCTGCAAAACTAAAATTTACCTCAGATTCATTTTTCATAAGCTCATTCCCAAAAGGGAAACTTGCTCTGCTTTTATCCGATTTTTCCGCAAGCCCTATAAACTATAGGTATGCGAGGATCATTTTCTTACCGTTCAGCTCTCTTAATACTGCTTCTAGGTGTATTTACCTATCTATATGGATTAGATAGCCGATTTGCGCCTAAAAATGGGGATGAGTACCCTTATATGCATATTGTTCGCATGACTGCAGATATGGGCCATTGGCTGCCTCTCCAGTCAGAAATGGACGGGATCAAAAATACGAAGCCACCGCTCATTTTTTGGCAAGGGATTGCTAGTACGAATTGGGCGAGTCAATGGTCTTTAGCCCATTTACGTTGGCCTAGTGTTCTCTATACGGGGCTGACTGCATTTTTCCTATTTTTAGCAGTGCGTCGCTTTAGTGGCAAAACCCAAACTGGTTTACTAGCCGCTTTAGTTTGGCTTTCTTTTTTTGCTACCTATCGATATGGACGTCCATTCCTAGCAGATCCTCCAGAAGTTTTCTGGATCAGTTTGCCATTCATGGCACTTTTATATTGGGGTAGATCTGCATTTGAATCGAAGTTCTTTTTCCCATTATTAGCAGGCATCTGTTTTGGCATCGCTTTATTTGCCAAATCTTTTGCATACATCGCTCCCGCGACATTCGCGCTAGGTCTTTACTACTGGCGCTGGCGGCAGTGGAGCATTCCAAAAACCTTACTTCATGATCTATATAAGATCTTGATTGCTGGCATATTAGCCTTAGCAGTATTTGCTTTATGGTTTGCTTTTGATCCAAACCCAGAAGCGGTTTGGAATGAATTTGTTCTTGGTGAGAATGCCGGTAAATTTACCGCCCGCAACTCTAACTATTTACTAGATCTTATTCGTGGCGGCGATAGTATTTGGCTACTGCTTTTAACTACCTTAGCTAATGCAGGTTTATTTTTCTTTGTGTTGGTTTCTACTTTGCTGCAATGTTGGCGTGAGCGCCGTTTTATGGACATAGAGGAAGTGCTGCTGCTATTACTCATTGCCGCTTTCTTCATTGTTTTTAGTTTGCCTAGTCAACGCTCTGGCCGATATCTATTGCCAATCATGCCTGCATTTGCTGCACTGATTGCATTGCATTGGGAGCGCCTGCCTTTATGGGGCTTTAGGGCTACATTATTTTTACAAACCGTAGTTCTTGCTTTGTTGTTGTGGCTTGGCACTAATCTCCAGTTTTCAGGATTTATGGGGGAAGCAGGTTCATGGGCTTATTCGTATTGCCATTGGATATTAATGGTTGCCGCTCTGATCATTGTGCTGATTGGTTTATTTCAGCGCACTCACACTAAAACACTTGCATTAGCAGGATGTTTTTTGAGCTATTGCGCCTTAACCAGTAGCTTAGCCCCACTAGAGGGTCAGTTGGGGCGCTATTCAGCGACAACGATTACTCAGTTGCAAGGGAAAGATGTCTGGATTCCTTGTGACTATCGCGCAAAAGATGAAGAATATCGTTTGCTACTACCAGGCGCTAAGCTCCATGGTTATTTAGCAAAGGACTCTGCGGATGTTGGTGGTCTGACGAGTTCTTACCCTGTAGTTGCAGTGCATACACCGCTAGGAAGTACTCCTATGCTTTGCGACTCCTGTGAGATAGTGGGCCAAAGAATGGAAATGAGAGCGCGGCACTCCAATGCAGAAATCATTGAGATGCTTCAAGGTCAGATTGGTAAGCATCTCTTTGTCAATGAGTACTTAGTTGCAACACCAGTTGCCATGCCTGAACTGGTTAATGTTAAGGATGTTTGTAGATGAGCCGTGTCATTGCCCTTTGTTTTTTATTGCTTGCTGCAGTAATTGGTTTGCTGCATATAGATAGTCGACCAGAATGGGCTCCGTTCGCTATTAATGGAGTAGTTGCTAGCGAAGAAGAGGCGGTGTTAGAGCTAGCCCCGAAATCGAATACCCCAAGTGCACTGATCAAGCCAAGTATTGCAAGCCCCATCAGTACATGGTTACAAGATACAGGCCTACCTTCTGTGCATGCTGCTTCCTTGATTGCAATAAAGGATGGCGGCATTCGGGCATTTTGGTTTGCAGGAAGTCGTGAAGGTGCTGCAGATGTTTCCATTTATAGCTCTACATTTGATGCAAAGTCATCCAGTTGGAGTGCGCCTACGATAGTCGTCGATAGAGTGAGCGCTGAAAAATCCTTATCACGCTATATCGCTAAATTAGGTAATCCAGTCCCCGCCAGAATGGCTGACGGCCGTTTACAACTATTTTTTGTCACAGTTTCGGTTGGGGGCTGGGCGGGCAGCTCAATCTCTAGCATGATTTCTGATGATGAAGGTGTTACTTGGGGTGCACCACAAAGGCTGATCAGCTCCCCATTGATCAATTTGAGCACCTTAGTTAAATCCCCAGCCATACTATTTACTGACGGCCGCCTTGGATTGCCTGCGTATCATGAGTGGATTGGCCGCTTTGGTGAGTTTTTAAGAATTGATGCTGGACAGGTGATTGATAAGCGCCGCATGAGCTCGGGCCGAAGCGCGATTCAGCCGCTAGTATTTGTCAATGATGCCCAAGATGCTAGTGCGTATTTCCGTCAAACGAGAAGTGCAGGTCAGGCAAAGCAAGTGCCTGTTAGTCTAACTCAAAATGCAGGTCAATCATGGCACATAGAGCCTGATTTACCCATCGCCAATCCAAATTCTGCTGTGGCTGGTTTGCAGCTCAATGATGGATCACGTATTTTAGTTCTCAATAATATTGAATCAGGGCGCTATCGATTGGTTCTAATGATGACTGACGCTAAATCACAATGGCAAACGATAGAAGTCTTAGAAGATGACGCGGCCTTACCAGAAGATCAGCGTAAAGAGTTTTCTTATCCATACCTCATTACCCTTGATGGTAATGACGCCCACCTGGTTTATACCTGGGATCGAAAAAAGATTCATCACCGTTATTTTTCAGGCGCTTGGTTAAAACGTGCCCATGCTCAGCTTACCGCTACCGAGGCAGGCAATACTCCTGAGGAGACAAAACAATGAACCACCTCATGCAAACTATTGCTTTAATGGAGATGTCCATTACCTGCGCAGCAGTGATTACCTTACTATTGCAAAAAACTTTCTCACAAGAATTCCCACTCTTTGCAAAGCTATTATTAATTTTGATTCTTGGCAATCTTTTCTTTTGGCCTCTTGGCATGGGAATGGAATTACCGCTCTCTGCTTATGTGCGCGGTGCAGTGGGTGATCTTAGTATTGTCACGACACTATTGCTGTGGACCTCATTACTCCTAGCAAGCAAACCAGCTCCACTGGCATTCAGGTTTTCCCTTGCCCTCATAGCTATTGCTTTTTACCCGCTTGCCTTAGGTTTTGGCATGCTTGATCCCTATGCTTGGGGCTATGGATCCATTCCGTTCTTTATTGCAGTTCTACTCTTTGCATTAGTGTGTGGTCTCGCTCATTGGAGTAAGGGAGTTTGGATTATTGCGATCGCTATTCTTGCTTGGGCAGGACATTGGCATGAGTCTGCCAATCTTTGGGATTACCTACTCGATCCCTTCTTGGCTATCTGGGCGCTACTGGCTATATTTGAAATGCTTTATAGAAGACGCAAAGATAAAGCCCGCTCTGGTTATTTATTCAGGCCAGGTTAAGAAAAAAGCCAGCAATTTGCTGGCTTTTTCATTGATGCGGTAAATATTTAGTCTGGAATATTCGATTTACGAATAATTGGACCCCATTTATTGACTTCTGCCTCAAGGTGAGACTTTAAGCCATTGGGAGTCATCTTCTCTGGTGAGACGATATCAATGTTGGCATCTTCTAAACGTTTTTTGACGTCAGGCGTGTTGAGAGCCTTTTTCAAAGCGGCATTTAACTTATCCAGTATTGGCTTTGGAACACCTTTTGGTGTGTACATACCATGCCAAACTTTTACTTCGAAACCTTTCAGACCTTGCTCATTCAATGTGGGTACGTCTGGAATTGCAGGTAAGCGTTTCATCGTAGTAGTGCCATAAGCCTTCACACGACCATCCTTAATATAAGGAATAGTTTGAGTTGTTTGGTCGCAAAGCAGATCCACTTGGCCACCCAAGAGGTCTGTTAGAGCAGGGCCAGTTCCTTTGTAAGGGATGTTAGTGAGTTTCACACCCATACGACTTTGGAATAGCAAGCCGCAAAGTTGAGACACTGCGCCTGGACCAGCATTAGCCATGGTGATTTTTGAACCATTTGCCTTGATATAGGCCTCTAACTCCTTAAAGTTATTTGGCGGCAAATCTTTTTTACCCAAAAGCACCATCGGTACATCAGCTACTTGGCCAATGTAATCGAAGCTAGTTAATGGATCATAAGGAAGTTTGTCATACAGAGCATTAGCAGTAGCCATACCCATGTGATGCAAATAAATGGTGTAGCCATCTGGAGTAGCGCGTGCTACTTTGGTGGATGCGATTGTGCCTCCTGCGCCATTCACGTTTTCTACGATGACGGTTTGCCCTAAAGCTTGTCCCATTGGGACTGCAATTAAGCGTGCAACAGTATCCGTAGGACCGCCAGCAGCAAATGGTACGATTAAGGTAATCGCTTTTGTCGGCCATTCTTTTTGAGCAATTGCATTGCCGCTAAGTAAGGTGCCTGCAGCCAGTGCCGCAGTCATTCCTGAGAATAGTAGTTTCGTAAACTTCATTTTTTTCTCCAACTTGTTATATGTAGCAATTTTGCCATTTCTGTGACTTTTAGGGAGAATAAAGACCCTATGACTTACCAGCAATTGCAATCGTCCTCTGGGCAAGCAACACTACAGGACGGTCAATCATACGACCATCGAGCTTGACAGCGGCCCCTTTGGAGTCCTGATCTGCCTGAATGACCCTCTGGGCCCAAGCAATTTCTTGGTCTGAAGGCATAAAAGCCGTTTTAACGATCCCCACTTGTTTTGGGTGAATACACAGCTTCCCACCAAATCCCATACGTTTTGCCCGCTGCGCATCATCCTGAACGCGGGCAATATCATCGGTGGAGGGCGTAACCCCATCTATAGGAGAAGCAATTTGCGCTATTCGAGACGCTAAGACGATTTGATAACGCGCAGTGTGAAGTTCACTTTCTTGAGGGTCGCAAGTCATGCCAAGGTCTGCTTGTAGGTCAAGATTGCCTAATGCAAGACGAATTACTTGGTCAGCATTGGCAATCTCTTTGAGGCGATCTAAGCCGATAGCAGTTTCAATCATGGGAATAAGGGCTGTATTAGGCAAGAGCGAGGCAGCACCATTCACTTCATCAGCAGATTCAGTTTTTGGAATCAAGAGGCAAGCAAGGTCAAGCTCTTGTGCCAATATCAAATCAGCCGCATAAAACTGACTACCTGGACAGTTACTACGGATAACTAAGCGTTTTCTTTGTTCAGGAGTAAAGCTAGGCCAAGCAGACCGAATAGCGCTACGTGCCGATTCTTTATCTTCTTCTGCAACAGCATCTTCCAGGTCAATGATGACCCCACCAGCACCAGTATCAAGCGCTTTTATAAAACGTTCAGGGCGAGTACCTGGAACAAATAAAAAATTACTACAAAAGGCTAAAGGCGTTTCAAGTGAGTTCATATTGATTTGAGTGGACTAATTGCTGGGAAGAAGAAGGCTTATCTTGGCCTGTTTGCGGATATTCCACAAGGCATAAATTGCCTTAGTCATCTCCGCTGGACTAGCTCCTCCACTAAAAGCGGCAAGGCGCATCGCCTTGTCAGTAATCTCGACGCGACTTAAGGTATTGCCTGGATCTCCTTTAGGCTCATCAACGCGGCCATCGAGAATTTGCCCATTAGTTAAATGCACTTTGACTTTGCCAATCCAGCGTTGCGGATAGGCGCTATCTACTTCTTGATCGAGGGTCATTGTTACTCTGTCGCGGAACAAGCAGATTGCGTCATCATGAAAGTGGTCATTGAATTCTTGTAGGCCAGCAAATTGGTAATGGGCGACTAAAGCTAGCACGGTACCCATTGAGAATTTGGATTGATGCACTGTAGCTGGATCGGTGACAGGTCCCAATACATCAATTGCACCTTGATGTACCAAGGTTTCTACTTTTGCAATATCGCTAGGCTTCAGTTTGTTTGTTAGCATCACTTGTAATAGTGCATCTGCAGCAGGGTGAGTGTGACGGCAGGAAGCATGGTACTTAAAACTTGTTTCAGCTAAGGCCCAGCGAATCCCCAAACGATCTACTAACTTAGATGGATCTGCATCACTTGTCATGCCTGCAGCTAAGCCTTGTTTGCCCTCCAAGATATGCTCTGCTCCAGTAAAGCCTGCTTGAGCAATATAGGCAGACATTAATCCTGTTGCAGCGGCGTGAGCGGTATGCAATTGTTTGGAATCAGCGGCATCACGCAGAAATTCCCAAAGGCCAGCAGATTGAGTGCCAGCAGATCCAAAAGCATGCAGCATTTGCGCAGGAGATAACTTTAGTAATCGACCCACAGCTGCGGCAGCAGCAAGCGTGCCAGCTGTGCCAGTGGTATGAAAGACTTTGTAATGTGAGCGTCCTAAAAACTCACCAACCCGAATACCCACTTCGTAACCAGCAACTGCCGCAACAAGAAAGTCTTCTCCAGATGCGCCGATTGCTTGCGCGCAAGCTAAGGCAGGTGGAAAGACTACTGTAGCAGGATGAAAAACTGAACCGTTGTGAACATCATCTTGTTCGGCAACATGTGATGCAGCTGCATTAGCCATCGCGGCTAAAAAAGGACTCGAACTTTTACGATTGATGAGTACTTCAGACGGGCCAGCATGCTTGCTATCAAAGCCCCCCATGTTCTGAGCAAATTGTGTGATGATTTCAACGGGGCGCGAACCTTTACCTGCGATCGCCGAACCAAACCAATCCACCAATAAATCTTCTGCACGATTGATGACATCGCTTGGAATGTCACTGGATCTTAAATTAGCAGCAAAGCTAGCTAGCTCACGGGATAGGTGTTCAGTATTCATAAAAATGTTCTCTTATGTACTATTACATTAAGCCAAAACAGCGCTAGCTTGCATGGTGAGCCAGCCTTCGTGATCCTGCGCCCAAATAGCGATCGTTTTACCGCTCGGATCTTTTTCTAAGTCAGGCTTGGCTGAAACTTTAAAGATATTGATATCAAAAGTTGGACGTATTGCCCTGAACTCAAAGCTCTTTAGCTTACAGCTGGGAATACTTTGACGTACTAAGTCTACTAAAAGTGTGGCAATCAAAGGACCATGAACAATTAATCCTGGGTAGCCTTCCACTTCAGTCACATATTGGCGATCGTAATGAATGCGGTGGCCATTAAAAGTTAATGCTGAGTAGCGGAACAGCAATACATCATCAGGCGTAATGGTCTTACTCCACTTTGCATCTGTGGGTGCAGCAGTAGGCGTAACAGGTTTGTCATCAGGCCCCGGTGCATCGCGATAGACAATGTCATGTTCTTCAACAATGGCTAAGCCTTTTTGATTTGTTATTTGATGTTGAACCAATACAAAAATTAAATCACCAGTACGTCCCGCTTTATGAGTTACTGATTCAATTTTAGAAACGCGCTCAACTTCATCGCCAACGCAAAGTGGTGCTAGCCACTGGATACGGCTGCCCGCCCACATACGACGGGGTAGCGGTACGGGAGGAAGAAAGCCGCCACGCTTGGGATGGCCATCCGGGCCTATTTCTGATTCGCGGGCATGGGGTAAAAAATAAAGCCAGTGCCATAACTCAGGTAAAAAAGTGCCCTTACTTGGCGTGGGATCATCGCGGTCTAAGGTTGCAGCAAGAGCGCGTACTGGAGCAGCTGTGACGGTATCTTGGAAAGACTCGGTTTTACCAAGCCATTCTTGAAGGTGGGTGATAGTTTGGGCTTCGATTCGCATAAGTTCCATTATGCCAATCTTGAGAAAAGGTTTTAGCCCATTAAAACTGCGGCAAGGTAAATCAGAAGTCCAGCCAATGCGGAGCCTCCCAGAACTGTCATAACCCCTTTTTGGAACTTAAATAGAGCCAATCCCGCTAATCCGCAGATGGCAATGGATATCCAGGAAATGGAGGCACCCAGTCCGCTGGGTAAAAACACGTGGTAGGCAAAGAACAGGCCCAAATTGGCGATCACGCCAACTACTGCAGCAGTAATCGCGGTGAGTGGGGCAGTAAAGCCCAGCTTCCCATGGGTTGATTCAATCAAGGGCCCGCCTACCAAAATAAAAAAGAAAGAGGGTAAAAAGGTAAACCAGGTAGCAACGCAAGCACCAAGAACACCAAACCAAAATGGATTACTGTTGCCAATAAGATGTTGAATGTGCCCAGCAAGATAACCTACGAAGGCTACAACCATGATGAGTGGACCAGGAGTTGCTTCACCAAGGGCTAATCCATCAATCATTTGATTGGCGCTCAGCCAATGGAAGTGATCTACAGCACCCTGATAAACATAAGGTAGAACAGCATAAGCGCCGCCGAAGGTGAGGAGGGCTGCTTTAGTAAAGAACCATGCCAGCTCTGGATAGAGAGTGTTCCAGCCAAAGATGGCAATCAATATTGCAATTGGGAGCAACCAGCAAGCAAATGCAAGCACACTATGGCGAATCGTTTTCTGATAACTAAATTGAGCATGAGCAGGGGTAGGGGTATCGTCATCAATAATGGCGCTCCCATAATGTTTCTCTTTGCCAGAACCATGACTGTTTGCTTGTTGGAAATATTCAGGATAGCGTTTACCTCCCCAGTAACCAATGGCAGCAGCAATCATGACAATGATCGGAAAAGCTAAGTTCAAAATGAAGATCGCTAAAAAAGAGCCTAGTGCAATCGATTTCAATATGCTGTTATGAATCGTGCGCTTACCAATCCGGACGGCTGCGTGCAAAACGATAGCGACTACCGCAGGTTTAATACCAAAAAAGATTGCAGCAATCCAGGGCACTTGACCAAAGGTCAAATAAACCCAAGACAAAGCAATCAAAATAAATAGCGATGGCAAGACAAATAGGGTACCAGCCAGAATGCCACCCCAGCTGCGGTGCATGAGCCAGCCAATGTAAGTGACGAGCTGCTGAGCTTCTGGCCCAGGCAATAACATGCAGTAGTTCAGGGCATGTAAAAAGCGCCGCTCAGAAATCCAGTGACGCTTTTCTACCAACTCTTGATGCAGGACAGCGATTTGTCCTGCGGGGCCACCAAAGCTAATAAAGCCCAGTTTGGCCCAAAACTTCAGAGCCTCACGTAAGGAAACGCTCAAATGTCTTCCATTCCGCCAATCACTTGGCTAAAGCCGTTA
>Ga0194038_1000248_pt1 | contig 23619 bp, 13 predicted proteins | sample JunL226m_MetaG_FD_148630 | JGI IMG/M metagenome (GOLD analysis project Ga0194038, IMG submission 148630) | Anoxic zone freshwater microbial communities from boreal shield lake in IISD Experimental Lakes Area, Ontario, Canada - Jun2016-L227-6m | ecosystem: Environmental > Aquatic > Freshwater >... | reverse complement strand
ACTGTGAAGTGCCTCGTAGGAACGAGACACGGAGTTTTATCTGTTGACTCGACCGCCACCCTTATTTTTATCCGATAAAAAAACTTGATAATCGAGTTTCACGGTAAAAGTCTGTTAAATTTATGAGGAGGATGGCGCATGACAACACGTCGAGTGCATGACGATGACATTACCATTGAGCGGAGAGACTTCATTTGCAAGGGCTTCGCCGGCCTCGCCGGCCTGCTCTTTAGCGACTCACTATTTGGCGCTTCCGTGTTCGCCGAGTCGATGATAAAAGAGACATCGATCAGCCTGCACGATCCTACATGGATCAGAAATTCGATCAAAACGCTTTGGGAAGATCGCCGTCGGAGCGGTGTGTCGCCGTTGTTGCGGCTTATTCCACCTTTCAACAGCGGATTGTGTCTGTATCTGAAAAATGAGGGCCTGAGCCCTACCGGTAGCTTGAAGCATCGAGTTGCCTGGGGATTGCTCATGCAGGCCCTTGTCAACGGTGAGATTGGCCCGAACACAAGTCTGTATGAGGTGACCAGCGGTAATACAGGCATCGGTGAGGCCTATTTCGCCAAGCTCTTGGGGTTGCCCTTCACCGCCGTGATGCGAACAGGGATAAGTCCGCTCAAAATGCAGGCTATCCGGGATTACGGGGGCCATACAGCCATAGCGCCCGCCGGAGTCACCCCCGCAGCCTACCTGGAGGAACTGCTCGCCAAGGAACCCAACGGGTACAATCTCAATCAATTCGCCAATACGGAAAAGAGTCTCGATTTCGCGGACGCATCGCCAGATCGGACCATGAACATGGCCAGCGAAATATTTCGTCAATTGGAGGGCGGCGGCCATTCCTGTCCAGCTTGGTTTGTCGCGGGCGCAGGCTCAGGCGGAACCGCCACGAGCATTGCCCGATATCTTCGCAAATGGGCGGACAATAGCGGGCGTAAATGCCCGACCCAACTTGCGGTGGTAGATCCGGAAGATTCTGCGCTCTTTGAGTGGTATCGAACTGGCGACAACACCGTCACCTCTCCTAAGGGGTCCAGGATAGAGGGAATCGGCTCCAGCGGGCCCATTGTTTTTGGCAAAACGTTCAGCCTGCTCAGGGCTGGAGTCGCACGCATGTTCAAGATTCCGGACGATGCCTCCATAGCAGCCATGAGGCTTACCGCCGCGTTGACCGGCTACGAATCTGGACCTTCCACAGGGACAAACCTCATCGGGGCCATGCGCCTTCTTGAAGATATGCATCGAAAGGGAGAACAGGGAGCAATCGTCACGATCATTTGCGACGACGGAAAACGCTACCGTGACAGTTATTACGACGCTCATTGGTTGAAGAGGAAAGAATTGAATCAGGACAGATGGCGTTCGGCGCTCGAAACTTTTTGGAACAGCGGCAAATTGAATGAGCCGGTGAGTGAATAGCTTGCAGTATCATGGAGGGGGATAAAAGATGGATGAAAGAAAAAATGATGCACCGCAGTTGAAAACCGATATAGGCCTCGTCAGCGCGCTGTCCATTGTGGTGGGCATGGTCCTTGGAGCCGGGGCGTTTATGAAACCTGCAGCGGTGATGGCTGCATCCCCCGATTCCTCATGGGCGTTAGCTGCCTGGGTTGTCGGCGCCCTGTTTAGTATAGCCGGGGGCCTGACCCTTTGCGAGTTGGGTGTCCTGTTTCCTCGCACTGGCGGAGTCTATGTCTTTCTTGAAGAAACTTACGGCGCCAACGTCGCTTACTTGTATGGATGGGTGCTGACCTTCATTTACGGCCCCGGAACAATTGGTGCGCTGGCTGGCTATTTTAGTTCGGTCTTCTGTCTGCTCTTCGGTATTCCGAATCACTATATTGCCGTCGTCGGGCTGGCGGCCATAGCCTTTGTCGTTTTCGTGAACAGTGTCGGTGTCAAACAGGCAGGATACCTGCAGGTCGTGGCCACATTTTGTAAGCTTATTCCTCTTTTCTTGCTGGTCGTTTTCGGTATGTGGAAAGGAAACGGTCACGTCCTGAATATAGCAACAAACACAACCGCAACGACTTCGTTTTCACTGGCTGTCATTGCCACGCTTTTTGCGTATGACGGCTGGGCGCAGGTGGCATCCGTAGCAGGTGAAATGAAAAATCCGGGAAAACTTCTTCCCCAGGCCATTATCGGGGGGCTCATTTTTCTATCCGCTGTGTATATTGCAATCAACATTGCCATCATCAAGGTGCTTTCTCCAGCCCAAATGGTCGCGCTGGGGCATGATGCTTCCGCCATCGCCGCACAGAAACTTTTCGGACTCTACGGCGGCAATATTGTTTCCGTAGGAATAATGATATCGATCATCGGAGGCCTCAATGGCTATATCATGACACTGTCGCGCATAATATTCACCATGGCGGAGCGCAATCAATTGCCCGTGTCAGGTGTCTGGAGCAAGATAGAGAAAGACAGCAAAACACCCGTAAACGCCTCCCTGCTTTTGGCGGTTCTGGCTTTCATCTATCTGCAGGTTCTGGATGCCGACCGTCTGTCGGATATCGCCATTTTTGCAGTCTGGGTTTTTTACCTGCTGAGTTTTATCGCTGTTTTTATCGCCCGAAAACGAATGCCACTGGCGCAGCGTAGCTATAAGGTACCCTTTTATCCGTTGACGCCGTTAATCGCTATAGCCGGAGCCATCTATATAATATGCGGCATGTTCGCAAGCCACCCGCTGTACGCCATTGTTTCCGTGGGGCTCACACTGGCTGGAATTCCGGTGTTGTATTTGATAACTCACAGGTTGCCGAGGTTCCACGGTTTTGCCGTTAGCAAAAAATATCTTGTCTTGGCGACGGCTGTCTTTGCCTGTAGCGCCCTGCTTCTCTTCCCACAGATAAAAGATACCCGACCGGTGCTGCGGGTGGCCATTGAAACATCCAATCCGCCCATCGCCTTCGAGGACGAAACCGGCGAACCGGCAGGTCTGGACATTGATATCATCCATGCTGTGGCCAGAGAAATGGACTATAGGGTTTCTTTTCGCGCGACTGCCTTCAGTCTTCTTTTTTCGGCTGTAGAAAACGATCTGGCTGATGTCGCCATCGGCGAACTGACGATCACTGAGCAGCGCAAGAAAACCGTTGATTTCACGAATAGCTATCATCAAAGCTCTCTGGCGCTTTTGGTTAGTCCGGACAACATGGCTCAAAAATTAGACGATCTGAAGGGAAAATCTATCGGTGTAAAGACCCGATCTACTGGAGATTTTTATTTGGAGAATCTACCAGAATATACAATTCGGCGACTGAGCATTTTCCCCGATCTGGTTCAACTCTTAAACGAGAGAGTGATTGATGGTATTGTCTTCGATAGGCCTGTCATAGAACAATGGCTGGCCGGGCGCAACATTGCCGGGCGCATCATCACACTGGAAGGTCAGGAAGAATATGCTATAGCCTATCAGAAAAAGAATCCCGATATTGGCATGAAACTCAACAAAGCAATCGAGGCGTTGGCTAAAAGCGGGAAACTTGACGCTATTATCAAAAAGTGGCTGACTCCTTATTCGGAAGAAAACACAGCCCCTTCTTAAAATATCTGCTTCTTACGGAAAGGAGTATCGGCATGAATCAGGACAACCCAAAGACTGTGATGGACAACGAACCGCTTCTTTCGCCATACGCTGACAATGCGGCTATTCCCGGCGATAAAAGGCTTAAAGCGGACAACATTATCAAAAACTATGTAATAATGGCCATGAGCGCCGGTCTGATCCCCTCCGCCCTGATTGACATTGTGGCCATAACGGCCCTTGAAGTGAAAATGATCGGCGATCTTGCGATGGCGTACGACTTTCCTGTTCCCTATCGACTGGTATGTTATAAGATACTGATCTCCCTGATAGGCAGTATCGGTCCGGTCTATCTGACCATCAAGATGCATGCCGCCCTCAAGAGCGTACCCCTGATTGGCCATGCCGTCTATGTTGGAATGATGTCCGTCACAGGCGGAGCCGCGATTTATGCAGTCGGCAAGATATTTCAGATGCACTTCGAATCAGGAGGAACCTTCCTGAGCAGCGAAAATTCGGTTCTCAGAAACTATTTCCAGCAGAAATATCAGGAAGGTAAAAAGGTTGTGCCGGGCTATGTGCAGACTGATGCACCATGATACGGTGAACCTGATCTTGAAATATTTTGACTTTTGACAGCAATTGATGTACGAAGCCGAATATTCCTTTTTTTTGACAGACGGCATGGAGAGGCGCCCTTTGCATATTGAACTGATAAGCTTTTTAAAAAAAGAGTCCAGCCAGACCGGCTATAAAATTTTGATTGCTTCTCTCATTGCCGGCATATCCAACGGCTTTATTATCGTCGTCATCAATAACGCCTCCCAGGACTACGCCAAACTTAATTTCAGGTACCTGTTGCTTTTTGTATTGAGCGTACTCGTACTTGCACTTACCAGAAGATATACGCTGTATCAAACAGCAGCAATAGCGCGTGCGGCCCTTACGAAAACGAATGTAAGGATAGCAGACAAGATCAGGCGCTCCAATCTTGCCATATTCGAGCATGTCGGAAAGCCAAGAATATTGACCACCCTTTCCGAAGGCTCAGAACTCATCTTTGAAGCCTCGCGAAGAGCCGCAAATGGCTCTGTGGCCCTCATCATGCTGATCTTCTCCTTTGCCTACATAGCCTGGTTGTCTTCTGAGGCTTTTTGGCTGTCGGTTGTGGTGATTGTCTGCGGCACCATGGTGTACATATTTAATCAAAGGACCATAAACGCAGAACTTCGTGTTTCCGCCCGGATAGAAAACGAGTTCATCAATTCCCTGAATCATCTGCTGGAAGGGTTCAAGGAATTGAAGGTCAACAGGGAAAAGAGCGAAGATCTGTTTCAGAACTATATGGAAAAGGTATCATCCAATCTCCGTGAAGTCAGAATGAGGACCGAATCACGCTTCATATCGAACATCATTTATACGCAGGTTTTCATGATGATACTGATTGCTTCAGTTGTATTTATCCTGCCCAGGATGGCATCTTCTTCCCCCCCGTTGATCGTGAGTCTTGTCGCCATACTTTTATTTATCGTCGGACCTTTGGGTTTCGTGGTCGATGCGGTGCCGGTAATATCGGAAGCAAATATCGCCATTGAAAAACTTGGTGAAATAGAGAAGATATTCGATAAAGCCGATGATACTGCCCAGACCTCGCCCACCGGGCCTCTTCAATCCATGGAGACCTTCGATTCCATAACCTTGAAAAGGGTTTCTTTTTCATATGCCAGTCCCGATGACGAGAAGGTTTTTTCGGTAGGACCTGTTGATCTGAAGGTGAGCAAAGGTGAGATCGTGTTTTTTGTCGGCGGAAACGGCAGTGGTAAGACAACGCTCGTTAAACTCATCGCCGGGCTGTATTATCCTCAGCAGGGCATGTTGTACTTCGATGATATTCCGGTCAATATGACAAATTACGACTATTACAGGAATTTCTTCTCTATCATTTTTTCTGATTTTCATCTTTTCGACAGGCTGTACGGGATTAATAACGTCGATGAGAAAAGACTGAACACATTGCTCAATACCATGGAGCTAAGTGATAAAATAACATATAGCGACGGTAAATTCAGCAATATCAATCTGTCCACAGGCCAGCGAAAAAGACTCGCCCTTGTTATTGCACTTATGGAAAACAGGCAGATATATGTCTTTGACGAGGTGGCCGCCGATCAGGACCCAGGCTTTAGAAAGTATTTCTACGAAGAGGTGCTAATAGAGCTGAAGAATCAAGGGAAGACGATCATCGTGGTAAGTCATGACGACAGATACTTTCATGTCGCCGACAGGGTGGTAAAGATGGATTTCGGAATCGTTGTGGAAGGGGCAATGGGATAGTTATGCACTTCAAAGCAGGATTTGACAGAGCGGCGATGGAAGTGAAGAGATATTACAGTCGTTTCAGGTGCCGCCTCAGGGCGCTGCGCGCCTGCTGCCGTTCTAACTTCGATACGCATTTCCCGGAATATGTCGTTGGCGTTCTTCTAATTCTCCTGGTTTTTGTTTATTTCTGGCCGAAAATATTCATCACCGTACATTCAGGAGAGGCCGCTGTGTTATACGAGAGATTTTACGATGGCACTGTGGTGGACAAGGTTTATACTGAGGGGTTTCATGTCGTTTTTCCATGGAATATCTTGACTGTTTATGATGTGCGTTACCAGGCGCTTCTGCACAAAATGAATGTGTTGACAAACAAGGGAATGAAGATAACTGTGAGTCTGACGATACGGTATCGTCCGGAGATGAATGTCCTTGGGGTGCTGCATCAGGTGGTCGGCCCGAATTATCTGGACAAGATCGTTATTCCGGAAGTGGAATCAACTGTGCGCGCCGTTCTGGGCCGGTATGACGCCGAGGAGATATATACGACGCGTAAGGGGGTCATCCAGCAGGTGATGAACACATCCCTTGATCAGGTGGCGCAGCGGTATGTGAAGATTGATGGCGTAATGATCACTGGGGTGGAGCTGCCGCCGAAGATTGAGGAGGCGGTCGAGATGAAACTTGAGGAACAGCAAATCGCCGAAGCATATACATTCAAACTGGACAGGGAAAATAAGGAAGCAGAGAGAAAGCGGATTGAAGCGGAGGGAATAAGGGATTACAATAACACAATCGAATCGTCTCTTTCGGAGAATGTCCTGAAGTGGAAAGGTGTCGAGGCGACGAGGGATATTTCGAAGTCTCCGAACTCGAAGGTAGTCATCATTGGCGGTGGCAAGGATGGTCTGCCGGTCATCCTGGATACAAACAAGTAGAGAACCCTTATGCGAATACCGAAAAAAACTATCCTGGTTCTCTTTTGGGCGGCGATTGTTATGACCGCTTGTTCAAGCTATGAAGACCTCGAAAAGAATCGGGCGAAAAGGGCTCAGACAGCAACCGGCGATATACGCATCGCCATGGTATGGCAGGAAAAACTCTTTAATTCATATTTTTATGAGGGCGCTGAACTTGCGGCCGATGAGATCAATAAAAATGGGGGAATCAAGGGGCGAAAAATACAACCGGTCAGGTACAGCAACGAATCCGGCACCAGAGAAATGGACCTGAAGCTGGTAAGAAAGATTGCAACCGATCCAGACCTGGTTGCAGTTATTGGACACTATAATGCGGTGATCGAGGCTTCGGTGACTTATGAATATAGCGGGATTTTATTCATGTCTGTCGCGTCGATTCCTGGACTTACGCAACATGGTTTTCAGTATATTTTCAGAAATATTCCTTCCGACCGTGATACCGGAGTGGATTTGGCTAATTTTGTGAAAAAAATAGGATTTTCCGATGTTTTGATTATCGATGATCGTAATGTTAGCGGTAAAGGCCTGGCCGATATTTTCCACGAAAGGGCTTCCAAGATCGGAATGAACGTGGTAGCCAGAAAATCCTACAGTGCTCTGGACGGTGATTTTAAACCCCTCTTTGGCGAAATCAAGAAGCAGAATTTTGATGTTATTTTCCTGGGTGGGGGCATCCCCGAAGCCGGCATACTGATAAAGCAGGCCAGAGAGATGGGGGTGGTGGCTCCCTTTATCGGGGGGGCTTACCTTAATTCAACAACGCTTTGGGATATTGCCGGAAATGCGGCCGAAGGGACGATCACCTCGACTTCATTCCATCACAATGAACGTTACGGCGCCGCCCAGAATTTCACAAGAAAATTTTATGCGCGGTTTCATGAGTATCCGGATGCGTGGGCCGCTCACGGATATGATTGCATACGGGTTATCGCCAATGCTATCGAAAAGGCGGGATCGACGGTTCCGCTCGTTGTTGCGTCGTATCTCAGGTATATTGAAAACTACGAGGGGGCAATCGGTACTTACTCCTTCACGCTGGAAGGTGATGTGGTTGGAGAAATAAACGATTTTCAGGTACTCCTTAACGGAAAATTCGAGTTGATGGAGGGGAATTATGAACAGAACTTGCGACGTTTTTCAGGTACTCCTTAATGTTTTAGGTACCCCTTAATCAGGTCATTAAAAGAATCCAATGTTAAGGGTTAATTTTACTATTCAACCCTTAACCCATGATACTTTATACTTGAGGAGTTGACGCCATGGTTTATCTGATATGGTATGTTTTTTTTAGCTTGGTTATCGGTTTTCTCGGAACGAACAGAAAGTTCGGGTTCTGGGGGTATTTTTTTTATTCGTTGTTGTTCACCCCATTTCTCGGCATAATTCTTCTGCTGGCTTCATCGCCGGTCGCTCCCGTGAAGTGCAAACATAAGGACTGCAACTCCGAGAGAGACTAACATGCTAATGGATTGCAACATGATTGATTCCTCCCTTTCAGAGAATGTTCTGAAATTGAAAGGTGTTGAGGCTACTATGGATATTTCAAAGTCTCCGACAACCCTTTTTTGTCTCCCCTTTGCAGGCGGCAGCTCGTATTCATACCGTGAATTTCAGCGGCATGCAGATGATGGCATGAGTATAGAAGCACTTGACCTGCCTGGCAGGGGCAGGAGGTTTCCAGAGCCACTGCTCACCAGTCTGCATGACATGGCTGATGATGTATTCGAGCAAATTCAAGGCCGTTTGAACGGCGCCTACGCCATTTACGGACACAGCATGGGAGCCTGCATCGGGTACCTGCTGATAAAGCGGATCATCCGTGAGCGGCGCCAACTGCCGCTACACCTTTTTGTATCAGGGAGGGAGGGGCCATCAGTTCAATGTAAGGAAAATGACCGGCATCTGCTCCCGTCGGCCGAATTCAAGGAAATATTGAAAAAATTCGAGGGAACTACGAGAGATGTGCTTGAGAACCAGGAGTTGATGGAACTTTTCGAACCAGTTTTGCGGGCTGATTTTCAGGCGCTCGAAACTTATGCCTATGAAAAGAGCGAGCCATTCGATGTTCCGATAACGGTTATGTGGGGAAAAGATGAAAACCTGAAACGGACCGATGCGCTTCGGTGGCAGGACGAAACCACAAAGAAAATTTCTTTCCAGGATTTCAATGGGGGACATTTTTTTATTTTCCAGAATGCAGCACAAATCGGTAAGGTTTTTTCCAGGGGGGTGATGATGCCCTCCGATGCAGCGGCATAAAATACTTGTCCATGATCATCGTCCTCTATACACACATTGGGGAGATGCTTTCGGGTTTGGCATGGGATAGCTATTTTTGGAAGATGCCCGATTCTGTTCGGACAAGAATCAGTCGATATAGAAGATGGGAAGACCGGCAGGCTGGCCTGTTCGGAAAACTTCTTCTTGCTGAAGGGTTGAGGCGGTGCGGGTATCCTCCAGATCATCTTCGAAATCTTGTATGGGACGCATCTGGCAGGCCATTTGTAGGTTGCGGAATGGATTTTAACATCTCTCATTCAGGTGCTTATGTGGTTTGCGCCTTTTGTCCAGCAGGAAGGGTAGGTATAGACATTGAGGAAATACGGCCGATTGATATCCAGGATTTTATAGCGCAGATGACGCGCAACCAATGGGAATCGCTGATGGCTTCTGAAAATCGGATAGAAGCATTCTTTAACCTCTGGACCCAAAAGGAGGCGGTGATAAAGGCGGACGGCAGGGGGATTGCGATTCCTCTAAACGAAATTATTGTGGAAGGCGAAAAGGCGTTTCTCGCCGACGACGTCTGGCGCATGAAAGAGGTGAGGATCGCTGACGGATATTGCTGTCACCTTGCAACAAACAGAAAGAATCAGGAGATGCGCACGGAGAAGATTTATTTTCAGCCTGTCGTGCCGATATCAAATTAATTAGAAATTAAATTGCTGGTTTTAGGTGTGAAATAGTTGTTGATGTGGCCGGTTTCAGGTCGTAATAATCATTTATCAGACAAGGAGGGCAAGATGGAAACAAGTGAGACCAAGGTTAATGAAAAAGAAACGAAAAAGGTTGAAACCCTGGATTGGGAAGGCAGGAAAGCTGAAACTAATCGAATGATCAAAAATCACATGTACGGCGCTATGGGGATCGGGCTGATACCTCTGCCAGTTGTGGATTTCCTTGCGCTAACCGGTATTCAGATCAGACTGCTCTACAAGCTTTCTAAATTTTACGGAGTGGATTTTTCAAAAGACAAGGCGAAAAATATCATTTCTGCGCTGATCGGCAGCTTTGTACCGGTTGCGACAGCCGGCCCTATTGCCAGCATGATCAAAATCGTTCCCATCATAGGACAGGTAACGAGCGCTTTGACAATGTTAGTCACTGGTGGCGCTTGTACATACGCCGTGGGCCATGTCTTTGTGCAGCATTTCGAGTCTGGGGGAACCTTTCTTGATTTCGATCCCGAGAAGGTCAAGGAGTATTTTGCCGAGCAATACAAAGAAGGACAGAAATTCGCCGCTGAAAAGACGGCTACTCAAAAAGCTGATGCATCAAATTAGCATGGCCACCAGTTCTATGTATTTTGGTATCTTTTGGCAGCCATAAAAACAGAATTGAAGAAACGCTGCCAAAAGATACGACTGGCTTGTCTATCCTGTTTATCCATGTTAATTTATTTTTATTGATTCGATTACGATGAGTATTTCAAACAATTCACCTGAAATAAACGAATTCCTCATTGCATGTGCAAATTCGGGCATATTCCCCATGTCCTCATTTTCCCAGCAAGCCAGGATATCTTCTGGCGAAAAATTGTCCTTTGCATCGGTTTTGCAAAACTGTTTCGAAAAAAGATCATACCGGATCAGGCATGCCGTAATGGCGGATATCCCTGAGCTGATTGAACTTGAGGCCGCTTGCTGGCCTGGGCCGCTGAGGGCTCCGGCGGAGGAGTTGAGTGCGCGTATCGACAGATTTCCTTCCGGTCAATGTGTTATGGACATGGGAGGCCGTGTGGTCGGAGCGATCTACTCGCAGAGAATCGCTGCTACCGAAATGCTCAAGACCGCCGTTGTCAGAAATGTTTCCTCTTTGCATCAGGAAGACGGACCCATCGTTCAACTGCTGGCGGTCACCATCCTTCCCGATGTGCAGAATCTTGGGCTTGGCGACCAATTGCTTGAATTCATGCTTCAATACTGTTCGGCCCAGATGGGAATAGAACGCATTGTGGCTGTTAGTCTGTGCAAGCAATACCATCTCCACCATTCGGTTCCAATGGAAGAGTACATCCATAGTCGGGATGAATACGGGCATCTGAGAGATCCGATACTCCGTTTCCACGAGGGGCATGGAGGTCGAATCACAGGGCTTTGTCCGGGATATCGTCCCCTTGATCTGGACAACAGGGGCAACGGTGTCCTTGTTGAATACGATGTCATGAATCGGCTCACTGAAAATGGCCTTGCAAAAGAGCATGGACTGGGCAAACGTGAAGGCCGCATGGGGCCGGTTCTTCCCATGGTCGAAGAATGTGTGCGCCAGGTCATGAGAGAGGCGGTCTCATGGTCATTTTCGTCCTCACGTCCTTTGATGGAAATGGGGCTTGATTCCCTGAAGCTGATGGAATTAAGGTCGCTTCTTGGCAAGAGGCTGGGTCAGGAACTCGATTCAGCGTTTTTCTTCCGTTACAGCACTCCGGAGAGGATAGCCAGATTCTTCGAAGACGGCCAGCCGTCATTCCCGGCAGAGGCACAAACAGATGTAGTGGCAAGCCATCGCACCTGCCCGGAGTCATCTGTCATCCGCCATTCGTCAGTGAGTTCCGACCATGTATTCCCGGAAAATGCGGTAGCTATTGTCGGCATGGCATGCAGGTTTCCAGGGGGATGTGAAAATTCGGATCATTTTTGGAAGCTCCTTCGTAACGGAACCTGCGCTATCACCGAAATCCCAGGGGATCGCTGGGATATAGACCAGTATTATGATCCTGATCAGAAAAAACCGGGGGGAATTATTTCGCGGCATGGCGGATTCATTCATGATGTCGATCAATTCGATGCCCATTTTTTCAACATTTCCCGTAGGGAGGCTGCAGCGATGGATCCGCAGCAGCGGCTTTTGCTTACACTTGCATGGGAGGCTCTTGAGCGCGCAGGAATGAATCCTGCCGCCCTTGCCGGAACCCGTACCGGGGTATTCGTCGGCATCTTCTCCCATGACTATGAAATCATCCAGATCAGAAATAACGACCGGGATACCAGAATATCTTTTGACGATATGTACTTCGCCACGGGAAATTCCGCTTCGGTAGCCGCTGGACGCCTGGCGTATTACTTCGGCTTTGAGGGGCCAGCAATAGCAATCGATACAGCCTGCTCCTCTTCGCTTGTAGCAGTTCATCTGGCCTGCCAAAGTCTGAGGAACAGGGAAACCGATATTGCACTTGCCTCCGGTGTCAACCTGTTGCTCTCTCCCGAGTTGAGCATGACTTTCTCAAGGGCCGGCATGCTTTCCCGCACCGGTCTCTGCAAGACATTTGACGCATCCGCCGACGGGTACGTCCGTAGCGATGGATGCGGGATGGTTGTATTAAAACTCCTTTCCCATGCGATTGCCGATGGTGATCCGGTGCTTGCCGTAGTTAGAGGAAGTGCTATCAATCAGGACGGAGCGAGCAACGGCCTAACCGCACCGAACGGCCTGTCGCAGGAAGCGGTGATCAGGGCAGCTCTTGCCAACGCCGGAGTCGCCCCCAATGATGTATCGTACATTGAAGCTCACGGGACCGGCACTCCGCTCGGAGACCCTGTCGAAGTTTCGTCGCTGGCTAATGTTTACGGGCAGGGAAGGAGCGCAGACAATCCGCTTTATCTGGGTTCAGTAAAGGCCAATATCGGGCATACTGAGGCGGCTGCAGGGATTGCAGGTCTGATCAAGGTAGTTCTTGCCATGATGCATCGCCATATCCCGATGCAGCCACATTTCAGGGATTTGAATCCCCAGATCACACTCGATACTATTCCTGCAACTATTCCTGTTGTTGGCGTGGACTGGAAGATTGGCGCGCCGGAGATGCGGCTTCTGGCCGGGGTGAGTTCCTTCGGGTTCAGCGGCACCAACGCCCATGTCGTGGTGGAGGAAGCCCCGGCGGCAAGCAGGCGCTACGCAGCAGATGGTAACTGCTCGCTGCATAACGGGATGAAAAGACCCCTGCACATCCTGACCCTCACCGCGAAAACTGAACATTCGCTTAACCAGATAGCCGAAAGATATGAGTCTTTCCTTGATTCATCCGCAGCAGAAGAAGAACGGTTGGCGGACCTGTGCTACACTGCCAATGCTGGCCGGGCCCATTTTAACTGGAGGATCGCTATTGTCGCCGGGTCGGTGTCGGAAATCAGGGAAAAACTTCGTTCCAGCCAGGAACTATCTCATCTTCAGCCTTCGTCGGGATCACCGCCAAGGGTCGCCTTTCTCTTTACTGGGCAAGGTTCGCAGTTCGCCGGCATGGGCAGGGAACTCTATAACACCCAGCCGACCTTCCGCAAAGCCATGGACCAGTGCGGCGAACTGTTGAAAGATTTGCTCGACCGGCCTCTTGTTGAGGTCATCTATCCGGAAGTAAAAGGCGCTAAGGGGGCGGATGGCGCCCTGCACAGAATGAATGTGGATCAAACAGCCTATACTCAGCCAGCTCTTTTTGCTATTGAGTATGCGCTTTGCGTTTTGTGGAAGAGTTGGGGCGTCGAACCCGGCGCTGTTTTGGGACACAGTGTAGGCGAATATGTCGCAGCATGCATGGCCGGGGTTTTTTCTCTCGAAGATGGGCTAAAGCTGATTGCGGCAAGGGGCCGTCTCATGCAAGCTTTGCCGCACAACGGAGCTATGGCTGCTGTTTTTGCGGAAGAGTCGCTGATTACGTCTGCGATTGGATCTTATGGAAGCGAGATATCTGTAGCAGCAATTAACGGCCCACAGTTGACAGTGATTTCCGGACTATTGGATTCGGTTGATAAGGTGTGCCAGTCTCTGACATCGCAGGGGATGCGGGTCGCGAGGCTGAATGTGTCGCATGCCTTCCATTCGCCCCTGATGGAACCGGTCATTGAACCCTTCAGGAAGATTGCCCAGAGCATCGGCTACTTGTCGCCGCACATTGATCTGATTTCAAACCTGACCGGAGAGACGATATGCGATGAAATAGCCTCCGCTGACTACTGGGTGAACCATGTACGGGGGACAGTCCGATTCGCTGCCGGCATTGAAGCTCTCTATCGCAAAGGCTACAGGATTTTTGTCGAAATAGGGCCTCATCCCGTCCTTGCAGGAATGGGAAAAATGTGTCTGCCACCAAACATGGTGCATGGGGCGGACATAAGTGGGCAAGTAAAGAAGCCCCGCCCCATGCCTTTGGATAAACCATGCATCTGGCTACCGAGCTTGCAACGTGGGCGGTCCGACTGGGAGCAGATACTTGGCAGTCTTGGCGAGTTGTACGCCAATGGCGTGCAGATCAACTGGCAAGGGTTTGATAGCGATTATTCCCGGTGTAAGATATCGTCGCTGCCAACCTATCCATTTGAGGGTCGGCGTTACTGGTTCAGGACGGCTGAGGCGGAAGAAACGAAGTCGAAATCAGCCCTTGAGTCCGGAATTAGCACCGATGTCCTGCCCAGTGGAGCTAACATCCTGCCGGTTGACGAAGATCGTACACACCCTAATAGGTCGGCAGGATGCCAGCTCTACAAGGTCGATTGGTGCAAACTCCTGCCTGATGCGCGCCCATCCCTGCCTTCCCCAATGTCTGTAATGGAACACCTTCTTCCCATTGCCGACAAAAGGATACACGCAATTCCCGGCCTTCTTGCAGGGATGGAAGCCCTTGGCATTTCCTACGTTCATGCCGCGTTCACCCTTATGGGGTGGGATTTTCCTGTCGGCTGCCGATTCACAACCGCCGATGTCGCCGAAGCATTGCACGTTGCCGACAAATATCGACCGTTGCTCAGCAGGCTTTTGGGGATGCTAACTGAAGAAGGGATTCTTCACCGGACAAAAGATATCCTGGCGCAAGAGTGGGAGTTAGCAGGATATGCCAAGATACAAAATCCCGATGAGCAACACCAGGAACTTAGTGCAATGTATCCCCAGGCAGTGGCGGAGTTGACCATGCTTGGCCGCTGCGGAGCGGGTCTTTCCGGCGTTCTACGGGCCGAGCTTGACCCGCTGGACCTGCTATTCCCCGAAGCGGACCTGACTATGGCGACCAGACTCTACGAGGATTCGCCGACTTTTGGCGGTATGAACCGGCTTGTAGGAGATGCCCTTGCCGCCCTGTTCGCTAGTCAAACAAGCAGCCAGAAGCTGCGCATCCTTGAAATCGGCGCTGGTACCGGAGGGACGACCGCTGCTGTCTTGCCGCATCTAAATGCTTTTCTTGTAGAGTATGTGTTCACCGATGTCTCTGCGCTTTTTCTGACTAAGGCAAGGGAACGGTTTGCGAACTATCCCTTTTGTGAGTACCACCTGCTCGACATCGAAAAAGATATCGTCGAACAGGGTTTTCAGCCCCATGAATACGACGTGATCCTTGCTGCTAATGTACTGCATGCCACAGAGGATATTCGCTACACCCTGAAACAGGTCAAACATCTCCTTTCTCCAGGTGGTATGGTTGTGCTGCTGGAGGGGGTTGAACACCGGCGATGGCTCGATCTTATTTTCGGTCTTCTTGACGGGTGGTGGAGGTTCAAAGATCATGACATCAGGCCTTCACATCCTTTGCTGGGCGTAGCCGCATGGGATAAATTGCTGAAAGAAACCGGTTTTGCCGAAACGGCGGCGATTTCACCTGGGGGGAACGAAAGTCTCTTCAAACAAGCTGTGATTCTTGGAAGGGTCGCAGACGGCATGCAGTATGCGGAAGGCAGTAATCATAAACATTTTCAGTCTGCTGGTACACTACCCGAAGCAAAACAAACCACGGTTTCAGAGCCGCGCCATTGGCTGATTTGTTCTGATTCCACAGGGGTCGGTACGAGGTTGTCACATCTTTTTGGCGCGCATGGGGATATAGTGACTTCGGCTTTTTTAGGGGAGCAGTTCATCAGGGAGTCGAACGGTGACATATCTATAAATCCGGAAGAGCCGGAAGATTTTAGCCGACTTTTGCGTACTGCGTCAGATGAAAAGCCACAGTTGTACGGAATAATCCATCTATGGGGCCTTGATTCGCCGGTGCCGGGAGTTCATGAAAGCAGCAATGTTGTTGAGACAACGTCTGTTCGCCTTTGTACAGGGATGCTGCATCTGGTGCAGGCGCTACTACATGATTCATCTTCCATCGCCAATCTTTGGGTGGTGACCAGCCATGCCGTTTCTGCAGACGGCGCGGAACGGCTTTTGTCGGGTCTTTCCCAGGCTCCCCTTTGGGGAATGGCCCAGGTGATAGCAGCGGAGCATCCCGAGTTAAACTGCGTCCGGGTCGATATTGATCGTAGGGCGGACCGTGCGAATCAACTTTTCGAAGAGATTATTCACGGACAAACACGGTGTCGGGATACCGATGCTACTGACAGGGTCGGGGATCGGCGCTCAGTGCTATCCAGTGGCGTCAAGCTGGTAGGATGCCAGCTCCACAATGAAAATCAAATCGCTCTCCGTGATAATGCCCGCTATGTGGCCAGACTGATTCCTTTCAGAATCGACGATTTGGATAACAGAATCTATCATGGGGAAACTGATATATCTTCTGGCGATGGACAGGGACTAAACCTGCGCCCTGCGCCCTGCGCCCCGCGCCCTGATATTTGTTCGGATGTCGCCTATCTTATCAGCGGAGGTATGGGAGGAACGGGATTACAGATAGCAAGCCACCTGGTTGCGCAAGGTGCAGGACAGGTGATTCTGCTCGGTCGCAGCGGAAAACCGGCCGATGGCAGTCCTGCCTCGGATGTGATACGGCGACTGGAACAGGCCGGTGCATCCATCGTCATTGTGCAGGCGGATGTGTCAAAAAAAGGCGATGTGGAAGCTGTCCTGAACGACATTCGAACGTCGCAGATGCAGTTGAAGGGAATTGTCCATGCCGCCGGTGTTTTCGAGGACAGACTGCTCGCAAATCACAAAAGGGAATTATTCAGCAGGGTTTTTGCTGCTAAAGTCGCTGGAGCCTGGAATCTCCATGAATTGACCAAAGATATTCCTCTTGATTTCTTCGTCCTTTTTTCATCGTCCACATCTTTTGTCTGTTCCTCTGGCCTCGGGAACTATGTGGCTGCAAACGCCTTTCTGGACGCCCTGGCCCGTTACCGCCGGAGTATCAATTTGCCGGGACTTAGCATTGACTGGGGACCGTGGACAGGGACAGGCATGGCCGATGTTGTCGGCAATAGGCGTAAAATCCAGTGGGCCGCCCAGGGGTTCAATATGATAGCGCCAACAGAGGCTCTTGACGTTTTTCAGCAATTGCTTGGTTCAACCGAACCACAAGTGGCGGCTATTTCGATGGATTGGCCACAGTTCTTCAGACAGTATGCAGACAATGTGCGACCTGCCTTTTTCGACCGGATTCCGGATCACGAGTCGCGTCTTCATGCGAAGCCGGAAAACTTTTACCTGACGTTGAAAGATGTCCATGGAGATCAGCAGCGGGATATGCTCAGAGAGCATATTGCTTCGATGGTTGCCGGTATCCTTGGCCTTAACCCCGGTACGATCGTTGATAGTCGTCAAGGTTTTTTTCAATTAGGTATGGATTCTCTGACGTCAATGGAGCTAAGAAATCGTCTGCAGAAGGAATTTGACTGCAAACTTGGGATTACGCTGATTTTTAAATACCCAACTGTGGATTCGCTTGCCGAATATCTGCTTGGCGCTATAATCAGTCCTGTATTGTCAGAAACCAGAGGACAGATTCATCAGGATGCCGCCGATCTTGCTGAGTTGACTGAACAAGAGGCTGAAACTCTCCTGCTCGAAAAGCTGGAAAAATTGAGGTATTGAGAAATGAGCTTGACAGGAAATCAGCAAACCGACTCTCCGATGAAAAGGGCGCTTCGCGCTATTGACGATCTTGAGGCGAAACTCGCTGCAATGGAGAGGGCTAAGACCGAACAGGGCAAGCTTGACTGCCCGGTTGCAGTGATTGGTATGGGTTGCCGGTTTCCAGGCGGAGCGGATAACCCGGCGCTGTTCTGGAAGTTGTTGAAAAACGGGGAGGATGCTATCACCGATCTTCCAGGAGACCGCTGGAGCCTTGATGAATACTATGATCCCAACCCCGATGCACCTGGAAAGATGTATATCCGACATGGGGGATTTCTGGACCGCATAGACTTGTTTGATGCCCAGTTCTTCGGTATTTCTCCGCGGGAGGCGATGTGCATGGACCCCCAGCACCGCCTTGTGCTGGAAGTTGGCTGGGAAGCGATTGAATACGCTGGCATTAATCCTGAGAGTCTAAATGGGTCCCGTACAGGAGTTTTTGTCGGCATTGGACAGAACGATTACGCGCGATTGAAACTAAGCGGTGCAGACGCGACACAGATTGATACTTACGACGGCACAGGAAACCTTCTCTGCTTTGCCCCTGGAAGGCTTGCGTATGTTCTTGGGCTGCGGGGGCCAAATATGGCGATAGATACCGCGTGCTCATCTTCGCTGGTCGCCATCCATCAAGCGTGCCAGAGTTTACGGGTGGGAGACTGCGACCTGGCGCTTGCAGGCGGGGTGCAGCTTGTTATTTCTCCGGAGGTAACGATTTTTCTGTCAAGGGCTCATGTGCTTGCTCCAGACGGACGGTGCAAAACTTTTGATGCGGCGGCTGATGGCTTCGCCCGAGGCGAAGGCTGCGGAATGATAGTACTCAAAAGGCTTTCTGACGCCATAAAGGATCGGGATACTATACTGGCGCTGATCAGGGGATCGGCTATCAATCACGACGGCGCCAGCAGCGGACTTACTGTTCCGAACGAGTTGGCGCAGGAAGAGTTAATAATTCAGGCGACCCAAAACGCCAGGGTAGAACCCGGCCGGGTTACTTATGTCGAGACGCATGGTACAGGCACATCACTTGGCGATCCCATTGAAGTGAACGCTCTTGCCGCTGCGCTCTGCAAAGGACGGACATCCGAAAATCTCCTGGTGATCGGGTCGGTTAAAACCAACATCGGACATCTTGAGGCTGCGGCCGGAATCTCCGGTGTAATCAAGGTCATCCTGTCGCTTCAACACAAAGAGATACCGCCCCACCTGCATTTCAAGATTCCGAATCCCCACATTGAATGGAAGCAGATATCGATTGAAGTGGCTGCAGAGGGCCGTCCGTGGATGCCTCAGGAAGGTAGGATAGCAGGTGTCAGCTCTTTTGGATTTAGCGGAACCAACGCCCACATTGTTCTGGAAGAGGCGCCTGAATGTAGAGCCGGCATCCTGCCGGAGAAGGTGTCAGGGAGCAGATTGCCGGGATCGGGGGAGCTGCGTGCTACGGAAAGAGTGCAGCATGTCCTTGCGCTGTCCGCCAAAAGCGATGCTGCGCTGTACAGTCTCGTCGAAAGGTATGAAGAACATCTTGCGGAGCATCCGGAGCAGGAAATAGCGGACTTATGTTTCACTGCCAATACCGGCCGTTCTATGTTCGCCAAACGGATGTCGGTCGTAGCCGCGACGAAGGACGAATTGAAAGAGCGGCTTACCGCTTACCGTCAAGGCAGAACCTGCACTGGCCTTTATACTCAAAACAGCCTTAAGGATTCCAAAAAAGAAATGATGAATGAGAAAGAACCAGCCATGGACGCCTCCCATTTATCATTCATAATTCATAGTTCATCATTCAAGAACGCCGACCTTGCCAAAGAATTTGTAAAGGGCCGTGCTATTGCGTGGGGTGACTACTACCGAGGGAACACCTGCATAAAATTGGCTTTGCCTACATATCCATTCCAGAGGCAGCGTTATTGGGTCGATAATAGGGCCATGGCTCTTGCAAGATGCCAGCGCTGCGGCGATGAGGAAATACTCCCGCCGTGGGGAAGAAGGCTGCATTTACCATTTTCCCGCGAAGTGCGTTTCGAGAATAGCTTGAGCGAAAACTCACCCGCTCACCTTGCCGATCACAGACTTCTCGGCGCGATAGTGGTGTCGGCGGCATCACAGGTTTCGATGGTGCTTGCTTCGGCGGAAGAGGCGTTCGGGCCTGATGCGCGCCGAATCGGAGAAATGGTGTTTTCACATCCGTTGATCATCCCGGTTAAAGGATACAAGACTGTCCAGTTGATTTTTCTTCCGGGGGAGAAGGAAGAAATTACATTCAGGCTGATTAGCAGAGAGCTCGATCGGGGAGAAACGGATAGCTCACGGATCACGGATTGGATCACGCATTCTTCAGGAACGGTTTTCGTAGAGCCAGCATCCTGCCGGCATACCCCCGCGTCAACGGTCAGGCAGGATACCGACTCTACCTGTTTCGATCCCGACATTTTCTGCTCCAGGACAGACCGAATCCTGGCGGGGGATGAATTTTACACGGCGCGGCATAAGTCGGGCTATCAATTTGGTCCTTCATTCAGGTGGGCGGAAAAGATATGGCAGGGCGAAAACGAAACCTTATGCGCAATGACGATTTGTTCTCCGAGTGAGGATGGTGATCGGTATCCGCTCCATCCGGGGTTGCTCGACTCCTGCTTTCAGATGATCGGCGGATTCTGGGAGGCCGATCAGGACAGTGAACATCTCCTTGTCCCGGTCAGGATCGGTAATCTCAGGTTTTACCAACAACGTCCCTCCGGCAAGTTATGGTGCTTTGCGCGCAGGGAAGCACACGACGGCGCGGGCACCCGTACCCGTAAAGGAAGTCTGCAGTTGTTGGATGAAAAGGGAGAGGTATTTGTCGAGGTTGACGGTTTTGAATTCGGCAGAGCCAGGCGTGAGCTTTTCACTGGACGCACACCCATTATCTCCCCCCCCAAGGAGGCGCTCTACAATGTTCTATGGCAGCCTACCCCGCGTACAGGCGAAGAACCCATCCTGGGGCCGCCGCACCCCAGTGCGGCAAGGCAGCCTGATCCACATACATCCGAACCTTTTATTCGCCCTATCACAAGAAATGACGAGACACTCAAGACCACAGGGGAATCGGTCAATAGCCGCTGGCTTCTGTTCGCGGATCGATCCGGCGTAGCCTCGGAACTGGCCGATCAGCTTCAGGCGCGCGGGGATGAAGTCATTCTTGTCACGCAGGAAAAACAATTTGAAGCGCGCGCAACACTCGGTACTCGTCCCGACCGCTACAGCGTCAATCCCGATACTCAAGCGGATATTAGCCGGCTCTTCCTGGAAATTGGGACAAAGTTAAAGGGAGTTATCTACCTTTGGGGAATTGATTTGGGACAGACTGTGAATGATGAGGCTATTTCACAGGCCGAAATCGTCTGCGGTGGTGTGCCCGCCGCAGTTCGCGCAATGACGGAACGGCAAAGCCCGGCGCCGATGTTGTGGCTGATCACACAAGGAGCGATTGGGGGGTTAGGGGTGTTAGATAAGATTGCACCGCTTCAGTCCATGTTGTGGGGACTTGGCAGCGTACTTGACCTTGAACATCCCGAACTTTGCGTCCGGTGCATTGACCTCGATTCCTTGAAGAACGAGGCGACGCTACCGATGCTTATAGAGGAGATACTCCATCCCGATGCCGAGAACAGGATAGCCCTGCACAAGGGAGTGCGCCATACAGCAAGACTTGAGATGCTTCCGGAAAAACAGGCTGATGTTATTCATTTTGATGCCGACGCCTGCTATCTGATAACCGGCGGGCTTGGTGGCCTGGGGCTTGAGATTGCACACTGGATTGAACGTAACGGGGCGCGCAACCTGATTCTATGTGGTCGCAGTGACCCCACAGGTTCAGCTACAGAAAAGATAGAACAGATCAGGCAGGCCGGATGCAACGTTCTGGTTTTCACAGCGGATGTTTCGGATCGGGAGGACGTAAAACGGTTGATGAACGGGATTGAATCCAGGATGCCGCCTCTCCGGGGCGTTATCCATGCGGCCGGAGTCATTGACGATGCAGTGTTCATAAGGCAGGACGCGGGCAGGTTCAGGAAGGTAATGGCGTCCAAGGTGCGGGGGACATTGAACATCCATGAAGCTACGATGGGCGAACCGCTCGATTTCTTCGTTTGTTTTTCTTCCGCAGCGGCGGTCGTAGGCGCTGGCGGACAGGCTAACTATGCGGCTGCTAATGCCTTTATGGATGCCTTTGTCCAAGAAAGGCGCCGACAGGGCCTGCATGGGCTGAGCGTTAACTGGGGCGCATGGGGTGAAGTTGGCATGGCGGCAAGGATGAGTGTAGAGCCGGCATCCTGCCGGCAGTTTCATAATGAAGTCAGAGGTGGATCGGCTGTTCAGGGGATGGGAGCCATCGCCCCGGAAAAGGGGCTCGAAATCCTGGGGAATCTGCTGCGGCGGGATACGGCGCAGGCCGTGGTTATGGCGGTTGATTGGGATCAGTACCTGGAGAATCACTACCGGAAAGAGATACCGCCATTTTTCGAGACATTCGCCAGGGGACAGGTTGCGCGGGAAAATATATCCGGTTTTGCCAGGTTGCTGAATGAGACACCCTCGGACCAAAAACGTGCGCGCCTGTTTGAATATGTGCGTTCACAAGTCTCCGCCACTCTCGGCATGACATCTCCGGAACAACTGGATCCCAACCAGCGGCTATTTGATGTTGGCATTGACTCTCTTATGGCTGTAGAGTTAAAAAACCGCCTGGAATCGGGACTTGGCCCGATTCTATCCAGGTCTTTACGGTCAACTCTTGTTTTCGACTACCCGACGGTGGAGGCCCTGGTGAAGCATCTTTGGGAGGACTCGCTATCCTCTCTTTTCCCGCCGGAGCGAACGGAAACTTTAGGAGCCATGCTTCCAACAGCAGGCCTGCCGGAGCAAGGCTCCCAAAATGACGAAATAGGCTCCATGCTGTCGGAGATCGAAGCTATGCCAGAGCAGGAACTAAGAACCATGTTCACAGGCAGAAAATCAAAAAGTCAGGGGGCTGTTTAAGTGAGCGATCTTTCCAGGCGCATATCCCATCTATCTTCGGTCCAACTGGCGTTTGCGGCTCAACAGATCGAAGCCAACGCCGAACTAATGAGGGCTGAACAGATAAAGCAGGCTGAACCGGTTGCAATCATCGGCATGGCCTGCCGTTTCCCAGGAGGGGCTGATGATCCAGACGCCTTCTGGCGTTTGCTAAAAAGCGGCGCCGATGCGATTACGGAGGTTCCCCGCGACAGATGGGATATTGATGCCTTGTATGATCCAGACCCCACCGTTCAAGGGAAAATGTGTTGCAGGTATGGAGGATTTCTGGAACGTGCTGACCTTTTCGATGCCGAATTCTTCGGGATATCGCCACGTGAAGCTGTGAGCATGGATCCTCAGCAAAGGCTGTTACTTGAGGTAAGCTGGGAAGCGCTCGAACATGCCAACCAAATGACGGAGCAGTTGTTCGGGAGTGCGACCGGGGTCTTTGTCGGGATCAGCACCTCTGACTACGCCTTGATCCGGGCTGGTTTGCAGGATAGAAACTCCATCGATGCCTACCAGGTAAGCGGCGTTACCCACAGTGTGGCGGCGGGACGCCTGTCGTATCTGCTTGGGTTGGCCGGCCCATGCATGTCCATTGATACAGCCTGCTCGTCGTCGCTCGTCGGGATTCATCTCGCCTGCCAGAGCCTGCGAAACCGGGAAATCTCCATGGCGCTGGCA
>Ga0194038_1000244_pt1 | contig 23722 bp, 18 predicted proteins | sample JunL226m_MetaG_FD_148630 | JGI IMG/M metagenome (GOLD analysis project Ga0194038, IMG submission 148630) | Anoxic zone freshwater microbial communities from boreal shield lake in IISD Experimental Lakes Area, Ontario, Canada - Jun2016-L227-6m | ecosystem: Environmental > Aquatic > Freshwater >... | reverse complement strand
GATCTTAAAAACACGATCGCGTTGTATAGCGATACCGCGATCAATCAGACTCTGATCAACTGGCTGATTGTAAGCTGCTGGATCATTCTGATTACCGGAACCGCAGCGTTTGTTTTGTTTTTTAAAACGCGAAACCGAACGATTGAATTGGTTGCGCATAAGCAGAATCTGGGAACAGCAATTTTGGGCTGGCACAGGGCCGAAGAAAAATACTGCAGTATTTTTCAAAACACGGGAGCTGCAACCATTCTGATTGAAGCCGATATGACCCTATCCATGATTAATGAAAACGCATCGCGGTTACTGGGATATACACGTGAAGAAATCGAAGGCAAAATGAAAACCAGTGACTTCATCAAAGGCGATAGCTTTAAAATGGTTCACGAATACCACTTGGCCAGACGAAGGGGGGATAAAAATGTGCCTGTCGAATATGAAGCACAAATGATCGATAAAAATGGTGTTGTTAAAGATATCTTCTTTCGTGTGGGGATGATTCCGGAAACTCAGACCAGCATCGCATCCCTCATCGATATCACCGAAAAAAAACGGCTGGAAACACAGTTGCGGCAAGCACAGAAAATGCAGGCCATTGGTACGCTGGCCGGAGGGATCGCACACGACTTCAACAACATTTTGGCCGGTATTATGGGGTATGCAGAACTGGCGATTCCTGATGTTGAAGATACAAAAAAAACTGTGGAACGTCTAAACCGCATTCTTTCCGCCGGGGCTCGAGCAAAGGAATTGACACGACAGATATTGATGTTCAGCCGTCAAACCGAACAAAAGCCGGAAACCGTCCAATTGAACGAGATTCTGGAAGAAACGCTGAAGCTGATTCTGGCGACTGCACCAGCAATTCGAATCGATAAAAATACATCTGCAACTACTGAGTCGATTTTGGCGGATCCGTCACAGATTCATCAAATCATCATGAACCTTTGCACCAACGCGGTTCATGCCATGGGCGGTGAAGTCGGTGTTTTGACTGCGAAACTGGAACCCGTTGAACTGGATTCCAACACTGCCCGGCAAACTGCCGGACTCTCCCCTGGGCAATATGCTCGGCTGACAATTGGCGATACTGGCCATGGTATGACATCTGCTGTCCGTGAACGAATATTCGACCCCTTTTTTACAACCAAAAAAAATGGCGATGGTACGGGGATGGGATTGTCGGTTGTTCACGGTATTGTTACGCACCTTCATGGCGCAATCACAGTGAAAAGCGAACTGGGTAACGGAACGACATTTCAGGTATATTTTCCGATAGCTGAAAAACGACCCATCACGCCTGCTCTCCCAAAATCAGCAATACCGACCGGAACTGAAAGAATTCTGCTGATTGACGATGAGGAAACGATTGTCGATGTCGCCAGTCAAATTCTTCGAGGTCTCGGATACAGGGTGTTTACGGAAACGGTCAGCCGCCATGCGCTGTGGACATACATGAAAGATCCGTTTGCCTTTGATCTTGTGATTTCGGATCAGACGATGCCGGGAATGAAGGGTGCCGAATTGTTTAAAAAAATCCAATCGATTCGCCCTGAGCTTCCGTTCATTTTGTGTACTGGTTTCAGCAAAAACGTGACACGGGAATCGGTTCTATCAATGGGTATTCAGGAACTAATCATGAAACCCTATACAAAAAATGAACTGGCGGCAGTAGTGAGAAATGTCCTGGATCTCCCTTTTGTAAATATCGATCATGATAAACGAGGGATGACGACCATGTAAAAACCGGAAGCAGCCATTCAAGCGCGCCCCCATTCATCATTTTTTAACCAATTGCTAACATGATTTTAACAATTACATGCCATTATCAAGGAGATTTGATATGTTCGAAGTTGAACGATTTAAGCATGAATCCATTCAGGATAAGCATAAGCAGTTTTTTGTCACATTGTTGAATGACATTGAAAAAGGCCGAATCATTTCCGCTGAAAATGATCAGGCCCTGCTGACACCGACGGAACTGATACAGTTTATCATCTTACGATACGAACACGCAGAGAAAAGGAGATTCGATATGTCCGAAGTTGAACGATTTGAGCATGAATCCATTCAGGATAAGCGTAGCATTCAGCAGTTTTTTGTCACATTGGCGGATGGCATTGAAAAAGGCCGAATCATTCTGTCCGCTGAAAATGATCAGGCCCTGCTGACGCCGACGGAACTGATACGGCTTTCCATCAAAACAAAGAAAAAATCAGGAAAATCCAAACTGTCCATCAAACTTACATGGAAAGATTCGGCCATTGAAAGTTATCGAAAGAAAGGCAATGAAATCCAAATATCCTCCTGATGTCGCCTCGAAACTATATGAAATTTGGGAAAATTTCACGTTTCTGACCCTGGAAGTTTCAGGTCAGGTTCAGGCCACATTCGACCTATTGAATGAACCCGGCGATCGAATCTTCATTCGAATATGCTCACGGGACGACTATATCGATAACCTGAAAAGCACGGTCGAAAATTTCTGCTTTTCCCGTATTCACGGCACAGAATCGCTTACAAAGGAAGAAATCAACACTATCCGGTCCATTCACATCATCTGTGTCAACCTGGAACGGATCGCGGATTTTTGTGTCAACATTGCCAGACAGCTTGAATATCTGTCCAATTCGGCGTTTATTCACCGATTTGATTACCGATCCATGATTCAGGAAATTCTGCGCAATATTTCCCGAATCATACCTGCCTTTGAAGGACGAGGCCTTTCCGCCGCACTGGATATCTGCCGATCTGAATTCATTCTGGATACGCTGTATAAAGCGGAATTTGTCCGGATCATGAATGAACTGGATAGCGGTAAGTCCAGTCGCGATCTGGTAACTACGCTGTTCATTTTTCGATATCTGGAACGGGTAGGCGATTCGTTGTTAAATATCGGAGAGGCTCTGCTGTTTTTGGTACTGGGCGAGAAAATCAAAATCCACCAGTTTGATGCACTTCAACAAACCCTGTCTGCATCCGGTTATGATGGCGCGCTTTCAGAAATAGACTTCAAATCCATCTGGGGATCCCGATCCGGGTGCAGGATCAGTCTGGTGGAGCAAAAAAATCAAAGCCCTGACAAATCCCAGGGCATCTTCAAAGAAGGCAATTCTGAAAAGATTCAAAAGGAAAAAGCCAGCCTGGAGCATTGGGAAACCGTGTATCCCGGTCTGACGCCCCGAATTTTCGGTTATCATGAGGGCCATGACACCGCATCACTACTGGTGGAATTTCTTCCAGGCTGCACACTGACTGAAGTGATTCTGACCGCATCAGAAGACATTATCCAGAATGCCATGTTTCTGATGGAAGATGTCATGATCGATGTCTGGGAGCATACACTCACACAGAAACCTGTTCCCATCACCTATATGCAGCAGTTGCTGTCCCGCATGCAGGACAGTCAGCGATTGCACCCCAAACTGCAGCGATGCAGAAAATACCTGGGCGCGGCTGAAATTTTGTCCACACAGGAGCTGATTCGAAAATGTGCTGCTGTTGAAACGAGTATTCAGACGCCTTTAACCGTGCTGTGCCATGGTGATTTCAACGCCAACAATCTTGTCTATGATCACATATCTCAGAGGATCCGCTACATTGATGTGTATCGCTCCCATCATGACGACTATGTGACGGATGCCGCCGTGTTTCTGGTATCCAACTTTAGAATGCCAGTATTTGAAGCGGCTCTGCGGGATCGGCTGAATGCCGTCATTTATGCGTTTCTGAACCGGGTCAAACAGTTTGCATCCGATCATGGCGATACGACCTTTCATGCCCGAATGGGCCTGGCGCTCAGCCGGAATTTCTATACATCAATCCGGTTTGAGCATCATTATGATTTTGCCAGAGAAATGGCGCTGCGATCTTATTATCTGATGGAAAAAATCATTCATCATCCGCCTGCTGATTGGAACACCTTTTCGTTTTCGGAAGACATTTTATTCTATTGATATCAAGGAAAACCATGACACATATCGCTGTTATTGGAAATTATGGCGGATGGTCATCCGAACATCTGGCCGACTGTGTTGCCCGCTCAACAGGTAATCGCCTGCTGGTGGATATGGAAAACATCTGTCTAAATTTGGACCGGGGAAATGTCTGGTACGAAGGAACGGACCTGACCCGGTTGGATGCCATCATTGTCAAAAAAATCGGACCGTATTACTCGTCTCATCTTCTGGATCGTTTGGAAATTCTGAGATTTCTGGAAAACAGTGGTGTCCGTATTTTTTCCCGTCCGTTAAGCATTCTGCGGGTTCTGGATCGCCTCAGTTGCACAGTCACACTGCGTATGGCCGGAATTCCCATGCCACCGACCACCATCACAGAGAACACGGAGCAGGCGGTTAAAATAATCGAAGAATACGGAGAGGCTGTCCTGAAACCCCTTTATTCCACCAAAGCGCGGGGCATGTGCGTTCTGCAATACGGCAAAGACACGCACACCGCCGTGGAAGACTTCAAGCGAAACAACCCGATCCTGTATATTCAAAAAAAGTTGGATCTGCGGGGAAAGGATCTGGGCGTTGTGTTTCTGGGCGGCGAATATGTCACAACCTATGCCAGGTGTAGCGATGCCTCTTCCTGGAATACCTCTACCGAAAACGGTGGACGATACGCAGCATATAATCCGTCGCAGGAAACCATCGAGATGGCCAGAAAAGCTCAGGCGCTTTTCGATCTGGACTTTACCAGTGTGGATATTGTTGAAACTCCGGACGGCCCGCTTGTATTTGAAGTCTCCGCTTTTGGCGGATTCAAAGGCATGAAAATCGCCCGAAATATGGACGGCGCCACACGTTATGTTGACTATGTATTGAAAAGGATCACATCATGATATTCCAAGACACGGAAAGGGCTCATAAAGTCAGATGGATTCGCGACAACTATCCGGTGACAGATGATGTCCACCTTCAGTTTGGAAACTGCAGCCTTCAGATTCAATCCAATTCCGGCCTGGTTATTTCTGAACTCAGGCAGTATTTCAGTGCGTTTATCAGCCAGCCCAAAGTGGCGGACAGGATCATAAGCGTGCATCAGGCGGATGACGTATATTTGGATCTCCCGTTCACTGTCCGGGAGCCGGATCCGGGAAAAACACGAATCAAGGAAGAATATGTGGACATCCTTGGTGGTCGAATCGTAAGAAAGCGGTTGACCGGCATGGTGTTTATTTTTGGCGGCGATGATCATCTGGCTATCGGACCATGCACAGAAAATCTGAATCAGGTGGTCAATTTCATCAACAACCGATATATCGAATGGCAAATCAGTCTGGGAGGAATCCTGGGACATGCCGCCGGAGTCCGGCTTTATAACAAAGGGCTGGCCCTGGCCGGATTTTCCGGAATGGGTAAATCCACGCTGGCCCTGCATCTGGTCAGCGAAGGGGCGGATTTTGTCAGCAATGACCGGGTGATTCTGGAAAAGACGGAATCTGGCATCTGGATGCACGGCGTGGGCAAGCTTCCCCGCGTCAATCCGGGTACGATTCTGAACAATCCAAGCCTTAAGGGATTGCTGCCACCACAGGATTATGAGCGGTTTGCATCCCTTTCCAAAGATGAACTTTGGAATCTGGAACATAAATATGATGTTCCAATTGATCGGTTTTTTGGCGCCAACCGGTTTAAATTAAGAACACCACTGGATGCGTTGATCATCTTAAACTGGAAGCATAATCATAAGCCCGCTCAAATGCGTCTCGTGGATATCGAAGCCCGCAGGGACCTGCTGCCTGCGTTTATCAAATCTACCGGTCTTTTCTTTTTGCCGGAGCTTTCGAATCAGGCACCCGATCTATCTGAAAAAGCCTATATCCGTTTTTTGAAATTGAGCCAGGTTTTTGAAATTTCCGGGGGTGTGGATTTTAAAGCTGCAACCAAAGCCTGTATTCAATGGGCGCAGATCCGAATGTCGTCCTGCTGACTCATTTTTATCGAATTATTCACAGTATATACCAGTCGCAATCAATTGGTTATCTGATCCCTCGGAACGAATATCGACAATGTGCTGAAATGCGTAACCGACATGAGATAATCGTGAAACCGGGAGGTTGTCTTGGGTAAGACGCGTATTCTTGTGGTTGACGATGAGGAAGATATCGCTGAACTCGTCAGGTATAATCTGGTTGCAGCGGGCTATGATGTCATCTTGGCGGATTCCGGAGAGAAAGCTGTCCGGCTTGCCAGAATAGAGCCTTTTGATCTGGTGGTTCTGGATCTGATGCTGCCGGGAATCAGCGGGATCGAGGTCGCCGGAATGCTCAAAGCCGATCCAAAAACCCAAAACCTTCCCATTATCATGCTCACAGCCAGGGTCGAAGAGGACGATGTCGTCGCCGGGCTTAAGCTTGCCGATGATTATGTCACCAAACCCTTCAGCCCAAAAGTCCTTAGCGCCAGAATCAGCGCGGTGCTTCGGCGTAAAAGCGAACCGTCAGAAAAAGACATTCTGCATCGGGGCGATATCTCGATTGATCCAGGACGGCGCAGGGTTACAGTCTGCGGAGAACTGGTTGAGCTTTACTTTTCGGAATTTCAGATTCTGGTGATGCTGTGCAAACGGCCGGGTTGGGTGTTTACCCGCTCCCAGATTGTGGATTCGGTCCGAGGGGACAACTACTCAGTAACCGAGCGCAGTGTGGATGTCCAGATTGCTGGACTTCGTAAAAAACTGGGATCTCACGGACATTACATCGAAACCGTTCGCAGCGTGGGGTATCGGTTTAAGGAAAACCCATGATAAAACCATAGTGACATTGAAAATACTGGAGAAAACGTTATGAAAAAAAGAGTATTGTTTATTTGTGAACACAACAGCGCCCGCAGCCAGATAGTGGCGGCATACCTGCGCAAATATGGAAGTGATGATTATGACGTTGAAAGCGCCGGTCTGGAGCCAACAGAATTGAATCCGCTGGCTGTTGCGGTGATGAGAGAGGCGGGTATCGATATCAGCGATCAGAAACCGCAAAGCGTGTTTGGATTGTTCAAGCTGGGGAAACTATATCAAACCATCATCACGGTTTGTCAGCCAGCGGCGGACAAATGCCCGATTTTTCCAGGTGTCGCCAAAAGGCTACACTGGCCGTTCGATGATCCGGCCCATTTTACAGGAACCTGGGAGGAGAAACTGTCTCAGACACGACAGGTTCGCGACCAAATCGAGGACACCATCAAAGAATGGATATCTGAAAACCGGCGATGACTCTGTGCTTCAAACGGTTTTTCAGATACACGGCTGTCGGGAGTTTAACATTTCTTTTCGATCTGTCACTGCTGTGGATTCAGATTGAGAAGTTTCACATACCAGCATTGTCATGTCCATGATTTGTCATCAACAATTCTCTTGCCGCAAAAAATATTCTGGGAGCGCGAGCCAGAAGATATTTTAGTACGCCCGCTACTCCTTCTCGAATCCCTGGTTCGTAAATTTTAAGGTGCGGCTGTTCTCGGTGACGGTCCGAACCACATGATCCGGAGCGCCGGAGGGAATCTCGGCATCCACCTCAAGCATAACCGTAACCGTCGCACCAACCAGGCCGGATAGATGTGCAATCACCTCGTCGGCAATGCGGCTGGCGTCACGCCCGACACGGGTTGGATCGAGAAGGACCGCGCCATGAAATCTTCTTGGCTGAGGTTGCACTGGAGCCGGTGTTTCGGGTGTGCTTCCCGTCTCTGGCGTCATTATTCCGCCGCCGCCTCCCACGACCATGCCCTCAGACGATCCACCAGCAGGTGGTTTTACGCTTTCAGCATCCATCTGCTTGCGGGCCACTTCCGGCTTAACAAGCATTCCATGCATATCTGTATCGGACAGAGTCAAAAGTTGTCCACCCCGCAACCCCCGGTAGCGGTTAGCAGTCTCATCAAAGCTGTCTGCAAATCCAAAAGAGTCTATCTTCCATGTCAGAAGCGCCACTCCAGCCTGAATTGCACCTATCAACACCGATGCAGCTTTGAGCCGCGGCAGATAGATATAGCGGGCAAAGTCTTCGGAAAGCTGTTTGATGGAGACATGATCTCCGCGCCAGAGCGGAATCCGGTCCAGTTCCATCCGCAGCCGCGTGGCGGCAAAGCCGGTGATCAACAATTCGTCGTTCTTCAATTTTTTGCTTGTACGTACGGCCAGTGCGTCCTGTCCCGAAAGCCGCATGGCCTGCCATGTGATTGACGCCTGCGGCGTTGTCTGAACAGGCGCCAGCATCCACTGGTAGGTCTCCGGCAGTCTTGCCGTTACGACACCGTCTGCGGCGGTTCTCTGAGCCTCGGCCTGCTTCACCTGTTGCGGATCGAGATTCAGCGTATTCTTCTCTACAAGAATCGACTCCCAGGCCAGATACTTGCGGGCAGCCTCGTCAATATCCTGGAACCGAGTCTTGTCCGCAGCAAGGAAGATAAGCGCATTGCGGTAGAGACGGGGTGTGTTGCCGCGCGACTCAAGAATGGCTTTGGCAGCGGCCTCTGCCTTGTTCTCCGGTTCCTTGCTGTAAGGTTGCTCGCCCCCCAGCACTACCAGCCTGGCATCGAGGTCATCCGGCACATCCTGCCCGGACTGAGGCATGGGGTGGATGCGGCTGAAATCGCCCTTCCGTTGCAGGTCTTCGCGAAGCCGCCGGTTCAGTTCATTCATGACTTTGTCCGGATCACGCTTCAATTGCTCGGCACGGTCTTCGGCAAGTTTGGTGACCGTGGGCTGGGTCGAATACCAGTAGCGCGGACCATCCTGGTAGAGATAGGTTGCCGCCCCAGCCAGCCGCCTGAGTGCATCGCCAAAGACCGCGGGCGACTCTCCCGGTATCACGCAACCCAACTTCACCCGATGGTCTTCGAGTCCACGGTGAGCGGCTTTTGTAAGGGGAGCAGAGCCCATGTAGATGGTGCGCGCCACCCGCCGGCAGGCCGCAAACTTGCCCAGGTTCGGCACCTCGCCATCCAGCCGCAGCGGCAGGGAGCTTGGACCGTCCACGTCCTTTTCGATCACCGGCACCCAGTTGTCCGAGAGGTAGCGCGTCAGTTCAAACTGCACCCGCGGATCGTCAATTGAAATGTTCGCTGGCATGATCAGCGGATTCTTGTCGCCCTTTTCCCACAAACTGTGAATCACCGCCCGCGCCGCTGCCAGTGGCCGCTTGGCCCACCAGAGATGTAACGTGCTCGGGTGGCCGTGACGAATCGACTTCTCTCTCGCCGAGGCCTTGTTTATGGCATCCAATGGCAAAGCAACTTCTATTAGTTTCTTTTTGAACTTTTGAAACACTGTGTTAACCTTTAAAATGGATGGTTTGAAGGTAATTTTCTGCGTGGATTCCAAATCGCCATCGAATCAATGTAAAAAAAGAAGGCCAGCGACTTTCATCGGTCTTTCTAAGATGACGCTGTGCAAGTCGGAGAAACCCATCCTGCGGATTTTGGCAACCCGACTCCCGCAACTTCTTGACCGCTTGCTCGATCTGCCGATGCGATTTCAATCTCGCTCTTGAAAGTCTGGAACAGTTCAGGTTAAATTCTTTTATGGTGCGTAGGACTTTATCCAGTGCGACTCCAGCCTGTTCGCACAAGTATTCATCAGGCATTATCTCTATGCGATCTGGTTGTTGCTCAAAACGAAAAATACGCGGAAACAAAGGTACCTCGCTCGGGGTGAGGATCGATCCATCAAGTATCTGACGGCCTTTTTTTTCGTCACAGCTCAGGTTTTCCGGCAAAGGCGGGCGAAAGTCAGGCATCCAGGCCTGGCTCCCACCCTTACAGGCCAGCCATAGATTGTCCCATGCGAGAGCCCAATTTCGTAAACTGGTAGTATCACTCTTCGGGTGAAAATGTGCAATCTGCTCGTTCTCTGCATCCAGGGATAATTCACAATAGGCGCACAGTCCGCCCTGATCCTCTCGCAATTGCATGCGAAGTGCTTTGTAGCAGTCACGTTTTTCACTTTTAAACTGCTCCCAGGTGCTTGCCGGATTACTGATTCGATAGTCTTTGAGATCCTCCGGTTCTATGATTGACTTGTCAACGTGTTTCACAAATTGAGTTCCTTTTCCCATTCCCGATTACGAATGATGGTTTCTGCCTCCACCAAGGCCGGTTCAGTCAGGCCCATGCTCCGAGTTAACTTCTTTATCAGTAACGATGCTTCGGTTAATGCACCGGAACTGATCAATCGAAACAGTTTCCTGATTTGGTCAGCGTTCTCGTTGTCAGGCGGCCTGCTGTCGGTCTGAAGAACTTCCTCCAGTACATGGCTGCTTTCCGAACCATACGTGCTAACACCTGGGGAAAACAACTTCTGGTTTTTCAGGATAAAAATATTTTTTGCTTGAACCGTTGTCAGAACCTGCGGGCTATGGGTGGTCACAAGGAGCTGTGTATTTGGGAACACCTTGCGAAGCTTCGGAATGACTGTCTGTTGCCATTTTGGATGGAGATGGAGTTCGATTTCATCGATCAACAGAACCCCAGGAGCTTCAAGGGGATTATCCCAGTTTGGGTTGGCTTGTGCAAGACGACGTGCAAAATCAAGTACGATAGCCAAAAGGTTGCGGTATCCGTCACTCAGTTGCTCCAATTCCAGCATCTGAGGGGCGCCATTGTGATTCCCCAAAGCCACCTTGAGTTTGGGAGGAGTTCCGTCGAAGAATAACTGCTCTACATTCTCCACGGTATTGACAATCGCCAGGCGGACCGCTTTGAGGTCCGGCATCTCGAACGCCATATCATCTCGAGATTGAACCTTCTTTCGGAGTTCCTGGTTTTCTCGCAGATAAAACCACTGACACATTGCATTATAGTTCGCGCCGGCATTGAGGGCGCCCTTGAAGGCACCCTGCCGATCCAGGTTTGCGTTAATTATCTCCCCCAATTCCGGCATTTCATTCAGACATCTCTGTGCACGGTAGTAGGCTACGACCGGGAGAGGGATCAGAGCCTTGGAACCAGTGGTACGGATCTCGTTCCAGAGAGAGTCGAAATAACCGTAAATGTCCGACAGCTTTTGCGATTCTCGATTGTCATAAACGAAATTCGATGGCGGACGGAACCGGATATATTCCTCCCACTCAATTGCATGATTGCTCTTTCCTTCCATCATATTATCATAGTAGCCTCTCGCCGAGGCTCGAACCTGCACGTAATCGGGCCTCTTCGAAACCACGTCCTTTGATGTAGGGGGGATATAGATGTCAGAGGCTCGCAATACCACATTTTGAGTATTTCGCTCGCGTTTTCCCCCTCCACCATTCGCAGAGACGATATCCCATAAAGTAATAGCTATGGCATCCAGAATCGCTGTCTTGCCTGCACCGTTTACCCCGACAAAGACATTAACATCTGGTTGCAGAGGGATGCTCAGGCTCTCAAAGCAACGGAAGTAAGTGATATCAACCTTGGATAGTTTCATAGTATGAACCCCTGTATTCAAGGATTATTGTTGTCATATACCGACATGCGGAGTATCTCGGTCATCGTGGCGTCTCCGCCCGAACCAGCAGTTCGGCAAAGTCGTAGTTGACGCTCGTCACGCCAAAATCCGGTTCGCGTTGGAAGGGCTGTTTTATATAATGGACACGGTGTGAGTCATCGCCTGTGAACTCCACGATGGCAAGGATGAAGTCCTCGGGCTTATTTAGCGAGTATAGGATTTCATTGCGGGTCACCGTGATCGTCGATGCACCTGTGATACGACCCTTCACCTCAATGAAGCGAAGCTTGCCAGTGCCGGGGATATGACTTTCGATGTCGTAGCCGAGTCTTTCGAACTCGCGGTCAAATGGCTCGAAACCAAGACTGCTTTCGATTTCCATGATGATGGCACGGGCCCTTGCCGCGGCTTCCTGGGTGCGCAGGCATCTTGCCTGCTCTTCTGATGATGCAACTTCCGTACACTCGGCAATGGTCGCAAGCAGCCCCATCGGCACAACAAGCAAGCCGCCGATGACCACCGGAGGCAGGGGCGATATCTGGGCTTCAAGCTTTAATTCATCCAGTCTTTTCCGAAGCCGCACCTGCAGTGCGTCTGCACGTTTTCGGGCCTCGCCCGAATTGAGCCTTGCATTCGGCTTGCCGGACTGCTCCTGGAGCTTGAGCTGCTCAGATCGGTGATCCCAGTAAGTGATTTCCTTGGTAAGCCGCTCCTTCACCGCTACCTCGGTCTTGGTGATTAGCCCAAGTTTTCCGTTTCGAACCTCAGCCAGGTGCTCCGGCACTACGTGAGCCACGGCATAACCCTGGGCTTTCAGTTCAAGGGAAGCGGGCGGACTTGAAGATATTCTGACTTCGCTCACAGCGACCCATGCACACTCAGGTCGATCCAGAATCGCCTCAATACCGGGTTCGTTCTCGGCCAACGGTCGATAGTCAAGATAGGGAGCATAATGAACATGGCGCATGGTACCATCAGCATCAAGCTCGACATAAAGCATCCGCTTGGAAACAACGCGGCGTTCACCTGAGCGCGTAAGGCCTGCATCCTGAATCGCATGCTCCAGATAGAAAAGTACACGCGGCCGGGTGCCGGTGTCACGCTCATCCACCAGCACGGCGCCGCGCTTCAAAAGGTCGCGATGTCGTTCGAGGGTCAGATCGATGACCGAATCCAGCAGCGGATGCCCCGGACAGATGAAAGCGGCCAGCGGCTGCCCCTGTGGCGCTACCAGTGTTTTTTCAAAGGCGATGCGCTCGTAGCGGGGCAGCACTGGCTCACCGATGCCAATCAGCCTGTCGCGATTTCTTACCGGGGATGGAACGTGGGTGATCTCATAGCGGCGGGGTTCCCTTTGTTTGTCAGATCCGCCCAGTCGCTTAAACGCTTCGCGAAAGAAGGATTCGATGTAGTGAGGCTGCAGGCGGCTGGCTTCGGCGCGCTCCATATCTTCGCGGATCCGGTGGACTTGGCTTGCGTCCATGGCATCAACGGCAAGGGCGTGGTCTTCAAGCAGATTCTGAATCTGTTCGCGATCCAGTACATGATCCAGCACCGTAGTCAGGCGGGCGCGAACCTCAGGCTGATCCCCGTATCGGATTGCCTGGACCAGCAGGTCCCGAAGTGGTTTGCCCTCGAACTGGAGCTTGCCGAGAACATCGAAAACCTGGCCGCCAAGGGACTGGCGGGCCTGCTCCAGCTTTTCCAAAAGCCTGTGATACACATCCCCTTCGCGGGTCTCTTCGGCCACCAGGTTCCACAGATGGCACACTTCGGTCTGGCCGATGCGGTGGATACGGCCAAAACGTTGCTCGATGCGGTTGGGGTTCCACGGCAGATCGTAATTGACCATCAGGTGGGCGCGCTGGAGATTGATGCCCTCACCCGCAGCATCCGTGGCAAGCAACACATTCACCACTGGGTCATGTTTGAAAGATTCCTGCGCTTTCATACGATCCTCGCGGCCCATACCTCCATGGATCATGACCACGGATTCCTGGCGGCCCAGCAGTGCTGTAATCCGGAGCTGAAGATAATTCAATGTATCCCGATGCTCGGTAAAAAGAACCAGTTTTTGGTGGGGTGAGGGTGTGGGCCGTGGAATCTCACCGGCGCCGTAGGGTAAGACTGGATCGGCTACACAGTTGGCTATGGCCGCTGTGGTGAAAATCTCACACAGAAGGCTTGACAACTCCAGCCATTTGGTATCCGCACCGCTGCGGCGAACCCCGAGTGCAAGCGACTCCAGCTCTTTCAGAGTTTCGATCTCAGCTTTTAACTCGGTGATGGTTCGAGCCGCAGTGGCCTGATCGAGAATCTCTTCCTCAGCAACCTCGACCTCGTTCTCCGGTGCTTCTTCAAGGTCTTCAATGTCTTCGGAATCGAGATAGAAATTGGCAGGATTCACACTTACACCACGCTGAAGCACCTCCATTTCGCGCAGGCGGCTTTCCAGCCTTTCACGACGGCGACGTAATGACTGGTAAATCGCCTCCGGCGAAGAAGCAAGCCGCCGCTGCAGGATCGTGAGCGCAAAACCGACTGTTCCGGTTCGCTTGCCGTTATCCAGGGCTTCGGCGCGGTTAAACTCCTCGCGTACATAGTCGGTGACGGCTTTATAGAGACGGGCTTCGGCAGTAGAAAGTTTGTAAGGAACGGTGTATGCGATGCGTTCTGGAAACAAAGGGGCGCCATCAAACTTGAGCAGTTTCTCCTTGACCATCCGCCGCATCAAATCCGAAACGTCTGTAACGTGGACCCCATCACGGAATCGGCCCTCAAAACGATCACCGTCCAGCAGCGCCATGAAAAGTTGGAAATCCGTCTCTTTGCCGTTGTGCGGTGTTGCCGTCATCAGCAGGAAGTGCCGCGTGAGGGTCGAAAGAAGCTGGCCAAGGTGGTAACGCTTGGTGTATTTTGTTTCTTTGCCGAAGACCGTGGCCGACATTTTGTGCGCCTCGTCACAGACCACGAGATCCCATCGACAATCTGGCGATTGAAGCTTCTGCTGCACGTCTTCATTGCGCGAGAGCTTATCCAGCCGGGCAATGACCAGATTGGTCTCGAAGAACCAGTTGCCGGTGCGAGCGGCTTCGAGTTTGTCGTTGGTAAGTATCTCGAAAGGCAGATGGAAACGGCGGTAAAGCTCGTCCTGCCACTGTTCGGCAAGGCTGCCCGGACAGACGATAAGGCAACGCTGCAAATCACCTCTGGCGATCAACTCTTTGATAAGCAGACCCGCCATAATGGTCTTGCCCGCGCCCGGATCATCGGCAAGAAGAAATCGAAGCGGTTGCCGTGGCAGCATGGATTCATAAACCGCTGTGATCTGGTGCGGCAGTGGGTCAACCAGTGAAGTGTGGACAGCAAGTACGGGATCGAGGAGGTGCGCCAGGCGGATCCGGTGTGCTTCGGAGACCAGGCGGAACAGGGCGCCGTCACCATCAAAACTCCAGGGTCGGCCCTGTTCCACAAGATCGAGGCGTGGCTCATCGTTTCGATAGACCAGTTCGTTCGCCACCTTTCCGGCAGGCGTCTTATAGGTAAGTTCAAGGGCCTCTGAGCCAAACCACTGCACGCTGACGACCGTGACAAGGCAGTCCGGAAGCAGGCCGCGGAGCGCAGCTCCTGGTTGAAGGTCTTCGAGTTGAATCATTCGGCTCCTTCCAATACTCTTGTCTTTATGATTGCAGTATCTTGTTGATCATCCACAGACTACCAGAGCGTAAAGCACTATGCAAATCAATTAAGAACGGAATGTTTCAGGGGTTCTACTGAGGGCTTATCGGACGCCGCCGGGATGAGGGATGGATATCGCCAAAGTTTCTGATTCGAAATGTATCCTTGTCTGTTGCCTTGCCCATATCCATCCGAATACCGCCAAAACTGCTCATGGCATTTATCCGTCAACGAAAGCGATTTTTTTAAAATCCTAATCACTTTCTAGCAAATCCCCCTTATTTTTCTTTTTTGGTAAATTCTGTCCTAATCATAAAAGTCGTTCCTTGCTTGATGATGAGATTGGCAAACTTGAAAATATTAGATTCGAGGAACAACTTACATCGGCATCCTTCATATCACCATAAAAGTAGTTGACACTTTTTGCCGGGATGTCGGGATGCCGAGATGCCGGTATCCCGGCCATTTCGGCATTAAAGTGTCAACAAGGAAATGAAGGATGTCCTTACATCTTTTCATATCTTTGTAAAAGTTAAATTTGTGCCCTTGCTGAGTATACCTGATCCACATCTACCTGAATTTCAGGGTCGCAGGACATGAGACGTGAAATCCGAAGCCGCCACATCGCGAACTCCAATGTTTTTAACAGAAATTTAACCAATTCTTAATATCCGCCGAACAATCTACGACTAATATACCCTCCATCCGATAATCCCGGACAAACAAGTTACAGCGGTTCAATTGTTTAGCCGCTTCTCCCTGAAATGACTGAGCAGATTCAGGTACAGCAAGCGCTATCGCTTTTGCCGATACGGAGGGCTTGCTGTTGAGAATTGCAAAACTCGGATGCGCCGCGACAATTGCGGTATAGTAGTCAAATTTAAATACTATCGGAGGAAAGAACATGGGGCATATTCAAGCAGAAAATCTGACATTAGGCTATTGCCGCAAAAAGGTTGTCCAGGGTATTGATCTGAACATCCAGAAAGGAGAATTTCTGAGCATTATCGGGCCGTCTGGTGTCGGAAAGTCAACGCTTCTGATGGGGCTTAACGCGACCACCTCCATCCTTGGCGGACATCTGAATGTCCTGGGCAACAATCTGGGTACAATCCGATACAATGAGTTGAAGGCGCTTCGCGCCAAGATCGGCGTGATCTTCCAGGGGTTCAACCTGGTATCCAGACTCAGTGTCTTTGACAACATCGCCAGCGGCATGCTGCACCGAAAGCCACTATTTTCAGCACTGGTCAAGCGTTACAGCGATAAGGAGTATGAAGAGATATTCGAGTACATGAAGGTCGTCGGCATTGAACAGGAGGCCCTCAGCCGATGCGACAAGCTTTCGGGTGGTCAGAAACAGCGGGTGGCCATTGCCCGGGCCATCGCTCAGCGCCCCGAGATTATCCTGGCTGATGAGCCGATTTCGTCACTTGATCCGGTCAGTGCCCGCAGCGTATTGGAAACCCTCAAAAACGCCAATGAGAAATACGGCATCACCGTGGTGTCCAACCTTCACCAGCTTGACTATGCGCGGGAATTCTGCAGCAGAGTGATCGGCCTGAATGGGGGGCGGATCGTATATGACGGCCCGCCAGATCAGCTCTGTGCTGCAACAGTCTCACAAATCTATCATAAAGATCATCCCGTCAACAATTGTTTTTCTAATCCATTTACTCCGGCTTCGCTCCCGATGCCATTCTGCCCGGTTTGATGTTGAATTTTAGGGATGATTATCGACACTGGTAACAAATAAATTATTAAATTCGTGTTGTATCTATCACTTCAAGCAAAAGGAGAAAAAAATGAAAAAGTTATTTAATGCAGTCGCCACCATTGCTCTAACCCTCTGTATTCCAATGGCCGCCTTGGCTGCACCCGCCGATTGGCCGAAGGAGCTGCACTTCGGCCTGATTCCCACCGAATCGGCGGAAGGTATTACCGATCGTTATGATGGTCTTGCCAAACATATTGAAACCAAACTCGGCATTCCGGTAAAACTGCAAGTGTCAACTGACTATGCCGGGATGATTACCGCCATGCAGTTCAAGCATGTGGATGTTGCCTATTTTGGCCCGAAATCCTATGTGGAGGCGGCCGCACGGGCCAATGCGGAAGCCACGGTAATGGAGGTACTGGAAGACGGCTCCATGGGTTATCACGGCGTGATTATCACCAAGAAGGATTCCGGTATCAAGAGCATGGAAGAAGCCAAAGGCAAGGTCTGGGCCTTTACTGATCCCAATTCAACGAGCGGCACGCTGGTGCCAACCGTTTATTTTGTCAAAACAATGAAGATTGATCCGGAGAAGTATTTCTCCAAGGTCATTTATTCCGGTAGCCACGAGTCTTCTATTCTGGCGATTAAAGCGGGTAAGATTGACGTCGCCTCCACCAACGATCTGGATATTGAACGCGGTAATGGCAAACAATGGGATACGGATAAAGATTTTAGGGTGCTATGGACTTCCGATTTGATTCCCGGCTCCCCCATGGCCTACCGCAAGGACCTGTCTGAATCCTTGAAAAAAGCGATCAAGGAAGCATTCCTTTCCTACGACGACAAAGAAGGCCTGAAAAAGCTCAAACTCAAGGGATTCGCCGCTACTGACGATAAAACCTACGACCCCATCCGCGATCAGATGGAAGTCAAAAAACAACTGGCTAACAAATAGCGCAACCCCCGCAGTCGGCAATCCAGGGAGTCGGCTGCGGCCCCTTTTATGACTTGCGACCGAAAAAACGCCATAGGAATTCTGAAGTTATGCATCTCGATGAGATAAAGCGCCAGACCAACCCATTCCAACTCTGTAACATCATGGTAATGGTCGCGTGTTTGTTCGTCCTGGCATGGTGCTGGCGCTCAACTGAAATGAGTGTCGGATCGTTATTGGATGGCTGGGGTAATATGATCACCTATATTTCCGGAAACCCGGAGATCAAGGACAGCGGCTTTTTTCCACCCAGCCTGCATGGCCCCAAGCTCTTGAAATACCTTCTTTCCATGCTGGAGACAGTGCAGATGGCGGTTCTGGCGCTGATCCTCTCGGTGACGATCGCCTTTCCGGCCTCATTATTCGCCTCCAGGAACACGCTTAACATTATCATTCCCGGCAATCATGGACCGGCGCTATTCCTGAAAAACGCAATCTACACCGCAGTAAGGTTTTTCGCCAACCTCAGCCGGTCCATCAACGAGATCATCTGGGCGCTGCTCTTTGTCTCCGCCGTGGGTCTGGGTCCCATGCCCGGTATCCTGGCTCTTGGTATTCATACATCCGGAGTGCTGATCAAGCTCTTTTCAGAGGGGATTGAGACGATCCAGCAGGAGCCGATTGATGCCTTGACTGCTACTGGCGCCGGGTTTCTCAAGGTGATCTGCTACGCCGTTATTCCCCAGATCACCCCGTTTTTTGTTTCCATGACCCTTTATCGTCTGGAGTCGGATGTCCGCTCCGCTACGATTCTGGGCTTTACAGGCGCCGGCGGTATCGGGTGTTTCCTTTTTGACAAGCTGAGAAGTTACGAAAACCATGATGTCACAACCATCTTGATCATCATTGTGATTACCGTGGCCATTATCGACCAGATCAGCGCAGCCATCCGGACTCGATACACATGATCCATATACAATGATCAATGCCGAATCACCCGTTTGTTCAGGCGATTTTAACGAGAAAAGAAGGGTAATGATGCGACTGGAAAAAGGAAAAAAAGCGATCGTACTGATGCTGGACGGATTCGGAACTGAATATTTCCGGGCTTCCGACATGCCTGTGCTGAAAAAAATGGCGCAAGACGGCTTTTTCCGGGAGGGTAAAGCGGTTTTCCCCACCCTGACCAACGCGAACAACATTTCCATTGTCTGCGGTTCTTTCCCGCAAACGCATGGGGTGACGACGAACTGCTACCTGGACCCGATAACCGGGAAACCCGCGTTTCTCGAAGATCCCGGCTTTCTCAAGAGTCCGACGTTGTTTGAAATGGCTGCAAGGGAGGGAATCCGTTCGGCGCTGGTAACCAGCAAGTCAAAGACCATCCGCATCCTGGGCGGATCGGTGGATGCGGGTCTGTCTGCACAGGATGCCGATATTGAAACGATCCGGGATTTTGGCAGCCCGCCCGATATTTATTCCACAGATGTGAACGAGTGGATTGTACGCTCTGGCATGAAAATTCTCCGGAACAGGCCGGATATCGACATCCTGTATATCCATACGACCGATTACCCGATGCATGTATGGGCACCGGAGGATGAACGCTCGCTTGACCACCTGTCAAGGCTGGATCGCCTGATCGGCGAAATGGCGGACAGGTATCCGGATGCCGCTTTTCTGGTGACAGCGGACCATGGCATGAATCCCAAGAAAGAATGCCTGGACCTGGAGAAAATCCTGCAGGCATCCGGCTTTCCGATCCGGGCGGCGATCTCCCCGGTTGCAGACCGGCTGATAAAGCACCATGGCGGGCATGGCGGCGTTTCCTACATTTACCTCGAAGACCGATCCTGCCAGGATGAGATTCTGGACTTCCTCTCCGGCGTTAAGGGCGTGGATCAGGCCCTTTCTTCCGAGGATGCGGCCTTATGTTACCAATTGGATCGGGACCGTATCGGCGATATCGTGGTGGGGGCGGACCCGGAAACCGTTTTCGGGTCGCTTGCACAGGAAAGGATGGAATTGCATGACGGCTACCGGAACCACGGTTCCCGCTTTGAGGAATCCATTCCGCTCATCGCCTGGAACGCCCGGCTGAGGGAGACAGACAGCATTCAATATAACCTGGATTTGACACGAACGCTTTTCTTTGAATAAGTAGGCGGTGCTGTAATAGCATTTGGCTTTTAAGACAGGCTCAGATGTTCTCAATATTATGAACCGATTAAAAGGATTGAGGGTGAAACAAGATGAGTCATACTGATTTGGCGGTCCTGATCAATACCATGGATGAGCAGCGGGTGGAGAATGTACTGGCGTTGTTTGCCGATGTGGAGCTGACGGTCAGTCGTCCCCCTTGCTCCGGGCTGATGATGCTGACCGTGAAAGACTGTTTTGAAACCGATTTTCACCTGGGAGAAGTTCTTGTTACCGAGGCTCGCGTCCTCTTCCGCGGCTGCGAAGGATTCGGCATGGTCTTTGGAGAAGCACCCCGCAGGGCGCTGGCGCGGGCCGCGGCGGACGCGGTACTCCGATATCCCGAGCCAACCGGGATACAGAATGAACTGCGGATGCATTTGGAACAGGAAGAATTGATTCAGAAAACCCGGCTGGCGGAAAACACCGCCCTGATCGCCGCCACAAAGGTAAATTTTGACCTGATGCCAGGAGCATAGCCATGTACGCAAACAGAACTATCCGCGACCATTTCACTTTCAGGGTGATCCTTCAGGGGATGAGTCATCCCGGAAAGATATACCCTTTGTCGGGTTTGCCCGTCTCCTCTGCGGGTACTGGAACATCGTCCTGTTGCTATTCCGGAAAGGCGTCTCCGTTGCCGCATTCGCCCGGAGCAGAGTCCGCCGTTATCGAAGTTCTCGGTTGCCTGATAGACAACGAGGTGAGCTTCGCCGTTATCGGTGACAAGGATATGGCGACGGTCATTGCCCGCCATACCAACAGCCGGCCGGTATCCTTCGAGGATGCGGATTACATTATCGTCCGCAACGGAACCACCCTGGGCAAGCTGGCCGGCTTCAAGCGGGGCAGCCTGGAATATCCGGATACCGGGGCGACCATCCTCTATCTTGTGGAATCATTGAGCGAAGCAACGGGCGTTGTTCTGTCAGGCCCTGGAGTCAACGGCGCGGTCTCGCTGCGAATCACGGGACTCGATCCGGGTGAATTGCAACTGTTAAGACAGGTGAATAGCGAATTTCCCCTTGGCGTGGACACCATATTTCTTGACCAGAGCGGGAACATTGCCTGTATTCCCCGCTCATCGCAAATCGGAGTAAACTAAAATGGGATATGTAGCGGTTAAAGGCGGCAACGAAGCGATTGAAAGAGCCTGTAATCTCTTTGCCCATGAGCGGACAAAGGGAGCATCCCCCCAGCTTGGGGTGGATCAGATCAAGGAACAGCTCTATCTGGCCGTTGATCGTGTGATGGGGGAAGGGTCGCTCTATGCGCCGGACTTGGCCGCCCTGGCCCTCAAACAGTCTGCCGGGGACACATTTGAAGCCTCGTTTATGCTGCGGGCCTTTCGGGCCACCCAGCAGCGTCTGGGCTATTCACTTCCGGTCAATACCGAGAAGATGCGGGTGGTGCGCAGGATTTCTTCCGCATTCAAAGATATTCCCGGCGGGCAGATTCTGGGGGCCACCAGCGATTATACCTTGCGGCTGCTGGATTTTGAACTGCTGAAAGATGACGCAGCGCGGCGGAGCGCTTTTCGTGAACGGTTATTCAGCAACCTTCCCGCCGATGCCGAAATTCCGGATACCTTCCCCAAGGTAATCCGCATCCTGCGCCGGGAAGGGTTGTTGGAAGAAACCCTGGTCGCAGCGATTCCAGAGGAAGGGGCATTCGACATCACCCGTCAACCTCTCACCTTCCCGGCCTCCCGCAGCGCCAGGCTGCAGGCCCTGGCTCGGGGCGAGACCGGAGGGATGCTGGCCCTTGCCTATTCCAGCATGCGCGGTTATGGCAACATCCATCCGACCCTGGGTGAACTTCGCATCGGTTACCTGCCGCTCACCATGCCGCATCCGGTAACCGGTGAGCCTTACGTCGCGGGCGAAGTCAAGGTGACGGAAGCCGAGGTACTGGCCCGCATGCAGGGCAGCGACGGCATGCCGCGCTTCAGTCTGGGTTACGGGCTCTGTTTCGGCCAAAACGAAATCAAGGCGATCTCCATGGCCATACTGGATCGCTGCACTCGAACTGAAAAACCAGGCAGTCCGGCCGAGGATCAGGAGTTCGTCCTTTACCACATCGACGGTATTGAGGCCATGGGGTTCTGCAATCACTGGAAACTGCCTCACTATGTGGATTTTCTTTCCGATCTCGATCGACTCAGAAAATCCCAGGATATAGCCCGCGCCGGAAAAAGTCAGGAGGATGCCGATGCTCATGCATGAATGGTTGCAGAAAGATGATGAACCAAGAAGCGATGCGGCGCAGTCCGCCGGGTACCCCTTTGGGTTTATGGATGAAGGAGCCAAGAAGGAGATCCGCCGCAGCATCCTCAAAGCGGTCGCCATTCCGGGATACCAGGTTCCCTATGGTTCACGGGAAATGCCGATTGCCCGAGGCTGGGGGACCGGTGGCCTCCAGATCACCCTTTCCATGGTGAAGCCGGATGACGTCCTAAAGGTGATTGATCAGGGGTGCGACGACAGTGTCAACGCAGTGAATATCAAAAAATTCGTGGCCACGGTCGCCAGTGTGGCCATTACCACCGATACCAGGGCTGCGACACTAATCCAGACCCGTCACCGGATTCCGGAGGAACGCATGAACGACCAGCAAATCCTGGTACTCCAGGTTCCTTACCCGGAGGCGCTGCGGGAGGTGGAGCCATCGGAAATGGAGACCCGCCGGATGCACGCCGAAGCGGACTACAGCCGGATGTGGCTGTATCTGTATGAGGATATCGTCAAATATGGCGAGATCACCATCAGCTACCGCTACCCGGTTACGGTTAACGGCCGTTACATCACGGACCCCAGTCCGATTCCCCGTTGGGACGTGCCCAAACTCCACATGGCCGACACGCTGTTTCTATTCGGGGCGGGACGGGAAAAACGGATTTATGCAATTCCCCCCCATACGTCGGTTGAGCCGCTGGAGTTCGAAGACCATAAATTCAGGACCGAGAACTTCTCTGGCAAGGCTTGCGCACGGTGCGGCGCTACTGATACCTTTCTGGATGAGGTTATCGACAATGCTGGAGGTGGGCGGAGCTTTTTCTGCTCTGATTCAGGGTACTGCGACAAGAGGAGTCAGGCATGGAACCACTGATAAGGATACGAGGGCTCTCAAAACGGTTTGGACAGGGGTGTTCCCGCTGCCTGGACGCCACTGGACCGGAACAGGATACCAATCTCTGTCCCCACTGCGGTTCCGTGATGGCCTGTAACGACGTCTCTTTTGACCTTTTTCGCAATGAAGCCCTTGGCGTTGTTGGAGAGAGCGGCTCCGGCAAGAGTACCTTGGTGCGGCTGCTGCACTTTGAGTGGGAGGCAAGCGGGGGCGGCATGGAAATGCACCGCTCTGCCGGACTAAGCAATTTGCCGGAGATGTTTACCGATGGTTCGAACTACAGTTGCAATCTGCTCGGACTGAGCCATTTTCAGAAACGCCAGCTCCGCAACGCCCTGATGGGGATTGTCTATCAGAACCCGCATCTTGGTCTCAGGATGCAGGTCAGCTCCGGAGGCAATATTGCCGAACGGCTTCTGGGAGCCGGATGGAGAAATATCGCCAAAATGCGGGAGCGGTCGGCCGAACTGCTGGAGAGAACGGAGATTCCGATTGAGCGGATGGATGAACCCCCCTGCAACTTCAGCGGCGGCATGCAGCAGCGGGTGCAAATCGCCAAGGCCCTCTCGAACAATCCGCTGATCCTCTTTCTGGACGAGGTCACCACGGGCCTTGACCTCTCCGTCCAGGCG
>Ga0194038_1000242_pt1 | contig 23738 bp, 9 predicted proteins | sample JunL226m_MetaG_FD_148630 | JGI IMG/M metagenome (GOLD analysis project Ga0194038, IMG submission 148630) | Anoxic zone freshwater microbial communities from boreal shield lake in IISD Experimental Lakes Area, Ontario, Canada - Jun2016-L227-6m | ecosystem: Environmental > Aquatic > Freshwater >... | reverse complement strand
CGGTCTCAGTCAACATCCGGCCAAATGAACCGAGTACCTTGATCACAACCGCCCGATCGGGTGAAAACCGCCATTCCAGGGCAGGTTTCGTTTGGGGGGAAAGGGGTGTAAGATGTTGAGGATCTAGGCCCCGGTCCATTAACATTTGTCGGCCTACTTCACTGGCGATCAGTGTTTTGAACAACAGTTCGGATTCGATAATCTGGCCGGTTTTGGCCAGGTTATTGATAATCGGCCGCAGGGATGCAGCCAGGGGGACCTGTCCATCCGAGCTGTTGCGCAGCGGCTGGGGCGGATACAGATATCCCTCCAAAGCCGGAAAAGCCTCCTTTAAGTTTGCCGAATAATACAGCGACGCCATCAACTCCCAAATACCCAACTCGCTGTTTTCCGGCACTGTCTGCTTGGCCAGATCAATGGCTTTCTTGCACTGAGGATCAAATGTCAATCCCACGCCAGCATCCTCCCCTGTCCTGAAAGCAAGAGTCCTTTGATCAGATTCTTCGGCTCAAGTTCATTGAAGGGAATGGAGCCGCCCAAGGCTTGGGGCTTTTCACCCGGATTCTGGAACTGATCCCAGCAGAGAAAGCCATGAATCAGAAGAGACCAGTTTGTAGCCTTGCACCGGGTGTTGTACAGCACCGAAATTCGATCCTCCGATGCGCCGACATGAAATATCTGTTGAAATTTGTAATTTGAGAACATCACTCAACTCCTTTCTCCTGATGGACTGGCAGGGGCACAGTCACCGATTAAATTCTGTTTTAGGTGCTATCACAGATGGATACAAAATTATCACACAACTCCGCTCTCCGGGGTATTTTCCGGCATTCACTCATCCCCATTCATCCGGCCTACCCCTGTCCATAAGGCTTTGACTGCCGATTTCCCCCTAATACAAAAACCCCAGCAGCCAAAGCGGGATACTGTTTCCGACACCATACTCCTCATCGTCTCTTAGTATATAGCTTTCCGGAATGTTTGCGATTTGACTGAAGGATTTATTTTTATCCCCAACTTCAAAAAGATATCGATTCTCTACCAGGAAGTCTCCTTTGGAGGGATAATGCAAGCGATACCCGGCATTGCCGATCATGGCGGCGGCAAAGGTTTCCCGAATCATGCCTTCCAAAGGATTGTCGCATAGTACACTGAAAAGATTCGGATTGTCAAAATACAGTTTTTCCGGCTTGTTCAAAAGGCTTTTGGAATCTATCCTGCGGATGAGGCTTCCTGTCTCCATGTATCCCAGGTAGGCATAAAGGGTGCGAACGTTGATACCAGCAGCGCTTGCAAGTTTGGTGATCTTGAGTTCCATGGGAGGGGATCGGCAGATAAGTTCCATAATCCGGTTCAGTTTGTGAAGATTTTCCTTGTCAATGGCATAAATAACCGCCAAATCAGAATCGATCATCTGTCGAACCACCTCAATCAGTTTGATCGGATAGTCTCCTATCCCCTCCCGATAAAATGGGTATGCGCCGTAGGTGAGATAGTCTCGGTACAGTTTCAGAATTTTATGGTCTTTGAGACGATGGACGATATCTATGGAAATTCCGGGATGCTCCTGAACGAGTGTCTTAAGGTCCATCGATGAAAAGGTGATGCCGGTTTCAAGTTCAACAAATTCACGAAATGACAGGCAGGGAAGGGAATGGATCACAGCTCTTCGGGAAAGGTCAACTTTGGCATGATCAATGTGAAGCGCCGAAGACCCGGTAAATACGACCTTCAGGGAAAAGGTGTCATAGATGGCCTTGAGATCAGCGGCGAACCCGCTTTGTTTGTGAATTTCATCAATCACAAGCAGTTTTCCACCGATTTTTTCAAAGGATTCCGCAATGTCAAAAACCCGTGCTGCATTGACACGAGGATGATCAGCGGTGATATAGAGTACTTCCGTGGCTGCATAGCCAGATGCTTCAATGTATTGCTTGACCAGGGTGGTTTTTCCGGCGCCCCTTGGGCCTTTGATGCCAATAAGCCTTGCCCCGGGACTCAGCTTTGGATGGAGGAAACGCTTGTACGTTTCCGTTTTCATACCGAGGGTCATATTGGAAAGCAGGACCAAGTGGTCGATGTTCATGATTCTCCGCGCTTGTTTCGGTTGATGGGCGGCAATAAAGTGTTTTGCAATGAAATTGTAATAAAGTTTGTATTTGAATGCAATAAATAATCATGAGGCTGCCATGCATTCTTCAAATAGGCAATAAAACAAGTCATCCGCCGTTACGAGATGGATAATTTAACTCCTTTCTCAATCCATTCTATTGCACGCAGGCCGTTCGCAACGTAATCGGCCACCTTATCCGGGTTGAGTTTATCTCCGACCTTGACACCGTCGAGCTTGCCCCCACGGAGTTTGCCTTCTGCATCGAAAGAGAACCGGCATCCAATGAAGTCAAATAAACGTTTGCAGAATTCGTAAACATTGTCTCCGCAAAGACCGCCGGCTACAGCTATTCCAATGTGTTCGGGGAATTTATGGGATGCTGCGGATATCAACTGCAAGCAATCGCTGGACAAGCCAGTGCCACGCCCTCCCGATGGATCGAAAAGAAAGTGGGTTGCAGTATCGGCGTACGGGAGCAAAAAGCGAAGCATGGATTCAAGCGATGCAAGGTCATCCCGCCACAAGGGAACCTGCAAGACAATGCTCAGATCAGGGAACATGGAGCGAATTCGCTTTAGTTCCAACTGATTGGGCGATTTCACGTTCAACTGGATAGCACGACAAATGTTATTATCGTACACTGATTTATGGCTCAATATTGCCGAGACTTGCTCCGAAAGAGATATCTCCACATTTGTATTATAATGTATGATAGCTTTCCAGGAAGGCGGGATGCTTTTAAGAAGTTCATACGCCTCATGTTTTTGCGGATACTTTCCGATTCGAGGTTCGCACCCTGAGAAAGTTTGGTGAGAAAGAAGTATCCCTATGTTCAAAAAATATCCTGTAGGCAAAGACAAACTCCCACAGCGCTCCACAACGGCCATGAGTTCCGCCCTGTCGGAAATTCCGGTGATTCCCATATAGTTATATGTTTGATTCATTTCAGTCGTGATATTTTCAGTCCAACCTGCCAGGAGGCGCTTGATATTCCAGCGGCCATACTTAATCTTGGTCATAAAAATTTCAGCCAGTAGGCTCCAATGGGGCAACATGGTCACTTTCATCCGCCAGCAGATATATTTCCAGCCCGGCTTCCTGTAATCGCCGGGGAAGGTTCAGTGTGGGCTCAATATCTTTTTTCCGGACATCTGCCGGCAAATTCTGATTGTCATCCCATGGAACCAGATAGGGAGACAGTTTTTTCGGAATGTTCTTTTCACCCAGGCGCCAGCCCCGCATCAACCGTTCCACAATCCAGCGGCCATGCTCCATTTCGGCTAGACGTTCGATAGCTTCTTCCTTTAAGTCTTTCATTTTGAACGGAGGCTGATCGGAATCTGAAATTTTGCGGATGCCCAGTCCGACGGTTTTAAGGATGTTTTCTGCGTATGCGATCTGGTGGAAATTGGATATTTTCAAATCTTCAGCCAACTCGTCCCATGCGGCTAGGGATGGCTCTTTGGGCGTGGCGGCTTTGACAAAATCTTCGTGAGCCATCTTTGCAGCCAGCTCAAATTCAGGTTTTTTGCAGGGAATTTCATCCACCAGTAGAAATGCGCGAAGGGTCATGGCATCCAGCGGCAGGGGTAGGAGGTTGGGATGGTCGGTCCAGAATGGATCTATCATCCGCCTGTCTTTGGGCAGAGAATTGTTTATAACCATTCCTACCCGTGCTCCCAGGGCCAGCGCCATTTTGTATTCGGCACCGGAAATCAGGCCGCCGCAATAGCTGAGAAGTTTTACCTTGGCAGGAGACAGTCCGGCAGCGATGATATCGGTCCAGCCCTGAAATGGATCCAGGGGCGTAAAATCATCACCGGGGGAGCTGAATTGATCGGCATAACGGGTATCCTCCATCACGCCTCTGGGAAGCAGTCGCGGCATGTACCCATAGGCGCGAATTCGGCCCTCGGAGGCCTCCGCCAGGTCACCGCTCAGTCCACTGACGCCGACCTGGCTGCCGCCGCTGAAAAGAATGAACGACAGCTCGTTGCAGGCCCGGTGCAAGTGAGGTTTAAGGCCATCTATGATCGGCTGGAATGCTGGCAGGCAAGCGCCGGAAAGGATCACCACCCGGTCATCGGCGGTCAGATGAGGAGGCTTTGGCTTGTCTTTCCAGGAAGCCAGTTTATGCAAGGTGTTCAGCGCATCTTTGTCCTGCACCTTCACTGCCAGACCCAACAGAGTCCCGCGGCGGACCCATTCATACCCGTCCAATTTTTCTTTAACAACACTTAGACGATTGATTGCATCCCAAGTTCTCAACAGTGCGCATCCTGCAGCGCACGGCCGGTTCGTTGCCTGGCAATTGTCGTCAGTCGCTTTGTCCTGATTTGGGTTCCCTTCACACAGTCGAATCACACTGGCCAGTGCATCCAGAGCCTTGAAAGGCTCATTCAAATACAGATGCATCAGCGTCAGGCTGGCCCAGGCCCTGGGTACGTTGACCCTGGCTTCGATCTGCCGGTAGCAGCGGCTGATGGCGCTTTGAATCATGGGCGTAGCCACACGAAAGGCCGTCTGGTTACCGTTTCGGGTTACTTCGAATTCCAAATAGCGACACAAAGTGACCGGTTCGGTGGAATCAATGTCCATGGCTTCCTTAAAAAACGCTCTGGCGGATGCCAAGTCATTGTCGCGCACCCAGCTTTCGGCCAGAGCACAGAGAGTTTCCGCATCCTTATCTTCATGGGCGCAGGCTTTTTCCAGCAAGCTCCGCCCCTCCAGGTATTCCTGGCTTTTGGGCTGATCCCAGTGCAGTTCCGTCAAGGTGATGCCCAAGGCACGTTGGATCCCCTGGTGGGGTTCGGTCTCATAAGGTCTCAGGGTTAACAGTGCGGTGAAATGATCCCCTATGGATAGACACAGCAGGGCAGTTCTGGCCGCCAGATCCAGGTTGTCCGGCTCCGCTGCCAGGACAATTCTCCGAACCTGAATTTCCTTTTCCACATCCTGGCGCTTGTGGTAGGCTCCAAGATTGGATTTGTAATCCAGCATGGTCTGAACCAGGTGGCCAAATTCATTATCCGCATTTTCCAGAATCGCCGATTGTGCGGAAACCTGTCGTCGAATGTAATCGGGAAGGGATAACTCGGCTTTGTATACGTTATCATGCACCAAGTCAGCCCAGGCATGCGCCAAAATGGTGCGTACCTGGATTTCCGCCTTGAGCGGCGGTTCAGATAATAACACATCCGGCGGAGGCTCGAGCGTGATGCCTGCTTTTTTCAGCTTTTCCAGATTCACCATCACGATATAATGCACCGAACGGTAACCAAATTCCGAGGGTTTGTGGCGCTGGCTATCATCTTGGCTGTTTTCGTCATCCAGATCAAATGCCCGCTCAATGAGCCGACACACGTTTTTCACCTGCTGTGCGTTTTGAACAATGATACGGCCGCCGCACAAATCTGTCATACGCAGCAGGGGATCCTTTGGCAGTGAACTTTTGTCGTTCGCATACTTTTCCCGCTTGCGCAGAATTTTATCCACAAAACTGGGGATTGTCTTTGTTCTGGCATCTACAATGGCCAGCGGAGCATACCGGCGACTGGCCTCCTGCAGCACCTCTTTGATAAATCGTTGATACTGCTCGTACCGACTGCGGCTTGCAGTAAAGCGCGGTAAGTGTTCTGTTACATACTGGTCATTTGTTTGTTGCTGGGATGACGGTGTATTAACAGCGGGTGTAATCATATCAGTTGTCTCCTTGGGTTATGGTATCCATCAGCTTCGAATGCGATCTTTCAATAGTTGAAGGTTTCTGTAAGTACGCTGAAGGTTATCTTCAAAGGCTGGCGGCCAGCGATCTCCCATTTGATTGCGTAGATTTTCCCAATTGGCTATTGCTTTTGAATAGTCATGTATGGCGGAAGATGGATCGTTTAATCGAATCCGTACAATTGCTCGATTAAGATAGGCACCCGATAGTAAATCCAGAAGGGCTGCTCGTTCATTTTTGTCTTCAGGTAAAATTGCTGATTCCAGGACATCAATGGCTTTCGTGAAGCTTTCTTCCGCCTCTTGAAACCTTCCCGACTCCATCTGTGTTCTTCCTGCCTTCATAAAGGAGCTCGCATTTGTTCTCTCGGACGACGGTTGCTGATGCTGTAAAGATAAAACCATGCGGTCCATCAAAAAAGCGTATCGACAAAAATCCTGAAAATTGGTTCCTTTGAAGTGAAAGGTAAACAGAACTTCAGCATTGCCCTTCTTCTGATCGGTCTCCGGGATAACGATGCTGTATCGTCGATAATAGGTACCTTTTTGTGTGCGGCTTGTGGCTGCGAATTGTGAGTGCCCATTTACAGAAAGGAGATGAACCCCAACGATCTGTTCTTTTGCTTCTTGTGCAAATTCCAATGCCCATATGAGCGCGATCTGGTAGACTAATCGGTCTGGATCTGTCACGTTGTGCAAATATTGATTAAAAGTTTTGCCGTATTTCATGTGCGTTGCAAGATATTTAACCGAAGATTTGGCTTCTTCTATTTCAATTTCGACTGGAGGCCTGGACTGTATTACCTGATCTCCTATCATTATTTTCAAATGGCATGAAGTCTTGCTAAAGGTTCGTTCAAATTCAGGTCCAAACAAATTCCCATCATCCCTATGTTTTTTTTCACCGTGAGAAACTGTTTTCCAGCCTTCAATGTCGATCAGGTAACCGTGCCCCTTGTAATTGATCCTGTGAGGAAATTTTTGTTCAGAACGAGCCGGGTCTGTGATGGTCTTTTGGAGCAGACTATGTCCGATAAAACGCCCTGCTTCTAATTGGGCAGGTTCGAAAGGAATGAAGTTAATTTCAGTGGAGATAAGGTCTTTGATGATTTGTGATTGATCCCCTGATGGTGCTATCAGTATCCGTTTGTCCTTGTGAATCTTGTCTATTAGTCGTTCTTTTTCTTCCAGACAATATTTTGAAGCCCAATAACGTTTATTGGTCAGCATAATTCCAGCTTCTGAGTTATCTATTCCATTCCTGATTTCATTCATAAAATGATCTTCGTTGAACCAATCCTCAGAACAGATAAAATACTCGCCAAACCAGACAGATTTGTTTTCCGCTATCAAGAATTCTGCAAGATGACGAGCAATTAAGGCATCAGTACTCTGGTAACTGATAAACCACTGATACTTATCATAAACTCTGAGTGGATGAATTTTGTTGTCAGATTGTTTGACAAATTTGAGTTTATGATGATTTTCAGCGAATTGTTCGACAATATCATTAAATTCTGGGATTGCTGGGCTATGATCAATTTGCCGTATTGTCTCTGCCAAATAATCTGCTTTCTGCTCGATTGGCGGTCTCCACCAATCTACCCATTGGTGACTGGAGACAAATAATTCAAGCGCTCTGGAAGGAAGAATATTGCGTATTCGTATTGGGAAAATGGGTTTACCATAGGATGCAGCGCGTTCAATTTCATTCCTTACATGGACGGATTTATTGGCATTATCCGACAATACCAGGATAGTGGCCTTTGTAGATACAATAGCGTTAATGATTTCTTCGCCATAAGGTTTCCCGAGGCAAATATCACGGGGAGCAATCCAGCACGTTATTTTTCTGGCTTCCAAGAGATCACATATTTTTTGAGCTATATCAGAATTAATAGTCGAATGACTAATAAATACATCTTTGTGAACAAATAGCTTTTGAAATAAACTGTTATCTTTTGTTGACTCTGATGATTTTGTTGTCCGCCACCAAATAAAATCATCTGGCAAAGAAGGAGGCTGCTCTGTTTTTATGATTCCCTGGAGGCTGCTCTCAAGTTGCGATCCGAATGTGATGTGAATACTATGCAGGATCGTTTCCGAAAGATGGGGGAAGAGTGTATTCAAGCAAAGGAAAGTTTGATGAATATTGTCTGGACCATTGGCTTCGAGAAGAAGAATTGCAAGTGTCTCTTGTGCATCTCTATGCATAGCGCCATACTTTTCTATATTGCAGGCTATATCGGATAGAGCTAAAGTAAACAACTCAAAAGTTCTCCCTTGCGATCGAAACTGGGATATGATTGAAAAAGCAAACGGAGGGAGCATATCCTCCATTAGTTCGATAGCGCATTGTAGTACACACGAATATTCATTCGTGTTGAAGCGTATTTTTGCATTGCGTGCAGCAATTACATGATCAAAAGTAATCAGTTTGGCATGAATTGCAGGAGGAAGAGTATTCTGAAATGGATCAGACCTCATCTGAATCTGCCGGTATTTCTCAATTCCTTCACTATAGTTTCGGAGTTTTTCTTTTGAAACAAATATGGAAACATTATTAATAGCGCATGTACTTAATAACACTTTTACCTGATCGATATCTTGATGTGCTTTTTGTTGAGAGTGTGGTTCTCCGCCCAAACGGATGGCCTCCTCTAAACATGCAATAGCTTCATTAAATTTATTTCGGGCTGAGTTGAGATCCCCAATGTTTTTGTCATTTGCACCTTGCATTTTTAGAACATTAGCTTTATTTATGAGTGGCTTGTCATAAAGTTCAAGCTCTAAGGCCACCGAATTAATTTGATGAAACTTCTCGTAGGATTCAAGAGTTGAATAAGTCCCCGCCCATCTATTGTACATTTTAGGATCTTTTGGGAAATATTTTGGGATGAATTTCTCACAAAGCTCCGCTCGATACTTCATGGAAAGACGATCCACGGGGGCAAAGCCAAGGCCTAAACTTTGACGATGGCTAAACATCTGGTCATCTACAGAACGTAGATCCATTATCAACGACTCAAAAATAGAACGAAAACTATTTATTTCACTATTGTTTAACATTAGAGAACATGCAAGGTCCAAAAAACTTGCTTTTAAACCTGCATTTTCATCTGACATCGTTTCATACGTTGCAACACAATCTGCAGCCATGCCGCTGGTAGAATAAATTCCCCTGTAAAACAATTTGTAATCTTTTACAGAAGATGCACAGAAACATTTCGGAAAATATTTAATTATATTTTCGATAGCTATCTCTTTTTGATCTGGGTTATTTGCAAACCTCCAAGAATGAATAGTAAGAAACTCCCATTCTGGAGTATCACGCACTCCTTTACATTGAAGTCCCTGCTGAACCTCTTCCGCGGCCTTATTCCCCATGCCATAATAATTACCATATAATTCAGTTAAATAAGAGTATCCAATCGGATGCTCAGGCCATCGTTTGGTGATTTCCTGAGCAACTATAAGCGCTTCAGGGTAAAGCCCAATTAATATCAATTGTTTGACTTTTGCATCCATTGATTCACGAATAGGGTACATAAATCCTCCTCAAAAAAAGAGTTTAAAAAAGGAATGTGAAACAGTGTTTTTTAGTTCAAGGATTCCATCCTCAAGCATGTGGATTTGTGAAATATGCGAAACAAACAATCTACCAAGGATGGAACCGGTTTCAAGCGAATAGAAAATAATAGTGTTATTATCTTGAGTTATGTAAAATGGACTATTATGCCTATGAAAAATCGCAATTGGTGTTTGCGATTTAATGGATATGAAGGGTTTCTCAATCGGTCCATACTCCGGCAATCGATGATACACCTGGAGCATATTTTGATTTTCAATAAAGAGAAACGGCCATAAGAGAGTAATTTTAGAATATTGATCCGCACAAGAAATTTGATAAACCATTTGCTCATCAATTCTCTTGCCCATAATATTGAGTGTATGAATTTGAACGAATGATTGTCCATTATGTGTTATTAGAACAGCACAATCAACAACAGGGTTGGCAGGGGTTTTTATGGCTTTGAAATTCTTGATAAGTCCAATCAGTTTGTTTTTAGGAGGTGGTTCTTTCTTGAATTCATTATGGCGAATTTCTATATCACAAATAACATTTTCGACGGATTCAAACCGATTGACTTTCCCTTGGGGTAAAATGGGTTGGTTTGGCCAAAGCCGTATCACTTTCCCATTCGTTTCTATGAACTTGATACAGCTTTTGTTCTGGGTGATGCCAATTAAATGGTTATTGTACCACTTGATCTTGTTGAGCATTCCCTCATTAATAGAACTTAGTATTCGGTTATCCGAATCCCTTATAGTCAAATTCCCTGATGAATCCTGAATCAAGATTTTATCGCCAGTATCATTTAAGCACAGATTCTTGATTGTATGATGTGAAGTAGCGATTAAGGTATTCAAGCAGCCCGGTCTTGCAAAAAATACATTATATTTATCGGCTGTAATAATAGAGTTTGATTGGACAGCCGAAATCTCTAAAAAGTTTGCAAATTTCCTTCCATCTATTGTAGAATATTTATCAAGTTTATCTGAATCCATACGAAAGATCGAGTCTCGACTTCCCAGATAAATTTTCCCTTTCACAAATCGAAGAAAACGCAAAGAAGAACTACTTAATTTGAGTTCATGATATTCTTCATGTGAAAGATTGCACCAATTGAATGAACCTGTGGCATCATCAACCCAAAAGAGGCGGTTATTTGAACGATCGAAATCAAAATCAAGACAGGGTTGTTTTCGAACTAACAAATTATTAGTGCTTATAATATCGAAAATCGTTATGGTTTCGGTAGTATCCCGCCATCCGACAACATTGTTAAACAAGTATTTTATAGACAAAATATGAGAAGGAATTTCAATTGTGCGATACTCAATAACATGCTGATTCTCCCATTTATAGATCGACAATTTCTGCTCATCCCCAGACTTTTTATCGAAAACCACCGCAAACCAAACGTTGTCAGGGGCAATACAGCAAAGCCTTGGAATTAAGTTTGGCGTTGAGATTGATACAGCCGTATTGTTGTCAATATTCACTACTTCTAAATTCCCATTTCGAGAAATCAGTATATTTGCTGAATCAAGAAAACAGCAAATATGATTATCGACATCACATCCCGATTTCGACAAGAGGATACCGCCATTATTAGAAATAATTTGTATAGAAAGTGTCTCCCTGCCTTCCAAAGTTTTTTCTGCCGTGCGGAATAGCATTCTGCAATTATCTGGAGATAGACAAACAGGTCCTATAGGATGAAATGGAAGCTTGCCAAATGACTGTTTATGACCGGTTTTAAGACATAATGTGTTGGTCAAAAGTGAATCGACACATATATTGATAATGTGATTATAACTCAATTGATTGTGACATCCAGGAGCGGATGTTTCAAATTGATAATCTTCATGCGTTTCTTCCGAATATGTATACGCCATTAATGCCCAAATATGGGTATAGGGCTGGGTGTACTGCAAGGCCCAATCATGCCATTTCCTTATGATGCATGAATGTTTTTTTGAATTGCCAGTTTGGACGATATCATTATAAAGTGTTTGGAAGGCCATGTCAGGATAGGCTTCAATAACAGATAGTTGTTTTGTCCACGAATTCATAATGATGGCAGCCAATGAATCTAAAGGAATATCAAGTGACAGTCTTTCGAATTTAAAACCCAGATCATCAGGAAGGGAATATGTGTAACCAAGCTTGGCTGTAGCCGTTAGAAAATGCGGATCACAGAGTAATTTATCCAGCATTTTGAACTTCGCACCTCTTGCCAGGTGATAGGGCAACTCTGAAACAACTCGCCGGTCTGAAATCCTATCCCTGTTTTTTTCTTTCTCCAGAATTCCCTCGAAATAGTCTGCAAGGACTACATGCCGATCTCGCCTGGAATTCTGCAGAAACATTTCTTCAGCAACCGTCTGTAGTTGCCTATGGAAAAAAGCCAGGACTGTGGTTCCATCAGCCGTTCTCATGGCCATATATGGTTCCAGATCAAAATAGAGGCGTGACCATAGTATCACTGGCAATCTGAACTCTGAAATTTCATGATCAGGATGGGAACGTTTCATAAAATCACCGACTACATTCTCATCACATGAGAGGACGGAAATCATTTCATCTTCCGTCAGGCCATTTTTTGCAGCCAGTAGATAGCCCATGCTGCGGGAAACAATGACTTTCCCATGATTAACGGGCAAACAAAATCGGTCGAGAATATCCTTAAATACGCCTGCCACATCCGCGTTTAACACAGTTTGTTCTGGCTCCGTATAGGATTTCCATCTCCGGGCTTCTTCAAAGGCTAACTTTAGATAAAGTGGAAGACCGCAGACTGCGAATCGAGTTTTTATCTGGTCATACTGAGGGATACTGAGAGATCGTTTCGCCTCTTTGAGCCATAGGTCCAAAAGTGCACAGCCCTCTTCAATTGGCATTGTTTGAAGTTCTAGTAAATTTTGGACGGGGATATACATCTCTATCTGTAAAAAATAAGACTCAATTGGAATCAGTGATATGATGATTTTAACATGTTTTGGCAGTTTAAACGGCAACCATTCAATTCGTCCGTCTTGATACGAATCTGAAAGCTGGTCTATGGCATCCAGGAGAATGATGAGCGGTTTATCCGGGGAACTCAGATGTAACAGTCTGGAAAAATCCTCCAGCAGCTCTTGATAATCTGTGGGCACGGGCTTTTTGTCATGATAAATGTCAGAGAGTTGCTTGCATAGGCTTGCCAGCAATAACCGAATGTCGGTGGACTCAGGCGTTGCACCAATAAAACGACTGATGACATTTATTGTGAACCCCTTTACGCGATCTGACTCTTGCGTTTGTATCGCCAGATCATTTGTCTTTGCCATCAGAGCGGTTTTTCCGCAGCCGGAAACACCATAAAGCACAAGCGGCTCATTACTGGAGTTAGAGAAATATGAACGAATTTTACATAGAACATTATTTCGACCAATGAAGCAGCGTGTGCTTTGCTCACAGAATGTTTTGTGTGCTTCAATCTCACGATCCAACTCTGTTATTTCCTTAAAATCTCCTATCTCCCGATCAATGATTTTAAGCAGGTTCTTTTCCACTCGTTCACAAAGGTCATTGAGGTGATTATGGGAAACTAGTTCTGCGGGTTTCACCCCCTCCTTATTGGTCTGCCAATGGGTTATGATATCTTCGCAGTCATGATCGGGTGATAATAAGGAGCGAAGCTCCCCTTTTAAAACCTGGAGTCGATTGTATGCATCTTCGTCAACAGTTCCTTTTCCAACATCGATATCTCGGTAATCTTTGGCACACTCATTTTCCGGCAGTCCTTCAATCTTCCGGAAGTAGGCAAATACATGTGAGTGGGGGTTGTCCGCCTGAAATGCACCTCTTCTTATTTCCTGATGTGTGGCTGATTCTTCATACTTTTGCAGTTTGGAATCACCTGGTTGGAATAAACTCTGCGCCGCTTCCAAAAGAAGCGAGTGCAACTGAGGCTCTGTATTATTCCAAGTGTATGCTTCTTTTCTTATTGCCTCCCTGTATTCATTTTCACTCAACCCATCGCGAGCAGATGTATTTCGGCACTGGAGACAATATTCAGGAGGAACGGCGTTATCGTCACGTTTGTACCACTGATTCAATAGAGATCGATTATTCTCTTTAACCCGTTCCATCAACTGTTCGAATTCGGCGGCATTGATTTGGGGGGGTAAGGGTCGCCAGCCATAGCGATCACCAAGCAGAATGATGAAGTTGGGACGAGGCGATACACGCTGGCATCTTTGTAACTCTTGCAGGCAAATGTTCATCGTTTGCTGGTCCAAGGCTGCCTCTTCACTTACTCCCCATCGAAGATCGATGGCTTGAAACCTTGCCCCTTTCTGCTGACAATAGAGCGCAAGATTTGGAAAAGTACGTTCCTGAAGCGCATTTCTTTCAGCAATAAAATCGCTGAATGTTGAACTTACGAATACTCTGAAAATCAGATCACGGCGTGGCATAGTGATGTTCCTCCATCAGATGTTATATTCCAATACGCTGAAACAACCTACAAATGAAATGCCGCCGCATCATGGCCACTCCGCCTTTCATGTCCAGTGCTCCGCGACCCCACACGAACCCATCCTGTATTCTGCCTTCAAACGGCGGGTACTCCCACTGCTGCTTCTCCGTCGTGATAACATCCACATGCTCATAGAGCAAAAGCGGCGGAGCTTTTCCCTGTCCCGGAAGACGTGCGATCAGGTTGGGACGTAGTGGCGTTTTGGCCAGAAGAGTGGTTTTTATTCCGGCTTCGGTCAGCAGACCATTGATGAAGGTGATACATTCGGCCTCATTGCCGGGTGGGTTGGTGGTATCGAATTGAATGAGGCGCTGGAGTAACGCAACCGGATTATGGTAGAATGGCGATGTGTTGTTGATCGATTTCATCATGATTCCTTTTGATTGCATTAGCCTATCATATTGAGTTCTAAACATGCAAGGGGTTATTCAGATTACAAAATATTGTATTGATCCATACCCTTCAGCATCACCTCGATTTTCTTCAAATCCGGGTGGTCAAACCCCGCCTCACGCAGTAGCTTGAAGTCATTGCGTGCCTCGTCGTTCCATTGACGGCTGTCTTCAAAGACCGTGCCGGAATATTTTTCGTGGATGGCTTTCGCCTGGTCGAATGAGCCGGTCATTAGATAGGCATGGGCAAGGTTCAAACGTGCAAGGCAGGGGCGCTCATTTGGGATCAAGGCTACGGCGCGGGACCCGGAATTAATGGCGGCCTGACCGTTTCCGGCAATAAGTTGCAGCCAGCAAAGGTTACCGAGGACCGATGCCAGATGCTGGTGTCCTGTGAAGTCGGCTGGACCGGATATGGTTTTCTCGATGCGCTGGCTCACTGACTCGATCAGGGAAACCGCCTGGTCAGGCTGACCCGCGGTGTGCATGCCGTCGGCGGCAGTACCGACGTATTGCAAGAGCAGCGCTCTTGCGGGAACGGACGGATCATCCCCCCAGAGCACCAGCGATAGATCGCCCACATGTTTCCACGATTTTGCCGCTTCTTCCCGGTTTTCGACCAGGTTGCACAGACGGGCGATGCGTTCGGCATCCTGGAGGATCGTCATGCCGCTGATTCCGGGCGCTTTTCCCGTTTTTAGCAGAGCGCCGTCCAAACCGATCAGTTCGCGGGCGTATCCCAGGCCGGTTTTGGCAAGTTCAAGGCGTTTTGGCAGATTGTCTTCGGACGCGGCGTGGTGAAGACATTCATCCGCCATGGCGCGCTGGATGGTGGCAAGACCGTAAACGATGTTGAACTGGCTGGACCGTCCTTCCGCGACTTTTTGAAACAGCGCGTGCGCGCTCGTCAGTGCCTGTATCGCTCCATTCCGGTCTCCCGCGCGTTTCAGAAGTTCTCCCTGTTTCAGATAGCTGTAGGCAAGATCGCCGCAGATCACCGCATCGTCGTTGTTTTTGAGGTAATCTGAGGCCGTGGTCAGCATCTGCTCGTAGATTTGCGCCGCTTCCAGCAATTGGCCCGCATCCGCAAGCGCTGTGGCCAAGCTCGCACAGGTTATATTCCAGGCCCGCAGAGATTCGCGTGTGCGGGATGCCTGTACCGCCTTGCGTTTATCCGCCTCATCCTCTCGCATAGCGGCGACGGCGGTGTCGCTGTCGCCAATGATGTGAAAGAGCAAACCCCGCTCGGCGGGCATCCATGCCTCAACCTGAAATGCATCGCTGTATTGCTGGTGGTACAGGTGTCCGGCTGTTTGCCAATGGGTGTTGCGCTCAGCCACATCTCCAAGACCATCCAGCATTTTTGCCATTCGTGCGTGGGCGGTCATGAGTTGGTTCTGTACAACCCTGTCACGAGATGTCTCGGGAACAGTCTCCAATGCATCAATGCACCGCTGATAATCCTTAATGGCTGGATTCAGTTCCTGCCGCAAAGCATGAGCCCTGGCACGCCCCGCGAAAATCCCCACCAACTGAAGCCTGGCGGTATGGTCTTCAGGATCGATCAGGGCGCCACGAAAAATTCGTTCAGCTTCGTCATAGACCGGCAGGGCCTCGTTGACACGGACATGGGCCACCAGAGAGTCGGCACTGTGGCGCAACGCTAAAGCGTGATTGCGCCGAGCATCCAGGTTGGCGGGATCCATCGCCAGTTGTTCGGCAACGGTGGCCATCTCCTGAAAGGTTTTCAGTGCCTGGCCCGGGTTACCCGTTTTCACCTGGAGGTCGCCCAGGCGCTGCAGCGCCGTGACAAAGTCTCGTCGAACCGGTACATCCAGAACGTCCCCGGCCAGGCTGCGGGTCAGCTCGACGCAATTGGTTGCATGCCGACGCGCTGCTTTTAGATCCCCGAGCAGGCCATGAACCAGGGCCAGTTTGTCCAGGGCGGTGGCCAGATAACGTCGATCCATCGGGGTACCGGGCCGGTCGGCCAGTCGTTCGGCTGCCAGATGGAACTGGGTGTAAAACGTCAGGGTGCCCGGATAGTCCAACACGCGCACGTCCAAGTCCCCCAAATGCTGATAATCCACAGCCAGAGAGCGCAGGTTTTCAACCTCATCCGGGTGTTGGCTGAATAGCGCCGTATCAATCGAGAGCGCCGTATGGTAGCGTTGCCGGGCATCATCAATGTTACCCCGCCTCAACAGGGCCGAGCCCATGCGTTCGCTGAGATAGGCCATGTCCCGTTGCGAGCGGGCGCTTTGTTGCTGTTGGTCCAGCGCCTGAAGCAGTTTTTCCGCCTCGCCAAAGGCGGACATGGCGTGTTTCGTGTCGCCGATGAGCAGCCAGCGGTCTCCGATTTTCAGGTGATTGGCGGCCTGATCCCGCCGAGCACGCTGCGAATCCGGATCGGGGTTGAACTGCTGAAGGCGCTGTAGGAGATTGAGATTCTCTTCCAGAATGCGGGAGATGATGGGGATGCTGCCCGGCAATTTGCCCAGTTGATCGGGAACCTGATAGGTCAGTTTGTCGATGGCGTCAATGGCCAGATCTCGCTGCCCCTCGGCCAGGCGGCGCTGCCGGTCCGCCTCGTTTCGCTGGATTACGGCAAACGCGGCCAGTACCGAAATGACCAGCGCTACCACGGTGACCGCAACACACCATACAATCGCTTGATGCCGTCTGCGTCTCTGATCCCGATTGACCAGTTCATCCAGGCTGATGGAGAACATGGCAGCCAGGCAGCGCAGCACCTCGCTGTGAAAATCTTCGCGCTGATCGAACCATCCTCTGCCCGGCTTGGGGCGCAGATCGCCGTAGTTGGGTTCGTGTTCCCTCAACAGCGCTGGCAGAACGTCCTGCGGTTCCCCGTCTGCTATGATGGCGATGATTCTTTTCCGCGCCGACTCTCCGTGGATTTCCAGGAAGAAATCGATTTCCTTGCGACACCAGTCCGACGATATGGCCTCGTGCGAACAGACCACGATCAGCCAGAGTGATGCGGCGATCTTGTCCTTGAGAAGCTGGTTCAGGTCGCCGGACAGCTCCAGTCCTGTCTTGTCCCTGAAGACCATTGCCTTTCGCCGCTCACGGTCCCGCAGATCTTCGGTGTCGATTATCTTGGGAATGATGTAGCTCTCCAGTGCCCGGTGCAATCGGGGGACCAGGTTCTCCGACGGCTTGTTGCGCCGGCTGTAGCTGATGAAGGCATCGTATGTGTAGCTCATTTTACTGCATCGCTTTCACTCATGGATATCAAGCCCAAACAATGCCTCGGTTGTTTTTATATCCGGATGGTCATGCTGCGTCGCACGCAACAGTTTGAAGTCTTTGTGAACCTCGTCGTTCCAGCGGCGACCGTCTTCAAAGCACTGGCCGATGTATTTGCTGTAAATCACTTTTGCTTTTTCAAACTGCCCATTGAAAAGACAGGCATGGGCGAGGTTCAATCGAACTGGACTGGGTTTCTCGTTATTTAGGTGTTGGATCGCCTCCTCTCCAATAGATTGAGCATCAGAATATTCTCCCACAAGTAATAAATACCAACTTAGTATTCCGAGAGCATCCGATAAATCCGCTTTCAGCAAACTTTGCTCTTTGACACGATTTCGCAAGAGATCAACAAAGTCTCTTTGATACTTTGCCGCTGCGGAATAATCTTTCATGGCGAAGGATGCTTTCTGCAATCTATCAATCACCATGTGTCGCAAAACAGGAGTTCTGGAAAGGGATGTGTTGACACAAATCTCCGCCAGAGCTGATTCCAGATGTTTGCACGCTGTTGGGTAGTCTTCATTCCGCACTGCCAGATCACTTGCACATACCAGGGCTTCAATTACCATTTGGACCGATTCTGGAGTGATTTCAGCTTTCTTTCGAACAGATTCGATTGAAAAGACATTCACATCAAACAGGAATGGTAAAATATCTGGGCAATTTCCAGAACCCGAAGCGTATGTGGCAGGAGTGTAACCGCGAATGCACATTGCACGTTTGTCTGCTTTATTTTCGATCAACAGACGGCAAAACTCACTATGACCGTTGGCGGCGGCAACACTCAGGGCGGTTCCACCACCCTCTTTCCTGGCATCGATGTGGGCACCACATGCGAGCAGAACCTTGCCCGTAGCGACATGGCCGTGCTGCGCGGCAAGCATCAATGGGCGCCAGCCGTCTTTTTCCACCGTCTCGGCTGTGGCACCTTTTTCCAGCAGCAAAGCGACGGTGTCGGACTGGTCGCGTTCCGCGTTGTTGCAAGTCCGCATCAAGGGTGTCCATCCGTCGGTATCCAGAATATCAATATTTGCGCCGTGCTCCAGGAGGAGGCGGCAAAATTCCGCGCGACCATTGAAAGCGGCAACCCACAGGGCGGTTCCACCATTTTCCTTCCTGACATCTATTTCCGCGCCATGTTCAAGCAGAATCTTGCCTGTCTCAACATGGCCGTGCTGCGCGGCAAGCATCAACGAGCGCCAGCCGTCTTTTTCTGCTGCCTCGACGGTAGCACCATTTTCCAGCAGTAAAGCTACAGTGTCGGACTGGTCGCGCTCCGACTTGTTGCAAGCTATCATCAAGGGGGAGTAGCCGTCGGTATCTGGAACATCGATGTTTGCGCCGCGTTCCAGGAGCAGTCGGCAGAAGTCCGCGCGGCCATTGGCAGCAGCAACATACAAGGCGGTTCCGCCGTCCGCCTTCCTGGCATCTATTTCCGCGTCATGAGCGAGCAGAACCTTGCCAGTCTCAACATGTCCGTGCTGCGCGGCAAGCATCAATGGGTGCCCGCTGTCCTTTCCTGCTGCCTCAACGTCGGCCCCTTTTTCCAACAGCAAAGCGACGGTGTTGGATTGGTCGCGCTCCGAATTGTTGCAAGCTCGCATCAGGGGGGTATAGCCATAGGAATCCAGAACATCGATGTATGCGCCGCGTTCCAGAAGCAGTCGGCAGAAGTCTGTGCGGCCAAAGGCAGCGGCAACCCACAGGGCGGTTCCACCATTTTCCTTTCTGGCATCTATTTCCGCGCCATGTTCAAGTAGAACTTTGCCCGTCTCGACATGACCGTGCAGCGCGGCAAGCATCAATGGTCGCCAGCCGTCCTTTTCTGCCGCCTCGACCGCAGCCCCTTTTTCCAACAGCAAAGAGACGGTGTCTGACTGGTCGCGCTCCGACTTGTTGCAGGCCCCCATTAGGGGGGTGTAGCTGTCGGAAGCCACCACATTGATTTCCGCCCCGTGTTTCAAGAGCAGTCGGCAGAAGTCCGTGCGGCCATTGGCAGCGGCAACATACAGGGCGGTTCCACCACCCTCTTTCCTGGCATCGATTTCCGCGCCATGTTCAAGCAGAACTTTGCCCGTCTCGACATGACCGTGATGCGCGGCAAGCATCAAGGGGCACCAGCCGTCCTTTGTCGCTGCTTCAACGGTAGCACCATTTTCCAGCAGCAAAGCAACAGTGTCGAACTGGTCGCACTCTGGCTTGTGGCAGGCGATCATCAAGGGGGAATAGCCGTCGGTATCTGGAACATCGATGTTTGCGCCGCGTTCCAGTAGCAGTCGGCAATAGTCTCTATGACCGAAGAAAGCGGCAGCGCACAGGGCGGTTTTGCCATCCTTCATCCTGGCATCGATTTCCGCGCCATGTTCAAGCAGAACCTTGCCTGTCTCGACATGGTCATTTGCGGCGGCTATTATCAATGGTCGCCCGCCATCATTATCCCGCGATTCGATGTTGGTGCCATACTCCAACAGAAGTTGAACAAACTCTGTTCGGCCATTGTTCGCAGCAATAATCAGTGCATCCGATCCGTCTTTTTTTCTTGCAAGGATATTTGCTCCGCGAGAAATGAGCACTCGACCCACTTCCAGGTGTCCATTTGCGGCGGCAGACATCAATGGTCGCCAGCCATAGCTGATTTCTGATTCAATGGCAGCACCATGATCCAAAAGACATTGAACCGTCTGGGTATGGCCTTTGTCAGTTGCCCAATAGAGAGACATCCAGCCATTATTACCCCGCGATTCGATATCAGTGCCATGCTCCAGGAGAATCTGTGCAAATTCTGTTCGGCCATTGGCCGCAGCAATGATCAGTGCATTCAATCCATTTTTATTTCTTGCTCGGATATCCGCCCCACGGGTTATGAGTAATCGGCCTACCTCCAGATGGCCATATTGGGCCGCAGCCATCAATGGCCGCCAACCATCGTTGGTTTCCGCTTCGATCTTTGCCTGACGGTCAATCAATGCTATACAGATTGGGTAAAGTCCATCACTCGCAGCCCTGTATAGGGGACTTTGTCCTTGTGAATTAACCATTTCAAGACTATCATAATGGGAAAGCAATCCGATCGCTTCAGCCACCCTGTCTTGTTTGCATCGAATCCTGATCTGGTCATGCACTGCGTTAATCTTTAAAAATGGGTCCTGCAAGTTACTGGCGATGGATTCACACTCAGCAAATAGATTTGAAGCTGCGGTCAGTTGGCCCTGTTTCTCATAAATTTGGGCTGAAGATCTCAAGATATTTGCCGTTTGCCATATCGCGCCGATGTCACGATACATTTGTTCAGAATCCTGAAAAAATGACAGGGCCTTTTCCCAGTCCCCCATTTTTTCATAAATACGACCTTTTTGGTGAAGTATTGAGGCAATTTCACTTTTTTCCCCTATCTTACGAAAAATGACTTCTGCTTTCTCGGTTTCCTGCATGGCCATATCCAGTTCATCACTATCTATGTAGTCAGATGCCTTCCTGTCATAGCATATGGCTATACCTTTTTCCGACAAGACCAACTTGTAAGCACCTTCCGCTTCTTCCAACAGGCGTTTTTTTTCGCTTTTTTCCGTAACGAGTACCCGCTGATTGAGCAGGCTTTCCGCCACGCGAATCCAATTAACTTCTTCTCTTGCGACCTGTTCCGCCTCCCGATATAGATCGATACCAGCCTGGATATCTCCCAGGTCACTGACGACATTTCCAAGATTTATTAGTGTCTGTAGCAGTTCTGATCTCAGCCATGGGTCCTTGCGACAGAGAGATACATTCTGCTGCAGCACTGGAAGAACGGCCTTTCTTCGTCCCATAAAATAGAACACCACGGAAATCAGGTTAAGATATTCCGGGTTGTTATTATACGGTTCAGGAATGGGAAGACAGGAAGTTTCCAGGCAATAAGGCGTATGAGCTTCCAGTACGATCCAGAAGTGATAGAGGTCGAACCGGTTGGTTTGATGAAGATGGAGCAAGTATTCCGGGGTACTGAGAAGTACCTGCAAATTCTCCCATCTTTGCAGGGCAATCAGATGCCGGGGAAGATGGGTTACATGATAATTATCCATGCTCCAGACAGCCTTCTGAAACTGTCGCCAGCCCAAATCTGCCAATCGCTGATGGCCTTCCTCAACACGAACAGCAAAAAGCTCGCTTCGTTCCCGTTCCATGAGCCATTCCACCACACTGCGATGGAATGGCCGGAAAACGCCCCGATTCACAGGAAACAAATCGGCCAGCCGCTCAGGAATTTCATCCCGATCATAGCCTTTCCAATCATGCAAGTTGGCCAGGAAATCCTGGCTGACTGGTTCCTGTACAGCACATAATGTCTCCAGCACGGGCCGGTAGCGGGTTTCATATTCATGGCGGTCAGGAAAGCGGCGTCTGAAGAATTGTTGATAGACACCTGATAAGCCAAGAGGAAAGGCATCCACATTATCCAATGACAAGTATCCTTGCTGCAATTCCCGGCGAATCCATTCCGCATATAGGAAAATACCTTCGCTGCGCTCCACGATTTTTTCCAGGGTTGCTTCCGAAAGACTTTTTCCAGGCATCAACAGAGATAGTTCCCGACGGAGAAAAGCTCGCAAGTCATCGAGATTCTGCGGCGAATTCGCATCGATGACACGCGGATTCAGGTGGGCGTTCTCAAAAGGACGGCGGATTTCGGGGACAGGCCGGCTGGTAATGACAAAGCGGACCCAGCGGGGCAGTTTGTCCATTTCGAGGGCAAGGAACTGGACGAGTTTGTTCTGGTCGTCTTGGGTGGCCTCATCCAGCCCATCAATCAGCATCACTACCGGTCGGTCGGGTGAAGGACATTTATGAAGGGGTTGAACCAGGAGAAGGTCAAAAAGCGTTTCCGCATTGTTCTGAGACTTTGGATCGAGCCATTGGGGCAATCCTGGAATGGCGTTAAGCCGGGAACCATAGTCCGGCACCTGAGTGCTGAGATGAAATGCCAGATGCCGCACAACGCGTCCTGGATCGCTTTTTAGCGTATGACCGTAACGGCAAAGGTGAAATGCAACGATCTCGGGATACTCATCGCTTATCCGGACCGCCACTGCGGTCTTTCCCACTCCCGGCATCCCGCTGATCCAGAACACTCGGGAGGCTTCAGGGTCAGCCAGCCAGCTCTCAAATTCCCTCATGAGCCATTCACGCCCGGTAAATCGTGAAAGGTGAAGCGCCACATCCGCATCAAACGGCATCGGGTCCAGTAACCGCCGCAAACGTGCCTGTCCGTATTCTGCTCCAATGCGTTCTCTTTGCGCTTGATCGGATTCAACAGCACGCAAGATATCAGGCCAGGTTTTCTGGTAGCGAGGCAGGTTTTGATCCAGCGGAACACACCCTTTCATGTCGAGATAATGGTAGTCGCAAATAGATAGAGGGGGTTCCACTTCGAGGACCATAACCGGAACCAAATCGAGGCGTCGGTCGTATGCGTAACGGTACTCCTTGCGGCAGAAACCGCCTGGTCTGCGCAGTGCTCGCGGGGTCATCAGCAATAGCACACGGCCTTGATCTGGCTGTGCCGCAACCCAGTCCAAACCATCGGTGATTGCATCCTCCCATTTGTCTCCAGCAAAGATTTGCCCGCCGTCCATCCACACGGAATGACCGCGTTGGGTTAAATCCTCCACCAAACGGTTGGCCAGTTCGACCTGTTCGTGGTCGTAGCTGAGAAAAATGCGGAGCGGAATGAAGGGATCCGCAAGCTCATGCTCACAGTCTTCGCAGATGTTAAGCTTTCGCTTCTTGCTGAAGATGACGTTAGAGGAACCGCACTTGGGGCAACTGATTTCACTTGTCACTTTATTTTCCTCATTTATGTATTAAGGCTACTGGGCGATTGTTCAGATCTCATCGCCCATTTATGTTATCTTTTGAATTGCGGAAACGTTCCCGGAGCTGAAGTAGTTGAGCAGGTTCGATCGGTTCCAAAATATTTTGATCATTTATCCGGTATCCAGCAACCGCCTCAGCTATCGGCGCTAACCAGTTGGGTTTAAGGCTGTTGGATGGTAGAGCGATAGACCCCACCGGTGCGGTATTTCCCAAGATGCGGTGACGATTTTAGTACCATCCGGACCGAAGACGAGTTGACCGAGTTCCCATGTCTCAAGGGTTTGGTCAATGGCC
>Ga0194038_1000237_pt1 | contig 23813 bp, 23 predicted proteins | sample JunL226m_MetaG_FD_148630 | JGI IMG/M metagenome (GOLD analysis project Ga0194038, IMG submission 148630) | Anoxic zone freshwater microbial communities from boreal shield lake in IISD Experimental Lakes Area, Ontario, Canada - Jun2016-L227-6m | ecosystem: Environmental > Aquatic > Freshwater >... | reverse complement strand
GGGCGCTACCACCTGGATCGGGTGAAAGCACGACCCGTCCGACAGGTTGACGAACGAAATTCCGGCCTTGGAATCACGGCGCGTGCGCACCCAGCCCTTGACCGTAACCGGTGTATCGACTGGCGCCTGAGCTCCCAGGATTTGCTTGACGCTGAGTGTTGTCATGATTTGTTCAGTAATGGCAATTAGAAAAGCATACCCCATCCGCCGCCGACGGCCTTCGGGCAACAAAAAACCCCAATGGAGTCAACACATTGGGGTCTGTCAGCGGCCGCTCTTGGCAAGCCTGGTTCGCCTCTATTCTTAGGAAGGCATTCCTGCAAATACTGCATTGAAGGTTGCGCTGGGGCGCATCACACGGGTAACCTTCTCCTGGTCGACGAGGAAGTAGCCACCAATGTCCGCCGGCTTGCCTTGAACCGCCTTGAACTCTTCCGTGATCTTCTGCTCGTTCTCGGCCAGTGATTTCGCCAGCGGTGCGAAATGCGCCTGCAGTTCCTTGTCGGCCGTCTGCGCCGCCAGTTCCTGTGCCCAGTACATGGACAGGTAGAACTGGCTGCCACGGTTGTCCAACTGGCCGGTCTTGGGTGATGGGCCTTTGTTGTTGTCCAGCAGTTTGCCGGTCGCCGCGTCCAGTGTCCTGGCCAGAAGCTTGGCCTTTTCGTTGCCGGTCTTGATGCCCAGATCTTCCAGACTGACGGCCAAGGCCAGGAACTCGCCCAGCGAATCCCAGCGCAGATGGTTTTCTTCGACCAACTGCTGCACGTGCTTGGGGGCGGAGCCGCCAGCACCGGTTTCATACATGCCGCCACCCGCCATCAGCGGCACGATGGACAGCATCTTGGCGCTGGTACCGAGTTCCATGATCGGGAACAGATCGGTCAGATAGTCGCGCAGGATGTTGCCAGTCACGGAGATGGTATCGAGGCCACGGATCGCACGCTCCATGGTGTAGCGAATGGCGCGCACCTGCGACATGATCTGGATGTCCAAGCCGCTGGTGTCGTGGTCCTTGAGGTAGACCTTGACCTTCTTGATCAGTTCGTTCTCGTGCGGACGATACGGGTCGAGCCAGAACACAGCAGGCATGCCAGAGTTGCGGGCGCGTGTCACTGCCAGTTTGACCCAGTCACGAATGGCAGCGTCCTTGGCCTGGCAGGTGCGCCAGATGTCGCCCTGCTCCACGTTCTGCGTCAACAGCACTTCTCCGGTCGCCAGATCGGTGACGTTGGCCACGCCGTCTTCCGGGATCTCGAAGGTCTTGTCGTGCGAGCCATACTCTTCGGCCTGTTGTGCCATCAGACCGACATTGGGCACCGTGCCCATGGTGCGCGGATCAAAATTGCCGTTCCATTTGCAGAAGTTGATCATCTCCTGGTAGATGCGGGCAAAAGTGCTCTCCGGCATCACCGCCTTGACGTCCTTCAAGCGACCGTCGGCACCCCACATCTTGCCGCCGTTGCGAATCATGACCGGCATGGAAGCGTCGACGATGATGTCGTTGGGCGAATGGAAATTGGTGATGCCCTTGGCCGAGTCCACCATCGCCAGTTCAGGGCGATGCTCGTGGCAAGCGTGCAGGTCGCTGATGACCTCCTCGCGCAAGGACTGCGGCAGCGACTCAAGCTTGTCATACAGGTTGCTCATGCCGTTGTTGACGTTCACGCCCAACTCGTCAAACAGTTTGGCGTGTTTCTCGAAGGCATCCTTGTAAAAGATCCTGACGCAGTGACCAAACACGATAGGGTGCGACACCTTCATCATCGTGGCCTTGACGTGCAGGGAGAACATGACGCCGGTCTTGTGCGCGTCTTCGATCTCTTTTTCATAGAACTCGAGCAGGGCTTTCTTGCTCATGAACATGCTGTCGATGATTTCGCCGTCCTTGAGTGAAAGCTTGGGCTTGAGCACGAGGGTCTTGCCGCTCTTGGTGAGCAGTTCCATCTTGACGTCGCGTGCCTTGTCCAGCGTCAGGGACTTCTCGCCGTGGTAGAAGTCACCATGGTGCATGTGCGACACGTGCGAGCGCGACGCCTGACTCCACTCGGCCATCGAGTGCGGATGCTTGCGGGCAAATTCCTTGACGGCCTTGGGCGCGCGACGGTCCGAGTTGCCCTCGCGCAGCACGGGGTTCACGGCGCTGCCGATGCAGCGGGAGTAGCGGCTGCGAATCGCCTTGTCGGCGTCGGTCTTGGGATCTTCCGGGTAATCCGGTACGGCGTAGCCCTTGGACTGCAGTTCCTTGATGCAGGCCATCAACTGCCCCACCGAAGCGCTGATATTGGGCAGCTTGATGATGTTGGTCTCGGGCAGCTGTGTCAGGCGGCCAAGCTCCGCCAGGTTGTCCGGCACTTTCTGTGCTTCCGTCAGGCATTCAGGGAACTCACCGAGCACACGTGCGGCGACCGAGATGTCGCACTCTGCCACATCGATGCCGGCCGGTGCCGCAAAGGCGCGAATGACGGGCAGGAACGCACACGTGGCCAGGAACGGCGCTTCATCGGTCAGCGTGTAGATTATCTTGGACGGTTTTGACGCCATGGCATTCCTCTTTCTAATGGGGTTGGACAGTAACAGGTGACTGTATTCGATGGGCGGCGAAGCGCCCGGCCTGGACTGCCGAAAAAATTTGATTTACATCATGAAGTGATGAGGTAAGTCGCGTATCACATGTTGTCGATCATCACTTGACCAAAGCCGGAGCAACTGACCTGCGTCGAACCTTCCATCAAGCGGGCAAAATCATAGGTCACCTTCTTGCTGGCAATCGATTGCTTCATCGAACTGATGATCAGATCGGCCGCCGCGACCCATCCCATGTGACGCAGCATCATTTCCGCTGAAAGAATCTCTGAACCCGGGTTCACATAATCTTTGCCCGCATACTTTGGTGCGGTGCCGTGCGTCGCCTCAAAGCAGGCCACGGTGTCTGACAAGTTGGCGCCCGGCGCAATCCCGATGCCGCCAACCTGGGCCGCCAGCGCGTCGGAGATGTAGTCGCCATTCAGGTTCAGGGTGGCAATCACACTGTATTCCGAGGGACGCAGCAGGATTTGCTGAAGGAATGCATCGGCGATGCTGTCCTTGACGATGATCTCCTTGCCGGTCTTGGGATTCTTGAACTTGCACCAGGGTCCGCCGTCAATCAGTTCGGCGCCAAATTCCTTTTGCGCCAGACCGTAGGCCCAGTCACGGAAGCCACCTTCGGTGTACTTCATGATGTTGCCCTTGTGCACAATGGTCAAACTCGGTTTGTCATTGTCGATGGTGTACTGCAGTGCCTTGCGCACCAGACGCTCGGTGCCTTCACGCGAAACCGGCTTGATGCCAATGCCGGAGGTAGCAGGGAAGCGGATCTTCGTCACTCCCATCTCGTTCTGCAGGAAATCGATCAGTTTTTTGGCCTTGTCCGACTCGGCCTCAAACTCGATTCCGGCGTAAATATCTTCGGAGTTTTCGCGAAAGATCACCATATTGGTTTTTTGCGGCTCCTTGACGGGGCTGGGAACGCCGTCAAAGTACTGGATGGGGCGCAAGCAAACATACAGATCGAGTTCCTGACGCAGCGCTACGTTGAGTGACCGAATGCCACCACCCACAGGGGTCGTGAGCGGACCCTTGACCGACACCACGTACTCACGTAGCGCCTGCAAGGTTTCAGCAGGCAGCCAGACGTCCGGGCCGTACACCTTGGTCGACTTCTCACCGGCATAGACCTCCATCCAGTGAATCTTCTTCTTGCCAGCGTAAGCTTTGGCGACAGCGGCATCAACCACCTTGAGCATCACCGGCGTGATGTCAAAGCCGGTCCCATCACCCTCGATAAACGGAATCACCGGCTGATCTGGCACATTGAGCGACATGTCGGCATTCACCGTGATTTTTTGGCCCTGGGATGGAACCTTGATGTGCTGATACATGCGATTTCTCCGTAGATAGGTCGAATTTGCGTGAGCTTTGTGGCCAAAACCAGACAAAATACCTGTTCCAGACTGGTTTCAGGACGTTTTCAAATTCTAGTCCCAAAAAATTGCCGATTTCTGTCAACCAGCGGCAAACCAGACCCGTTACGGACAGACCTTCCAAAGCTTGGGGGGAATTTTTTGAAATAACGTTATCTCAAGGACATTGAACATGAACAAACTCCTCGCCGCTTTGGTTGCTGGTCTTTTCGCTGCTGCCGCTTTCGCTCAAGCTCCTGCTGCCGCTCCTGCTGCTGCCGCTGCTCCCGCAGCCAAGGCCGCTCCCGCTGCTGCTCCGGCTGCTGCCGCTGCTCCCGCAGCCAAGGCCGCTGCTCCGGCTGCTGCCAAGGCTGACGACAAGGCTGAAAAAGCTGCTGCTGCCAAGGCTGCCAAGGCTGAAAAGGCTGCTGCTGCCAAAGCTGCCAAGGCTGACAAAGCTGCTGCTAGCAAGGCTGCCAAGGCTGAAAAGGCTCCTGCCAAGAAGGCTGCCGCTTCTGCTGCCAAGTAATAAGACCTTCAGAAGCACGGCTTCTGAAACTTATCAAAATGCCCGCTTTGGCGGGCATTTTTTTGCCTGAATCACTTTGACACTTGCACTCCTTGCAGCAAAATAGGTGTATGAAAAAATTGTTCACAATCCTGCTCGGCTGCGCCCTTTCACTGGGGCCCAGGGTGCACGCACAAGACAGCCCGCAAATGAACCTGCCACGCATCAAGATAGGTGCCGGCATGTATCTGATTGACGCTCAACTGGCGACCAACTCCCAACAAAGAGCGACCGGTCTGATGTTTCGCAAGGAAATGCCGGCCTCTGAAGGCATGCTGTTCGTGTTCGAGCAAGCCAGCGAGCAATGCTTCTGGATGAAGAACACGCTGATACCCCTGACGGCAGCCTTTATTGCTGATGACGGGACCATCACCAACCTGGCCGACATGAAGCCCCAAACCACCGATTCCCACTGCTCGGCCAAGCCGGTGCGCTACGTCCTGGAAATGAACCAGGGCTGGTTCGGCAAAAAGGGCATCAAGGCCGGCGCCAAACTCTCAGGGAGGCCTTTTCAGGGCAACTGAGAGGGCCACGTCTTGCCTCAGGCGAAGTTGCTTTCGGCAAAACTCCAGTTGACCAGTTTGTCGAGGAAGGTTTCGACGAACTTGGGGCGCATATTGCGGTAATCGATATAGTAGGCGTGCTCCCAGACATCCACTGTCAGCAGCGCTTTGTCGGCGGTCGTGAGCGGCGTCCCGGCAGCACCCATGTTGACGATGTCAACCGAGCCATCCGCCTTCTTCACCAGCCAGGTCCAACCGGAGCCAAAGTTACCGACCGCAGACTTGACAAATGCTTCCTTGAAGGCTGCGTAAGAACCCCACTTGGCGCTGATCGCTGCGGCCAGAGCACCGGACGGCTCACCACCGCCACTCGGCTTCATGCAGTTCCAGAAGAACGTATGGTTCCAGATTTGTGCCGAGTTGTTATAGATGCCACCGCTGGACTTCTTGATGATGTCTTCCAGCGCCATGTTCTCAAAATCCGTTCCTTTTTGCAGGTTGTTCAGATTGACGACATAGGCGTTGTGGTGCTTGCCATGGTGGAACTCCAGCGTTTCCTTGGAATAATTCGGCGCCAATGCGTCAAGCGCATAAGGCAGTGCGGGCAGTGTGTGTTCCATGAGATCCTCGTCGGTTGATGGGTAAAGATGGGCGATTGTAGAAACTTTGCTCAATTTGTGTCGGCGACCGTCAAATCGAGCTTGCCGTCGATCAGGGTTGCCTGCAGCGGCTGTCCGGGGTGAGTCTGTTGCACGCTGGTGATGGCCTTTCCGTCACTGTCGGTGAGCCAGGCATAGCCACGCTGCAACACCAGACCGGGATCGAGCAGCCCCAGGCGCAGCGAGGCGCGCTGCAGGTCCTGCTGCTTTTGCTTCAGGAAGTCGAGCGCCTGATAGCTCAGTCGCTGCGCGCGCGAAGCCAGTTGCAGGCGCTGCTGAGCCACCCGCGCGGAGGGCCGCCCCAGGCGGGACGCGATCATGTCCAGGCGTTGACTGTGCTGGTCCATATGCCGGTAGGCGGCAAGTTGGCAGCGCCGCGCCAGACCCTCCAGGCTGGCCAGCCAGACTTCGCGCGGTTGCGCTACCAGTTCGGCAGCCGCCGTTGGGGTCGGCGCCCGCAGATCGGCCACAAAGTCGGCAATCGTGAAGTCAGTCTCATGTCCCACGCCACAAACGACAGGCACCGGACTTTGCGCGATGGTGTGGGCTAATTTCTCATCATTGAAAGCCCACAGGTCTTCGGCCGAGCCGCCACCGCGCACCAACAGGATCACATCGATGGGCGCATTGCCCTGCTGCGACAAGAGATATAGCTTTGAGAGTGCCTGAATCAACTCCTCTGGCGCGCTGCTGCCCTGAACGGAGGCAGGCACGAGGAGCACCGGGATGTGCGGCACGCGCCGCTGCAGAGCCGTCATCACATCATGCAAAGCGGCCGCACCCAGGGAAGTCACGACACCGATGGCACGCGGCATCACGGGCAAAGGGCGCTTCCTGGCAGCTTCGAACAGTCCTTGCGCCTCCAGTTTTGCCTTGAGTTGGAGAAACTTCTCGAACAGCGCGCCCGCGCCAGCCTGCCTCATGCTTTCAACAATCAGTTGCAGGTCCCCACGCGCTTCGTAGACGCCCAGTCGGCCGTACAACTCAACCAGTTCGCCATCGCGCGGAGAAAAGTCGAGCAAGCCAGCGGCACGCCGGAACATGGCGCAGCGAATCTGGGCGTTTTCGTCCTTCAGGGAAAAATAGCAGTGGCCACTGGAAGCACGGGAAAAACCGGACAACTCTCCACGCACCAAGACCGGGTTGAACCGTGCCTCCAGCGCATCGGCAACAGCACGGCACAAAGCGTCCACACGCCAGACCTTGGGCGCGGGCGGCGACAATTCGGATTCAGGTGGCTGGGACATAATCAAGCTGCCCATTATCTGTGCGGAGATTGCATTTGTTTTCCATCATACAAGCCGCTGGCTGGCCGATCTGGCCACTGATTGCCTGCTCCATCCTGGCCTTGGCCCTGGTCATCGAACGGTTCATCAGCCTGCAAACGAAAAAGATTGCGCCCGCGCACTTGCTGCAGGAGGTTCTGAGCGTTTCACGCGTGGCCGTACCAGCGCCTGAGGTGATCAATCAACTGGAGAGGAACTCCGCCCTCGGTGAGATCCTTGCCAGCGGTTTTCGAGCGCTGCACAGCAACCCGCGCTGCAGCGAAGTTGACCTGCGCTCCAGCATGGAAGGGGTCGGTCGCATGGTCGCGCACCGCCTGGAGCGCTATTTAAGTGCACTGGCCACCATCGCCTCGGCGGCGCCGCTGATGGGCCTGTTTGGTACGGTGGTCGGGATGATCGAGATTTTTGGTTCCCAAAGCCCGGCTGGCGGTGCCACAGGTGGCAACCCGGCACAACTGGCGCACGGCATTTCGGTGGCCTTGTACAACACCGCGTTCGGCCTGATTGTGGCTATTCCGTCGCTCATTTTCTGGCGCTACTTCCGGGCCCGGATCGATGCCTATCTGCTGACCCTGGAACTGGCGTCCGAGAGAATGGCACGGCATCTCAACACGCTGCGCAAGTAGAGCACCATGAATTTCCGACCACGCGTCCACGATGAGCCCGAAATCAACCTGATTCCGTTCATCGACGTCCTGCTGGTGGTGCTGATCTTTCTGATGTTGTCCACCACCTACAGCAAGTTCACCGAGCTGCAACTTCAGTTGCCGGTCGCTGACGCCCAGGCTCAACGGGATCACGCCAAGGAAGTGCTGGTCAGCGTAACCGCCGAAGGTGCCTACGCCATCAACAAAGTGCCGCTGCCGGAACGCAGCGTGGAGGCACTTTCGGCCGCCCTGCTTGAAGCGGCCAAGGCAGGCAAGGACTCGGTGCTGATCATCAGCGCCGATGCCAGCGCCAGACACCAGGCCGTGGTTACCGTCATGGAAGCAGCCCGGCGCAGCGGCCTGACGCAAATCACCTTTGCCACACAGTCCTCGACGCGGGCCGGGACGCCGTAAATCATGAACATTGCGGCGCGGCAATCGGCGTTGCATCGCTTGCTGACCGGCGCCTGGACGCACAGGGGAGCGCTGGCATGCTTGCTGTGGCCGCTGTCCTTGCTCTTTGCTGCCCTGGCGTCGCTGCGGCGTCATCTTTTCAGGATCGGGCTGCTCAAGGCGGGGCGGGTTAGCGTCCCGGTGCTTGTGGTTGGCAATGTCGTGGCCGGTGGCTCGGGCAAGACACCTGTCGTCATGGCACTGGTGCAACACCTGCAGCGCGGCGGTCTCAAGGTCGGCGTCATCTCGCGCGGCTATGGTCGCAGCCAACGCGATTGCCGCGAGGTGCTTGGCGAAAGCAGCGTTGCCGAGGTCGGCGACGAGCCAGCCCTGATCCAACGCAACACAGGTGCCAGGGTTTTTGTCGCTCCGGCACGCATCGACGCGGCCAGGGCACTGCTGCAGCACCATCCTGACACCGAGGTCATCGTCTGCGACGATGGACTGCAACATTTGGGTTTGCAGCGCGATCTGGAGATCTGTGTGTTTGACGATCGTGGCGTCGGCAACGGATTCTTGCTACCCGCCGGGCCGCTGCGTGAACCTTGGCCGCGCACGGTGGATCTGGTCTTGCACACCGGCAGCCACCCCGCCTTTGCGGGCTTTCGCGCCCAACGTGTGCTGGCTGATCATGCCAGTCGAGCCGATGGCAGCGCTGTTACCCTGAGCGATTTGATGGCGCCCAACGCCAGGCCGCTGCTGGCGCTGGCGGCGATTGCGAAACCAGAGGAGTTTTTTGCGATGCTGCGCGCTGCCGGTCTGACGCTGGCTCGTACCGAGGCGCTGCCCGACCACGATGACTTAAGCACCTGGTCCAAGCAGGATCACAGCGCCTATCGCATCCTCTGCACGGAAAAGGACGCGGTGAAATTGTGGCCGCTGCTGCCCGACGCACTGGCCCTACCGCTGCTGTGCACACCCGAGCCGGATTTCATCGCGCGCTTTGACAGCCTGCTTTCAGGTCTGCTGAGTGATCGCTCCAAGGCAGCGCTATCATCTCGCCATGGACACACGACTTCTTGAATTGCTGGTTTGCCCGGTCACCAAAGGCCCTCTTGAATATGACCGCGAGAAGCAGGAATTGACCTCCCGCAGCGCACGCCTGGCCTACCCGGTGCGCGATGGCATTCCGGTCCTGCTGGAGAACGAGGCGCGAACCCTGAGCGACGAGGAACTCGGACTTTGAATTTCACGGTCCTGATTCCCGCACGCCTGGCCTCGACCCGCCTGCCCAACAAACCTTTGGCAGATATTGCCGGGTTGCCCATGGTGGTCCGGGTCGCGCAGCGTGTCAGTTCAATCACTCACGACAGCGGCAAGGTTCGCGTTGTGGTTGCGGCCGACAGCAGCGAAATCATGGCCGCCTGCCGCTTGCATCAGGTTGAAGCGGTATTGACACGCACCGACCACGCTTCAGGTAGTGATCGTCTGGCCGAAGCATGTCAGTTGCTGAGCTTGGGCGACGAGGAAATCGTGATCAATGTGCAGGGTGACGAACCGCTGATAGCGCCAGCGCTGGTAGAGGCGGTGGCCCGCTTGCTGAGCGAACAGCCGACAGCCAGCATGAGTACAGCGGCACATGCCATTGATGCGGTGGCGGATTTCAACAACCCCAACGTCGTCAAAGTGGTGCTGGACGCCAACGCCATGGCGCTGTATTTCAGCCGTGCTCCCATCCCTTTCCGGCGTGATCAACCAGCTTGCCTTCCCAGCCCGGCGCCGCTGCGTCACATTGGCATCTACGGCTATCGGGTCGGCTTCCTTCGGAAATTTCCAACACTGTCCCAGGCACCAATGGAACTGGCTGAATCGCTGGAACAACTGCGCGCCTTGTGGCACGGTTACCGCATCGCCGTTCACATCACGCAGGAGGCTCCTGGCGCTGGCGTCGATACAGCCGAAGACCTGGAGCGGGTGCGCCGTCTTTTCCGGACCTGAGCGACGTGCTATTCTTCGAACCAACAAGGCATTGTGATCGGCTTGGAAGCGCCCCGAACAATGCGGCCTGATTTTCAATTGCTCGAAAGATCGTCATGAAACTTATCCTGTTGGGCGCGCCCGGCGCTGGCAAAGGTACGCAAGCCACCTTCATCTGTCAAAAATACGGTATTCCGCAGATTTCCACCGGCGACATGTTGCGCGCCGCCGTCAAGGCTGGCACAGCTCTGGGTATCGAGGCGAAAAAGATCATGGATGCGGGTGGGCTGGTGAGCGACGAACTGATCATCAATCTGGTGAAAGAACGAATTGCCCAGCCAGACTGCGCCGGCGGCTTCCTGTTTGACGGATTTCCGCGCACCATCCCGCAAGCCGACGCGATGAAAGCGGCCGGTGTGAAGCTGGATTACGTGCTGGAAATCGATGTACCTTTTGACGCCATCATCGAACGCATGAGCGGGCGACGCTCGCACGCGCCGTCGGGGCGTACCTACCACGTCAAGTTCAATCCTCCGAAGGTCGCCGGTCTGGACGACATCACCGGTGAAGCCCTGATTCAGCGTGCCGACGACAAGGAAGAAACCGTCAAGAAGCGCCTGGAGGTCTACAGTGCGCAGACACGCCCGCTGGTCGACTATTACGCCGGCTGGGCCAAGGCCGACGCCGCTGCCGCCCCCAAATACCGCGCCATCAGTGGCACGGGTGACGTCAACGAAATCGCAGCACGAGCACTCGCAGCACTCGCGAGCTGAGCACCTCACCCGGGCCAGCAGCGGCCCTTGGCAAATATTTTTCGCGATCGCTTGCATTCTTTTGCAAACTGGTTAAAAATACAGCTACTGGATATGAATCCAGTGTGTATAGACCAACAGCAAGCCCCGCCCAAATACCAAGGAGTCGCCATGCTTGAAAGCCCCAAACTGACAGCCCGTCAGCAACAGATTCTGGACCTCATACAGAGTGCCATCGCGCGCACCGGCGCACCGCCAACGCGGGCCGAGATCGCAACCGAGCTGGGTTTCAAATCGGCCAATGCGGCCGAAGAGCATCTGCAGGCACTGGCACGCAAGGGCGTGATTGAACTGGTCAGCGGCACCTCGCGCGGCATCCGCCTGAAGAGCGAAGCGCTGCGCTCGATCAATGAATCGCGCAACAAGCAATACTCTTTCCAACTCCCGAGTCTGGCTCAACTGGCCTTGCCCCTGATTGGGCGCGTCGCCGCCGGATCGCCCATTCTTGCGCAAGAGCACATCGATCAAACCTATTATCTGGAGAGCAGCCTGTTTCAACGCAAGCCTGACTATCTGCTCAAGGTCCGCGGCATGTCGATGCGCGATGCCGGCATCATGGACGGCGACCTGCTGGCGGTGCAGTCGACCAAAGACGCCAAAAACGGCCAGATCGTGGTGGCGCGACTGGGCGACGAAGTAACAGTCAAGCGATTCAGGCGCAACAAGAACCTGATTGAATTGCACCCGGAAAACCCGGATTACCAAACCATTGTGGTGGAACCCGGCGAACCCTTCGAAATTGAAGGGCTGGCCGTTGGCCTCATCCGCAACACCATGCTGATGTAAGCGCACCCCTTGTTTTCAACGGAATATTTCAAATGAGCCTTGCCCTGTTTGCCCTTCCCGGTGCCTTGTCTCCATTGCACGCCTGGTGGCGCGGTTTGCTGCCCAGCCCTGCGTCCAGACCCGCAGCACGGCATCGGGTCGCCCCCGCTCAGTTGAAGGTCGCACCCTTGCTTCAGAAACCACTTCGGGTCGTGCGCATTCTCGAAGTGGGTCAGGCGCCAACGCATGTGGGTCGCATGACCATCTCGGGCCGCATGGCCGATGTCTGCGCTGAACTCGATCGGCTCGCAGCGCTGCACTGATTCTGCCCCGCGGCGCTGCGACTCCAGGGCGCCAAGGAAATGCCAAGGCACAATATCAACTATGAATATTGTGATTCTTGACGATTACCAGGATGCAGTTCGCAAGCTCGAATGCGCCGCCAAACTCGAACCCTACGCGGCCAAGGTTTACACGAACACCGTGAAAGGACTGGGTCAGCTGTCATTTCGACTCAAGGATGCTGACGTCATTGTGCTGACCCGCGAGCGTACGCACATGCCTCGCTCGCTGATCGAGAAGTTGCCCAAGCTCAAACTGATTGTGCAAACCGGTCGGGTCGGCTCACACATTGACGTGAATGCCTGTACCGAACGTGGCATTGCAGTAGCAGAAGGCAGTGGCTCACCGGTGGCTGCTGCCGAACTGACCTGGGCACTCATCATGGCGGCCATGCGCCGTCTGCCGCAATACATAGGCAATCTCAAGCACGGCGCGTGGCAACAATCCGGGCTCAAGGCCGGTTCCATGCCGGCCAATTTTGGCCTGGGCGTCGTTCTCAAAGGCAAGACGCTGGGTATCTGGGGCTACGGCAAGATTGGCCAAATGGTGGCGCAGTACGGCAAAGCGTTTGGCATGAACGTCCTGATCTGGGGGCAAGCGCCGTCGCGCGAAAAAGCGGTGCTCGACGGTTTTGCCGCAGCGTCCAGCCGCGACGATTTTTTCTCTCAGTGCGATGTACTCTCACTGCATCTCAGACTGGTCGATGAGACCCGTAGCCTGGTTCGCCTGGACGATCTGGCGCGCATGAAGCCAACCGCCCTGCTGGTCAACACCTCACGCGCCGAGTTGATCGAACCCGAGGCCCTGATCAGCGCCCTCAATCGGGGACGCCCGGGTCTGGCAGCAGTTGATGTATTCGAGACCGAGCCGATTTTGCAAGGTCATGCCTTGCTGCGCATCGAGAACTGCATTTGCACGCCCCACATCGGCTACGTTGAGCAAAACAGCTACGAGATGTACTTTGGCGCCGCCTTTGACAACGTCATCAATTTCATCAAAGGCACACCAACCAACATCGTCAATCCGGGGGCCCTGCAGGTTCGCCGCTGACGCTGCAGGCCGCTATTTTTTCGATGCATTGAGCTTCATCAACAGCTCGGTGTTGGCTTTGCGATCCGTGTTGACTTTTTGCACGGCGGGACGCTCATTCATTGACCGCAGATAGTCTTTCAGCGGCAATGCCGCCAACACATCCTCACCGTAGATCATCTTGCTGACGCTCGAAACCAGCGGCAAATGCGCAATGGCAGCGCAGTCGGCCAACGTCAATTGCGAGCCCGCGATATAGGGTGCAAACCGGGTCAACTTGGAAAAACTGGCCACGCCTTTGACGAGTTGCTTGTATGTCCGCTCCTTGGTGCCGTCACTGACCTTGCCCCCGAAAAAAGCCTCCGGATAAAGCTGCCGCGCCACCAGCTCAAGATGCAGTTCGCTGTAAATGATCAACTCGCGCACCTTGGCCGCCGCATAAGGGTCCGACGGCAGCAAGGGGTTCTGGGGAAACACGGCTTCGATGTATTCGGCGCAGGCCACGGATTCCGAAATCGGCCCCTGTGGTGTGTCCAGAAAAGGCACTTTTCCCAGCGGCGAGCGCTGCAGCAGAGCCGCTTCGGAATTGCCGACCCAAACCAGTTCCTCCTCAAATGGAACATCCTTCTCCAGCAATTGGAGTTTGATCTTGTTGTAGTAGTTACTGGCTGAAAAACCGCATAGCTTGATGGTCATGGCATTCAAAAATCAAAGGTTGGAGCCGCACACCCGCAGCCCTTGGGAGTCAGGTCGTACTTCATTGTGGCACGGCAGCGCCGATCATTAAGTCGCACTTGCGTCGAGTCATAATTGGGCGCATGAAGCCAATATTTTCCAATCTCGGCATCGTCGGTGCCGGCGCCATGGGTCGCGGCATTGCCCAGATCGCGGTGCAAGCCGGCAGCAGCGTCAAGCTGTTCGATATGCAATCCGGTACCGCACAAGCTGCCCAAGCCGCAGTTTTTTCCCAGTGGGACAAGCTGTGCGAGAAGGGTCGCCTCAATCCGGAGCAGACCGCCCAGTACAAGACGCGTCTTCAATGCGCCGGAACGCTTGCCGAGCTCGGCACAAGCGAGCTGATCGTGGAAGCGGTTGTTGAACGCCTGGATGTCAAGACCAGTCTGTTCGCTGAGCTCGAGAGCATCGTCCAACCCACCACCGTACTGGCCACCAACACCTCTTCCCTGTCGGTCACTGCGATTGCCGCCCAACTGAAGCGACCGCAACAGTTTGCCGGCTATCACTTCTTCAACCCGGTGCCGCTGATGAAGGTGGTGGAGGTCATCGCCGGGCTCAAGACCGGCGCCAGTGTCTGCTCGGATCTGGCAGCCTATGCCAGGCAAATGGGGCACACGCCGGTGCAGGCCAATGACAGTCCGGGCTTCATCGTCAACCATGCCGGTCGTGGCTACGGCACCGAGGCGCTGCGCATCGTCAGCGAAGGTGTGGCCGATTTCGCCACCATTGACCGCATACTGAAAGACCAGATCGGCTTTAAGCTCGGCCCCTTTGAATTGATGGACCTGACGGCGCTCGATGTTTCGCATCCGGTGATGGAATCGATTTATCACCAGTATTTTGAAGAGCCGCGCTATCGACCCAGCATCATCACAGCCCAACGACTCGCCGGTGGTGTTGTGGGAAAAAAGGTCGGCGAAGGCTTTTACAAATACGTGGGCGGTGCGGCACAGATCAGTCCGGAACCAACCGTGCCGCAGGTCGACGAAATGCCGCCGGTGTGGCTGTCGCCGCGTGCCGCGCGGCGCGCCGACTTGCTGCTCCTGCTGAAGAAGCTGGGCGCCCGGATCGAAACAGGTGCTGCGCCCTCAGCGCAGGCACTGACCTTGGTCGCGCCCCTCGGGTTTGATATCACCACTGTGGCTGTGGTCGAGCGACTCGACCCGGCGCGCACCATCGGCATCGACATGCTGGTGGACGATGCCGCTACCAAACGCCGAGTGCTGGCGACCAACCCTGCCACCCGCGCTGACATGCGCCGCGCTGCCCACGCCCTGATGGCACGCGACGGCAAGGCGGTCAGCGTGATTCGCGATAGCGGTGGCTTCGTCAGTCAACGGGTGGTGGCGACCATCGTCAACATCGCCAGCGACATGTGCCAGCAAAGCGTCTGCTCCCCCGCCGATCTTGAAACCGCCGTCACCCTCGGTCTGGGCTACCCGATCGGTCCACTGGCGATGGGTAACCTGTACGGCCCGACCAATGTGCTTGAAGTCCTGTTCAACATGCAGACCGTCTACGGCGACCCTCGCTATCGTCCCAGCCCATGGCTGCGTCGGCGCGGTGCCATTGGCCTGAGCTTGTTGCACGAGGAGGAATGAGAAGGAATCAGACCTCGATATAGCGACTCATGCGTATGGTATTGACACCCATGTGGTGAAGGTACTCGACGCGATCGCAGGCTTTGCGAATAATCATCAAACCAAAGCCGCCTTCCGGGAAGATGTCGAAGTTGGTTTCCACAAGTTCGTCCGGAGGCACAAATGCCTCCCCTAAATGGATCACCTCCAGGATGAATTCCTGGCCCGAGGAATGAGCCACCAGTTCGACCGACGCTCCCGGCAGCAGTCCTCTGGCGTGGCGAACGATGTTGGTGAAGATCTCCACGCTGGCGACTTCAACGATCGCCGCCTCTGTATCTGTCATCCCGGATCGCATGGCCTGCCGCCTTACAAACTCGCGCAACGCGCGCAAGGACGTCATGTCAATAAGCAGTTCGCAACGCACCCTGCCGCTGTTCGCGGGTGCCTGCATCACCAGGAGCAGCGAGACATCATCATTGATGCTAACCTCGCTCGGCAGCAGATCCCGACGCAGGCAGTGCAATACGGCCCCGGGTGTCGGGTGTTCCAGCACCAGTTTGCGCACCGTCTGGTTGATCAACTTCCGCCCGAGCCTCTCTCCGTTGGGTAAGACAGCGTCCGCCAGACCGTCCGAGCACAAAAACAAGGCGTCACCAGCGGCCAGTGGCACCTGATCCTGAACAAGCTCAAGTCGATCCAGTACCCCCAAGGGAGGATGCTGGTTGGGCAACAACAGCGTTTGGCCATCCGCATGAATCACAAGCGATTCCTCGTGACCACAGCCGACCCAGGTAATGACCTTGCGGACCCGATCAATCCTGACGTAAGACAGTGTGACGAAGGCGTCCAGTGCCTGCAGATGCGGTGTCATCGCCTGGTGCACCAAAGACACGATGGCGATGGGTTGTGGCACTTCCTGCCCTGACTTCTGCGTGGCCAGCAGTTCTGCCATGGACCGACTGAACTGCAATTTGGTGGCGGCACCCATCAACGCCGCCGGCACACCCTTGCCCATGACATCGCCTGCAATGATGTCCACGCAATCTTCACCAACTTGAATCACTTCAACAAAGTCACCATCAATTCCCTTGGAAGCCTGGTTGAAACTGCTCATCCATAGGTCGCTCAACTGCCGCAAAGGACTCGCCGCCAACAGCGACTGCTGGATTCGGGTACCAATCTCCAGCTCCCGCTCACTGGCTTGCGCCAGGGCGATTTCGGCCTGACGCAACAACGAGATATCGGTTTGTATGGTGATGTACTGCCGGATGCTGCCGTCCTGGTTCGGCACCGGAACAGTGGTACTGGAAACCCAGTACTTACCGCCATCACGTCGGCGCAGCGACAACTCCCCGTGCCAGATCGACCCGAGCGCGTAGGCGGAACGCATTTCAGCGTACGCCACCGGGTTCAAGCGCTCGCGAAACTCGTAGTACTTCCTGCCCAGCAGTTCTTCTCTGGCAAATCCTGAAATCTGCACCAGTTTGTCGTTCGCATAGATGATCGTTCCTTCAACGTCCTCGATACCGACGATCGCGTGCTCGTCAAGGGCCATCTTCTGGCGCTCCAGGTCGGTGGTCAGTTCCCGATACTTCAGCAACAGATCGGCCTTTTCTCTCTCGTTATCCTTCTTTTCGCTGATGTCACGTACTGAAACGGTAAAGAACAGCTGCCCATGAACCTGCAGCGACACAATCGTCAGCTCGATCGGAAAAACACTTTCATCGGCACGCATGCCCACGGTTTCGATGCGCCTGCTCAGGCGCTCGAGCACCGGGCCGTCGCCGCTCCTGAGAAAGCGTTCCAGACCTTCCTGGTGGTGCTGCCGCAAGTGCGTGGGCACCATGAACTCATGCAGTAGTTTGCCAACGACCTCCGCATCCGTTCTCCCGAAAATGCTCTGCGCCGCCGGATTGACGGCCACGATGCGGCCGACGGAGTCCACCGTCAATATACCGTCGATGGACGATTCGAACATCGCGCGCTGGCGCGCTTCGCTGGCATAAACCGCCTGATGCAGTTCCTCATTGATGGCCTGGTGGCGCTTCAGGCTGCGCGTGGTAAGCAGCGTCAATGCCATGATCACAAGCAAGGCCATCGCAGCCAGACCCAGGGTCCATCTCTCAACCCGCACCACATCACGCATGACGTCATGGAGCGAGGACTCAACGATCAGAGCCATCGGCCACTGCGGCAATACAGAAAATGCCGTCGAGGCGTTTTCATCATCCAAGCCTGCACCAACATAGCTGCCCCACTCCCTGCTTGGCAGGAAGTCGGTAAACAGCCTCAGCGTACGCAATGAACTGCCGATGGGGCGCACCGTATTGCGCGTTGCCACCAGCAGTTCACCGTCGTAGCCCACCAGGGCGACCCGCACGGTTGGATCGTTGGCTGAAGCCTCATAAACGGAGCTGAAATAGTCGGCATTGATCAGCGCCACCAGTGTCTGCCCCTGACCCGCCGCAGTGCTCAGTCGGATCAGCATCGGCAATACATTCAACCTGGAGACGCCAGGTGCTCTGCGCGCAAGGTCTGCGAGGTCTCGACCCTCCAGCATCTGACCCATCACCACCCTGGATGCGTCAAGGGGAGCAACACCAAACAAAGCCAGTTGGACCGAAAGGCCGACGTTTGCACGTGAACTGCTTGCCAGCACACGGCCTTCTTCGTTGATGACAGACAGGCTTCTCAATTGGGGGTAACTGCGCACCACGCTGTCGATCAGCGGGTCGAGTTGACCGGGCTGGTGCGGGTTACGTAAGTCACGATCCGTCGAAGCCAGCACCATCAGCATCGACTCCACGGCGCTGATGTCAGTAGCCGACTGGCGAGCCATCAGCTTGGACAGTTGTTGCAATTGCAGGAGATTTTCTGAGCGCTTGTCGCTTCTCTCCAGGTCAATGAAGGCCATGCTCAGGGCCATCACCAGTACCGACAGCAAACAGGCAATGCCAATCAGATGAGCACTGGTCAACCAGACCTTCAGGGGCGATGCCATCGGCGCTGTGTGATCTGACACGATGACCTTATCTTGCGACAACAATTTCACTCAAACCGTATTTCCTGGCCGCTCTTTCAAGGCGTCCATCGCTCTTGATGCGAGCGACAAACTGATCCATCTGTGCCAGCCACTCCGGGTCACCCGGTTTGACGGCATAGGCATACGGAATGATGTTGAACGGCTTGGGCGGCGACACCAGGCGCACCCAGTCGGCACTGGCCATCAGACGCCGACTGTAGGGGTAATCAGTCATGAAAACATCGACACGACCCGATTCAAGCTCCTGTTCACGCGTCAGGGGTGGTCGAATCACGACCAGTTTGGCCTGCTTGAGGGCGGCCGTCATCACGGGTTCCATAAACGTTCCGGCCTGAACTGCAACCTGAACTCCAGGTTTGTCGATATCGTCCCAACTGCTGATGCTGCGGCTACCACGGGTCGTCATGCCATAGATGTCACTCTGCAGGTAGGGCCGGGTAAATTTCAACGATTGCTGACGCTGCGCCGTGATACCAACCGCAAACATCGCCACATCACAACGATCATCAAGCAGATCAACGACCAGTCTGGAAAACGAAGTCTCTACGTACTCAAGTCGCGCGCCCACATCCCTGGCCAACTCGGTGGACAGATCAATATCGATGCCGTCGAGCTGGTGATTGCGGGGATTGCGATAGGTAATGCCATAGTATTCAGGCCAGATGCAGACGCGCAGCGCCTTGGCTGCCTTGACACGATCGGATACCGGTCCCGCCACGGCCGGCGGGACACAGGACAGGCCAAAGCAGACCAGCAGAGCCAACACCAAAGGCTGCTCCCAGACGTTCGCAGAAGGCCTCATCATGTTTGCCAGACCGGGATCCAGAGTCGCCACGGTGTGGCTCAGGCAAAAGACCTGACTGCCTCGTCGCGCGTATTGTGGATATTGAAAACCCGGTCGATGCGCATCAGTTCAAACAGCGCGCGCACCGGCTTGGACATGGCACAGAGCCTGAAATCGCCTTCTCTGCCGTTGAGCAGACGCAAACAGGAAATCAATGCACCCAGCCCCGAGCTGTCAACAAACTTGACCCCCGCCATGTCCAGCACAACCCGTGTCCGCTCGTTCATCATGAGCTGTATGGAGTCCCTGAATTCACGCGCATTGCTGGCATCCAGATTGCCTTCGTTCAGCTCAATCAGAAGGACGTCGTTGTCTGTGCTGACTTCTTTAAGTTTCATCGTATTCACCTCCGGCAGAGTATGTTGCAAGCCCGGTCGCTGTCGGACCCGTCGCCCTGGCGAATCGGTCGCGCTCCTCGGTACTTCCAGTTTGATTGTGTCAAGTTTAATGGTTCTCGTCTTTCACCGTCACTGACACGCCACGCTTGCGGCAGACACGCAGGTGACAAGCCGGGCAGCGGGCTTTCGTCACCAGCGCGACAATGGACCTGTTTTCAGTCACCCACAAGACAGGCTATGGACGACCCTATTCTTACCATCGAAGAACGCGAGGCAATCAATGCCGGTCGCTGGTTTTCGGCTCTTTCACCCTCACTACGACACGATATTCTCCGATGCGCCTATGTCAAACGCTACAAGGACGGCGAGCTTATCACCGCTCGGGGCGAGCAGCCGCAGGAGTGGATTGCCTGCGCCCGCGGTGCCGTACGGGTCAGCTCGACCTCGATTTCGGGCAAGCAGATCACCCTGACCTATGTCGAGCCGGGCATCTGGTTTGGCGATGTGGCGATCTTCGACGGCGACCGTCGCACACACGATGCCTATGCGCATGGCGACAGCACCATTTTGTGTGTGGCCAGAGCAGACTTCAAGAAGATACTGGCACTGCACGCCGAGTTGTACGAGGCCCTGCTGCGACTGCACGCAAGGCGTATCCGACAGCTCTACGGCCTGGTGGAAGACCTCAACACCTTGCCGCTGCGGGCGCGCCTGGCCAAACAGCTGCTGCACCTGCTGCGCAGCTACGGCATCCCGTCGCTGAGCAACGGCACCGAGATGCGCATCGGACTGCAGTTGGCACAGGAGGAATTAGCCCAGTTGCTGGGCGCCTCAAGACAACGCGTCAATCAGGAACTCAAGTCCATGGAGCGCGAAGAGGCGATCCGCATCGAGCCCGGCGGTCTGGTCATTCGCAACCGCGAAGCCCTGATGCGCATCATTGAAGCGGACACCTGAACCTACCGGATGATGACTACACCATGAGCGATTTTGACCATTTCGTTGGCACGCGCCCGGTCTCCGCAGGCCAGACCTTTGACGTCGCAGCGCTTTCAGCCTGGCTGGAACAGCACCTGCCGGGCTTCCGCGGTCCCTTGAGCGTTGAGTCCTTCAAGGGTGGCCAGTCCAATCCGACCTACAAGCTGAGCACGCCAACGCAGCACTACGTGATGCGCGCCAAGCCCGGGCCGGTTGCCAAACTGTTGCCCTCGGCGCACGCCATAGAGCGTGAATTCGCGGTCATGAGCGGGCTCTACGGCACCGATGTGCCGGTACCGCGCATGTACTGCCTGTGCGAAGACGAGGCGGTGATTGGACGCGCCTTCTACATCATGGAGTTCATGCCGGGGCGCGTGCTGTGGGACCAGAGCCTGCCGGGCATGAGCACGCAGGAGCGCGCCGCCATCTACCAGGAAATGAACCGGGTCATTGCAGCGCTGCACACGGTCAAATTTGCTGAGCGCGGACTCGCCGGCTATGGCAAGCCGGGCAACTACTTTGAACGCCAGATAGGGCGCTGGAGCAAGCAGTACGCGGCCTCAGCTGACGGCGCAGGTCCGATGTCACAACCAACGCGCGAGATGGACCTGTTGGTGCAATGGCTGCCGCAGCACATCCCGGCGATGGCCCGCGCCACCGACCTGGTCAGCATCGTGCACGGCGACTACCGACTGGACAACCTGATGTTTCACCCAACCGAGCCGCGCATTGTGGCGGTGCTGGACTGGGAACTCTCCACGCTGGGTCACCCGCTGGCCGATTTCAGCTACCACTGCATGGCCTGGCATATTCCGCCGGGCTCGTTTCGCGGCATTGGCGGGCTCGATGTCGCGAGCCTCGGTATTCCGACGGAAGAGGAATACATCCGCCTGTATTGCCAGCGCACCGGCCTGACCACGCCGCAGGCACTCAAGGTCGACTGGAATTTCTACATGGCCTACAACCTGTTTCGCATCGCCGCCATCCTGCAAGGCATTGCCAAGCGCGTTGAAGCGGGTACCGCCGCCAGTGCGCAGGCGGTCAGTTCTGCCGCTGGCGTCAAGCCGCTGGCCCAGATGGCCTGGAAATTCGCACAAAAGAACGCTTGATGTTTCCATCATTTATGACACCCATTTTCGTCATCGCGAGGCCGCAGGCCGTGGCGATCCATGCAGTCAATGGATTGCCACGCTACGCTCGCAATGACGTCCGGCATGGTCATGATTTGTGGAACTCTTATTAGATCTTTCCAACCAACGCTAACGGAGACACCATGGATTTTGACTATTCACCCAAGACCAAAGACCTGCAAGTCAGGCTGCAGGCTTTCATGGAGGAACACATCTACCCCGCCGAAGGTGCCTACCACGCGGAGATTGCCGCCAACACGGCAGCCGGCAAACGCTGGACACCGCTGCAGACGATTGAGACTCTCAAACCCAAGGCACAGGCGGCGGGCCTGTGGAATCTTTTCCTGCCGGTCGACAGCGCGGCAGCTTCCGGCTACGACGGTGCCGGCCTGACGAACCAGGAATACGCACCGCTGGCTGAAATCATGGGCCGCGTGATGTGGTCCAGCGAAGTCTTCAACTGCTCGGCACCCGACACCGGCAACATGGAGACCATTGCCCGTTACGGCTCCGAGTCCAACAAGGCGCGCTGGCTCAAACCCTTGCTGGAGGGCAAGATCCGCTCTGCCTTTGCCATGACCGAGCCGGAGGTCGCATCAAGTGATGCCACCAACATCCAGACCCGCATCGAACGCCAGGGCGACGATTACGTGATCAACGGCCGCAAGTGGTGGACCTCGGGCGCTGGCGACCCGCGCTGCGCCGTCTTCATCACCATGGGCAAGACCAATCCGGACGCACCGCGTCACTCGCAACAAAGCATGATCATCGTTCCCGCTGGTACTCCCGGCCTGACGGTGGTGCGCGCACTCAATGTGATGGGTTATGACGACGCGCCCCATGGCCACATGGAAGTGCTGTTTGAAAACGTGCGGGTACCGGCTGGCAACATCCTGCTGGGAGAAGGACGTGGCTTCGAAATCGCCCAGGGACGCCTTGGCCCGGGACGCATTCACCACTGCATGCGCCTGATCGGCCTGGCTGAACGAGCACTGGAACTGATGTGCAAGCGCGCGTCGCTGCGGGTGGCCTTTGGCAAGCCGATTGCCGCGCAGACCGTCACCCAGGAACGCATCGCCGAGGCGCGTTGCAAGATCGACATGGCGCGCCTGCTCACGCTCAAGGCGGCCTGGATGATGGACATGGGCGGCAACAAGTTCGCCAAGAACGAGATTGCCATGATCAAGGTCGTAGCACCCAGCATGGCCTGCCAGGTCATCGACTGGGCCATGCAGGCGCACGGTGGCGGCGGCATGTGCGACGACTTTCCACTGGCCTACAGCTACGTCAACGCCCGCACCCTGCGCTTTGCCGATGGTCCGGACGAGGTGCACCGCAATTCGATTGCCAAGGCCGAGCTTGGCAAATACACGGTCAAGGCCAAACCGGCCTGAGTTGGGTCTGCGCTCGGGTCTGAGCCGCGTCAGTGCAGATGACGCGGCTTGCGCCCGCCGCCATGGCCGATCCCGCCATGACCACCGCCGGAGCCGCGCGGCGGCTTGCCTAGCTGCAGTGAGTTGACCAATTCATCAAAGCGCTGACTGAACAATTTGTCGATCTCGGTCACCACACCGCCGAGTTCGGCGCCGTCAAAATGACGTTCCATCAGGTTCACCACGTCCTGCACCAGCAGGTCGCGCTGGACCTGCATGATGGCGGCGGGATCCGGCCCAACGAAAAGCATGACAAAATCATCGCGTGATTCTGCTTCGGACTCACCCTCGTCCTCTTCGTCCTCGAATTCGGTGTCGTAGAATGTCACTTCAATGGCGGCGCCGGTTTGCGCCAACTCATTCAGATTCATGCACATTTCGTCCAGCACCTGGCGAAAATCATCGTCTCCCTCCACCGTCCAGCACATTTGCAGCAAATGCCCCTGGGCATCAAACTTGATGCCAGGTTCGTCTTCGTAGGAACTCTCTGCAGCTTCCGCCAAAGAGCGGGCTCCGGCGTACTTCCACAGCGGTTTGAGGGCGTCCTGCAATTGACCAAAAACAACGTCGGCGCGCAAGGTCACCTGGCCATGGACATGAATCTCTAGGGGGTGGTTATAGCTTGACATGGGATAAGTGTAATGGGATCGCCTGGTGCCCGAGACCGGAATCGAACCGGTACGCCCCAATTACGGAAGCGGCGGATTTTAAGTCCGATGTGTCTACCAATTTCACCACTCGGGCACAGACCGGCTTGACTGGAGGCGCGACCCAGAGTCGAACTGGGCTCCACGGATTTGCAAT
>Ga0194038_1000236_pt1 | contig 23820 bp, 6 predicted proteins | sample JunL226m_MetaG_FD_148630 | JGI IMG/M metagenome (GOLD analysis project Ga0194038, IMG submission 148630) | Anoxic zone freshwater microbial communities from boreal shield lake in IISD Experimental Lakes Area, Ontario, Canada - Jun2016-L227-6m | ecosystem: Environmental > Aquatic > Freshwater >... | reverse complement strand
CCATTAAACGACGGACAAGTTGAAGCCTTAGCATATGAATATACCGGCAACACAAGCACATGGGATAGCCGTAAATTAGATCCTATCGGCTCAATGGGCGGTAGTTTGGTAGATGGTGCAGTAATTAGCGAACGTAGTCCAATTAACTCTTTTGTTTACGATGCGTTTACTCAGGTTAACCAGGGCGGTCACGGAGTTAAAATTACTAACAACGGATACGCACAGTTAGTTTCTGTGTTTACAGTTTTCTGCTCAGTTGGTGTACAAGTTACAAATGGCGGAATTGCTTCTATTGTTAACTCCAACGCCAACTTTGGTGATATTTGTTTATTAGCAAAAGGATATGGTTCGCGAGCATTTAGTGGTACATTGGCCAACCCATCATACAGAGCTTATCCAAATAATCCTGGGCCAGATGGATTGAACCAATACTACCCAAATGGATTCTGGCCAAATGGCGGACAGGTACAAGCGTTCATACCAGATACTCTAAATCGTCCGCATATTTCTTTAGTAATGGAAGTTGAACCAAATCCCGGCCATGTCAATGAACAGAATTTACTGGGCTTCTTAAATGCTCAACCAAGTTTATCAACACTGAATACAGGTACAATTACAATCACTGGTATCGATACTACAGGTATTGCTGTCGGTAACGCAGTCTATATCAGAGATCAATACGGTCATTACACTGGTACAAACTTTGTATTATATGCTGATACAGGAACCGTAGTAACCGATCTAGGATATCAGAGTGTTACACTAAACAAAGCGTTAACTAACGGCGGCGGCGATCCAGAGAATACAAACTTCTTCACATTATTCTTCTGCGGCAATGCTTACTATACAGTTTTAAGTAGTATAGTTGCAGAAAATCCAAGAGTAAATGGTACTAATATTTTATCAAGTATTAATACTTCGACAGATCAAGTTGCGGCACATATTTCCGCCATTCATTATTTGAATACATTAACAGATGCAATCGTTAGCAATGTACCGTTGACTGGTTTATATCAAAATACAATTACACAAACTGTTCTTCCTTTAGTAAGCGGCGGCTCTGGTGCAATTCCATTTATTGATTTAAGATTTAATGATACTATTCGTATCATTGGTGAGCCTACTACAAGTGCAGAAGCAGAAGCATTGTACCCAGCAGTATTAAGAACTAAAACAGGTACAGTACCCAGCGGTGCAGGAAGTGCAATTAGTTTAATTAAAGCTAACTTAGATTTCTTGGCTGCCGAGGTAAGTGCATTTGTAACATCAACTAATACTGGATTTGTTTACGACGAAGCAATCTGCCGCAGAGATAGCGGATACATTATTGACGGTGTTAAGTATGACTTTGCAGTAGGTACTAACTACAATGCAATTACTTGTGGTAACGCATATCTAAGAGGCGCAAGCGGTAACGTTATTAGTAATGAAAAACTAGAAACTATTGCGGCAATTAATTATATTGCTACAAGTACCGAGGCAGTTGTAAACAACGATGTAACAGCATTATCGAGAAGTATTTCTTCTTTTGGAGAAATTGTAGATATTATTAGTAGTGGAACTACTTATGCAATGACATTTACAAATCCAACAGGCGGCAATGTAAATCATGTTTATGCTAAAGATCAGTTAATTGCTAATAGAACATTCCTACAAACAGAAATCACTGCATGGATTAGAGACCAATTAATTTCTCAAACTGCACCATTTAATGTATTCAGCTACGACGAAACATTATGCCGTAGAGATAGTGGATTAATCCTTACAGGTGTTAAGTATGATGTTGCATTAGGAACTAATTATAACTCTGTTACTGCCGGTAACGCATATTATCGTGCAAATGCATCTTCTGCTTTAGTAATCAGCAATGAATTAACAGAAACTTTAGGTGCAATTACTTACATGAAGGTACAAAGTGCTACTTCATTAAATTCAAATGCAACAGCAGTTACACGAAGTAATGAAGCATTTGACGAAGTTACTAATATTTTAAATATTAACTCTCCGTCTGCCTTAACATTTACTAATCCAACAGGTGCAAGTACAACTGTTATTGCGGCTAAAGATAAATTAATTTCTAATAAGACATTTATACAATCTGAAATTACTGCATGGATTGATGAGCGAATTGCATCTAACACAAGTCCGTTTAGTGGATTTAGTTACAATCAATCTAAGTGCTATCGCGATGTTGGATATCTAGTCGATGCATTATGCTATGACATCTTATATGGTAGCAATTACGCAAGTATAACATGTGCAAAGGCTTATTTCTCTGGAACAACTTCACAAATTCCAAGTGAAACTTCACAAACAATTGCGGCATATCAATATATGTCACAAGTGGCACAAGATGTAATTAAAGGAATTGCAATTGCACCAAGCGCAGGAAATGGTATAAGTCAAGATGTTACAGGTAATAATGCAACTATTACTGAAGCGGTGGCATTAGATTCCTTAATTCAAATTACTACAGATACAATATCTGCAGGAAATATTAACAGTCAACCGACAATTGTTTACCCGAGTACTACTTGGGCGGATAATGGAATTCGTACTGCAATAGCACATTTAGAGTCTGATAAAAATACAATTATCGACAATACTATTACCTATATTAATAACACATACGTAACATTCCCATACAATGAAGCATTATGTTATAGAGATGTTGGATATATTGTGGATGCGTTATGTTATGATATTCTATACGGCGGCAATAGTGCAAGTTATGTAGCGGCAGAGGCATATTTCTCATATGGTGTTTTACAAATTCCAGGCGAAGTAGATCAGGCAGTGGCAGCATTTAGTTACATGGCATCTGTTGTATCAGATGTTGTTCAAGGAATAGCTATAACACCGTCAAGTACAAATAATGTAACTCAACATACATCTGGTAATGTTGCTACAGCTACCGAAGGAAATACAGTTAGTCAACTAGTAGATATGATATGGTCTGTGATTCCAGCAGGAACAACTGCAGGGTTACCAACTAAGACATATCCAAATTTAAGTTGGACAACGGCAGGTATACAAACAGCAGTAAATAACTTAGTAAATGCCAAGGCAACTATTATTGATAATACAATTGATTTTATTAATAATACATTCCCTCAAGGATTTACATATAGCGATTTGTATTGTCGTCGAGATGTTAAGTTAATTCTACAAAGATTAATTTACGATATTGAAACAGGTGGTCGCTATAATAGTGTTATGAGCGGACTAAGCTACTGGGCAAGAAATGGTACACATCATATTATCCAGTTAGGTGAAAACGTTAGAAGAACAGACTTGTTCCCAGATGGCGCAACTGTAAACTTCTACCAACGCAGTTATATTAGTGCGTCTGGGTATGTATTTGAATATGTTGGCGCAGGAACAAACTACGGAGCCTTACCACAAGTAGGTTACGCAGATCCTGTACAAAGCAAGGAAACTGTACAGCTAGATAGCGGTAAAGTATTCTTTACATCAACGGACCAGAACGGCGACTTCCGTATTGGTCCAGGATTAGTAATTAGTCAAGCCACGGGTGTATTAAGTGGTAGAACATTTACTAAATCATTATTTGCTAATATGACTCCGTTTATATTAGCTATCGAAGGCGGAGGCTAATAAGGAAAAATTATGGCGTTAATTCCATTAAACACATTTAAAACAAAAACATCGTTGTTAACTACAAGTACAACTGCAACAGTATACGTTGCCCCGGTCGGAACAACAGCCATTGTATTGATGGCTCAAATTGCCAACCTAGGAACAGGCACAGAAATGGTAAGTTTTATACATCATAGAAATCGAGTAGTGCTTGCTGATGCTCAAGGTAACGGATATCAAGCACCGGGGGTCGATACATTCTTAGTTAAAGATTATGGCATACCTCCTAACGATGCCGCAGTACCATTGGGCGGAAAAATGATTATTGAAGAATTAGATAGCATTAGATGTTTTGCCGCGAATACCGGAACATTAATGTTAACACTAAGTATACTAGAGTCAGCTAACCAATAATTTTTAGAGATAAGATATGCCAAAATTACTAAGCGGTGGAATTTCAAGATCAGGAGGAAGTGGACAGTTTATTACACTTGCTGCCGCCCAACCTCAACTTCCAGCAACCGAAACTACAGAAACTGGATTCACGATTGTTACTGATAGTAAATTAATCACCACTTACAGATCAAGTTTAGGATACCTACAGTTTTCAACAGGAACAATTACTAATCAACTTCCTGGACAAAACATTGTATTAAATTCAACCGGTACCGCAACAGTAGTAGTATTGAGTACAATCAATGCAACAAGTATAAACAACGGAGCATTACAAGTTAAGGGCGGTTTAAGCGTTAAGCAAAATATCTACACAGGAAAAGATATTCATATCTCTCCAACTACTGGTATAAATGTATTAACTATTGGCGGTGGGTATCAAGATCTTACAGATGGAAAAAATAACATTGCAATTACTGGTCAGGCACTGCCAACTCCTAATTCTTTCCCAACAGGTCACGAAAATATTGTAATTGGATACGATGCACTTCAAGGTATAAGTTTAGCGGTTAAGAGTATTGCCATTGGGCGGCTAGCATTAAGTAGTGGTACTGGCATTATTAACAGCATTGCTATTGGCGACAGCGCCTTAAGAAAAATTGGAATAGCTAGCGGCGCCGCCACACAATTTATTGGTACTGTGACAAGTGCAAGCTATAACGGGTATTGGATTACAATGACTCCGTACCAAGGTGCTTATGGAAGATGCGTAGCATCTTTCTCTACTACCGGGTCTAATGTTATGACAGTAACATCAATGATTGCTGGCAAAATTGTACCAGGAACGGCGCTGTATCCAACTGAATCACCTCCTCCGTATATTAGCGGAATTACAGTTGTTTCTCAACTAACAGGAACCACAGGAGAAGCTGGGACATATTTATTAGATACTGTAGTATCGGCCACCGGCTCCTTCGATGTGTATGCATCTGCTCAACTTACTGGGTTAGTTTCTACAGCTACAACATATTCTGTTCCTGCTGGAACAGGAATACTTAAATTACCAAATCACGGATTAATAGATGGGCAAAGTATACGAATTGCATATGTTGGCGAACCAGACCAATGGAACGAAGGGATAGGGGGATATAGTTTTGACCAAGACTTTTTTGCTAAAATAATTGATGCAAATACATTTGCAGTATATAACGATAGCGCACTAACTAGTCCGTCGGTACTTGATGACGATATTCCTTGGGAACTTGGCGCACCTATATATGTGTCTAGTTCCGCCAAAAAAAATATTGCTATTGGATGTAACGCAGGTGAAAATTTATCTATTGGGCAACAAAATTTCTTTATTGGCGACAATGCGGCTCCTAATTTTACAACAGGTAGTTTTAACTTCTTTATTGGTCCAGATGTAGCACAAAATATGACCCGCGGCAATGGCATTATTGCCATTGGCAGTGACAACTTAGTTGACGGAGTCGATGATCAGATTAATATTGGGTCGGTGTTTTATTATAACGGCGACGGATATTTACAATTAAACGGCGATGTAGGATTAGGACTAGGGTACATTGCCACATCAACCGAAGATGCGGCACTAGCTGTGTTGGGCGGCGTAGGTATTAGTGAAAATATTATTGTTGGTTCGGTGGTTGATTCGACTGCAACTACTAATGGTGCCGCGGTTGTATATGGCGGAGCCGGAATAGGCGGAAGCGTATTCATTGGCGGCGGTCTCGATGTAAGCAAAGGAAATAAAAATGTTAATTTAAGTCCGGTCGGCGGTAACGTTGTTATTGAACCGACTATCGGCGGCGGATTAACAATATTTCCAAATGCAAGAGGAAATATTGATAACACAAACATTGGTGTAACTAGCCCTGCGACAGGAAAGTTTACAACAGCACAGGTAACAAGTGCGGCAACAAGTACAAGCACTAATACAGGTGCATTAACAGTTGTAGGTGGAGTCGGCATTAATGGAAACATGTTTATCAAAGGGTTGATAACAGGTGTAATTACTACCGCAACAAATATTGCCGGTGGCGCAAGAGGTAGCGTTCCTTATCAAAGCACATCGGGTAGCACTACGTTATTAGCAATTGGTAACACAAATACAATTTTAGTATCAAACGGAAATACTCCACTATGGACCGATGTTAACAGTTTACTAAGTAATATAGCAACTAGCGCGGCAAATATATTTGTTAATGATGCGGCCAATGCTACATACTATGTAGGGTTAACTGACAGCGTTAATACATATAGTAACTTTGATGCTACAATTGAATTAACTTACAATAATGTAACACATCAGTTATCAGTAGGAAGTACAACTTCTGCAACTAGTACAACTACAGGTGCATTGCACGTAGCAGGCGGTGTAGGAGTTGAAGGAAGTATCTATAGTGCAGAAGGCGGAGAGTACGAAAATAATTTAGTATATGTTCCGCGAGTGTTTGTATCAACATCTACTCCAATAACAGCAAGAGTAGGCGATTTCTGGGTTGAACCAAACAGCGGTGTTGAACTACAATATATTGTTGATGGCACTCAAAGAATTTGGATTCAATTTGCAGGATTATAAAGAGTATAAAATATGGCGCTATTAAATTTTCCAACTAACCCAACAAACGGGCAACTATATACCATAGGTACAAATACCTGGGTGTGGAATGCTACGCTTAATGCTTGGGTAAAATATAACAATCCTGTTCAAACTATTCCTATCTTGACAGTTACAAATAGTTTAGTAGTAACAACAAGTACACAGTCTACTAGTTCAACAACCGGCGCAGTTATTGTTACCGGTGGGGTTGGCATTGGTGGCAACTTAAACGTAGCAGGTAATTTAAGTGTTGCTTCCGCCGGTCAGGGAACTGCCGGTGGTAGTATTTCTGCAGGAACTATCACAGCATCCTCGGGAACATTTGCTACATTAAATGTTACATCTACTACAAATTCTCTCAATCCTAGCTCGGGTGCGCTAGTAGTTAAAGGCGGTGTAGGCATCGGCGGCAATTTATGGATTGGCGGACAACTACATGCAGGCGGCGGCCTAGTACTTACTACTGCAAGTTTTAACGATAGTCTAAGTGCAGGTACAGATATTAGCATTACACAAGTAGGCGGAAACGTAGTTCGTATCAGTAATACATCTACTCTACAAACCGTAACAACTAGAGGAAATACCACTGATAAACAGATTAAATTTACAAATACTGCAAATAGTACAAGTACAACTACTGGTGCAATCCTTGTTACTGGTGGTATAGCCGTTAATAAAGACGTATATGTTAAAGGAAATGTATATGCAAGCAATTTATTACTAGTAAGTGCTATGTTTGCTTCGAACCAGGTTTCGGTAAATACTACGGCAACAACAGTGATAGATTCTTATGCATTATCTAGTTTTAGATCGGCAAAATATATTATTCAAGTTGACGACGGAGTTGGCGCAATGGCAAACTTTGAAGTTGTTGAATTATTAATGATGGTCGATAATGCAGGTAACATTTATATAACTGAGTATGGTCGTTTAACCACCGGAGCAGGATCATTAGGTGATTATAGTGCAGATATTCAGGGAGATAATATTGTGAGACTTTATATTACACCGTTTGCTGCCACAAGTAAAATAGTAAATGTAGTTAGAACAGCACTGGTAGTATAAAGGACACTTAAATGGCGAGCATTTCCCTAGACTTTAGAACGAATAATGGTATTGTAATTGAAGGGCTTGGAATAGCCACCAGTTCTACCAATGCAACAAACGGTCTACAAGTTGCCAGCGGTGGCGCCGCAATTGGCAAAAACTTAATTGTAGGTTCTACTGCTACAATCTGGGGCAATTCTACTTTATATGGTACATTAGATATTAGTGGTATTACTAATGTTAATAATAATACCGCGGCAAGTGCTGGTAACGTTGGTGCATTAAAAATTGCAGGCGGCACCTATATTGGCAATAATTTATATATTGCTGGTACTCAAACTAGTAGTGTAAACACAAATTCAAACAGTTTCTATACAGCAGGAGGCATTGGTGTAGCCCGAGACGGAAGTTTTGGCGGCAACGTAGTTGTAACAGGTAACTTTACAGTACTTGGTACACAAACAATTATTAATTCAACTAGTACTGCAATTCAAGATCCAATTCTTGATATTGGTACTGGACCAAATAATGAACCATTAACAGGCAATGACGGATATAATAAAGGTATTGTAATTCATTATTACGATACCAACGACAATCATATGTTCCTTGGACGAAACAATTTGTCCGGAAATATGGTACTTAGAACTAACATTGATGCAGGACAACATGGAGCAATTCCAAATGCAGATTATGCTAACAGCGGCACATATGCTAATTTAGATTTATTAAATTTATATGCTCATGGCATCGATAATGGCACTAGTCCAATTACAGGAGCGATTCAAGTTGCCGGTGGCATCGGAACAGGCGGTTCTGTTTATGTTGGTTCTACATTTACTGGGGCAACAGTATATGCACGAAATCTAGGAACCAACAGACTTGTTATATCTTCTAACAGCAAATTAGTTGATTATTCAACACTAACATGGAATAATTCAGATCAAAGGATCGAAGGAACAATTACTTATGCAAACACAGCATCAAATGTGTTCGGCGGAGTAAATGGAAACCTATTGTTCCAAACTGGAACAAATCAAACTGGCTTTGTTGAAAATGGCGCCTACGGTGAAGTATTGTTATTTGATGGTACAAAACCGTATTGGGGTGTTCCTGGCGCAATTACAGCAGGTAATGCAAATACCGCTACAAATATTGGCAGCGGCTTTGAAGGCGCAATTCCATTTCAAACTGCACCTGGCCTTACAGACTTTAGTCATAACTTTACATGGACAAATGCCTCCAGCACATTAAATGTTAGCAATATTGCGGTTACTGCAAAAACTAGTGCAACATCTACAATTACTGGCGCATTAACTGTTGCCGGTGGCGCAAGTGTACAACAAGATTTATATGTTGGCGGCAATCTTAATATTGGAGGACAACTGTTCTTTGGCGGCGTAGGTGCAGATCAAATTAGCTCAACAACAGCTACATTTGTTAATGTTGCAGTAACAGGTACCGGTGTTGCATTGACTGTAACCAATAGTATATTTGTCGGGGATACTGTAACTACCAACAATTTAATTGTTAAAAACAATACTAGTTTATTGGGCGGTACAACCGCAACAACATTTACTGCCACCGCATTAACAGTATCAGGATCTTCGGTACTACAGAATTTAACAGCAACAACATTTACGGCCACAATTGCAACTATTGGTAATACATTAAACGTTGCAGGACAAACTACATTAGCCGGACTAACAGCATCGGACTCTACTTTAACAACTTTACATATTACTAGTGTAGCCACACTTGGAACATTAACTAGTGCAGTGGTGGTTAACGGCGGCGCGAGTATTGCTAAAGATTTATACGTAGGCGGAACAAGTAATTTACAAAATACAATTGTTACAGCATTAACAGCAAGTTCGGTAATTGTTATAGGCAACGAAGTAATTAACGGAAATCTTATAGTTGATAATACTGCTACTATTAAAGATTTAATTGTAACAAATATTACATCATTATCGACCTTAACGGCCGTTACCGCTACAATAAACGATTTATCGGTATTGGGGTCAATAACAATCGGCGGCTCGCAATTTTCTGCAGGCGGTGGATTTGTATCAACCGGAACTAGTGCTTTTGGAAATATCACAGCAAATTTAGGTACATTTACAAACCTAACTGTAACTAACAACGAAACTATTGGAAACAATTTGTTAGTTGGAAACTTGTTTACCGCCACAACTGCAACTGTTGTGGGACAAATAAGTGCTAGAAATATATCAATATCTACAACTGCTACGTTTGCCGGTGTAGTTAATATTACTGATATATCAAATGCTGTTGCAACAAATGTAGCGTCTTTTGTTACCGCAGGTGGTATTGGAATAGCAAAAGATATAGTTGTCGGCGGTGCAATTAATGTTGGCTCTATTAGTACTGCAACTGTTGTGCCTGCTCTTTATACAAATAATGTATTATTAGCAAGTTACACAAGTCCAACAATTAACGGATCTTCAACGCAGAACTTAGATACCTACAGCGCAATTACATATAGAACAGCCAAGTACTTTATTCAGATCGTAGATGGTTTAAGTATACATGTAACTGAGGTAACATTATTCCACGATGGATCTAATGTTTATAAAAACGAATATGCAATTGCAACTAATTACGGCGAACTGGGTACATTTGATGCTACATTAAATACAGGGGTAATTACGTTGAACTTTACCCCATATAGTGCCACAATTATGACAATTAAAGTAGTAAGATTAGGCTTAACGGCGTAATTTTAACTCAATATATAACAGGACCTTCGGGTCCTGTTTTCATTTAATAAAAAGGTTTTAAGACTTGATAAATATCTCTATGTAACCAGCCGTTACGTGGAAAGGGAAACTAATGGCAATTAATAACGATTTTAAAGTCAAGCACGGCCTTGTGGTCGCAACGACTGCGACTATACTAGGAACAACAAACTCGGTATCTACAACAACAGGTGTACTTCAAGTCACCGGCGGTGTTGGTATTGGCGGAAATATTAATGTAGGTGGCGGCGCTGTTATTGGTGGCGTAAACATCTTAGCATATGATCCAAAAATATGGTACGTTAGTGCATCGGCAGGTATTGATACCAATGATGGACACAGAATTGCCAGTGCATTTAAAACCATTAATAAAGCACTAAGCGTTGTACAGTCGGGCGATACAGTTTTTATTCAACCTGGTACGTATTACGAAAACTTTCCAATGACAGTACCACAGGGCGTAAGCGTTCGAGGTGCTGGACTACGCGAAGTAGCTGTAAAAGCTACAACTGCAACAAACACACAATCTGCTTTCTTATTAAATGGTGAAGTTACAATTAGTGATTTCAGCGTAGGCGGATTCTATAAGCCAGGATATGCATTTAGGTTTGCCAACGGCGCAAAGATTACAAGCAAGTCACCATACGTTGAACGCTTCTCTGTTCTTACAAGCGGGTCAGTAACAAGCCCAACGGACCCATACGGGTTTGACGCTGCCGACGCAGGTAACGGCGCATACTTAGATGCCGGAGTATTAGATCCTACAAGTTTAGAACCAGCAATGTTATGGAACGAAGCTACATTTATTGTTCCAAATGCAACTGGTATGTATCTAACCAACGGAGCTAGAGCAGAATTATTAAACGGATTTGTTTACTTTGCTGATAAAGCAATTCGTGCCGAAGCCGGTGCACTCGGATATGGCGGTGTAGGTAAAACAAAATTAAAATTAAGTGGAACAACAGGAACATTTGTAGTCGGTGATACTATTGTTTATAAGAGTACCACTGGCACAAATATAACAACAGGAACTATTTCTAGTTCAACAAACGGATATGTTTATCTTAATGGACCTGTTTGGGGATTTGATACAGTAATTGACAGAACAGCAAAAACAGCAACTCGTCAAGGTGGTGCTGTAACATCGACTGCTCAAGTTAAATTTGGAATTGCAAGTTTAAAAACTACAACTGCAGGCGACTATGTAGAAGTATTATCCGATGGTGACTTCCAATTTGGCACAGGCGATTATACCGTTGAAGCATGGGTGCAAACATCTAATGTCAGTGGTACACAATATATCTACCGCAAAGGTACTGTAGCCGCTACAACAATTGACGCATATTTAAATAGCAGTGGACAAGTTGTTGCAGATCACGGCACCGTTGCTATCACAGGATCAACGACCTTAAGCACTAGCACATGGTATCATGTACGTGTGGTTCATAGATCTGCAACTACAGGTATCTACTTGTATATTAATGGAACACTGGATGCCTCTAGCACATCGGCAACTGCCAGCGTAAACAATACAGATCCGTTCTGGGTTGGTGATACTACAAATTTTTGGAATGGTTATATTGATGACCTTCGTGTTAGCAATGTAGCAAGAAACACCGGCGACTTTTCAGCTCCTACAACTGCACTAGGATCAGATATTAACACTATTCTAATGTTGCATTTTAATGGTGCAAATAATGGAACAAGTATTGTAGACGACCCTATTGCTACACAAGATATTTCAAGTACTGGTGCAAGTCCTGCAAAGGCTACACGCATTACACTAGCAGACTATCACCAATTTGGCGCAGAGTTACGTTGTATCGGATCTGCCGCAGTATTTGGTAACCAAGGTGTTATTGCAAACGGTACCGGAACAGATTTAAAATTAATTGCATTCAACATGAGTTTTATTGGAGCAGGTAAAGATCTGTCCGATGATGCAAGTTTAGTAGTTCAAGCCAATGAAGTTATACAAACCAATGGCGGAAAAGTTTATTATCAAACAGTTGACCAGGTCGGCGATTTTCGTGTTGGCAGTTCTTTCCTAGTTAATCAGCGTACTGGTAATGTTAGTTTTGGTGCAAGTAATTTAAGTCTTAATAACATTAGCAGTATCTATGTAACTAATGGAGTTGACGTAACTGCAATTACTCCAGGAAATATTGAAGTTGGTAGTATTGTTTTAGCTGGAAATACCATTGGTAGTTTAAGCGGAAATTTAACACTTGATCCTTCGGGATCTTTAACCATTGTAAACAGTGATTTACAAGTTAACGGGAACGAAACTGTTACTGGTAGCTTAACAGTAAATGGAGCCGCAGTATTAACAACAGCAACGTTAGGTGGCTACGGAGTTAGTACATTATTTGCCGGCACAGATACAGCAATTAGTTCCGGTACCGGCGGAGTTCTTATTTGGAATACAAGTACACTACAAAGTGTAACCGGTCGCGGTGCTACAACTACAAATGCTATTAAGATTTCTAATACATTGCAGGTCACTGGAGAATCATTCCTTCAGGGAGTAACTGCAACTGTAATTACTGCAACTACATTAAATGTTATTGCTGATGAAAATGTTGGCGGAACTTTAACCGTCAATCAACTTACAGTTACAGGAAGTGCAAGTATTCCCGGTGGCATAACAGCAACAAGTTTTACAACTACAGTATTAACAGTAGTTGGTCCAACAATATTACAACAATTAACGGCAACACTATCAACACTGACACAATTAACTGTATTAACCACGGCTACAGTTGGCGGCACATTAACAGTTACCGGTCAAACATTCCTTAATGGTGGCGCAACAGCAAGCACATTAACTGCAACTAACTTAATAGTAACAGGCGGTAGTTGGTTACAAGGAACCACCGCTACAACATTTACTGCTACCAGCGTCACTGTAAGTGGAAATTTAAATGTGCCGGGATATAGCACCCTGGGATTATTAACAGCAACTAATTTTACAGCTACAAGTGCAAATATTATTGGGAATGAAACAGTTGGCGGCACATTGGCCGTTAGTGGTTATAGTACATTAGCAAATTTAACAGCAACCAACTTTACTGCCACTAGTGCAAATATTATTGGTAATGAAACAGTCGGTGGTACATTGGCTGTTACTGGTTATAGTACATTAGCAAATTTAACAGCAACTAATTTTACAGCTACAAGTGCAAATATTATTGGCACATTGGCCGTTAGTAGTTATAGTACATTAGCAAATTTAACAGCAACTAATTTTACAGCCACAAGTGCAAATATTATCGGAGCACTATCAGTTAGCGGTTATAGTAAACTTGGGCTATTAACAGCAACTAATTTTACAGCCACAAGTGCAAATATTATTGGCACATTGGCCGTTAGTAGTTATAGTACATTAGCAAATTTAACAGCAACTAATTTTACAGCCACAAGTGCAAATATTTTAGGTAACGCAATAATTACCGGCGGGGTAACTGCAACTATATTCTACGGTGCGTTAACCGGCACTGCTACAACAGCAACAAATATTACCGGTGGTAGTCAAGGTGGTATTCCGATTCAAAGTGCCGCAGGAACAACATCATTTATTCCTCTAGGTACAGCCGGATTTATTCTTACAGCCAATGCTACATCAGCAACCTGGGTTCCAATTTCTGGATTAAGTGCAGGACAGGCAACCACCGCAACCAATTTAGCTGGCGGTGTATTAGGTCAGATACCTTATCAATCTGCATCAGGAAACACTTCATTTATTACAACCGGGACCAAAGGCACATTAATGCAAATGGGAGCTAACACTCCGTCTTTTGTTTCTACAAGTAATGTGTATGTTGGGTATGCAAATGCAGTAAGTAGTATTGGCGCCCAAAGTACAGATGCATTATATTATGTAACATTTATTAATAACGACATTGGCACCGCCGATACTCCGAGCACACAGGCTGGTCTAACTTATAACCCAGCACAAGGAATATTGACTACTCCGTACTTAGATGTAACAGTTGGAACTTATGCTGTTAATACAGGAAGTGCCGCATTGGTGGTGTCTGGTGGTATTGGTGCAGGAAATATTTGGACTGACCAATTAACAGTAAACAACTCGTCGACCTTCTACGGTAGAACAACATTTGCTAATGATGTATTCTTTAGTGGAAATACAACATACGTATATAGTACCAACACCGTTTACACAGATAATATTATAGAGGTCCATTCTACATTAACTGGAGTTGCGGGTGCATGGTCGTTTAATGATGGCAAAGACATTGGCTTTAGATTCCATTATTTTAACGGGTCAGATAAAAATGCCGCGTTAGTTTTAGCCAATGATACCAAGTATTTAGAATGGTACGAATCTGGTGCAGAGGCAACAACTGGAACTTTTGCTGGGTCGTCTTATGGCACATTTAAAACTGGTCAAATAGTTTTAACAAGTAGCACAACTGCAACTAGCACATTAACAGGCGCCTTAACTGTCAAAGGCGGCGTGGGCATTGGACAAAACTTGTATGTAGGCGGGTCACTGTATGCTACTAGTTCTAGTTATGTAGCTGGTGCACAAATTATTACAACGGCAACAGTTAATAATTACGCAAACCAAACATTTATATATGCCGGTACAGATACTGCTGTCAATACAGCCACAGGCAGTGTAACAATTTGGAATACAAGTACCTTACAAACAATTACAACTCGTGGAGCCACAACTAATAATGCAATTGGCATTACAAATACTACATCGTCAACTTCAACAACCTCCGGTGCGTTGACAGTTGCTGGCGGAGTTGGTATTGGAGGCAATTTATATGTTGGTCAAAATTCATATATTGCCGGTGCCCAAGTTATTACAACAACTACATTAAACAATTATGTTTTACAACCGGTATTTACAGCAGGAACTGATACAGTAATAACAACATCAACCTCTGGCGGTTCAATGTTAGTAACAGTATGGAACACAAGTACTTTACAAACGATAACTGGAAGAGGCGCAACAACTAATAATGCAATTAGTATTACAAATACTACTGTGTCTACCTCTACAACCTCGGGTGCGTTAACTGTTGCAGGCGGTGTCGGTATTGGTGCAAATTTATATGTTAACGGAATAATTAACCTTAACGGAATTAGTATTGGATATGGATATACCGGATCACAGGGGTATACCGGATCACAAGGATACACAGGTAGTATTGGTTATACAGGTAGCCAGGGAATTCAGGGGTATACTGGATCACAAGGATATACAGGAAGTATTGGATTCACAGGTAGCACAGGATACACAGGCAGTCAGGGAATTCAGGGATATTACGGTTCGCAGGGCTATACTGGCAGTATTGGTTATACTGGATCACAAGGATATACTGGAAGTATCGGCTACACAGGTAGCACAGGATACACAGGTAGTATCGGTTATACAGGATCAGTGGGGTATACTGGAAGTGTTGGCTATACTGGAAGTGTTGGCTATACTGGATCACAGGGCGATAAGGGTGGATTACGGTATTACTTTGATAGTTCGACTACAGCAGGAGTTGGCACCAACGGTAGCTTACGATTTAATGCAACTCCAATCGGATCCGTAAGTAATTTATATGTTAATATCAATAACGTAAACGGTATAGACCTAAGCAATGATATAGTAACATGGAGTGCAAGTACAAACGGCGTAAAAGGCCAATTAATTGTTAATGAAAACTTAAATGGGTTAACTGCAACATCAGTGTGGAACATTATTGGGTCTGTTGTTAATAATGCTACATATTTTACAGTTCCTGTAACATACGTTAGTGGGATTGCTCCTACAAATAATGATCAACTATCAATAGAATTTATTCGTGCAGGCGACATTGGCTACGTAGGTAGCAGAGGATACACTGGCAGCGTTGGGTACACTGGTAGTATAGGATTTACCGGCAGTATTGGTTACACTGGTAGTATAGGATTTACTGGATCGCAGGGATATACTGGATCACAAGGGTATACTGGATCACAAGGGTATACTGGATCGCAGGGATACACAGGTAGTATTGGCTACACAGGTAGCCAGGGATATACTGGTAGTATTGGCTACACAGGTAGTATTGGTTACACAGGTAGTCAGGGATATACTGGAAGTATTGGGTACACAGGTAGTCAGGGATATACTGGATCACAGGGCTATACTGGATCGCAGGGATATACTGGTAGTATTGGTTACACAGGAAGTATTGGCTACACAGGTAGCACAGGATACACAGGAAGTATCGGATACACAGGAAGTATCGGATTCACCGGCTCGATTGGATTTACTGGAAGTATTGGATTTACTGGAAGTATTGGATTCACAGGATCAATTGGATTCACAGGTAGCACCGGATATACGGGAAGCACTGGCTATACAGGAAGTATAGGTTTTGTAGGAAGTCAAGGATATACAGGAAGTATTGGATTCACAGGTAGCACAGGTTATACAGGAAGTACTGGATATACAGGTAGCTTAGGTTATACTGGTAGTACAGGATATACTGGAAGTGTGGCGCCTGGCACAATTTCAACACCGTTTGCCGGCATCTTTACAATTACTAACACAACATCTGCTATTTCGACTACAACAGGTGCATTACAAGTGTATGGCGGAGTAGGCGTACAAGGTAATTTGTATGTAGGCGGCGATATTGTTGCTAATAAGTTAACAATTCAATTAACTACCGTAACAACTACCAATGTTACTACCGATGATATTATTAGTACATATAATACAACCAATGCAACGTCAACGACCACTGGTGCATTAGTAGTTACTGGTGGTGCAGGCATCGGATTAGACCTGTGGATTGGCGGCGGATTATATGCTACTACAAAATCGTTCTTAATTCCGCATCCGACAAGACCCGGAATGAAACTACGGTATGGCAGTTTAGAAGGACCAGAAAACGGTGTTTATGTTCGCGGTAGGTTAACTGGCAAAAATACCATAGAATTGCCCGATTATTGGACAGCATTAGTTGACCCAGAAAGTATTACAGTTACATTAACTCCTATTGGTTGCGCTTCAACTTATTATGTTAAAGAAATAGTAGACAATACCGTTGTTGTAGCCGGGTCACGAAACATCAATTGCTACTTTGTAGTATGGGCAGAACGTAAAGATGTAGGCAAACTTGATGTCGAAATAGCCGGCTAAAAATTACAATAAATAAGTTCAAAGGAACAAACATTAAATGGCAATAACCGATCGCAACATAGTTATAGTCCCGAGTAGAGGGACTGCAAACCCACCTGTTATAAATTTTGTGGGTGCAGATATTGCTAATAGTGCAACAGTTCAAATGAGCGTAAGCAACGTCGGTAACGTTGGCACTATTGTATTTTCAAGCACAGCATCTTCAACAATATTATCTATAGCAGGATCGACTACAACTAACGGCGGTATTGTTACAGTAAACGGAACAACAGATACATTGAGTGCTACAGCAGGCGCATTAGTAGTCAGTGGCGGTGTAGGTATTGCTAAAAACTTAATGGTTGGCGGTAGTTTAACAATCACAAATAACTTAACAGTACTTGGAACATTTAATGCTACGGTTAATAGTACAACTAACGCTGCCAATGCGTATAATGTAATCATACAAGATAAGTCATATGATACACAACAATATTTTCCAACAATGGTTGTTAATAATAGTGGCGCACAACCAATCTATGATGCCGCTTTTAATTTAAGTTTTTATCCTAACAACGCACAACTACTAGTCGGTAGTGTTAACGCATCTTCATTTGCACAAGTTGGTGCATTGTTCGCAGGACAGCGCGGAATTAATAGTGCTATTCAGCTAGCCAACACCGGAACAAACGCAGGCGGCTCTATTACAATTGGTGCCGGAGCGGCAGCAGGCCCGCAAATGCAATTTTATACATACACCGGACAAATTGGTGCAGAAACAGCCAGTGAAAAAATGCGTATTCACAGCAACGGATATATCGGTATTAACCAAAGTAGCCCTGCCGCAAGATTAGACATTGGCGGAACAACCACAAGTACATCGCAAGCAATCTTAACAAGATTCTTAGGCGATAATCAATTTCAATTACAAGCATTTACTGGACAAAGTGCCGCCAACGTAGCAGGAGCAGAAACTGCCCGCTTTGGTGTAGCATACGGACAAAGTAACACAACAAACTTTGGTGCAGGATTTGCCTTCTACAGAGGCGGCGGCGCCGCTGACGGTGCATTAAGTATTATTACAAATGCAACTGAAGCAATTAGAATTGACAGCGCACAAAAAGTTGGAATTGGTAACTCAACACCGTACAGTAAACTTGATGTTGCTTATCAAAATTCATTTAACGCAACTACGCCGGGCACAGGGCCTTACGGTATATACCTAAGTGGCCAAAGTACAAACGATTACGCAACTGGTATTACATTCAGTGCAGGTGCCGCGACCGCAGGTACAGCTCAAGCTGGTATCTATAGTCAAGGTTCTGGTAGCTACGGTACTAAGTTATACTTTGCTACAACTGATAGTTATGCTACCGGTGCGAAAACAAGAATGATGATTGACAGTACAGGCACTGTTGGCATCAATACAATTAATCCATATACCGCCGCATCAATGACAGGTGGCTTAGTTGTTAACGGATCTGGAGCCGCAGGCACTACTCAACTAGTTATTCAACGTGCAGGTAGTAATGCATTAGGAATTAATGCCGGCGCTAATACAACCGGCGACGTACTTATGTACGACTGGGCCGGCGGCACATGGAATATTAACTATAACATGGCTTATGGTAAGTTAATGGTTGGATCAGCTTCAACCCCGCAGGCAAAATTTAGCGTACTAACAACTACCGGTTTAGGAAATACTCCGACTACATGGAGCACAGGCTACGCAACAGTCGGTCCTAACGTGGCAAGCCAAACAGGTGCGGCATTAGGATTATCATATAATACAACTAGCGACCAAGCTGAAATTTTAGGTCTTGCTCCCGGAGTTGCATGGAAACCTTTAAACTTATTCAGTGCTGGATTAATTGTTAGCGCAAACAGTGGCGTTGAAGTTGCAAGATTCAACAGCACAGGGCTAGGTATTGGTGTAACACCGGCCGCTAAATTGCATTCTCAGTCTGCTAACGGAACATCACAGTTATATATCACGGGCGGCCTGTCCGGTGCATCTAACCAAGGTGCTGGTTTATATTTTAGTGATTCCGGTGATAACAGTCTAAACATTAAAACAATGTATTCCGGTGGTACAGGTAACGTTATCACAGTTAATCCAGGAAACACCGAAGTAATAAGATTTCAACAAAGTGGTAACGTTGGTGTTGGCAACGGAAACGTTCCGTTTAGTCGACTAACAGTTTTTAAGGCAGGCACCTCGGTATTTACAAGTGCAGATAATACAAGTACTGCACATTTAGTATTAGCAGGAACAGATAGTTTAGTTCGTTTACAATTTGGTACAATGAATGCCGCACCGTACGCAGGTTGGATACAAGCCAGCTATGATAATGGCGGCGGCGCCAATGGAGTTGAACCATTACTATTAAATCCAATGAGCGGAAACGTACAAATTGGTGTTACTGCCGACCAGGGTTACAAATTATATGTTAATGGTACATTAAAGGCATCAACAGCAGTTTACACTCCTATTGTTTATGACAGTGATAATACTGCGTATTACGTTGACCCGGCTAGCACATCTGTAATCAATACTTTAACAGCATCAACAATTGTTGGTGCGCCGATTAACTATGCCACAAGTCAAGGATGGATAGTAAGCTCTGCCGCTTCACAGACCGGATACTTTGGCGGAAACTTTAATACCAACGGCGACGGCAACTTAATCACATGGGGAGTTGATCCGTTTGGCGGAAGAGGTCTACTATGGCAAACACGAAATAATGATGCTACTAGTGATGCCGACGGTGGTTGGGACAAAGTAATTACAGGCTTAAATGCCAGCAAGAGTTATATCAGTATTGTTTATGTAAGACGAGTTGGTACAAGTGCTAACGGTACTTTTTATCATGGATGCGACACTTCAGGACAAACATTAAACTTGGCAGGTACGGCCAACGGTAACCCTTATTTCTCAAGTTTCAACATTGGTACATTACCACAAGATGTATGGTGTGTAAGTATTGGTTTAATACAAGCCTACAGTGACGGTAATGCTGTAAACACTGGTGTCGGTGGTCTATATAGAATGGACACTGGACAGAAAATTTCAGCCTACACCGACTACAAAATGGCATCTGGAGCAACACAGCAAACACATAGAACATACCTGTACTATTCTACGTTGGCCGCAGACAGCTTAGATTGGTGGGGACCTGGCTTTTATGAAGTCAACGGAAACGAACCAAGCATTGACAGCCTAGTTGGCAACGTCAATACAGGATGGACACGTAACGCTTACGCACCTTATTACTTTGATAGTGCAAACACTAGTTACTACATGCAACCGAGTGCTACATCAAATATTAACGCTATGAACATGTCTGGTAAGTTGTTAGTTACCGGTGCAAGTATTATGGGCAACATTGGTACCGGTGCAGGTACTGATTTTAACGATATCTATATCGGTGGTGCAAGCGGATGGAGCTCGGGCGAAAGCCACGGTATTAATACATATTATAGTGGCACAACTAGTCCAATAATATTTTCACGTTTAGATACTTTATATAACGGAACCACCTCGGTAATGCGATGGAAAAGCTTCTATTATGGCGGCCCGCAAACATCTACCATAATGCAGTTAGCCGCAACAAGTGCATCAACTGGCGACTTAACTGTTTTTGGAAATACATACGCTAAAATATATTATGATAGTGCAAATAGCAGTTACTTTACACAGGCAAGTAGTAGAAGTAGATTTAGCACACTCGACTTTGGTACAGCAGGATATTATATTGGTGCCGGCTCATGGGGCATGCGCAACACTACTCCGTACGGGTATATTGAGTTTGGACCAGCTAACGTAGGGCATGCGCATATCTACACAGATCGTTCTAACTTCTATTTTAACGTATATGATCTATACACAAACGGTCGCTGGGTAATCACAGAAGATTATCAGCAGAACGGCAAGTATCATGGAAGCGGCGACGGTAGTATTCGTGCCTATATATTCTACGATAATAATGATACAACATATTTCTTAGATCCTAATGCCGTCGGTTCTGGTAAGTTTGCTGGATACTTTGGGCTTGGCGGCAATGGATATACTGATTATATGTCTGGAACATTTGGCCACAGTATCTATCATGCTAACTACCCGTCTATTGGATTTAATAATCAATATAGAACAACCGGTATGTCGCGCTATTGGCTAATGTATTTGAATGCCAATAGTCATTTGGCCTTATGGAATAACCTTGACGGTGATTTCTTAAGATTCTATCCAGGCGGATATACACAGTCTACTACATCATTTAGAGCACCAATATTCTACGACAGCGACGATACTGCTCGCTACATGGATATGAATGGTAACAATACCAGTCAAATTGGCAATTTACGAATTAATGGCGATTGGGGCAATGCCGCGGGCAATGCTTCGTTTACTATTCGCGGTAATAATCCATCGATTGCATTACGATGTGTAAATGGCAGTCAACCTGTGTGGCTATTGCATAACGATGCCGGCTCGACTTTATATTGGTATAACCAACAAGGTGCAGTAGATGGCACAAGTTGGGGATGGGTATGGAACGTTAATAGTGCTGGTACAATGATCGCCACAGGCGATATTCGCGCTCCACTATTCTACGATTACAATAATACTGCTTACTATGTTGACCCAGCCAGCACATCGATTATGTCATACGTTCAGGCCAACAACTATATGTATTCGGCCAACGCAATGTATGCCACTATCTACTATGATACAAATAATACAGCTTATTACGCAGACTATAATGGCGCATATAGTATTAACTGGCAAGGTGTAACAAATTATTCTAAGATGCGCATTGGCCTAACTGGCAAATATAATACTGCACGAAACGATTACACCGGTGATAGCAATTATTGGACCGGCACCATGGGGTGGGGCACTACTACTTTTGCCGACATGTTTACCTGGGGCTCTGGTTTTACAGATTCGTGGTCAAGCCCGGCAGATCAACCAGCTGGCACTAGCCACTGGGAAACCATACAGGCCATGCACTATAATAACGGTAGTACCGGGCATGGTTGGCAATTAACCAATGGGGCAGGCTCACCTGGTTTAACATATATTAGAGGTTGTTGGGGTGGAGGATTTACCTCGTGGTACAAAGTTGCTATCTACGAAAACAACGACCAAGCCGCAAGAGCTTTCTACGCTTCGATATATTACGATGCAGACAATACCGGTTACTATTGCAATCCAGCCGGCACTACACCATTTAACTTTTTAGCCAACGGTCGTGTAACTTTAACAGCAGACGATTCAGGATTCCATGCAATTAACGCCGAAGGGACAGGAGCCAATGTTCGATTAGGAAGTGCCTGGGGACGTCCCGGAGTTTACAACGGCACATACTTGATGCTAGGTTCTGAAAATTATATTGAATTTGTAACAGCTAACGTGCAACGAGCCTATGTCGATAGTGGTAATAATTTAATTTCTAATGGATCTGTTCGAGGAACTATATTTTACGATCAGAACAACACTGGATACTACTTAGACCCTAACGGTAGCAGTAACTGGCTTGCACAAACAACCAGCGTTATCTATTTCCAAGGAGTTGGCGGTGACTCTGGAGTAGGTAACCAAGGCTATGCTATCTATCAGGTAAACGGTGGATGGGGGTATCCATATCCCGACTTAGGTATTGGTTACCATACTGGTATTCGTATCGGTGCTTATTATGGTTATAACGGAACACGTTTCTATAATAACAACGACTGGGGTACACAAATTGGTAGTTTTGGCGACGGCGATAATAACTTACGTAGTTATTACGATATTATTGCCTACGCTTCGGACCGCAGACTAAAAGAAAATATTCGTCCTATTGAAAATGCAGTGGCAAAAGTACGTACTATAACCGGTATGGTGTTTGACTGGAAAGAAATGGTACGAGACCTTGGATTTGAGCCCAATGCTAAAACCGAAGTTGGAGTATTTGCGCAGGATGTTGAGGCCGTTTTACCAGAAGCAGTAACAGTGGCCCCGTTCGACTATGACTGGAAAAAACCTGGCCAAAGTATATCGGGTGAGAGATATTTAACTGTTAAATATGAAAAGCTAGTTCCGTTGCTAATACAGGCTATTAAAGAACAGCAGGATCAACTAGACGAACTACGAGAACTTATTAAAGGATTGACAAATGCCAACTTATGAAATAACCTGCGCACCGGTTAAAAACCCAGATCAAGACGAAACTGTTATTATTGAAGCAGATGATCCTGCACACATGCTTCTTGCTAAC
>Ga0194038_1000235_pt1 | contig 23998 bp, 16 predicted proteins | sample JunL226m_MetaG_FD_148630 | JGI IMG/M metagenome (GOLD analysis project Ga0194038, IMG submission 148630) | Anoxic zone freshwater microbial communities from boreal shield lake in IISD Experimental Lakes Area, Ontario, Canada - Jun2016-L227-6m | ecosystem: Environmental > Aquatic > Freshwater >... | reverse complement strand
CCAGGTTTAGGTCCTGACGCCAGAAATGGTGTGGGGGTTCGAGTCCCCCTCCTCGCACCACAAGTGCTACTTGGCTTGGACTTCACATATCCTGATTTCAATGAAGAGACGAGAATGGCTTTGCAGATAGAAAATTTAGGTTCCTTGGACCGCAAAATAACTTTAGAGTTCGCCCGTGCTGATTTAGCAAAAGCGCGCGACGCCCGTTTGACGCAATTTGGCAAGAACATGAAAGTCGCTGGCTTTCGTCCAGGCAAGGTGCCAAAGAATATGGTCGAGAAACAGTACGGAATGCAAGTGGATTTCGAACTTCAGTACGATAAGGCTACTGAGCTCTTTTACGAGCAAAGTAAAAAAGAGGGTCTCGCATTAGCAGGTCAACCCCGCCTCGAGCCTAAGAGCGAATTAGGCGCAGACAAGATTGTCTTTGATGCATTTTTCGAAGTATTACCAGAAGTCAAGATTGGTGACTTTTCTAAAGCGGAAGTCACTAAATACTCTACAGATATTGGTGAGGCTGAAATTGATCGCGCAATCGATGTGTTGCGTAAGCAGCAAGTTCATTACCACCCACGTGGCGATGCCGGTGAGCATGGTGACGGTGGCTCTAATGTAGCCGCCCAAAACGGGGACCAAGTCGTGATCGACTTTGTTGGCAAGATTGATGGTGATGAGTTTGCTGGTGGCAAGGCTGAAAACTTTGAATATGTATTAGGCGAAGGCCGCATGTTGCCTGAATTCGAAGTAGCAAGCTTGGGCCTCAAAGCTGGCGATACCAAATCATTCCCACTGAGTTTTCCTGCTGACTATCATGGCAAAGATGTTGCTGGTAAAACTGCAGAATTTACTATCACTGTGAAATCAGTCAACTGGGCACATTTACCAGTTGTTGATGATGCATTTGCATTATCGATGGGAGTAACAGAGGGCGGTGTTGCAAAAATGCGCTCTGAAGTGAAAGAAAATTTAGTTCGCGAAGTAAAGCGCCGCATTACTTCTTTGTTAAAGAATGACGTAATGGAAAAGCTCAATACTTTGTGCGAGCTTGATGTTCCTAAGTCTTTGGTATCTTCTGAGCAAGAACGTCTCGCAGAAGGAGCACGTCAAGACCTAATGCAACGTGGAGTTCCCAATGCTAAAGATGTACCGATTCCCGCAGAGCTATTTGCTGAACAGGCTCTTAAGCGTGTTCGCTTAGGTTTGATCCTTGGCGAATTGGTTAAAAAGCAAAGCCTGGCTGCTACTGCTGACCAAATTAAGGCAGAAATTGATGAGCAAGCGGCTACTTATGAAGATCCAAAAGAAGTAGTACGTTGGTTCTACAGCAATCCTAGCCGCTTAAAAGATATTGAAAACATGGTGCTTGAAGACAATGTGATCAAGTATTTCACATCACTTGCAAAAGTAAGTGATAAGGCGCTAAGCTTCGAAGAGCTAAGCAAGCTAAACTAAGCTGACGCTGCTAATAACTACCTAAAGAGGATCTTCATCAATGAATCAGAACCATTTGCAGTCTGAAAACCTTGAACCTAAAGGATTAGGCTTGGTTCCAATGGTGATTGAAACCTCTGGTCGAGGAGAGCGTGCTTACGATATTTATTCCCGTCTTTTAAGAGAGCGGGTTGTTTTCTTGGTTGGAGAAGTGAACGATCAAACAGCGAACTTGGTTATTGCTCAACTATTATTTCTAGAGAGTGAAAATCCAGATAAAGAAATTTCTCTGTACATTAACTCGCCAGGCGGATCGGTTTCTGCTGGCCTAGCTATTTACGACACTATGCAGTTCATCAAGCCACATGTCAGTACCTTGTGTATGGGTATGGCTGCAAGTATGGGCGCATTCTTATTGTGCGCGGGTGAAAAAGGTAAGCGTTACGCATTACCTAATTCTCGCGTCATGATTCATCAGCCATTGGGCGGAGCACGTGGGCAAGCATCTGATATTGAAATTCAAGCGCGTGAAATTTTGTACTTGCGCGAACGGCTAAACAAGATCTTGGCTGATCGTACAGGTCAATCCATTGAAACTATCGCTAAAGATACCGATCGCGATAACTTTATGTCTGCAGAGCAAGCCCGTGACTATGGCTTAATCGATAAGGTTATTGAGAAGCGCCCTTAATATTTAAGCAAAGACTATTTTGAGCGATACAAATACCCCAAGCACATCAGACAAAGTTTTATATTGTTCCTTTTGCGGCAAGAGCCAGCACGAGGTTAAGAAGTTAATTGCAGGACCATCTGTTTTCATTTGCGATGAGTGTATAGATCTTTGTACCGATATCATTCAAGAAGAAATTGCCAAGCTTCCGAAGGCTGATGGTGATGAATCCTTACCAACGCCACACCAAATCAGAGAAAACCTTGATCAATACGTTATTGGTCAGGATCATGCCAAGAAGACCTTAGCAGTTGCTGTTTACAACCACTATAAGCGTTTGCAATATTTGCCTAAGCCTAAAAAAGAGAAATTAGACAAAGATGGCAAACCAGTAGAAGCAAGCGATAAAAAAGAAACGAAGTTGCCTGCTAAGGCGATGGTGGATGGCGTTGAATTAGCAAAGAGCAATATTTTGCTCATTGGACCTACTGGCTCAGGAAAAACCTTACTGGCGCAAACTCTTGCGCGCATGCTAGATGTTCCTTTCGTGATGGCCGATGCAACAACCTTAACTGAAGCAGGGTATGTTGGTGAAGATGTCGAAAACATCATCCAAAAATTACTGCAGGCCTGCGACTACAACATTGAGAAAGCACAACGCGGTATTGTGTATATCGATGAGATCGATAAGATTTCACGCAAGTCTGATAATCCCTCGATCACCCGTGATGTGTCAGGTGAAGGAGTGCAACAGGCTTTGTTAAAACTGGTTGAAGGGACAATGGCTTCAGTGCCTCCACAAGGTGGACGTAAGCACCCTAACCAAGATTTTCTACAAGTAGATACAACGAATATTTTATTTATCTGTGGTGGTGCATTTGATGGCCTTGAAAAGGTGATCCAACAGCGTACTGCTAAAACTGGCATTGGTTTTAATGCATCTGTACCCGGCAAAGATGACCGTGGGGTGAGTGATCTGTTGATTGAAGTTGAGCCTGAAGATTTAATTAAATTTGGCTTAATTCCAGAGTTAATTGGACGCTTGCCTGTGGTGGCAACCTTGGCCCAGCTAGATGAAGAGGCATTAATTCAGATTCTCACTGAGCCTAAAAATGCTTTAGTAAAACAATATCAAGCATTGCTCACTATGGAAGGTGCTGAGTTGGAAGTTCGCCAAGCAGCCTTAGCAGCGATTGCGAAGAAGGCTATTGCACGTAAAACTGGCGCCCGTGGCTTGAGGTCTATCCTTGAAGGTTCTCTAATGGATGTGATGTATGACTTGCCATCCCTAAAGAATGTCCAAAAAGTGGTTATTGACGATACGAGTATTGCTGAGGGTGGAAAGCCCTTGTTAGTCTACAAACAGGATCCGGACCAAGCGGATTTAAGCAAAAAAGCCTAAATTCTTAGGGTTTTCGCTATTTCTGGGGCATTTTTGCCTCTTTTTTGCACTTTATCCCCTTGAATTTTCAAAAGAGCTACCCATATAGGTAGTATGCTACACATGAATAATGTCTCTATTTAGTGGTTCATTACTTTTAGAGACTTTTGAGGATTGATTACTTTGGAGGATTCGCCCCATGCCTGGCCACTTATTACTACCCTCTGAACCGATTCAACTACCTTTGCTCCCATTAAGGGATGTAGTTGTGTTTCCTCATATGGTGATTCCCTTGTTTGTGGGACGCCCAAAGTCCATTAAAGCCCTCGAGGCAGCCATGGAAACTGGCAAAAATGTTCTTTTGGTAGCCCAAAAAACCGCTGCTAAGGATGAGCCTGGCATTGAAGATCTTTATGAGGTTGGCTGTATTGCCAATATCTTACAAATGCTGAAATTGCCTGATGGTACAGTCAAAGTTTTAGTAGAGGGTGTGCAGCGTGCAGAAGTTAGTCAAATTGAAGATAGCTTGGGTTATTTCAATTGCGAAGCAACGCCAACCCCAATCAACGCTATAGATGCACATGAGACTGAAGCTCTGCGACGCGCGATCATGGCGCAGTTTGATCAGTACGTAAAGCTGAATAAAAAAGTACCACAAGAAATTCTGTCATCACTAGGCGGTATCGATGATCCAAGTCGCTTAGCTGATACTATCTGTGCCCATTTACCAGTCAAGCTTGAGCAAAAACAGCGCTTGTTAGAAATGACTGATGTAGTGCAGCGCTTAGAAAGCCTGCTAGCCGATCTTGAAAGCGAAATCGATATTTTGCAAGTGGAAAAGCGTATTCGTGGACGTGTCAAACGTCAAATGGAAAAGAGTCAGCGCGAGTATTACCTGAATGAACAAGTTAAAGCGATTCAGAAGGAATTGGGCGAAGGCGAAGAGGGCGCTGATCTTGAGGAGCTTGAGAAGCGCATTAAGGCCGCGCGTATGCCTAAAGAGGCACTAAAGAAGGCTGAGTCTGAGCTCAAGAAATTAAAATTGATGTCGCCCATGTCTGCTGAAGCAACGGTCATCCGTAATTTCATAGATACCCTAGTTAATCTTCCATGGAAGAAAAAAACCAAGATCAATAATGACCTGAACAATGCTGAAAAAGTATTGGACGAGGACCACTATGGTTTAGATAAGGTAAAAGAACGGATTTTGGAGTATCTCGCAGTTCAACAACGGGTTGATCGCGTTAAGGCGCCGATTCTCTGTTTAGTAGGTCCTCCTGGGGTTGGTAAGACCTCCTTAGGGCAATCGATTGCGCGTGCTACTAACCGTAAATTTGTACGGATGGCTTTAGGCGGTGTGCGTGATGAGTCTGAGATTCGTGGGCATCGTCGTACCTATATTGGCTCAATGCCAGGCAAGATTCTATCTAGCCTTACTAAGGTTGGCGTTCGCAATCCTCTATTCCTCTTGGATGAAGTAGACAAGATGGGTATGGATTTTCGCGGTGATCCAGCAAGCGCCTTGTTAGAGGTGTTAGATCCCGAGCAAAATCATACTTTTCAAGATCACTATGTAGAAGTGGACTTTGATCTATCGGATGTGATGTTTGTTGCAACGTCCAACTCGCTGAATATTCCAGGCCCATTATTAGACCGTTTAGAAATCATCCGCCTAGCTGGTTATACCGAAGATGAAAAAACCAGTATTGCTGTTAACTATCTCATTCCAAAGCAAATTAAGAATAATGGCTTGAAGAAGGATGAACTCAAGATTGAAGAAAGTGCAGTGCGCAATATGATTCGCTACTACACCCGTGAAGCGGGCGTACGCTCACTGGAAAGAGAAATCAGCAAGATTTGTCGTAAGGTTGTCAAGCTACTGCTACTCAAGAAAGAGGTCGCCCCAGTAGTAGTGAATGGCGATAACCTTGATAAATTCTTGTCTGTGCGGATGTATGACTTTGGATTGGCCGCTAAAGAAAATCAAATTGGTCAAGTCACAGGTCTAGCTTGGACTGAAGTTGGTGGTGATCTTTTAACCATTGAAGCAGCTGTAATGCCAGGTAAGGGCGTGATTACTCGCACAGGTTCAATTGGCGATGTGATGAAAGAGTCAGTTGAGGCAGCACGTACGGTTGTGCGTTCGAGATCAAAGCATCTTGGCATTACAGATGAAGCCTTTGAAAAGAAAGACATCCACATTCACTTCCCCGATGGGGCAACTCCTAAGGATGGCCCATCTGCCGGTATTGCGATCACTACGGCATTGGTATCTGTATTTACTGGTATTCCGATTCGTTCTGATGTAGCAATGACTGGAGAAATTACTTTGCGTGGCGAAGTGCTTCCTATTGGTGGTCTAAAGGAAAAGCTGTTGGCAGCTCATCGTGGCGGTATCAAGTTAGCCTTAATACCGGAAGAAAATGTTAAAGACTTAATTGATATTCCAGATAATGTGAAAAATGCGATTGAAATTGTCCCAGTTCGCTGGATTGATAAAGTTCTTGAGCTTGCTTTGGAGCGAATGCCAGAGGCATTGCCTGACCCATCTCCCGAGGAGCTTGCTAAAAAGGCAGCAGAAGCGAGTAAGGCTAATGAGAAGTTATCCTCAGGAGAGGTTCTCAAGCACTAAAACTCAGGAAACTTTTCTTCCTGCCTGACCAAGTAGAAAGGCTCGGCAAGGGGGATCTGGCCCGAATTTTGGGTTCTTAGGTTACAATTCCACCTGTAATATTTTGGGGCGCTTAGCTCAGTTGGTAGAGCGTCTGCCTTACACGCAGAATGTCGGCGGTTCGAACCCGTCAGCGCCCACCAAAGTATTACTTTCCAGCCCTTTCAAAGCTTTCCAATCTCCAAATCCTGAGCCTAGTACACTTTTGTTGTTCCACCTTTTTGACATCCATAACTAGCGAACTCATTCATGTTTGATATTGTCCGTAAACACCAAAGGCTTTTGCAGTTTGTATTGCTGCTGTTTATCGTCCCATCATTTGCCCTGTTCGGCATTTCTAGCTATTCCAGCTTTATGGATAAAGAAACAGATTTAATGAAGGTTGATGGAAAACCCATTACTGCTCAAGAAGTGGACTCGGCTGCTAAACGTCAGGCCGAACGTGTTGGCGGTAATGCACAAATTACACAAAGCCTGCAATTTAAGCAAGCAATCTTGAATGAACTATTGCAACAAAGAATTTTAGGGTTTGCCGTTACAAATCTTCGTCTGCAAGTTAGTCAGCAAGAATTGGTGAAAAGTTTACAAACTATTCCGCAAATACGGGCTTTGTATAAATCAGATGGCAGTTTTGACGATGCACGCTTCAAGCAATTATTGGCAAACAACGGGATTAATGAAGAACAATTTTATTCAAGCCAAGCTTTTGATTTGAAGATTGGTCAATTAGTGAATTCCGTTGCCCGTACTGAATTAGCCAGCCCAAAACTATCAGAGATAGTGTCTACTCTTTATGAAACTGAACGTCAGGTCCAAGCATTGTCATTTGATGCAAAAAGCTATCTACCTAAAGTGAATCCCTCAGAAGAAGAGTTACAGGCTTTTTACAATGCAAATGCCAAACTCTTTGAAAGCCCAGAATTTATGGATGTTGAATACATCGTACTTAAAGCCGATCCTAAAGAGGATGCCAAGGTATTTAGTGAAAGAGCAGATCAATTCGCTAATATTACATATGACCAAGCAGATAGCTTAAAACCAGCTGCTGATAAATTAAAGTTAAGCATTCAAAGTCAAAAGGGTGTTACTCGCTCAGGATTAACGAACGCCTCGAAGGATAGCCCTTTTGCAAATCCTAAAGTTGTGCAATCACTCTTTGGTGACGATGCTCTAAAAAATAAACGCAATATTGAAGCTGTACAAACTTCTCCTGGAGTATTTGTGTCTGCACGCGTTGTTACGCTACATCCTGCGCAGACATTACCCTTTAAAGAGGTTGCCGCAGAAGTCAAACGTCAAGTTAGTCAACGCACTGCTGAAAAGTTGGCAGTAACAGCTGCTGCAGATCGTTATGCCGAGCTTCAAAAAGATCCAAAGAATGCTTCAGGCTTTACTAGTCCTATTTGGATTTCTCGCAATAAGCCAGGCAATCTTATAGGCCCAGCGCTTGATGATGTTATGTCAATTAACCCCGACAAATTTCCTGCATATGTTTCTATAAAGAATCCAGGCGTGGGCACTACCCTTTACCGTGTAGATCAAGCCCGCCAACCATCTGGTGCTGATGCAAAAGTTTATAAGGCGCAGGCACAACAGATTCAATCGCTTGCTGCTCAGTCAGAATTTGCAGGGTTCATGGCTTTCTGGCGTGATTCTGCCAAAGTGAAGACAATCAACTCTCTAAAGCCCCCATCTACTGGAGCGGGTAGCTAATTCGCTTTTGGCTTTGAAAGTAGTGCTTGATATGGGGCCATAGCGCCCCATACGTTTTTAAAGAGAATCTCCTGAGCTTTTTCATTCGGATGAATATTGTCATTCTGAAATAAGTTCGCCTTACTTGCCACCCCAGCCATAAAAAATGGCACTAGTTCTACCCCTTCTTGGGATGCAAGTTTGGGGTACAGCTCTTTGAATTTCTTGGTATATTCTTGTCCATAATTAGGCGGAATTTGCATACCTAAAAGCAAAACTCTTGCCCCTGATTTTTTACTTTCCTGAACCATCTTACGAAGATTCTTTTCACTTTCATCAATTGATAAGCCACGTAAGGCATCGTTAGCGCCAAGCTCGATCACCACAATGCCAGGCTTTTTTTGCTCCAGTAGACTCTGAAAGCGTGCAAGCCCCCCTGAGCTGGTTTCACCACTAATGCTGGCATTAAAGACTATCCACGGACTTCCTTGCTTTTGTAATTGCTGCTCTAGAATCCTGACCCAGCCAGAACCTCTTTGAAGCCCGTATTCAGCTGAGAGGCTATCGCCCATTACTAAAATGGTCGGATTTGTAAGGCTAAATGTGCCAAAAGAAATTAACAGGCAAAATAAGCCTATTCCAATCGCTTTTTTTGAGAAGAAGCTTGACTGATTTTTTTGATTCATCTGGTATATAACTTTAAAGCGATTAAGCCTTGTTTAATCTTTAGCATTCATGAACAGTTCAGTAAAAGTCCTTAGCGCGAATCATCTAGGTAAGTCTATCGCCTCTAGCGAGGGTAACTTATCTATTTTGCACGACATTTGTTTTGATATCGTCAAAGGTGAAAGTGTGGCCATTACTGGAAGCTCAGGGTCAGGTAAAAGCACTTTATTGGGGCTTTTGGCTGGTCTTGATTTACCAACTAGTGGAAATGTTTCCCTGATGGGGTGCGATCTGAATGCTCTAAACGAAGATGAGCGCGCTAAATTAAGGGGCTTACATATTGGTTTCGTATTCCAGGCCTTCCAACTGTTGCCACATCTCACTGCGCTAGAAAATGTCATGCTTCCTGCGGAAATGGCAGGTAAGGGCAATGCTAAAGCAGAGGCCATGGCTTGGCTTGAGCGTGTGGGCTTAAGTGAGCGTTTTGAGCACTTCCCCAAGACGCTCTCTGGAGGAGAGCAGCAGCGCGTTGCTCTAGCTCGCGCATTTATGACTAAGCCTGATATTCTCTTTGCTGATGAGCCTACTGGGAGCCTAGATGAACTTAGCGGTAACCGGGTGATTGAGCTTCTTTTTGAACTCAATCAGGCCAATCATTCCACCCTTGTTTTAGTAACCCATGATCCAGCCTTGGCTAGCAGGTGCCAACGTCAAATCCACCTTCAAGGCGGCCGCTTGGTATAGGGAAAACCTTATAATCTAGTGATGTCTTTTTTCCATTTTTTACCCGGCGCCGATGCGCTTTCCCCGTTCCGTCAACAGCGACTCTTAGCCACCCTGACAGCCCAAGGCATCAATCTGGAATCGATTGATGCGCAATATATTCACTTTATTTGGTCAGATGAAGAGCTGAGTCCTAAAAATCAAGAAGTTCTTGCTAGTCTTTTAACTTATGGTCAACCATTTCTTAAAATTCCAAATGAAACACAAAGTGCGGTAGTCATACCTCGACTTGGAACAGTATCACCATGGGCTAGTAAAGCAACTGATATTGCGCGGCAATGTGGATTAAATATATTACGCATAGAGCGTGGTGTGCAGTTCTCCTGGAAGAGTAAAAAAACTTTAAGTACAGCACAAGAGCAAGTAATTTTGGCAGCAGTTCACGATCGCATGACTGAAACTGTTATTGGCTCAGTGAATGAGGCAAACGCACTCTATCAAACTCTGGACGATCGTCCTTTGAGCCGGATTCAGGTCTTGGCTCAGGGTAGATTGGCATTAGATAAAGCTAATCAAGAGCTCGGCTTGGCTCTTTCTGATGATGAAGTCGAATATCTCACTGAGAATTTTATACAGCTAAAACGCGATCCTAGTGATGTAGAGCTTATTATGTTTGCCCAAGCAAATAGCGAGCATTGCCGTCATAAGATTTTTAATTCTAGCTGGACCATAGATGGTGATGACCAAGAGCGCTCCTTGTTTGCAATGATTCGCAATACCCATCAGCTTCAACCAGAAGGAACGGTCGTTGCTTATTCCGATAACTCTGCGGTGATGGTAGGTTGCGAATCGGAAACTTGGGCCCCACAGGGCGCCGATCATCGCTACCAAAAAGCTACCAGTCTAGTCCACACATTAATGAAGGTGGAAACTCATAATCACCCAACCGCCATTGCACCATTTCCTGGAGCTTCTACAGGTGCTGGAGGAGAGATTCGTGATGAGGGGGCGACTGGCGTAGGAGGTCGACCTAAAGCTGGTTTAACGGGTTTCTCGGTCTCTAATCTCCATCTTCCAGGAACAGACCTTCCTTGGGAAAATGAAAAGTATGGCAAGCCAGAGCGAATCGCTACACCTCTGCAGATCATGATTGATGGCCCATTAGGCGGTGCCGCTTTCAATAATGAATTTGGTCGTCCAATTTTGGGGGGCTATTTCCGGGTGTTTGAGCAAACGCTCGAAGGCACTCGCCGGGGTTATCACAAGCCAATCATGATTGCCGGTGGTATCGGTAGTATTGATTCTATTCATACTGAAAAAAAGTCAATTGAAGCTGGACATCTATTAATACAGCTTGGTGGCCCTGGCATGCGCATTGGCATGGGTGGAGCAACAGGTAGTTCAGTTACAACCGGTACTAATACTGCAGATTTGGATTTTGATTCAGTACAGCGCGGCAATCCAGAAATGGAGCGACGTGCACAAGAGGTCATTAATGCCTGCCGAGCTATGGGCTCGAACAATCCCATTGTTTCTATTCATGATGTTGGCGCAGGTGGGCTATCCAATGCTTTCCCAGAACTAGCTGATGGCGCAGGTTTAGGTGCAAAGTTTAAATTACGCAGTATTCAGCTTGAAGAGAGTGGTATGAGCCCAGCTGAGATTTGGTGCAATGAATCTCAGGAGCGCTATGTGTTGGCGATTGATGCAAAAGACTTAGGTTTATTTAAATCCCTTTGTGAGCGCGAGCGTTGTCCATTTGCTGTTGTTGGGGAAGCTACAACGGAGCGCCAATTACAGCTCAGTGATTCTAAACAAAGCGCCGATGCTAATACAGCTATGCCAGTTGATATGCCGATGGAGGTATTGCTTGGTAAACCTCCACGTATGCACCGTAACGCTCAACGCGTAGCCCAGCAGTTTGAAGAGCTTAACGTCACTGATGCCGATCTTGCTCAGTCGATTGCTTGGGTATTGCAACAGCCTACAGTTGCCAGTAAGTCTTTCTTGATTACTATTGGCGATAGAACTGTTGGAGGCTTAAACGCCCGTGATCAATTTGTAGGTCCATGGCAAGTTCCCGTCGCGGATTGTGCTGTCACCTTAATGGATTACAAAGCTTATCGTGGCGAAGCGATGAGTATGGGTGAAAGAACCCCAGTTGCAGTGATTGATGCTCCTGCAGCGGCACGGATGGCTGTTGGCGAGGCAATTACCAACTTATTGGCGGCAGATATTCGACGTCTAGAAGATGTGAAGTTATCAGCGAACTGGATGGCTGCTTGTGGGTCACCTGGAGAAGATGCAAAGCTTTACGATTCTGTTCAAGCAGTCGGTATGGAGTTATGTCCCGCGCTCGGAATTTCGATTCCTGTTGGTAAAGACTCTTTATCGATGGCAACAGCTTGGCAAGATCAAGGGCAGGACAAGAAAGTAGTCGCACCTGTTTCCTTAATTATTTCAGCATTTGCAGCAGTACAAGATGTACGTAAAACATTAACCCCACAGTTAAAACTCAAAGGGCGAAATGGGGAGTTGCTTGATACCGAATTAATACTAGTAGATCTTGGTCGCGGTAAGAACCGTATGGCCGGTAGTATCTTGGCGCAAGTATTAAATCAGTCTGGAAAAGTAGCGCCAAATGTAGATCACCCAGAAGATCTTAAAAATTTAGCGGCTGCCATCATTGAGCTTCGTAAAGAAAATAAACTCTTGGCGTATCACGACCGCTCTGATGGAGGTTTATTGGCTTGTATAGCTGAGATGGCATTTGCAGCACATTGTGGCGTCTCTATTAACGTTGATATGATCGCAGTCGACGCTAGCCAAGAGCCGGACTATGGCGATGCTAAGAACTGGGCGGAGCAGGTTTCTGGTCGCCGTCATGAGCAAACTATGCGTGCTTTATTTAATGAAGAGCTTGGTGTAGTTATTCAGATTCTCAGGGAAGATCGTGATGCAGTATTTGCGGTACTTCGTAAGCTCAACTTGAGCGCTTTCAGTCATGTGATTGGGAAGTCTAATGCTAATGGCCGTATTGAAATTTGGCGTGATGCAAAAAAGATCTTCGCCGAGCAACGCGAACTCTTACAAAAGATGTGGACTAATACCAGCTATCAAATCGCACGCTTGCGTGACAACCCAGCATGTGCTGATAGCGAATTTGCTCTTTTAGATAATCAATCCGATGCTGGCTTATCTCCAAAGCTAAGCTTTGATCCTACAGAAGATATTGCCGCACCATTTATTGTGAAAAATATTCGTCCTAAGGTAGCAATTTTGCGTGAGCAGGGTATTAACTCCCATGTGGAAATGGCCTATGCCGTTCACTGGGCTGGCTTTGATAGCTATGACGTTCATATGTCAGATCTTTTGAGCCGCAAGGCAAAGCTTGATGATTTCAGGGGTGTTATCGCCTGTGGTGGCTTTAGTTACGGTGATGTTCTCGGTGCTGGTGAAGGTTGGGCAAAAACCATTCTCTTTAATCAACAGCTCCGAGATCAATTCTCAACATTCTTTAATCGCCAAGACAGTTTTGCTTTAGGCGTTTGTAACGGCTGTCAGATGATGAGTAATCTTGCTCAAATTATTCCTGGCGCACAGGCTTGGCCTAAATTTACGCGTAACCAATCAGAGCAATATGAGGCTCGTTTGGTGATGGCAGAAGTCCTTGCTACGCCCTCTATTTTTACGCAAGGCATGGAAGGTAGCCAATTACCAATTGCAATAGCGCATGGTGAAGGTTTTGCCAATTTCAGTCAACAAGGTAATCTAGAACAACTACAACAACAAGGTTTAGCGGCATTACGCTTTGTTGATCACCAGGGTAATCCAACCGAAACCTACCCAATGAACCCTAATGGTTCTCCAGGTGGGCTTACCGGTGTTACAACGCCTGATGGTCGCTTCACGGTGATGATGCCTCATCCCGAGCGCGTTTTTCGTGCTGTGCAGATGAGTTGGTGTCCACCAGAGTGGTTAGATACACCTGATGGTGCAAGTCCATGGTTACGCTTATTCCGCAATGCACGGCGATGGGCTAAGTAGGGCCAGTGAATCTAAAGCGCCTATGCTGATGGAGCCGGTCACCTTTTCCGAAAGTGGTGGAATTCGGTACTTGCACTTTGGAACTGAATTAATTCAAGGGGCTATGCGGATTCGTGACCCGAATGAAATATATCTCGAATACAACCAGCAAATGATGGCCTGGCTCCTATTTTTGGAAACTAAGCCCGGCATGCGGGTCGCTCAATTGGGTCTTGGGACTGGGGCTTTAACTAAGTTCATCTATCGCCATTGCCCTGCAGTGACATCTACTGTTGTTGAACTCAATCCTGCTGTGATCGTGTCAGCAAGAAGTATGTTTTCAATGCCAGATGACGATCGTAGACTTAAGACACTACAAACAGACGCTAAAGAATTTGTAAAGAGCCTGGGAAACAAAGATGCTTATGATGCTGTCCAGGTTGATTTATATGATGCAATTTGTGATGGCCCATCAGCAAGCTCTTTGGAGTTTTATAAAGGATGCTACAAAATCCTTAAAGAGCCAGGTGTTATGACTGTGAATTTATTCTCGCGCCATAAGAGTTTCAAAATCAACCTCAAAAATATCTGTGAAGCCTTTGATAATCGGGTTCTTCTGTTTCCAGAATCTCACGATTGCAATGTGGTGGCAATTGCTTTCAAGGGCCCTAGATTAGAGGCAGAGTGGAGAGCTGTTTCAGCTCGTGCCAAGCTGATAAGAGAAAAAACAGATTTGCCAACCAATAAATGGGTATCTGGCATTAGTCGTGAGAATGCACGTCAAGAATTAAAGCTATCTATCTGAAGCTGACCAATAAGAAAAGGCGATCAGGTGATCGCTTTTTCTTTAGATCGTCACAGTATCTGCAACATCGCTAAATGATTTGATCTTGTCAAAGTTCATATAACGATAGACTTCAGCAGATTTTGAATTGAGTGACTCTACTTGCTCAAGATACTCTTTAGGTGTTGGCAGGCGACCCAATAGAGCAGCTACCGAGGCTAGCTCTGCAGAAGCTAAATAGACGCGGGTATCAATTCCTAAACGATTTGGGAAGTTGCGTGTCGAGGTGGAAACTGCTGTAGATCCCTTGCGCATTTGTGCTTGGTTACCCATGCAGAGTGAGCAGCCAGGAGTTTCCATGCGGGCACCGGTGCGACCAAGAATGCCGTAGTAACCCTCCTCAGTGAGAACCATTTGATCCATTTTGGTTGGAGGCGCAATCCACAAGCGAGTTGGAATGTCCGTCTTACCTTCCAACACCTTACCAGCAGCACGGAAGTGGCCGATATTGGTCATACAAGAGCCAATAAAGACTTCATCAATCTTCTCACCAGCGACTTCAGAGAGGAACTTCACATCATCTGGGTCGTTAGGGCAGGCCAAGATGGGCTCCTTGATTTCGTTCATATCGATTTCAATGATTTCTTTATAGTCAGCATTGGCATCAGCTTTAAGCAATTCAGGTTTAGCAATCCAAGCTTCCATAGCTTTGATGCGGCGACCTAAAGTGCGCTTATCTTCATAGCCATTAGCAATCATCCATTTCATCAAAGTGATATTGGACTGCATGTACTCAATGATGGGCTCTTTACTCAATTGCACAGCGCATCCGCCAGCAGAACGTTCAGCAGAAGCATCAGACAATTCAAATGCTTGTTCAACCTTGAGGTCAGGCAAACCTTCAATTTCTAGAATGCGACCAGAGAAAATATTTTTCTTACCTTGCTTTTCAACTGTCAATAATCCTTTTTTAATGGCATATAAAGGAATCGCGTTAACTAAGTCGCGTAAAGTAATTCCAGGTTGCATCTTGCCTTTGAAACGAATTAATACAGACTCAGGCATATCTAATGGCATCACACCAGTAGCTGCTGCGAAAGCAACCAAGCCAGAGCCAGCAGGAAATGAGATGCCAATTGGGAAGCGGGTATGACTATCTCCACCAGTGCCACAGGTATCTGGCAGTAATAAGCGATTTAACCAACTATGGATTACTCCATCACCAGGACGCAATGCAACACCACCCCGATTAGTCATAAATGCTGGCAATTCATGGTGAGTACGAATGTCGACTGGTTTTGGATAGGCCGAGGTATGACAGAAAGATTGCATCACCAAGTCAGCAGAAAATCCTAAGCAAGCCAAATCTTTTAACTCGTCGCGAGTCATGGGTCCAGTTGTATCTTGTGATCCAACCGTAGTCATGTGGGGCTCACAATATGTGCCAGGACGAACGCCTTGACCTTCTGGCAAACCACAGGCACGACCAACCATCTTCTGCGCCAAGCTAAACCCCTTCTTATTATCCAGCGGGCTTACTGGTACGCGGAATTCAGTAGAGGCTGGTAAGCCAAGGGCTGCGCGTGCTTTTGCAGTCAAACCGCGACCAACGATCAATGGAATACGACCACCAGCACGAACTTCATCAAAAATTACAGGGGACTTGAGAGAAAAAGAGGCAATTTCTTTGCCATCTTTTAGGGCTTTGCCTTCATATGGACCCAATTCAATCACGTCACCCATATTCATTTGGTTGACATCAAGTTCGATAGGTAATGCACCAGCATCTTCCATGGTGTTAAAGAAGATTGGAGCAATTTTGCTGCCTAAGCAAATACCACCGAAGCGTTTGTTTGGAACGAAAGGAATATCTTTACCAGTCCACCACAATACCGAGTTGGTTGCTGACTTACGTGAAGACCCCGTACCCACTACGTCACCTACGTAAGCAATTTGATTCCCTTTTTTTTGCAGCTCAGCAATTTGCTTCATTGGGCCGCGGACGCCTGTGTCATCTGGTTCAATTCCTGTGCGAGGATTTTTTAACATCACAGTTGCGTGCAAGGGAATATCTGGTCGGCTCCATGCATCAGGGGCTGGAGACAAATCATCAGTATTCGTTTCACCGGTAACTTTAAATACTGTGAGCTTCATGCTCTCGGGTACGGCAGGCCGGCTAGTAAACCACTCAGCGTCGGCCCAACTCTGCAATACTGACTTTGCATTTGCATTGCCCTTTTCAGCCATTTCTTGAACATCATGGAAATAGTCAAACATCAATAATGTTTTCTTAAGTGCTTGTGCAGCAGCTACACCACATTCGGCATCACTTAATAGCTCAACCAAGGGTTTGATGTTATAGCCACCGAGCATAGTGCCCAATAGTTCAGTGGCTTGCACACGAGAAATCAAGGGTGATTTTTCTGTACCCTTAGCAATGGCGTCTAAAAATTCAGCCTTTACTTTTGCAGCCTCGTCGACGCCAGCAGGTACGCGATTTGTAATCAGATCTACAAGCTCAACATCCTTACCGGCCGGAGGATTTTTCAGCAGCTTCACCAGTTCAGCAGTTTGATCCTTGCTTAGTGGAAGGGCTGGAATACCAAGAGCTGCGCGTTCAGCAACATGGGCGTTGTAGGCTTCTAACATTGTATTTCCTATGAGATAAAGGTGAGCTATAGAACGACTAAATGGGAATTCTCTCCCGAATCACTCTATTATAGTTGCTTATTTAAGTCTTATATAAGAGTTTAAACCTTATAGATACTACTGAAATTGGCTAATTCGCACCAGTTTCAGGGATTTAAGCAGTAATTCACTCGGATTAGACAACTTGCTCATCCTTTAGAGCCCAAACTAGTGCCACAACCCATCCGATCAGAGACCACCCCAAAAAGAGATTTAGGGCAAAAATAGCACCGGTATTAGCCCTTTTTCGATTAAAAGCGATTGCAAATGGCAAAAAATAAAAGAGGGATAGGAGGGTGATTGCTACAGCAAAAAGGAGGCGCATAGTCTTATTTTAAGAATTTAGCCAATATTACCCTTTTTCAGTTTCCATATGAGCCAGTCTCTGTCGTTATAATTACTTTTTCCAACAGAGCTTAAGCGATGACCAAATACGTTTTTGTCACTGGTGGTGTGGTTTCTTCCTTAGGGAAAGGAATCGCAGCTGCCTCGCTTGCCGCGATTCTTGAATCCCGCGGTCTGAAAGTCACCCTCCTAAAATTAGACCCTTATATCAACGTTGACCCGGGCACCATGAGCCCACTTCAACACGGTGAAGTTTTCGTGACTGAAGATGGGGCTGAAACAGATCTAGATTTGGGTCACTATGAGCGCTTCGTCTCAGCAAAGATGCGCAAGAGTAATAATTTCACAACTGGTCAGATTTATGAATCTGTCATTAGTAAAGAACGTCGTGGCGAATACTTGGGTAAGACGGTACAAGTGATTCCACATATTACAAATGAAATTCAAGCATTTGTAGAGCGCGGCGCTAAAGCAAGTCATGATGGAAAAGCAGATATTGCTATTTGTGAGATCGGTGGCACTGTCGGTGACATTGAGTCGCTGCCATTCCTTGAGGCTGCACGACAAATGAGTTTGCGCCTTCCATTACATAGCTGCGCCTTTGTCCACTTAACTCTAGTGCCATATATTCATAGCGCGGGGGAACTAAAGACTAAGCCAACCCAACACTCTGTACAAAAGCTGCGCGAGATCGGCATCATGCCGACGGTATTACTATGTCGTGCTGATCGACCCATTCCCGAGGATGAACGCGCCAAGATCTCTTTATTCTCCAATGTGCGTGAAGAAGCGGTAATTTCCGTTTGGGATGTTGATACGATTTATAAGATTCCAGAGATGCTCCATGCCCAAGGTATGGATGACTTAATTTGCCGTGAATTAGAAATTAATGCAAAACCAGCAGACCTTTCTGTCTGGGCAAATCTAGTTTATGAGATGGCTAATCCACAGCATGAAGTTACTATTGGTATGGTTGGTAAGTATGTGGAATTAACGGAATCTTATAAATCGTTAATTGAGGCCTTACGTCATGCTGGTATTCATGCGCATACCAAAGTCAATATTAATTACATTGACTCAGAAGTGATTGAAAAAGATGGCATTGATTGTTTGAAAAAATTAGATGCCATCCTTGTACCAGGTGGCTTTGGTAAGCGGGGAACTGAAGGCAAGATTTCCGCTATTCGTTATGCCCGAGAGAACAATATCCCTTATTTAGGCATTTGCCTGGGTATGCAGTTAGCAGTGATTGAATTTGCCCGTCATGTGGCCAATATCGCAAATGCTAACAGTACTGAATTTGATCCGCAAGCTGAAAATCCAGTAGTAGCTTTAATTACAGAGTGGATAGATAGAGAAGGGCGTCTGGAAAAGCGCAGTAATGATTCTGATCTTGGTGGCACCATGCGTTTAGGATCGCAACGTTGTCCAGTGAAAACAGGAACTTTGGCACATCGCATTTATGGTTCAGAAGTCAATGAACGTCATCGCCATCGCTATGAAGTGAATAATATTTATGTTCCAAAGCTCGAGAATTCTGGTTTGATTATTTCTGCTAGAACGCCAAATGAGTCATTACCTGAGATGATGGAATTGCCAGTCTCGATGCATCCTTGGTTCTTTGGCGTCCAGTTTCACCCAGAGTTCACCTCTACACCTCGTGATGGCCATCCTTTGTTCTCAGCATTTATTGGTGCAGCATTAGTGCACCAAAATGTTGGCTTAAAACAAGTTGCATAAGGGGCGCTATGAGTACATTTAAGCTATGTGGTTTCGATGTAGGGCTAGACCAACCCTTTTTCTTAATTGCTGGGACATGCGTTATTGAATCCGAGCAATCAGCCATTGATGTTGCCGGTCAATTGAAAGAAATCACTAGCGCTTTAAAGATTCCGTTTATCTATAAATCTTCGTTTGATAAGGCTAATCGTTCTTCAGGAACTTCATTCCGCGGCCTTGGTATGGAGAAGGGTCTGGAGATTCTTGCTAAGGTTAAAAAGCAAGTTGGCGTACCTATTCTGACTGATGTACATGACATTACTGAAATCGAGGCCGTATCTCAAGTAGTCGACGTTATTCAGACACCCGCTTTTTTGTGTAGACAAACTGATTTCATCAGAGCGTGCGCTCAAAGCGGTAAGCCCGTCAATTTTAAAAAAGGTCAGTTCTTATCCCCGCATGAGATGCTCAATGTGATTGATAAAGCACGTGCAGCCGCTAGAGAAGTAAACCTTTCCGATCAATTTATGGTCTGTGAGCGGGGCGCCTCTTTTGGTTATAACAACCTTGTTTCGGACATGCGTAGCCTTGCTATCTTGCGTGAGGCAAATGCTCCAGTCGTATTTGATGCTACCCATTCAGTTCAATTGCCTGGCGGGCAAGGCACAGCAAGCGGGGGTCAACGAGAGTTTGTACCCGTGTTAGCCCGTGCAGCCGTAGCAGTTGGTATTAGCGGCCTATTCATGGAAACCCACCCAGATCCTGCCAAGGCTTTGTCTGATGGCCCTAACGCAGTTCCATTGCATCGTATGAAACAATTGCTCGAATCTCTTGTAGCGATTGATCGAGTTGTTAAATCTAGCGGCTCATTTTTAGAAGATAGTTTCAAATAAATTATTGAGTAAATTACTAAGAAAATTTATCAATCCCATTTCAGAATGTTTTAAGGAGAAGGTGCATGAGCGCCATTGTTGACATCATCGGTAGAGAAATTTTAGATTCACGTGGTAACCCTACAGTGGAGTGCGATGTATTGCTCGAATCTGGCGTTATGGGTAGGGCAGCAGTTCCATCAGGCGCCTCTACAGGCTCGCGTGAAGCAATTGAATTACGTGATGGCGATAAATCCCGTTACTTAGGTAAAGGTGTCCTTAAAGCAGTTCAAAATATTAATGTAGAGATTGCCGAAACGATTTTAGGCTTAGATGCTAGTGAACAGGCCTTCTTAGACCATACCTTGATTGAGCTAGATGGCACGCATAACAAGGCTCGCCTAGGCGCTAATGCAACTTTAGCGGTTTCTATGGCTGTTGCAAGAGCGGCAGCTGAAGAATCTGGCTTACCTTTATACCGTTACTTTGGTGGCTCTGGAGGAATGCAGTTACCTGTACCAATGATGAATATCGTTAATGGCGGTGCTCATGCTAATAACAGTCTAGATATCCAAGAGTTTATGGTGATGCCAGTAGGCGCAGAAAACTTCCGTGATGCTCTCCGCTGTGGCGCTGAAATCTTTCATGAACTCAAGAAAATTATTGGCGCTCAGGGTATGCCTACTACTGTTGGTGATGAGGGTGGTTTTGCACCAAACTTCAAAAGTAATCACGAGTGCTTGCAAACGATTATGAAAGCAATCGAAGGCGCTGGTTACCAAGCTGGTGAAGATGTATTGTTGGCCTTAGATTGCGCTGCAAGTGAATTCTATAAAGAGGGTAAGTACCATCTTTCGGGAGAAGGCTTGCAACTGAGCTCTAGCGAGTTCTCAGATTACCTTGGTAATTTAGCCGATCAATTTCCAATCGTATCTATTGAGGATGGTATGCATGAGAGTGATTGGGATGGTTGGGCTGATATCACTCAGAAGCTTGGTAAAAAGATTCAATTGGTTGGCGATGATCTATTTGTAACTAACACGCGCATTCTCAAAGAAGGTATCGAGAAGGGAATTGCTAATTCCATTTTGATTAAGATTAATCAGATTGGCACCTTAACTGAGACATTTGCTGCGATTGAGATGGCAAAACGTGCTAACTATACTGCGGTCATTTCTCATCGCTCTGGTGAAACAGAAGACAGCATCATTGCTGATATTGCTGTCGGTACAAATGCCGGCCAGATTAAGACGGGGTCCTTATCGCGATCTGATCGTATCGCCAAATACAACCAGCTTTTGCGTATTGAAGAAGATTTAGGGGATGTTGCGACTTATCCAGGCAAATCTGTTTTTTATAACTTGAAGCGCTAAGTCCCAATAAGATCTATTTCTTATGCGTATCGTCATCTACTCCATGCTGGTATTGCTCATTGCAATCCAGTACCCACTTTGGCTTGGTAAGGGCGGATGGTTTAAGGTGTATGAAATGGAAAAGCAAGTAGAGCTGCAAGAAGCTAAAAACAGCCTTTTGGCTCTTCGCAATGCTAAGCTCGCTGGCGATGTTAAAGACTTAAAAGATGGCACGCGCGCTATTGAAGAGCGAGCTAGAGCCGAGCACGGCTTGATCAAAGAAGGTGAATTTTTTGTGCAGATTTTGCCAGTAGAAAAAGCTGCTGCAACACCTTCTGATGATGGCCTCAAATCGGCTAAGCAATAAGGGCTAGTGGCCACTAGATGGGGGTCTTGTAGCGTCACTTAGCAAATCTGTTTTAAAAACCTGCAAACAGTCGACTGCATCAAATCGATAGGGCTTTGCGCAAAACTCGCAAATGGTCTCAACTACACCTTGCTCGGCAAGAATACTTTGAACCTCTTCCTCACCAAGCATTCTTAATACATCAGCCACTTTATTACGAGAGCAGCGACAGGAAAAACGAATCTGTCGAGGCGGGAAACTACGCACACCATTTTCTGTAGACTCTTCTAGAAATAAACGTCTTAATATAGTTTTGGGAGCTAGCGAAAGGAGCTCTTCGTTCGTGATGGTTTCACCCAAAGCTTGAATGCGAGTCCAGCCTTCAGCCGCAGTTTGCGTATCTAAATGTACATGTCCACCTGAATCGGGTAAGCGTTGTAATAAAAGGCCGCCAATATGGGTGTCGTTTGATGTCAACCAAATTCTGGTATCTAATTGCTCAGAATTTTGCATGTACAGTCCAATTGCCTCAGCTGCACTAGACACCGGTTTAAAGTGGTTGCCGCGTTGCTCCTGGAGAGCAACAATTCCTTGGTAGGGTGCTTTCCCAGGCTCCCTTTCAGAGGGGTCTAATGTGATTACGAGCCTGCCGGAGTTGCTTGCATCTAATAACTCACCCAAACTTGCATCAGCAGCGATTTTGGAGGGTTCTACGGAAAGTTTGACAGTGGCCCTCATGGATAGGTCCGACTTGCACTCAACCACGAGAAGCTGAATTGGGCCTTTACTTTGAGCTTGAATAAGCAGGGTTCCATCAAACTTCAAGCTAGCGCTTAATAGGGTGGCCGCACCAACAAAATCCCCCAGGATACGACGTACAGCTGGTGGATCGTTGCGGCGCTCTAAAACAGCCTGCCAAGCAGTGCTGATAGACACGATTTCCCCACGTACAGGGGCTCCATCACAGACAAATACTAGTAATTCATTCATAGTGCAAAGTATCCACGTTTTTCAATTTTTCCGTCAATTAGCCTGACCTGAGATAATGCAATTTATGCATATTCGTACTCGTTTCGCACCAAGCCCCACGGGCTTTATTCATTTGGGCAATCTACGTAGCGCGCTCTACCCATGGGCTTTTGCACGCCACAATAAAGGTGACTTCATTCTACGTATTGAAGACACTGATCTTGAGCGCTCTTCGCAAGAGGCTGTAGATGTGATCATTGAAGGTATGGCTTGGTTGGGGCTGGATTTAGACGAGGGTCCAATCTATCAGATGCAGCGCATCGATCGCTATCGTGAAGTCGTTAAAGAAATGTTAGCTAAAGGACTTGCCTATCCTTGCTATATGAGTGAAGAAGAGTTGAATAAACTTCGTGATCAACAAATGGCTAATAAAGAAAAGCCACGTTATAACGGTTTGTGGAGGCCTGAACCAGGAAAAACGCTACCTGCAATTCCTGAGGGTATTGAGCCAGTGATTCGCTTTAAAAATCCCCTTGGCGGATCAGTGATTTGGGATGATGCCGTTAAAGGGAAGATTGAAATTAGCAATGATGAGCTTGATGATTTGGTTATTGCACGACCGGATAGCACGCCAACCTATAATTTTTGTGTAGTTGTGGATGATTTAGATATGAAAATCACCCATGTGATCCGCGGAGATGATCATGTAAACAATACTCCACGTCAAATCAATATCATGAAGGCCTTAGGCAGCAACCCTCCAATCTATGCGCATTTACCCACAGTCTTAAACGACTCTGGTGAGAAGATGAGCAAACGTAATGGTGCGATGAGTGTGCGTGAATATCAAAAAGCAGGTTACCTCCCAGAAGCGATATTGAATTACTTGGCACGCTTAGGGTGGTCGCATGGTGATGCTGAGGTATTTACAAAAGAACAGTTTGTGGACTGGTTTGATTTGAATAGTCTAGGTAGTTCGCCAGCCCAACATAATCCAGAAAAATTGCTGTGGCTTAATCATCAATATATTCAGCAAGCAGATCCAGTAAAGCTAGCGGAGGCGACTAAGCCTTTTGCGCATCAAATTGGTATAGATACAGAATCTGGACCAGACTTTACTCAAGTGGTAGCACTCTTAAAAGATCGCGCTAATACATTGATCGAGATTGCGGAGGGTGCTAAGTTGTTTTACTTGCCAGCACCAGCCCATAGCACTGAGCAGATGGCAGCAAATATTCCGGAAGCGATTGTTCCAGCATTAAAAGAATTGATTGAGACATTGCAAAATACAGAGCCAACAAAAGAAGCTTACAGCGCCGCCTTTAAAAAAGTCTTAACGAATCATCAACTCAAAATGCCAGCTCTTGCTATGCCTGTTCGTTACGCATTATTTGCAACTACCCAGACTCCAGCCATTGATTCTGTGTTGGTTGTATTGGGGCGGGATGAAGCACTCAAACGGCTCTCCAAGGTAGTCCAGTAGGCAATTTGCGCATATGCACAAAAATAGGCTAAAATCTTGGATTGTTTTGAGTGTCTTGCAGTTTTATTGTGGGATTTCGGGGGTATAGCTCAGCTGGGAGAGCGCTTGCATGGCATGCAAGAGGTCAGCGGTTCGATCCCGCTTATCTCCACCAAGCATTCAAAATTGAAGTAGTCCAGG
>Ga0194038_1000233_pt1 | contig 24035 bp, 36 predicted proteins | sample JunL226m_MetaG_FD_148630 | JGI IMG/M metagenome (GOLD analysis project Ga0194038, IMG submission 148630) | Anoxic zone freshwater microbial communities from boreal shield lake in IISD Experimental Lakes Area, Ontario, Canada - Jun2016-L227-6m | ecosystem: Environmental > Aquatic > Freshwater >... | reverse complement strand
TTGTCGCGAAGTTCGCGATCGTGGCTAATAAATAGCACCGTCTTTTTCGTCGACGTTATTACCTCTTCGAGCCAACGCTTTGAGGGTACATCTAAATAGTTATCAGGTTCGTCAAGGAGTAAGGTTTCATCAGGACCTTCAAGCAAAGCGGTGAGTACTAACTTCTTTTGCTCACCACCTGAGAGCGTATTTACTTCACGTTTTGCAACTGAATCAAAAGAGGTCCCTAGGGCTGCGGTGCAACAAATATCCCACATAGTTTCATACTCATATCCCCCAACATCTCCCCATTCAATAATCGATTGGGCATAGGCCATCTGCGACTTCTCAGTATCTTTGGCATGCATTATGGCTTCGGTCTTTTCAATATTTTCAGCGGCTTCACGAATTTTCTTGGGAGCAACAGATAAAAGCATCTGATGAACCGTTGTGTGATCGCGCACTGAACCAATGAATTGACGCATTACGCCTAGACCGCCGGAGATAGAAACTTGCCCCGAGTCCGGTTGTAAGTCACCGCTAATCATGCGAAAGAGAGTTGTTTTGCCCGAGCCATTTGCACCAATGAGTGCAACTTTTGCGCCGTCGCCTACCCGGAAACTAACATCACTTAAAAGCTCGCGACCATCAGAGAGTGTGTAATCAACGCTATTAACATCGATGTGACCCACTAGCTGCCCCCAGGGTATTCAACGTGGCGCAAAGTTAAGCCACGTGCCACAAAAACCAGACTGTCTGGAACTCGTTCTTTATTGGCCAGCATTGCAACTATCCAGTCAAGATTATTGCGCCCCTCGGCCACACAAACAACGGCGCCTACTAAATTGCGCACCATCGAATAACAAAAAGCATTAGCGGTAATTTCGGCGATTACATAGCCTTCATCATCGCGTATCCAGTTAAATCGCATCAGTGTTCTTACGGTGGTCGCACCTTCACGGAATTTACAGAAAGCGGCAAAATCATGCTCGCCAAGTAGTAATGAACTGGCTTGATTCAAAAGGTTTATATCCAAAGCTCTATACCAAGGCGCAACGTCCAAACGGTGAAGAGGTGCCACAACTTGATTGGCATCTAAAATTGTGTACGTGTAACTGCGCGAAGTTGGAGAGAATCTGGCATGAAAAGCGTCGGTCATGACACTAACTTTAAGGATGCGAATATCTTCATCCAGCATGCAGTTCAATTTAAAAGCTAAATCATCAAATTCACATGCCTCTGGCATATCAAAGTGAATCACTTGTCCAGTTGCATGTACCCCAGCATCGGTTCGACCGGCGACAATGGTTTCAATCGGAGTTTGGGTTATTGTCGAGAGCGCCTTTTCAATTTCCTCTTGAATCGTGCGACGATCGGGCTGTTTAGCCCAGCCCGAATAATTAGTTCCGTCATAAGCTAAATCAATCCGTAAACGAAGAAACCCACTCTCTGGATAGAGAGTGGGTTCCGACATAAGAATAGTTTTCTAAGGTGTTAAGACTTAGTTATCTTTCTCAGTTAAAACTTCGATCACTGCCATTGGAGCGTTGTCGCCCTTACGTGGCCCAATCTTTGTAATGCGTGTGTATCCACCATTACGTGTAGCAAAGCGCGGTCCGATAACAGTAAAGAGTGTATGAACTACGCCCTTATTTGAAATCTGAGCCATAACTTGGCGGCGAGCTGGAAGATCACCCTTCTTAGCGAAAGTGATTAACTTTTCAGCTAATGGACGCAGGCGCTTAGCCTTTGCCTCGGTTGTTGTGATCTTGCCGTGCTCGAACAACTGCTCTGCGAGAGTACGTAGGAGTAACCGCTCATGTGATGGGCCTGAACCCAGACGAGGACCTTTACTTGGTTTTGGCATTTTCTTTTTCTCCTAGGCCTGCTCTGCTTCGACGAACTCATCGTCTAGCGCTGCGTTGTAATTTTGGTGCTGAGTTGGATCAAATCCGACTGGGCTATCTTTTAAGTTCATCCCCATAGAGACAAGCTTTGCCTTAACTTCGTCGATTGACTTTGAACCAAAGTTGCGAATATCAAGCAGGTCAGCCTCTGAACGGTTAACGAGCTCGCCAACTGTGTGAATGCCTTCGCGCTTTAGACAGTTGTATGAACGTACTGTCAGATCTAGATCTTCAATTGGAAGCGCCATATCTGCAGCAAGGGCAGCATCCATAACGGATGGCCCCATCTCGATACCTTCAGCATCAAGATTGAGTTCGCGAGCAAGACCAAATAGTTCAACTAATGTGCGACCAGCTGATGCAACTGCATCGCGTGGCTTCATTGATGACTTGGTCTCAACATCTACAACAAGGCGATCGAAGTCAGTGCGTTGTTCAACGCGAGTGGCCTCTACCTTGTATGTAACCTTTAAAACTGGTGAATAGATTGAGTCAACTGGAATGCGGCCGATTTCAGCCCCAGCCTGCTTGTTCTGAACTGCGGTGACATAACCACGGCCACGCTCAACAGTAAGTTCGATCTCAAGAGATCCCTTGCCGTTAAGTGTTGCTAAGTGAAGTGATGGGTTATGTACTTCAACGCCAGTTGGAACTGCGATATCGGCACCAGTTACTGGGCCGGCACCTGACTTGCGAATGTAGACAATGCTTGGCTCATCGTTATCGGATGAAAGCACCAAGTTCTTGATGTTCAAAACGATATCGGTGAGATCTTCCTTGACGCCTTCAAGAGTGGTGAACTCATGCAGCGCACCGGCTACGCGAATGCTTGTAACTGCTGCACCTGGAATAGATGAAAGCAATGTACGACGCATGCTGTTGCCTAGTGTGTAGCCAAAGCCTGGCTCCAGCGGTTCAATAATGAACCGTGAACGGGACTCAGAAATTACTTCTTCACTGAGGGTGGGACGTTGTGCAATTAGCACTGGTGCTCCTCTTCATTTCGGGGAAATCCACTATTTGATCTCCACATTTTTACTGCTGGTACTACGTGCATGCCCATGAGGGCTTATTAAAAATTACTTAGAGTAAAGCTCAACGATTAGCTGCTCTTGAACTTGGGTATCGATGACTGCACGTGCAGGGATTCCGTGAACGATGATGCGCATCTGCGAACCAACGACCTCCATCCAAGCCGGTACTGCCTTCTCGCCTAGTTCAGCACTTGCCACGATAAATGGTGTGAGATCGAGTGACTTTGGAAGAACATCGATGATGTCCATTGGAGTCACGCGGAATGAAGGAATGTTTACCTTCTTGCCATTTACAAGGAAGTGACCGTGACGCACCATCTGGCGTGCCATGTCGCGACTCTTTGCAAAGCCTGCGCGGAAAACAACGTTGTCGAGACGCGTTTCAAGAATGATAAGAAGGTTTTCACCAGTCTTGCCAGTCTTGCGGTTTGCCTCTTCGTAGTAACCACGGAACTGCTTCTCTAGAACACCGTAAATACGTGCGCACTTCTGCTTTTCACGCATCTGCAATAGGTACTCAGACTCTTTTGAACGACCACGGCCATGCTGGCCAGGTGGATAGGGACGTGATTCGATTGGACACTTAGGTCCATCGCACTTGGTGCCCTTAAGGAAGAGCTTTACTTTTTCGCGACGGCAACGCTTGCAGTCTGCTCCGGTATAACGAGCCATTTATTCTCTTCCTTCCTTAAACTCGACGAGGCTTGCATGGACGGCAACCATTGTGTGGAGCAGGTGTTACATCAGAGATGGCACCAACTTCCAAACCAGCTGCTTGCAATGAACGGATTGCAGTTTCACGTCCAGAGCCAGGGCCCTTAACGAAAACATCTACTTTCTTTAAGCCGTGCTCTTGCGCGCGACGTGCTGCAGCCTCGGCTGCAAGCTGTGCTGCGAATGGAGTCGACTTACGTGAGCCCTTGAAACCAACTTGGCCAGATGATGACCAAGAGATAACTGCGCCCGATGGATCGGTAATAGAGATGATGGTGTTGTTGAAAGTGCTCTTAATAAAAGCCTTACCAACAGCGATGTTCTTCTTCTCTTTTTTACGCGTCTTTACTTTGCCCTTTGTTGCGGCAGTCTTTGACTTAGGAGCGGCCATTACTTAGTCACCTTCTTCTTACCTGCAATTGCTTTACGAGGACCCTTACGTGTTCGCGCATTTGTATGTGTGCGCTGACCACGAACAGGAAGTCCCTTGCGGTGACGAATTCCCTGGTAGCTCTGGATTTCAACTTTGCGACGGATGTCGCCAGAAATTTCACGACGAAGGTCACCTTCGATTTTGAAGTTTGCTTCGATGTATTCACGAAGTTTTGCAAGATCTGTTTCCTGCAAATCTTTAACGCGAATATCTGGACTAATGCCAGTTGCTGCTAATGTTTTTTGAGAACGGGTAAGACCCATTCCAAAAATATAAGTGAGTGCGACTTCTAAGCGTTTTTCGCGCGGAAGATCAACACCGACGAGACGTGCCATTTATCTACCTATCTGTATCCGGAGGTCCTCCGCATTACTGTTCTCTGGCCTACCGGACCAAAGGTCTTTTAGTTTCCTAAAAGTCGTAATACGAGTTAGTTAGTACTTAGCCTTGACGTTGCTTGTGACGAAGATTTTCGCAAATGACCATGACGCGACCCTTGCGGCGAATGACTTTGCACTTATCGCAAATCTTCTTAACGCTTGGATTAACCTTCATGTCTTTTTGCTCCTTCGTTACTTATAACGATAAATAATTCGACCTTTTGTAAGGTCATACGGACTCATTTCCACGATCACACGGTCAGCAGTCAAAATACGAATGTAGTTCTTTCGCATCTTTCCACTTATGTGAGCGAGGACTTTATGTCCATTAGTTAGTTCCACACGAAACATCGCGTTAGGTAGAGCTTCAGAAACGGTGCCTTCCATTTCAATGGCGCCATCTTTGCTAGCCAATCTGTAACCACATTTCTGTTTTGAGCGTGAAACAAGCGAACTCGTAGTTTAGAGGGCGGGCCCTGATAAGGGAAATCGGCCCCTTTGAATTACATACGTGTAACTCAGGCCATAGCCCCGGCGGCTAAAGGCTTTTAAGGGAGCCTACTTAGCTCGAATTCGAGCAGCAACGGCCTGAGAAATCACGGCCGATGAGCCAAAGGCACGAATTAAATTCTTGGGTGCGAATTCACGGGTTGGCCAGCCCATATCGATAAATATCGCCTCTGGGTAGCGATCATTTAATCGATTGAGCGTGGCAAGTAGTGGGGCGTCGCGATAGGCATCCCTAAAGGCCACAACAAGCTTCTTAGTAGAAAGTGTTTCGGCATCACTAGCATGAATATCGCACGCGATACCAACAGCGCGCAGTTCTCTGTGCATCCCCCACGAAACATCGCCCGCGGCGATTGTTGGCTTGGTTCCAATCTCTACCAAATTAATGGCACCGGCTTCTAGTTCAACTGAACCAGATATTTCAAAGCCATTTATTAAATCTTTAAAATCAACGGCAGCCGTTGCAGCCCCATTTGATTTATTTGTAGCACGCCAATTAACGATTCGCTGCTCCGATTCTTCTAACTCTTTCGTAGCAAGAGCGCCTGAATCAACTGCAGCTTTAATCCAATCAAAACTTGATGAAACGAAGACAGATTGATCACCCATGCCAGAAAAACACAACAGGTCGGCGCCGGCCGTTAAGGCTTTGAGTGCAGACTCATGAATCTTTGCAGGGCCGCCGATGGCTCCCATATCAAGGGCGTCGGTAACAACTAAGCCATTGAAATTTAATACACCTCGCAGATAATCTCGAATCACCTTACTTGATAAAGATGCGGGTAATTTCTTATCAAGAGCTTCTGCAACTAAATGGCCGATCATTACCGCGGCAACACCAGATTCAATTGCATGTTTAAATGGAACTACATGCTGGGATTCATAATCTGCCAGAGCCATCTTTATATGTGGCAGGTCATGATGAGAATCTTCTAGGACTGCGCCATGGCCCGGGAAGTGTTTAACACAGGCCCCGACCCCGGCATTTTGCAATCCTCTAACAGCTGCTGCGACATGTCGTGTAACAACATCGGTTGACATTCCAAATGAGCGAACGCCAACAATTGGATTATTTTCAAATGCAACGACATCTGCGACAGGCGCATACGTTATATCTATACCTAGATCTCGTAACACCGTACCCATTGAGTTATATGAGCGATATGTAAGATTTTCATCGTCACATTGACCTAAAAGTGCCGGCGTTGGATATCTGCTGCCCTCGCGCACGAATAGCCGCGTAACATCGCCACCTTCTTCATCAATGGCAATAAGAACATCCGGGTTGTAACTACGGAGTTCCTTAATGAGATGTGCAGCGGCTTCGAAATTAGGGGTATTTGAAGCGAATAAAGTGACAGAGCCCAAGCCATTTTCTAACCAAGGTTTAATCCATTCAGGAACAACTGCACCACCAAAACCTGGTGAAAAAGTTGAAAGAATCGTGCGATCAAGGGAAGTTAATGGCTTCATAGTTATCCCTTAACCGCCCCTGCAGTAACACCAGTTGCAATTTTATCCTGAATAAGTGAGAAGAAGATAACAACCGGAATTGCAGTTAATGTGGATGCAGCCATAAGTGGGCCCCAGTCGGTTCCAAATCTATTTGTAAATCCAGCTAACCAGATTGGCATCGTCGCCTTATCTTGGCTGGAGAGCAAAATATATGCCAGTAAGAATTCATTCCACGCTTGGATAAAAGCAAATATCGCCGTGGCAACTAAGCCAGGTGCCATCAATGGGAATAAAACAAGGCGATATGCCTGTGGCTTTGTGCAACCATCAACTAAAGCTGCTTCTTCAAGTTCTGTTGGGATATTTACTAAGAACCCACGAAGCGTCCACACAACAAAGGGCAAGATAAAAGCGATATACGTCAAAACGACACCGGCTAATTTATCAGTCAAGTTTAACTTAGAGAGAAGCAGGTAAAGAGGAATCAATAGAGCAGACAAAGGAAGCATCTGCACTAGCAAAATGCTTGCCACATATATCCGCTTACCTTTGAACTTCATACGAGCAACAGCGATAGATGCAAAGAGGGCAACAAATAGGCTGATAATTACCGTGAAGAAAACAACTATCACGGAGTTCATTAACGCCTTCGAAAAGCCCTCTTTTGTAATTGCCTCTACATAGTTTGAGAGAGAAAAAGAATGCGGGAAAATCGTTGGGTTAGTTGAAAGTATGTCGCCTTTTGGTTTAAAAGATGTAGTGACCATCCAATAGACAGGAAAGCCCATGAGGACAATGGCAAATATGCCCGAAACATTTGAAAAAATTGAACTCGATGTGCGCTTCATTCGTCGCCCATCCGCATCATTTGTCGCAAGTAGTAGCCAGTTACGCCAATAAGAGCAAAAATCATAATGAGTGAGATTGCAGCGCCTTTTCCATATTCACTTAGCCCGAATGACTTTTGGAAGGCATAGATAGCCATGGTGTAGTACTCAGCCGATGGCCGGCTATCAAGGAAGATCCAGATATGAGAGAAGACTTGGAAATCCCAAATAGTCGAAAGTGAGATCAAAATAATGTAGACCGGCAAGAGCATCGGAAGAATAATGTTTCGAAATACCTGGCGGGGATTGGCCCCATCGATTTCAGCTGCTTCAATTAGATCCTTTGGCACTTGTGTCAGCGCCGCATAAATACTAATTGTGATGAATGGAAGTGCGCCCCAGGCGACACAGCCACCAATAATAAGGAAACCTGAGAGCGTATTAACAAAGTAGTTGTGGTTGTCCATCTCAAAGCCAAGTGAGTTAACGAGAGCAGTGACGATGCTGAAATCAAATGAAAATAGCCAACGCCAAACTGAGATTGAAACAAGCTGGGGCATAGCCCACACTAAAATAAGAACTCCATTGAGCACATTGCGGATTCCCGGGTGCATCTTGACCATTAAATGCGCCAACCAAGCACCAACAATGATTGATACTGACACCATTCCTAATGTGAAAAGTAAGGTTCGTTCCAAGATTTTCCAGAACTCTGGGTCGGTGAAAGTTTCCTTGAAATTGTCTAGGCCTACAAAGACACCTTTGCCGGCGATAATTTCAGCCAGGCCATATCTTTCAAATGAGAGTGAGATTAATTTATAAACTGGAAATCCGAGAATTAAACCTAGGGCAAGTAAACTTGGTGCGATAAGAAGGTAAGGCCATGGCTTAAATCTGCGTGGGTTCATAGTCCGCGCCACGCTAATACTCACTGTTTGCCTCCGATAGAAAGTTAATTGTAAGGAGAAGCGACTTTCCCTCGAGTAAGTCGCCTCTCCTTACGCCTCTTAAATAGAACTAGGACTAGTTAAGAAGTTTTGTAATTTCGGCAGATGCATCGGCAGCAGCCTGTGCAACTGTCTTCTTACCTGTTGCGATGTCAGCGAGCATTGTTTGAAGAGTATTTGCATTCTCAACATCAACCCACTTAACAGCACCTGGAACGAACCATGAGTTCTTAGCTGCAGCTGCAACTGGTGCAGCAGCGCCTGAGATCAAGCTAAGCATCTTGGTGTTGTTTGGAATCGCACCGCTTAGAGCGATGGTCTTCATCTGTGTTGCATTTGTGTAATAACGGATCCAAGTAGCAGCAAGCTTGACGTTTGGTGCATAACTTGGAACTGCAAGGTTTGATCCACCCAAGAATGCAGGTGAAGCTTTTCCGGCCTTTACAGAAGGCATTGGGAAGAAGCCCCAGTCAGTTCCAACCTTAGGGATACAGCATGATTCCCAACCGTTTGAATATGACATAGCAACTTTTCCGCCATTGAAGACATCCCATTGCGCAGCTTCTGTTCCTGACTTATCAGCCTTAGATAGAAGATCGCTAACTTCCTTGAATCGATTCAAGCCACGAATTGCTGCATCTGAATCGAGAGAACCAGCCCACTTGCCACCTGACTTAGTAGCGATTGCGCCACCTTCATCGTAAACAAATGACATAGCTGCGTACCAGTACTTACCTGGAAGATAAACAGCTGAGAAATCTTTGTCAGTTCCGTAAGCAGTCATTAGCTTCTTACCAGCTGCTAAGAAATCTGCATATGACTTTGGAACAGAGATTCCCTGTGCCTTAAATAATGATGGGCGGTACATGATTGCGCGTGCACCTGCGTAGTAAGGAACTGCATACAACTTACCGTTGTAGCTTCCTGCATCTTCAAGTGCCTTAAGCCATGTTGCACTATTACCAAATGTTGGCTTATAAGAACTTAGTGATGCGAGCGCACCTGCAGCTGAATACTTCATAACTTCAGTGTTTCCAAACTCAACTACATCAGGTCCTTTTTTAGCAACTAATGATGCATCGAGTTTCTTGAGGTGATCTCCCCAAGTTTGGAATTCAACGATAACTTTTGTATTTGGATATGCAGCAGAAAAAGCTGCATTTGCATCCTCAAGTGCTGTTCCAAAATCTTTCGCATCTGGCATGAGCCAAACTGTGATTGATTTAGGGGCAGCTGCTTGAGCAGCGGTGCTACCTGTAAATGCGACAGCACCAACGAGGGCTGCAACACTTATGGCAGCGATTGATTTAGCGCGAAATGTGCGCATACAAGCCTCCATAAAGGTTCCACGATCTTGAGAGGGTTCCAAAGATCTAGTAAGACAGGTATAGACCAATTTTTGGTAAATGGCTAGCATTTGGACATAACGTTTTAATTACTTCTCGCCCCCGCGCTCATGGTGGGTTAGGTTTAAGGCCCAAAGCCCGCTCAGGGTGGCGTGGGTATGAGGAAGGTGGCTCGGTGGCTAAAGAAGAGGTCAGAAAGCAGTTCCGGCTGGCCGATCTTTTGCGTACTGAAATCTCAGAGCTAGCCACCCATGATCCGATACCTGGCGAACGCGCCCTCGCTGAACGCTTTGGAACCTCTCGAGTAACAATCCGGCAGGCATTGGCGCTTCTACAAGATGATGGATTGATTTATACAGTTCATGGATCGGGCTCTTTCGTTGCCCCTGCCCGAGTTGTGAAGCAGATGAAACTCTATTCATTTACCCAAGAGATGAAAGAGCGAGGTCTAAAACCCTCTACAAAACTTATTAGTGCTCAACTCATTGAAGATGATGAAAAAGCTATTGATGAATTTATTGTTGTTAGCGAGCCGGCTTATCGAATCGAACGGTTGCGCCTTGGAAATTTAGAACCTCTGTCCCTAGAAATCACATATGTAAATCAAACTATTGCTCCGAATTTACTTGATCATGATTTAACTAAGTCGCTGTATCACATTCTTGAATCTAAATATGGCCAGGAGGTTTTTAGTGCTGACGAACACTTGACTCCGATTATTGTTGATAAAGAAATCGCAAAAATTATGAAGATACCTGCTGGCAGCGCAGCAATTAGAATTCAAAGAACTGGTTATAACGTCCGAGGCGAAGAAGTAGAAAGATCAATTTCTATTCGACAAGGAAATCGCTGGGACTTCAAATACTCTATCCGTATTTAACTAAACCAATAATTCAGATATTTCAATCCCTAAACGGGCCAGTTGGGCTTTTCCGCCATCAGTAGCAGTTAGGACAAAAGGCTTTCCATCGGGACAGATTGCATATGAATGCTCAAAGTGGGCTCCGCGTGAACCGTCAGTTGAGACCACTGTCCAATCATCCTTGAGCACCTTCATACGCTCCGATCCTCGAGTGATCATTGGCTCAATCGCTAACGCTAAACCGGAAACAATCTCTGGGCCTTGGCCAGCTTTACCAAAATTCAATACATGGGGCTCTTGATGCATCTCAGTGCCGATTCCATGGCCGCCGTATTCACGCAGAATTCCATATTTGCCTTGCGAATTTGTGTACTGCTCAATTGCATAACCAATATCAGTTAAATGCGCACCGTTCTTGCCCGCAGCTATTCCACGCCACATCGACTCTTCGCATACATCCATAAGTTTTTGATCTTCTGCGCTAATTGCGCCAATGCCAATAGTAAATGCCGCATCTCCATGCCAACCATCAACAATTGCACCGCAGTCAATTGAGACAATATCGCCGTCATTAATAATTTTTGATCCAGGAATTCCGTGAACGATTTCATCATTTATCGAAACACAGATGGTGGCCGGAAAACCGTGATAATTCAAAAAGTTTGAGGTTGCTCCACCGCGCTTGATAACCGCAGCAGCGACTACATCGAGTGCATCAGTCGTCATTCCGGGCTTTATTGCTTCGCGTATTGCCCCATGAATCTGTGCAACAACTAGACCGGCACGGCGCATAATCTTTAGCTGTTCAAGAGTTTTGATTTGAATTGCCATTAACTAACTTCCCTTAAGAAACGCGACTGAGGGCAGAAATTGCTCGCTCGGTAATCTCTTCAACGGCGCCAGTTGCACTGACAGTGATGAGTAAACCCTCACTGCGATAGAAAGAGATAATTGGAGCGGTCTGCTCTTCATAAACCTCAAGGCGCCTTGCGATAACTTCTGCCTTGTCATCTTCGCGCTGGTAAACATCTCCCCCGCATAGAGGGCATTTATCTACGCCAACTGAAGGCTGGAAACAATCCTTGCAGGTGCGACGACTAGACAAGCGCGTAATTATCTCTTCATTATCGATTGAGAGTTCAAGAACAGCGGTTAAAGGAGTAGCTTTTTCAGCTAAAATTGCGCGCAATACCTCTGCCTGTAAAACATTGCGCGGGAAACCATCTAGCAAAAATCCATTGGCAACATCATCGTGAGTTAAACGATCCTTCACCATTTCATTAGTTACGGAGTCTGCGACTAATTCGCCGCGGTCCATAAAGCTTTGGGCTTGAACGCCAAGGGGAGTTCCAGCCTTTAAATTGGCACGGAAAATATCTCCCGTTGAAATATGTGGAATTGAATAATGCGCAGCTAGGAATTGAGCTTGAGTTCCCTTGCCAGCACCTGGTGGACCTACCAGGACCAAACGCATTACTTCAGGAATCCCTCATAGGAACGTTGCTGCAACTGTGACTCAATCTGCTTGGCAGTATCAAGACCTACACCAACAACAATCAAAATTGCAGTTCCACCAAATGGGAAGTTCTGGCTAGCTCCAAAGAGCACAAGGGCGCCGATTGGTATAACTGCAACGAGTGCAAGGTATAGCGAACCAGGGGCGGTAATACGTGAGAGCACATACTGTAAATACTCAGCAGTTGGGCGGCCCGCACGAATTCCAGGGATAAATCCGCCGTATTTCTTCATGTTATCTGCAACCTCTTCTGGGTTGAAAGTAATTGCAACATAGAAGTAAGTAAAGAAGATAATAAGGAGTGCATATGAAGCTACGTAGATTGGGTGATCGCCCTTAACAAAGTTACGGCTAACCCACACTGCCCATGCTGACTGGCTATTGGTGAAGTTAACAATAAGAGAAGGAATATAAAGCAAAGATGAAGCGAAAATTACTGGGATTACACCGGCCTGGTTAACTTTAATTGGAATATACGTGCTAGTTCCACCGTAGGCCTGACGTCCAACCATGCGCTTGGCATACTGCACCGGAATACGGCGCTGTGCTTGCTCAACGAAGACCACTGCTGCAACAACCAAGATTCCAACGGCCATTACAAATATGAATGCAAACAGACCCTTTTGAAGTTTGATCGACCATAGCTGACTTGGGAAGCCTGCAGCGATAGATGTAAAGATCAAGATAGACATTCCGTTACCGACACCGCGATCAGTGATGAGTTCGCCGAGCCACATGATTACAGATGTTCCAGCAGTCATTACGAAAATCATTGTGACAATTCGTGCCCACGATGTATCGGGAATGATCGCCAGCGAACAACCTGATATTAATCGACCAGGTGTACGTGCAACTGCAATCAAACCCGTTGATTGCAAGATTGCAAGACCAATAGTTAAGTAACGTGTGTATTGAGTCAGCTTTGCAGTTCCTGACTGGCCCTCGTTCTTTAAAGTTTCAAAGCGAGGAATTACAACAGTCAATAACTGAATAATGATTGAGCTGGTGATGTAAGGCATGATTCCTAGGGCGAAAACTGAGAGCTTGATTAGCGCTCCACCGCTGAAAAGGTTAATCAGACCAAAGAGCCCACCTGATTGAACCGTCTTTAAGCACTCTTGAACGTTTCCGTAGGAAACTCCAGGAGTAGGGACTACTGATCCAAAACGGAACAGACCCATAATTGAAAGAGTGAAGAAGATCTTCTTACGTAAATCAGGTGTCCTAAAGGCCATACTGAACGCTGAAAGCATTGATCTTCTCCACTATCTCGATAAATTAAAGAACGCTTGTTTTTCCGCCGGCAGCCGTAATCTTATCGACCGCTGATGATGAGAATGCATGAGCTGTGACATTTACCTTTACGTCGATGTCGCCATTGCCAAGCACCTTCACTGGAAGAGAGTCGCGAACGGCACCCTTTGCAATCAAATCTGCAACTGTTACGTCGCCACCCTTAGGGAATAGCGCGTTAATTGTTGAGACGTTGACTGCTTGGTACTCAATGCGTGCTGGGTTCTTGAAGCCACGAAGTTTAGGTAAGCGCATTACGAGAGGCAGCTGACCACCTTCGAAACCTGCACGAACCTGGTTACGGGCACGAGTTCCTTTGCCACCACGACCTGCAGTCTTACCCTTTGATGCCTCACCGCGACCCTTACGAGTCTTGGCTTTCTTAGCACCAGGGGCTGGACGTAGATGATGAAGTTTTAATAGTGACATCTTTATTCAACCTCCTCAACTTTAATCAAGTGACGAACTGCGTAGACCATTCCACGAATCTCTGGACGATCTTCTTTAACAACAACATCGTTAATGCGCTTTAGGCCCAATGAACGAAGAGTGTCGCGTTGCTCTGGCTTGTTTCCAACCTTCGAGCGAATCTGAGTTACCTTTAAACGTGGCATTAGACACCTACTGTTATCTGTGAAGCGCGGATAATTGCAGCTGGTGCAACATCTTCTAATGGAAGACCACGTCGAGCAGCGATTTGCGCTGGACTCTCAAGCATCTTCAATGCTGCAACAGTGGCGTGAACCATGTTGATTGCATTGTTAGATCCGAGTGACTTAGTCAAAACATCTGAGATACCTGCACACTCAAGTACTGCACGCACTGGGCCACCGGCGATTACTCCGGTACCTGGGCTAGCTGGGCGAAGAAGAACTACGCCAGCTGCAGTTTCACCTTGTACTGAGTGAGGAATAGTTCCTTGGATACGTGGAACAGTAAAGAAGGATTTCTTAGCCTCTTCAACTGCCTTTGCAATCGCTTGTGGAACTTCCTTGGACTTGCCGTAACCAATACCGACCTGGCCATTGCCGTCACCGACAACTACTAGAGCAGTGAAAGAGAAACGTCGACCACCTTTTACAACTTTGGATACGCGGTTAATGAATACAACGCGCTCCATGAATGGGTTTTTTTCTTTTTCGCGATCATCGCGGCGTTCGCGGCGTTCGCCTTTACCTTTGCCTGCTCCTGCGCGATCATTTCCGGCAGGGGCTGCAGTAGTTGGATTAGCGGCCATTAGAACTCCAATCCATTCTCTCGTGCACTGTCAGCAACTGCTGCAATACGACCGTGATACTTGTTACCGGCACGATCAAAGACGACAGTTGAGATGCCAGCGCTTTTAGCGCGCGTTGCAATTAATGCACCGATCGCTTTCGCTTTAGCACTCTTGTCGGCCTTGTCATTACGGAAATCTGCTTCCATTGTTGAAGCGAAGGCAAGTGTCTTGCCTGCAGTGTCATCGATAACCTGAACGAACAAGTGACGTGACGAGCGTGAAACGACTAAGCGTGGACGTGCTGGCGTTCCCGAAACCTTCTTGCGAACTCGGAAAGCACGACGGGCGCGGGCATTTGTTGCCGAGCCTTTGCGGACCTTTACTCCTATAGCCATTACTTCTTACCCGTCTTTCCTTGCTTGCGGCGAACAACTTCACCTGAGATACGTAAGCCCTTGCCCTTATATGGATCGGCCTTACGAAGCTTCTTTACCTTTGCGGCAACTTCGCCAACTTTTTGCTTATCAATTCCGATGATCTGGAACTTAGTTGGTGATTCGACTTTAAAAGTGATTCCAGCTGGTGCTGGGAAATCGATGTTGTGGCTGTATCCAAGTTGGAACTCTAAGTTCGCACCCTTCTCAGCTACACGGTAACCAACACCAACAATTTCAATTGTTGTTGTATATCCAGTTGTAACGCCCTCGACCATGTTCGCAACTAATGTGCGAGATAGGCCGTGAAGTGAGCGAGTTAAGCGCTCTTCGTTAGGACGGGCAACGGTGATTACACCCTCTGTTTGTGAAACTTGAATTGGCTCTGCAACATTTAGTGAAAGAGTTCCCTTAGGACCTTTAACTGAAACACTCTGGCCAGCAATTGTGATTTCGACGCCACTAGGGACGGCGATGGGCATACGACCGATACGGGACATTAGCGATCACCACACATAGGCGAGAACTTCTCCGCCTACGCCTTGCTTATTGGCTTGCTTATCAGTCAGCAATCCAGATGAGGTTGAAATGATTGCAACGCCTAACCCACCAAGAACTTTTGGTAGAGCTGTCGACTTTGCGTAAACGCGAAGTCCTGGCTTGCTTACACGGCGTAAACCAGCGATTGAACGCTCACGGTTTGCACCAAACTTAAGGTCAAGAACTAAGTTCTTACCTACTCCGTTTTCTGCTTCGTCAACGCGATATGTAGCGATGTATCCCTCTTGTTGAAGGATCGCTGCAATTCGTACCTTGACCGATGAAGACGGCATTGAAACCGAATCATGGTAGGCAGAGTTCGCATTGCGCAGACGTGTCAACATGTCTGCGATCGGGTCTGTCATTGTCATACGTGGCCTCGTGGCCTTTCTCGAACTGGTTTCTTCATGTGAAGACCTATTTCGTTGTAGTTAGTTGGATAGAAGCGGGTTTACCAAGATGCCTTGGTTATGCCAGGAAGTTCACCACGGTGCGCCATTTCACGGAAGCACACGCGACAAATTCCAAACTTTTGGTAGACAGCGTGTGGACGACCACAACGACTGCAACGGGTATAGCCGCGAACCTTGAACTTTGGCTTGCGTGCTGCCTTGACGATTAGTGATGTCTTTGCCATCTCTTATGCCTCCCTGAATGGAAAACCAAGGGCTTTTAATAGCGCGTGGCCTTCTGCATCGTTCTTAGCTGTAGTAACGAAAGTGATATCCATTCCGCGTGGACGATCGATCTTGTCCTGTTCGATTTCTGGGAACACAACCTGCTCGGTTAAACCGAATGTGTAGTTTCCTTTTCCATCAAACTGCTTTGGTGATAAACCACGGAAGTCACGGATACGAGGAAGTGATATTGAAAGTAGGCGATCTGCAAACTCCCACATACGATCTCCACGCATGGTTACGTGTGCGCCAATTGGCTGGCCCTCACGAAGTTTGAACTGTGCAATTGATTTACGTGACTTAGTAACCTGTGGCTTTTGGCCAGTGATAGTTGCTAAGTCGCGGATTGCACCTTCAATAAGCTTTGAATCACGGGCAGCATCGCCAACACCCATATTGACCACAATCTTGGTCAAGTTTGGAATCTGCATGACGTTCTTGTATCCGAATTGGGTTTTAAGTGCAGGAGCAATTGCGCTCTTGTACTTAGCCTTAAGACGTACGTCTAAGTCCGTTGACATTAGATGTCCTTTCCGGTGCGACGTGAGATACGAACATTCTTGCCTTCGTCATCTTTGCGAGAGCCGATGCGAGATGCCTTGCCTTCGCCATCTTCAAGCATGACATTTGAAATATGAATTGCGGCTTCAACGGTGATGATTCCGCCGACTTTAACGCCGCGATCTCCAGTTGACTCTTTAGTGTGGCGCTTTTGGCGATTCACACCTTCGATAAGGATTCGATCCCCGTCAACCGATAGAACTTTTCCAGTTACGCCTTTATCTTTTCCGGCAATAACTAAAACTGAGTCATTCTTCTTTATTTTTGCCATTTTTTACAGCACCTCCGGAGCTAGCGAGATGATCTTCATAAATTTCTTATCGCGAAGTTCGCGTGCAACTGGTCCGAAGATACGGGTTCCACGTGGTTCGCCATCAGCTTTCAAGATCACTGCGGCATTCTCATCAAATTTAATGTAAGAGCCGTCTGGACGACGACGCTCTTTAACTGTGCGAACGATGACGGCCTTTACGACCTCACCCTTCTTGACCTGTCCACCAGGGATTGCATCCTTGACGGAACATACGATGATGTCTCCGATACCGGCATAACGGCGCTTGGATCCACCGAGCACACGGATACAGAGAAGCTCTTTAGCTCCAGTGTTGTCCGCAACGCGTAGGCGCGACTCTTGTTGAATCATTAGTTATCCACCAACCCTTACTTAGCCTTCTCGAGAATCTCAACTAAACGCCAGCGCTTTGTCGCTGAGATTGGTCGAGTTTCCATGATGAGTACACGATCGCCCATGCCGGCAGTATTTGCTTCGTCATGTGCCTTTAGCTTGCGTGAGCGTGAGAGAACCTTTGAGTACATACCGTGCTTCACACGATCTGATACCTCTACAGTGATGGTCTTATCCATCTTGTCACTCACTACTACGCCTTCACGAACCTTACGGAATCCGCGATCTTCATTAGCTGTTGTCATTAGGCAGCTCCCCCGATTCCTAGTTCGCGCTCGCGAATAATTGTGTAAACGCGCGCAATCTCTTTACGTACGGCACTTAGTCGGCCATGGCTTTCAAGCTGACCAGTAGCTGCTTGGAAACGAAGGTTGAATAACTCTTCCTTCATCTCACGCACTTTGCCAGTCAATTCCTCGGCTGATAATTGGCGTAGCTCTTCATTAGTTGTAGTAGCCACTTATGCCTCCTCACGCTTCACAACACGACATTTCATTGGAAGTTTATGAATAGCAAGACGCATCGCTTCATTAGCGACAGCCTCAGTTACGCCTGAAATTTCAAACATCACGCGACCTGGCTTTACGTTTGCAATCCACCACTCCGGTGAACCCTTACCTGAACCCATGCGAGTTTCAGCTGGCTTCTTTGTGATTGGACGATCTGGATAAATATTGATCCAAACCTTTCCACCACGTTTGATATAACGAGTCATTGCGATACGAGCAGCTTCAATCTGGCGGTTAGTTACGTATGCAGGCTCGAGAGCTTGAATACCGTAATCGCCGAATGCAACTGCGCTTCCGCCCTTTGTTGCACCACTTCTAGATGGGTGGTGCTGCTTGCGGTGCTTAACGCGACGTGGAATTAACATATTAGTTAGCTCCTTCGACTGCAGCCGCTGGCTTAGTAACAGTTACTTCACCGCGAGCTGGGCGTGGAGGACGTGGTCCGCGACGCTCTGGCTTTGGTGCGCGAGCTTCAGCTAGCGCTGTTGCTGCACGCTCTGCACGTGAACCAATAATTTCACCCTTGTAGATCCAGACCTTTACACCTAAGCGACCAAATGTTGTTGCGGCCTCATAGAAACCGTAATCAATATCGGCACGAAGTGTGTGCAATGGAACGCGACCTTCGCGGTAGAACTCTGAGCGAGACATTTCAGCCCCACCTAAACGTCCACCACACTGAACACGAATGCCCTGTGCGCCAGCTTTCATCGCTGACTGCATTGACTTCTTCATTGCGCGACGGAAAGAAACACGGGCAGCTAACTGCTCGGCGATTCCCTGTGCAACAAGTTGAGCATCAATCTCTGGGTTCTTAACTTCTAGGATATTTAACTGAACTTGCTTGCCAGTTAACTTCTCAAGACGCTGACGCAAGATATCTGCCTCTTGGCCACGACGACCAATAACGATTCCTGGACGAGCTGTGTGAAGGTCGATGCGGACACGATCGCGTGTGCGCTCGATTTCAATTCGAGATACGCCAGCGCGCTCCATACCCTTCTGCATCATGCGACGGATTTCGACATCTTCCTTGACGTAATCCTTGTACAACTTGTCTGCATACCAACGTGACTTGAATTCAGTTGTAATGCCGAGACGGAAGCCGTGTGGGTTTACTTTTTGACCCATTACTTGGTCGCTCCCTTCAAGCTAGTTTTTCTTGTATTCATATTCTTAGATGAAGCCTTTACATCACTTACTGCAACTGAGATATGTGATGAGCGCTTCAAGATACGAAAACCGCGACCTTGAGCACGTGGACGAAAGCGCTTCATTGTGCGGCCCTCGTCTACTAGCGCTTCAACTACCCAGAGCTCTGAAGCATCGCGGATAGCTGGATTCTTCGCCTTTGCATTAGCAACGGCGCTGTTTAGAAGTGTGTACACATCGCTGCCTGCAGCTTGTGGAGCAAACTTCAAAATTGAGAGTGCTTGATCAGCACGCTGTCCACGGATTAGATCGACGATACGTCGAGCTTTCTGTGGTGTGTGGCGGATGTCGCGCAAAACTGCGCGAGCAATCAGCGGAGCATTAGTTGTATTCAACTCGTCAGATGTATTAGGCACGTGTTGCTCTCCGATCTTCGCCCTTGACGTGACCACGGAAGGTACGAGTTGGTGAGAACTCACCAAGCTTGTGTCCAACCATCGCGTCTGTGATAAAAACTGGGATGTGCTTGCGACCATCGTGTACTGCGATGGTGTGTCCGATCATTGAAGGAATGATCATCGAGCGGCGTGACCAGGTCTTGATCACGTTCTTGGTATTGGCATCGTTTTGTGCATCTACCTTCTTGAGTAGATGTCCATCAACGAATGGACCCTTCTTGAGACTTCTTGGCATTAGGGCTCCTACCTACCGCTTCTTATTCGACTTGCGACGACGGACGATCATTGAATCTGATGCTTTCTTCTTGCGAGTGCGGCCTTCAGGCTTACCCCATGGAGTCACTGGGTGACGTCCACCAGAGGTCTTACCTTCACCACCACCGTGTGGGTGATCTACTGGGTTCATAACAACACCGCGAACAGATGGGCGCTTGCCCTTCCAACGCATACGTCCGGCTTTTCCGTAGTTGATGTTGGACTGCTCAGCATTTCCAACTTCACCAACAGTTGCACGGCAACGTACGTCGACGTTACGAATTTCACCAGATGGCATACGCAGTTGTGCGAACGCGCCCTCTTTTGCAACTAACTGAACCGATGCGCCAGCTGAACGAGCAATCTTTGCTCCTCCGCCTGGGCGTAGTTCAATTGCATGAACGACGGTACCTACTGGAATATTACGAAGAGGCAGGTTATTGCCAGGCTTGATATCTGCCTTTGGACCGTTTTCAACGGTTGCACCCTGCTCTAATTTATTGGGAGCGATGATGTAACGCTTTTCTCCATCTGCATAGTGCAAAAGAGCGATGCGAGCTGTGCGGTTTGGGTCGTACTCAATGTGAGCGACCTTTGCTGGCACACCATCTTTATCGTTACGAATAAAATCGATGAGACGGTAGGCACGCTTGTGACCGCCACCTTGGTGACGAACAGTGATGCGACCGGCATTGTTACGTCCACCCTTTGAGTGGATTGGACGTACAAGTGACTTCTCAGGTGTTGAACGTGTGAGTTCAGCGAAATCTGGAACGCTTGCGCCGCGTTGACCCGGGGTCGTTGGCTTTAATTTACGAAGTGCCATGATGATCCTTTTCTCTTAGAAGTCCAGTTCCGGTTAGGAAACTGGTCCTCCGAAGATGTCGATACGGTCGCCAGCTGCTACCTGCACAATTGCGCGCTTTGTGTCTTTACGCTTTCCATCACCGAAACGGGTTTTCTTGTTCTTTCCCTGACGGTTCATGGTGTTAACGCTGACTACCTTTACGCCAAATACTTTTTCAACTGCGATTTTGATCTCAGTCTTATTAGCATCTGGTGCAACGATAAATGTGTACTTGTTCTCATCAAGTAGTGAGTAGCTCTTTTCAGAGACAACTGGTGCTACTAGAACATCGCGGTAATCTTTCATGCGCTGACCTCGCTCTCACGTGCAACAGACTTTACTGATTTGCGTGGTCCAGCAAGGAAATCCTTGATTGCGCTCTCAGAGAAGACAACGTCATCGCTCTTTAGGATGTCGTATGCATTCAACTGATCTGGAACTAGAAGATGTAGGTCATCGGCGTTACGAAGTGAGCGCCAAGCAAGATCCTCAGTACGAGATACAACGACAAGAAGATTCTTGCGTGTACTGAACTGACGAACGGCTGCAATAGCTGCCTTAGTCGATGGAGCTGATGAGACTGAATCTAGAACGTGAATACGATCGTTGCGCTGACGGTCAGAGAGAACTCCGCGAAGTGCTGCGGCAATCATCTTCTTTGGTGTGCGCTGGAAATATGTACGAGGACGAACAGCATGTGCTGTACCGCCACCCTTCTGGTTAGGTGAACGTGACGAACCCTGACGGGCGCGACCTGTTCCCTTCTGCTTGAAAGGCTTCTTACCACCACCACTTACTTCACCACGGTTCTTAGACTTCTGAGTACCTTGGCGAGCAGCGGCAAGTTGTGCAGTCACAACTTGGTGGATTAATGGAACGTTAGTCTGAGCGTCGAAGATGTCTGTTGGTAGATCAACTGATCCAACCTTGACGCCTTCAGCGTTCTTAACTTCAATAGTAAGCGCCATGAGTTATGCACCTGCCTTAGCTGTTTCAAAGATCGCATGCTTTGCAGCAGAGCGAATGAAGACTAGTTGTCCATCTGGACCAGGAACTGATCCCTTAATAAGTAGCAAGTTGCGCTCTGCATCAACTGAGTGCACAACTAAGTTTTGGGTTGTAACTTTTACGCCACCCATAACACCGGCCATACGCATTCCTTTGAAAACGCGACCTGGTGTTGAACATGCACCGATTGAACCTGGCATACGGTGCTTACGATCAACACCGTGAGATGAACCAAGACCGTGGAAACCGTGGCGCTTCATAACACCAGCAGTTCCCTTACCTGTGCTTGTTCCAGTTGCATCGACTAGTTCGCCAGCAGTGAAAACTGTTGCACCGATCTCTTGTCCTACTGTGTAAGAAGAGGTATCAAGGGTGCGAAGTTCTGCAACTGAGCGACGTGGTGTCACGCCAGCTTTAGCGAAGTGGCCAGCAAGTGGCTTAGTAATTTTCTTTGGGTCAATTGCACCGAAAGCGATCTGCACTGCTGAGTAACCATCTACTTCAGGGGTACGAATCTGCGTTACGACGCATGGACCGGCTTCAACAACGGTTACTGGAACCATCTTGTTGTTAGCATCAAAAACCTGTGTCATTCCGAGCTTCTTACCGAGAACGCCCTTGATGGACGAGCCGGCAGCTTGAGTTGTATATGTCATGTTTCTCGTCCTTTCCTTAGAGCTTAATCTCGATGTCGACGCCAGCTGGCAAGTCGAGACGCATCAATGAGTCAACAGTCTTAGGTGTTGGGTCGATGATGTCGATTAGGCGCTTATGTGTGCGCATCTCGAAGTGTTCGCGGCTGTCCTTATATTTGTGAGGAGAGCGAATAACACAATAAGTGTTCTTCTCTGTTGGTAGGGGCACTGGACCTGCGACCGTTGCACCAGTGCGCTCAACTGTTTCAACGATTTTCTTCGCTGAAGAGTCAATCACCTCATGGTCGTAGGCCTTGAGTCGAATGCGGATCTTTTGTCCCGCCATGTCGTTCTCCTTCGTTTTTAGTAAATCTTCGTTAATTTAATTTTCAAACTTTTGTTAGTGCCCGGCGGTTTTTATACCGCCGGGCTTAAACAATTACTTCTTGATCTTTGTTACGCGACCTGCTCCTACTGTGCGTCCGCCTTCGCGGATAGCAAAGCGCAAGCCTTCTTCCATAGCGATTGGCTGGATTAGCGTTACGGCCATCTCAGTGTTATCGCCAGGCATAACCATTTCGGTTCCTGCAGGAAGTGTTACAACACCAGTCACGTCAGTTGTACGGAAGTAGAACTGTGGGCGGTAGTTGTTAAAGAATGGAGTGTGACGGCCGCCTTCATCCTTTGAAAGGATGTAAGCAGATGCATCGAACTCTGTGTGAGGAGTGATTGTGCCTGGCTTGCAGACAACCTGACCACGCTCAACGTCTTCGCGCTTTAGACCACGGAGAAGGAGTCCAACGTTCTCGCCTGCCTGACCTTCGTCGAGCAACTTACGGAACATTTCAACGCCTGTAACTGTTGTCTTCTGTGCAACTGGGCGGATTCCAACGATTTCAACTTCTTCGTTGACCTTAACAACGCCGCGCTCGATACGACCAGTGATAACAGTTCCACGACCTGTGATTGTGAAAACATCTTCTACTGGCATAAGGAATGGCTTATCAATTTCGCGCTCTGGCTGAGGAATAAATGCATCTACTGCATCCATTAGCTCAACAATCTTCTCTGCCCACTTGGCGTCTCCTTCGAGCGCCTTAAGAGCTGAGATGCGAACGATTGGAGTGTCATCTCCAGGGAACTCGTACTTAGTTAGAAGTTCGCGAACTTCCATTTCAACGAGTTCAAGAATTTCTTCGTCATCAACCATGTCTGACTTATTAAGTGCAACCACGATTGATGGAACGCCTACTTGACGAGCAAGGAGAACGTGCTCCTTTGTCTGTGGCATTGGACCATCTGTTGCTGCAACGACGAGGATTGCTCCATCCATCTGTGCCGCTCCAGTGATCATGTTCTTGATGTAGTCAGCGTGGCCTGGGCAGTCAACGTGTGCGTAGTGACGCTTCTCTGTCTGATACTCGACGTGAGCGATAGAGATTGTGATACCGCGTTGACGCTCTTCTGGCGCCTTATCAATGTCAGCGAAAGCTGTCGCTGCATTTAGTGTTGGAAACTTGTCGTGCAACACCTTCGAGATCGCAGCAGTAAGAGTTGTCTTACCGTGATCGATATGTCCGATGGTGCCAATGTTTACGTGCGGTTTTGTCCGCTCGAACTTTGCCTTTGCCATTTTGGTTCCTCTTTCGTTTGCTAGTGCTTAGTTATTAGGGGTTGTGCTTTATCTTTATTAGGGTTTATTCGCCACGAACTTTTGCAATAATTTCCTTCGCTACGTTGCCAGGTACTTCGGCATACGAATCGAACTCCATTGAATAGCTCGCGCGACCTTGAGTTCTAGAGCGAAGATCTCCGACATAGCCGAACATCTCTGACAATGGAACTAGCGCCC
>Ga0194038_1000232_pt1 | contig 24079 bp, 16 predicted proteins | sample JunL226m_MetaG_FD_148630 | JGI IMG/M metagenome (GOLD analysis project Ga0194038, IMG submission 148630) | Anoxic zone freshwater microbial communities from boreal shield lake in IISD Experimental Lakes Area, Ontario, Canada - Jun2016-L227-6m | ecosystem: Environmental > Aquatic > Freshwater >... | reverse complement strand
GGTCCGGCCGCCATCCTTTGCCTCTACCAGGCGCTGGACGATAATGATCCCATCCGTCTCGCCGTGATCGACATGCGGATGCCGGGCATGAACGGCGAAACTCTGGGCCGTTTCATCCAGAAAGATAAACGCCTAACCGGCACCCGGATGATGATGCTAACTTCCCTGGGGACGCGGGGCGATGCTCAGCACTTCCAGGAACTCGGTTTCTCGGCCTATGTAACCAAACCGATACGGTATATGGAACTGAAGTCAGTTCTGTCCCTTGCGCTGATGGATCGGAACAGCTCAGAGCCGCAGATCATAGTCACCCGCCACTTGGCCCGCGAAATAATGAACCTGTTCGCCGGACACAAGGGGCGCATCCTGTTGGCTGAGGATAACATCACCAACCGGGTGGTGGCGCTGGGCATCCTGAAGAAACTGGGCCTTAGCGCGGATGCCGTGACCAACGGAGCGGAAGCGCTCATAGCCGTCGAAACCCAGACTTACGACCTGGTGCTGATGGATGTACAGATGCCTGATATGGACGGAATTGAAGCGACGAAAAGAATCAGGAATTACGAAAAGATAATGCTGAATGCTGAATGCGAAATGATGAAAGAAAGAGAACCTGAAAAATTAGCAGCGGATTCACCACTCACCACTCATAATTTATCATTCTCTATTCCAATCATCGCCATGACAGCCCACGCCATGCAGGGCGACCGGGAGCGGTGTCTGGAGGCGGGTATGAATGACTACATCACCAAGCCGTTTTCTCCCCAGGCGTTGGCGGAAATACTGGACAAATGGCTTCCTTAATAAAATTTGAAAACTGGAAGAATTTGTAATTGTGGCGGGGGCTTCCAGCCCCCGTTTGGAAAACGAAATTGTTTTCTGAAAAACTATGGAAATGCAGAAAAATGAATAAAGAAATATCCGAATCCCTGACAAACTCTATATCGACCGTACGTTTTGTGGCATTTGTCGCCTTGGCCTACGTCCTGTTGGGCGCGGCAGGTCTTACAATGGCTATTCATCCTGGTTACGCCAGCCCGGTGTTCCCGGCTGCCGGTCTGGCGTTGGCTTGCGTACTCCTGTTTGGCCGCCGTGCGCTGTTTGGAGTCTGGCTTGGCTCGGCCCTGCTGAATCTGTCGCACACCTACCTGATCGGCACACTGAGTCCGGCAACCGCGGCCGTAGATGCTGTGATTGCAACCGGCACCACCTTGCAGGCCTGGGCCGGGGGCTGGCTGGTGAACCACTGGCAAGGAACGGCCTGGCATGACATGGAGCGGGAGCAGGACGCGTTTGCTTTCCTGCTGCTGGGGGGACTGGCCGCTGTGCTGTCGCCATCGTTCGGCGTAACTGCGCTGTATTTCGCCGGCATCATTCAAAGCGCCGAAATTCTCTTCACCTGGTGGAACTGGTATGCGGGCGATGCATTAGGTATATTCGTTTTCGCGCCGCTTACTTTGTGCATGATCAACAAACCGAGTGGCCTGTGGGGCGAACGACGCCGACGTATAGTCGCGCCTTTGCTGTTGACCATGGTGCTAGTGTGGCTGGCTTTTTATGGCGCAGCCCGCTGGGAAAAAAAGATGGAGGACAGTCAGCTTCAGGCCGATGGCGAAACCATTGCCTATCGAATCACCGACCGCCTGATCTCGCACCGCGAAGTACTCTCGTCACTGCGACATTTCATAGAGGCTACCCCGGACTTCAGCTTCAGGCAGTTTGAGCAATTCACCCTGGTTACCCTGGAAGATAACCCCGATATTTTCGCCTTGAGCTTCAACGACCTGGTTACTTATGACCAGCGGCCTGCCTTCGAACAGATGGTGAGCTGCCTGTCGCCCCTGGGTCCGTTTCAGATCACCGAACGAGATAGCCAGCGCAACCTTATTCGTGCAGTCGACAGACCCGAGTATGTGGCAGTGCGCTACATCGTACCCTTGTCCAACAACCAACTGGCCGTTGGCTTCGATATCAATTCCGAACCAATTCGCCGAGCTGCTATCGAGCGGGCCAGGGCATCGAAAAGCATGGCGGTGACTGCTCCCATCCAGTTGGTGCAGGAGCAGAAAAAGCGGGTCGGCGTTTTGGAACTCCTGCCCGTCGCCAGCACAGACACGACGGGCGACATGATCCAGTCACCCCGCATGCTCGGCTTCGCCGTGGCGGTAGTCAAGATTGATGAGATGATCGAAATTGCGACCAAGGGCCACATACCGGCAGGGTTGGTGATTCAGTTGACCGATCCCCAGGCGCCAGACGGTCAAGGCATACTCTACCGCTCTGCCCCCAATGACACCTTAAACACCCCATCGACACGGACTGATCTCTGGAAAACCGGGCTGCGCATGGGCGATCGCGACTGGACGCTATCAATCTACACCACCGTAAGTTACCAGCAGCAGCACCGTCCATGGATGGCTTGGGTCGTGGGCGTGGCGGGGCTAATGTTCGCCGCGCTGCTACAGATTCTGATGCTCGGCATGACTGGCCGAACCGCAGTGATTCTGCGTAAGAACAATGAGATCACGCGCAATGAAGCGGAACTCCGGGAGAGTCAGAGGCGATTGTCGGACATTATCGAATTTCTGCCAGACGCCACCATGACCATTGACAAAGAAAGGCGTGTCATCATCTGGAACAAGGCGATGGAGAAAATGACGGGCATTGCAGCCTCAGAGATGATCGGCAAAGGGGACTACGCCTACACCGTCCCTTTTCATGGCGAGGCGCGACCGTGTTTGATAGACTTGTTCTTTACGGACCAAGGGGATATTGTTACCCAGTACCCCACCCTCAGACGTGAAGGGGAGACATTCTCGGCGGAAGTGTTCTGTAACGCCCTCAACAACAACAAGGGCGCATGGATTGTCACCAAGACCGCGCCCCTTCACGATGGTTTTGGCAATATAGTAGGAGCTATTGAATGCATCAGGAATATCTCCGAGCGCAAGCAGGCCGTGGCGGAACTTCGGGAAGCCAACCTTTATCTTGAGGAGGGTACCGCGCTGGCATGTGAATTGACAGTGAAAGCAGAGATGGCCAACATCGCCAAAAGCCACTTCCTGGCCAACATGAGCCATGAAATCCGCACCCCCATGAACGGGGTCATCGGCATGGTCGGGCTGCTGCTGGATACCGAACTTGACAATGAGCAGCGGCGCTACGCCGAAATCGTACGCGCCAGCGCCGAATCGCTTCTAAGCCTGATCAACGACATACTCGACTTCTCCAAGATCGAAGCTAAGAAACTCGACATAGAGACGATGAACTTCGATCTGTCGAGCATGCTGGACGACTTCGCCGCCACACTGGCTTTTAAGGCTCACGATAAGGGGCTGGAGCTGATCTGCGCCCCCGATCTCAATGTGCCCACATTGCTGAGAGGTGACCCTGGACGCCTGCGCCAGATACTCACCAATTTGGTGGGCAACGCCATCAAGTTCACCTTTGTAGGCGAGGTTGCGGTCCGAGTCTCATTAATCGAAGAGAGTTCAGGAGACAGGGGACAGGAAGCAGGGGAGCAGGAGACAGGGGAGCAGGATGGCGAAACCGTTCTGCTACGATTCTCTGTGCGCGACACGGGCATTGGCATTCCAGCGGACAAGATTTCCTTGCTTTTCGATAAGTTCACTCAGGTGGACGCATCGACCACTCGGAAATTCGGTGGTACCGGGCTTGGCTTGGCTATCTCCAAACAACTGTCCGAGCTGATGGGCGGTGAGGCTGGCGTCAACAGCGAAGAAGGCAAAGGCTCGGAGTTCTGGTTCACCGTGCGCTTTGGTAAGCAGGCTGTCGTGGAGCATACGGAACGTATTTCATTCTCCGACCTGCACGGGGTACACGTACTGATCGTGGATGGTAGCGCCACCAGTCGTGAAATTCTGACCACTTTCATGACATCTTGGGGCATGCGCACGACGGAGGCTCCAGATGGTCCCGCAGCCATCTTCAGCCTCTACCAGGCGCAGGACGATAATGACCCCATCCGTATCGCCGTGATCGACATGCGGATACCGGGCATGGACGGCGAGACCCTGGGCCGTTTCATCCAGACAGACAAACGCCTGGCTGGCACCCTGATGATGATGCTCACTTCCCTGGGGACGCGGGGCGATGCCCGTCACTTCCAGGAGATCGGTTTCTCTGCCTATGCTACCAAGCCGATACGATACCTGGAACTGAAGTCAGTTATGTCCCTGGCGCTGATGGATCGGAAAGGGTCAGATCCGCATATCTTGGTCACTCGCCATTTGGCCCGCGAAACAATGAACCTGTTTGCCGGCCGCAAGGTGCGCATCCTGCTGGCCGAGGACAACATCACCAACCGGGTGGTAGCGCTGGGCATTCTGAAGAAACTTGGCCTTAGCGCGGATACCGTTACCAACGGCGCTGAAGCGTTCATAGCCATCAAAACCAGTAATTATGATCTGGTGCTGATGGATGTACAGATGCCAGAGATGGATGGAATTGAAGCTACGAAAAGAATCAGGATTTACGAAAAGATAATGCTGAATGCAGAACATGGAATGATGAAAGAAAAGGAATCTGAAAAATTAGCAGCGCATTCATCAATTCCAATCATAGCCATGACAGCCCATGCCATGCAGGGCGACCGGGAGCGGTGTCTGGAGGCGGGCATGAATGATTACATCACCAAACCGTTTTCTCCCCAGGCTTTGGCGGAAATACTGGACAAATGGCTTCCTTAGGTGATTTGGAATTTACAGAGAAAATATTCAATGAAATTATTGTCTTCTTTGCGTCCTTTGCGTCTTTGCGGTGAATTGTAAATGCAGAAAATTGAATAAGGAAATAACTAAATTCATGACAAACTCTACATCGACAGTACGTTTTGTTGCATTTGTCGCCTTGGCCTACATCATGTTGGGCGCGTCAGGCCTTACAATGGCTATTCCTCCTGGTTACGCCAGCCCAGTGTTCCCAGCCGCCGGTTTGGCGTTGGCTTGCGTACTCCTGTTTGGCCGCCGTGCGCTGTTTGGCATCTGGCTTGGCTCGGTCCTTCTGAATCTTTCGCACACTTACCTGAGCGGCACACTAAGCCCGGCAACCGCTGCAGTAGATGCTGCGATCGCAACTGGCTCAACCTTGCAGGCCTTGGCCGGGGGCTGGCTCGTGAACAGATTGCAAGGGGCGGCCTGGCGTGAAATGGAGCAGGAGCAAGACGCATTTGCCTTCCTGCTGCTGGGAGGTATGGTGGCCGTGTTGCTGTCGCCATCGCTTGGTGCGACCGCTCTGTATGTTGCAGGCATAATTGAGAGTAGCGAAATTCTCTTCACATGGTGGAACTGGTATGTGGGCGATGCCATGGGCGTATTTGTTTTCGCGCCGCTTACCTTATGCATGCTTAACGGACCGCGTGGCCTGTGGGGCGCACGGCGTCGGCGCATTGTAACGCCATTGCTGTTTACCGTGGGGCTGGTTTGGCTGGCTTTTTACAGTACAGCCCACTGGGAAAAACAAACGCAGGACAGCCGACTTCAGAACGATAGCCAAATAATCGCCTATCGAATCACCGATCGCCTGATTACACACCGCGAAGTACTCTCGTCGCTGCAACATTTCATTGAGGCCACTCCGGACTTCAGCTTCAGGCAGTTTGAGCAATTCACCCTGGTTACCCTGAAAGATAACCCTGACATTTTCGCCTTGAGCTTCAACGACCTGGTTACTTATGAACAGCGGCCTGCCTTCGAACAGATGGTGAGCGGCCTGTCGCCCCTGGGCCCGTTTCAGATCACCGAACGAGACAGCCAACGAAACCTTATTCGTGCTGTCGCCAGACCCGATTATGTGACAGTGCGCTACATCGTACCCTTGTCCAACAACCAACCGGCAGTTGGTTTCGACATCAATTCCGAACCAATTCGCCGAGCCGCCATCGAGCGAGCCAGGGCATCGCAAAGCATGGCGGTGACTGCGCCAATCCAGTTGGTGCAGGAGCAGAAAAAGCGGGTTGGTGTTTTGGAACTCCTGCCCGTCATCAGCGCAGCCACTGCGGGTATCAGAAACCAGACGCCCCGCATACTCGGCTTCGCTGTGGCGGTAGTCAAGATTGATGAGATGATCGAAATTGCAACCCAGGGTCACATACCAGCCGGGTTAGTGATTCAGTTAACCGATCCCCAGGCGCCTGATGGTCAAGGCATACTCTACCGCTCTGCCCCCCTGGACACAGTAAACACTCCATCGACACGGACTGATCTCTGGAAAACCGAGCTACGCATGGGCGATCGCGACTGGATACTATCAATCTACACCACTGCAAGTTACCTGCAGCAGCACCGTCCCTGGATGGCTTGGGTCGTGGGCGTAGCGGGGCTTATTTTCGCCGCGCTGCTACAGATTCTGATGCTCGGCATGACCGGCCGAACCTCAGTTATTCTGCGCAAGAACAAGGAAATCGTACTCAAGAATGAAGAAATTTCGCACAAGAACGAAGAGATTCAAGGCATGGCAAGATTACTCGAAGAGAAGGTAACTGCGCGAACAGCGCAGCTCTCGACGGCTAACGCCCAACTTACCGAAGAAATAATAGAGCGCAAAAATGCAGTCCAGGCCGCCGAGGAGGCCAACCGTATAAAAATCGAGTTCCTGGCTAACATGAGCCATGAGATCAGAACCCCCATGAACGGTGTTATCGGCATGACCGGACTGCTGCTGGATACCGAACTTGACGATGAGCAGCGTCGCTACGCCGAAATCGTGCGCTCCAGCGGTGAATCGCTGCTTGGCCTGATCAACGACATTCTCGATTTCTCCAAAATTGAAGCTAAGAAACTTGACATGGAGATACTGGATTTTGATCTCCTTAGCCTGTTGGATGATTTTGCCGCCATGATGGCCGGACGGGCCCATGAGAAGGGATTGGAACTGGTCTGCACCGCCGATTTAAATGTGCCAACGCTGCTGCGCGGTGACCCTGGCCGTCTGCGTCAGATACTTACCAATCTGGCAGGCAACGCTATCAAATTCACCCCTACCGGCGAGGTGATGATCCGCATATCAATGATTAACGAGGCGGAGGAGGATAGCTGGGAACATGAGGAGGAAAGCTGGGAACATGAGGGTGAAAGCCAGGAACATGAGGGTGAAAGCCGGGAACATGAAGAGGGAGAGCCAGAAACCATCCTTCTGCGATTCTCTGTGCGCGACACTGGCATTGGCATCCCGGCGGACAAGATGTGCTTGCTCTTCAACAAATTCAGCCAGGTGGACCCATCGACCACACGGCAATACGGCGGTACTGGACTGGGCTTGGCCATCTCCAAACAACTGGCCGAGCTGATGGGCGGTGAGGTCGGCGTAAACAGCGAGGAATGCAAAGGCTCGGAGTTCTGGTTCACAGCACGCTTTGACAAACAATCCGGGGGGGGCCATGTGGAAAGTTTTCCGCCCGCCATCCTGCGCGATGTGCGTATCCTGATAGTTGACGATAGCGCCACCTATCGCGAAGTTTTGACTACTCACCTGGAATCATGGGGCATGCGCCCAATGGATGTGCAGGATGGACCCGGAGCCCTCCAGGCGCTCTACCATGCGCTGACCGAAAACGACCCATTCCGCATCGCCGTTATCGACATGCAGATGCCGGGCATGGACGGCGAGATACTGGGCCGGATCATCAAGTCTGACAAACGCCTGGCCGGCACCCGGATGATGATGCTGGCTTCCCTGGGGACGCGGGGCGATGCCCGGCACTTCCAGGAGATTGGTTTTGCAGCATATTCAACCAAGCCGATACGGCATCATGAACTGAAGGCCTTGCTGTCCACGGTGCTTACGGAGCAAGACGGAACGGCGCCACGGCCTATCGCTACGCGCCACTCGGCTCGCGAAATGATGTAATGAAAAAACGGAGACAAAAGATTATGACTGAGGAGATGAAGGAGATGAAGGAACCCATTAACGAGCTCAGACCGATCCTGCTGGTGGTGGATGATGTGGCGACCAATATAGACATACTCCTCGGAGCCCTGTGCGAAGAATACATCGTGCACGTCGCCACAGACGGTGCTGATGCCCTTTACAGCGTGAAAAAAGCCAGGCCAGATTTGATCCTCCTCGATGTGATGATGCCAGGTATGGATGGCTTCGAGGTCTGTCGCCGCCTGAAGGATGATCCGACCACACGGGACATCCCTGTCATCTTTATTACCGCTCTGAACGAGACGCTGGACAAGGTCAAGGGGTTTTCCGTCGGCGGCGTTGATTATGTCACCAAGCCGTTCCAGCCCGAGGAGGTCCGTGCGCGCGTGAGTGCGCACCTGGAAATTCGCCGCCAAAAAAATGAACTGCAGCAGTCCTACGACAAACTCCGTGAAACTGAGATTCAGCGCGACAGTCTGGTACACATGATCGTTCACGACATGCGCTCGCCGCTGTTCGTCATCCTCGGCAATCTGGAAATGGCGGAAATGAAGCCTCTTCCGGATGTTATCGCTACTTGTATTGGTCGCGCCATGAGTGCCTCCTACATGCTCATGGAGATGATCTCTACTCTCCTTGATGTTAGCAAGATGGAAGCGGGACAGATGACACTGGAGTTTTCTGAGGTTTACATGAGGGATCTGGTGATGGAGACAATTCAGATGCTCGAACCTCTCCAATACCAACGTAGGCTTACCCTGACAGCACCTGAGGAAATGGAGACAATCACGGGTGACACACGTCTTATTCGGCGTATTCTTCTGAACCTCATCGGCAATGCGCTAAAGTTCACCGACAAGGATAAGGGAATCATTACCGTCTGCATTGAAATCGCGGCCAAGGATAAGATGCGCGTATCGGTTGTGGATAACGGACGTGGAATTCCTCTGGAATATCATGATAAGGTATTTGACAAATTCTGCCAGGTTGCAGCGCAGAAACAGGGTAAAGGCTATTCGACCGGTCTCGGCCTGACGTTCTGCAAGCTGGCGGTTGAAGCCCATGGTGGCAGGATCGGATTGGAAAGCGAGGTGGGAATTGGAAGTACGTTCTGGTTTGAACTGCCGCTAAAATGATACTTCCAATTCATTCATGCAAAAACTCCTAAGATACAAACAAGAACCGGGAAAATGATAACATATCAACACAAAGTTCGCAAAAACACATGGATAGCTTGGGTTATGCTATTAGCCGGGCTGATTGCTACAATATATGCCTCTGTTATTGTTGGAATAAACATTGACACCGAAGAAAAAATGGAGTTTAAATTTGCATGCAGCCAAATCGAGCTAAGGATAGATGCGCGGATGGATGCTCATGAACAGATATTGATTAGTGCTGCTGCGCTCTTTGATACTTCAGATAAGATTACGCGGGAGCAGTGGCGTAGCTTTGTTTTGCAACAAAAGGTTGAGCAACATCTTCCCGGCATACAGGGCATTGGCTTCGCTCTGGTGATCCCACAAGAACGGCTTGCACAGCACATACAGGAAATTCGCAGCCAGGGCTTTCCTTATTACAACGTGAGACCGGAAGGTGATCGGGAAAGCTATACATCCATTATCTATCTCGAACCTTTTTCGGGACGCAACCTCCGGGCCTTCGGCTACGATATGTTCTCCGAACCCGTTCGTCGGCTGGCGATGGAATGGGCAAGGGATTTGAATGCGCCAGTTCTCTCCGGAAAGGTGGTTCTGGTGCAGGAGACCGGTCAGGACATTCAGGCTGGAACTTTGATTTACGTTCCAGTTTACCGCAAGGGGATGCCAACCGATACCGTCGAGCAGCGCCGTGCTGCAATATATGGTTGGGCTTACAGTCCCTATCGGATGAAAGACCTCATGCAAGGTATCTTGACAGGACGGGATTCGGAAGCTGGAAAACGGATTCGCTTGCAGATTTTCGATAACGAGCAGTTGTCTGCTGATTCATTGCTTTACGACAGTCAGTCGAAGGCGGAGATGGAAACAGTAATCGAATCAAGATTGTCCCTGCAAAATTCAACGAAATTCAACAACCACTTGTGGTACATGCGTTTCACCAAAACAGATGGACAGTTGAGTTACGGCCGCGCATATTCCATTCTTTCTGGTGGCGCAGTCATCAACCTTCTGTTGTTCGCGCTGATTATTTCCCTTTTGAACACCAGATTCAGGGCGCAGCAGTTGGCGGAACGGTTGACCGTGGATATTAGAAAAAGTGAGGAATTGTTACGACAGGTAACAGATCGTTTGACGCTGGCCGTGCGGGCGGGCGGTGTGGGCATCTGGGACTATGACGTTGTCAACAACAGGCTGGCCTGGGACGATCAAATGTATAGCCTTTACGGAATCACGCAGGATCAGTTCTCTGGAGCTTACGAGGCGTGGCAGTCGGGAATTCATCCGGAAGACCGGGTGAAAGGAGACGAAGGGATACAGCTTGCGTTGCGGGGCGAAAAGGATTTCGACATTGAGTTTCGCGTATTATGGCCGGACGGGACCACACACAACATCCGCGGCATCGGACTTGTGCAACGTGATGCATCCGGCAAACCCTTGCGCATGATCGGCACCAATTGGGCTATCACCACCTCGAAGCTGGCGGAAGCAGAACTATACGAAATCAACCGGCAACTTAAAGAGGCCATTGCGCTGGCCGATGCGGCCAACATAGCCAAGAGCGAGTTTTTAACCAATATGAGCCATGAGATCAGAACTCCGATGAACGGGGTTATCGGCATGACCGGACTGCTGTTGGATACCGAACTTGACGATGAACAGCGGAGCTACGCCGAGATCGTGCGTTCCAGCGGAAATTCGCTGCTTAGCCTGATCGACGATATTCTGGACTTCTCCAAGATCGAAGCGAAGAAGCTTGATCTGCAGATGGTGGATTTTGATCTGTCGAGCTTGCTGGACGACTTCGCCGGTACGCTGACAGTACAGGCTCATGAGAAGGGGTTGGAGCTGTTGTGCGCCGCCGATCTGAATGTGCCGACGCTGCTTGGCGGCGACCCTGGCCGTTTGCGCCAAATACTCACCTATCTGACGGGAAATGCCATCAAGTTCACCCATGCCGGTGAGGTGTCAGTTCGCGTATCAATAGTGGAAGATGATGTGAAAAGCGAAAAGGTCACGTTGCGCTTTTCAGTGCGAGACACAGGCATAGGCATCCCTGCAGACAAGATCGTCCGACTCTTCAAGGAGTTTAGCCAAGTAGATGGCTCGATGACGCGGCAATATGGCGGCACTGGTCTGGGGTTGTCGATCTCCAAACAACTTGCGGAGTTGATGGGAGGTGAGGTCGGCGTAAGCAGCGAAGAAGGCAAAGGTTCGGAGTTCTGGTTCACAGCGCGCTTTAACAAACAAGCAGTGAGTGCGGCGGAGGAAAACATCCCGCCAGCTAAAGGAAGTTCCCATGCGTAAATTTCACTCTTATGGCCCTGTAAATGCACGCAGCCACTTTTTCGCGCCCCGCACGGTTTTGGTTGACCAGTGTCTGAATTCGCTGATTGGTAGTGACAATGAAGACGGCCATTATTTTACCTTATGGTCGCCACGGCAAACCGGCAAGACTTGGCTGATGCATGAGGTTCAGGAGCGGATTCAATTGATGTATCCGGAACAGTTTATTGTCGGCATGATGTCAATGCAGGGACTGTCCTTCATTACAAATGAGCCGATTATCGAATTTCTAAAAAAAATTCCAAAGCTGTTTTTGGATACTTTTTCGATGGATATCAAACCTCCGGAAACTTATGAGGAATGGACATATCTTTTTCACCGAACAAAAGGATTATTTCAAAAGCCCCTGATTCTGTTTATCGACGAATTCGACAGCCTGCCTGCTGTGGTTATTGATCAGTTGGTGTCGCTGTTTCGGGACATGTATTTGAACCGAAGCCAATATTGTGTTCACGGCCTTGCCCTGATCGGTGTCCGCGCCGTATTGGGTCTGGACAGCCAGACTGGATCACCATTCAACATCCAGAGAAGTCTTCATGTTCCCAATTTTACGCTGGATGAAGTCACGGACCTATTTGATCAGTATCAGCAGGAAAGCAGTCAGGTCGTTAAACCAGAGGTTGTTCATGGAGTGCATGAATCCACAAACGGTCAACCGGGTCTTGTGGGGTGGTTCGGGGAGCTCTTGACCGAAAAGTACAATCCCGGAAAGGATCGGTTCATTGATTTAAATACATGGAAAACGGTTCATCATGCAGCCATGACTCTTGAATGGAACAACACGGTCTTGAATATAGTCAAAAAAGTCCGCATGGGATATGTTCCCCATGTTCTGGAGCTGTTCTCCAGATCTGATGTGTCGTTTTCAATTGATGCACAGTGGTGTGCATACTTGTATATGAACGGCGTGATTATGCCTGAGCTTCAAACGGATCAAAGTGGCGAAAAGACATCTGTCTGCCGTTTTTCCTGCCCTTTTATCCAGAAGCGCCTGTATAATGCGCTGACCGATGATCTGATTGGAGATCGCCTGCCGATGCTGGCGGTTGATCCACTGGATGATCTGTCGGATGTGTTTGAGGGAGAAACCCTGAATCTGCCCTCTCTTCTTGATCGGTACAAGGCGTATCTGGTTCGAATGAAAGCCAAAGGACTGAATCCCTTCAAGGATCAGCCCAGAAGAACCGATCTGCACTACACCGAAGCAGTTGGGCATTTTCATCTTTATGCCTGGATGAAACAGGCAGTTGAAGATGTCTGTGTGATCAGCCCGGAGTTTCCAACCGGAAACGGCAAAGTTGATCTTCACTTGAAATGCATGGTTAAATTAGGAATCATCGAGATAAAAAGCTTTAGAAGTCATGCCAGAACACAGACTGGTATCTTGCAGGCCGCATCTTACGCTCGCAGCCTGAATCTGACATCGGTAACAATAGCCCTATTTGTTCCGCTTGATGACGTGTCTGTTCTGGCATCCCTGTCCAAAGAAATCCAATGCGACGGGATTATCGTAACGGTAGTGGCCATTGGATGGACGTAAGAAGTAAAGGCAATATTTAGGATGAACATAGAGTCAAGATAAAACAAAAACTCATTAAAGGATATTACCATGCGCAGATTCCATTCCTACGGTCCTGTAAATGCGCGCAGCCACTTTTTTGCGCCTCGCACGGTTTTGGTTGACCAGTGCCTGAATTCGCTGATTGGCAGTGACAATGAAGACGGCCATTATTTTACCTTATGGTCGCCACGGCAAACCGGCAAGACCTGGCTGATGCATGAGGTTCAGGAGCGGATTCATTTGATGTATCCGGAACAGTTTATTGTCGGCATGATGTCGATGCAGGGACTGTCCTTCATTACAGATGACCCGATTATCGAATTTTTAAAAAAAGTTCCAAAGCTGTTTTTGGATACTTTTTCGATGGATATCAAGCCTCCTGAAACTTATGAGGAATGGACATATCTTTTTCACCGAACAAAAGGATTATTTCAAAAGCCCCTGATTCTGTTTATCGACGAATTCGACAGCCTGCCTGCCGTGGTTATTGATCAGTTGGTGTCGCTGTTTCGGGACATGTATTTGAACCGAAGCCAATATTGTGTTCACGGCCTTGCCCTGATCGGTGTCCGTGCAGTATTGGGTCTGGACAGCCAGAGGGGATCACCATTCAACATTCAGCGAAGCCTTCATGTTCCCAATTTTACGCTGGATGAAGTCACGGACCTATTTGATCAGTATCAGCAGGAAAGCGGTCAGATCGTTGAACCGGATGTTGTTCATGGAGTGCATGAATCCACAAACGGTCAGCCGGGCCTTGTGGGGTGGTTCGGTGAGCTTTTGACAGAAAAGTACAATCCTGGTCAGAATGCGCCCATTGACATCTCAACGTGGAACACGGTTTTACGCAAGGCGTTGTTTGTGGAATGGAACAATACTGTATTGAATCTGGTTAAAAAAGTTCGATCCGGATATGTACCAGATGTGCTGAAACTGTTTTCCAGCTCGGATGTGCCTTTTTCTCTGGATGCTGACTGGTGTGGGTATCTGTATCTTAATGGGGTCATAATGCCGGAAACAACTATTGATAAATATAGTAATCTGGCTGAAGTCTGCCGCTTTTCCTGCCCTTTTATCCAGAAACGCCTGTATAATGCGCTTACCGATGACCTGATTGGAGATCGCCTGCCGATGCTGGCGGTTGAGCCGTTGGATGATCTGGCTGATGTATTTGAGGGAGAATCCCTGAATCTGCCATCACTTCTTGATCGGTACAAGGCGTACCTGGTTCGAATGAAGGCAAAAGGACTAAATCCCTTCAAGGATCAGCCTCGAAGAACCGATCTGCATTACACCGAAGCAGTCGGGCATTTTCATCTTTACGCCTGGCTTCAAGCCGCCATTGGCAGGCGTTGTGTAACCAGCCCGGAGTTCCCTACCGGAAACGGCAAGGTCGATATTCATATCCGGTGCAATGGAAAGAAAGGCATCGTTGAGGTCAAAAGCTTTGTAGATATGTCAGAAACCAGAAAAGGCACGGAACAGGCTGCCGCCTACGCCCGCAGCCTCAATCTGAATTCGGTTACGCTGGCCCTGTTTGTGCCAGTGGATGATGAAACCATTTTAGCTAAACTATCCGGAGAAAATCAATTCGATCTTGTAACCGTAACGGTAATGGCGATCGGATGGACATAAGGTGATTTACAATAAAAAAATATGTCTTAAAAGAATTGTTGCTGAAAGCCGGGCAAATCAGCCTGTTTTAGATATTTGAAAAAACCCTGTGAAATTTGATTTATGGCTGTAGAAAATTACCGCCACGGTACAGACTACGCCAAAATCAGCAACTATATCAAAATTGCAAGCCAGCAACGTGCCTGCCGCCAGAATCAAAACCATGGTCAAAGACCCTATAAAGGCAATGCGAAAAAATGTGTAGCTTATCACCCATGCCAGAATTGCAGCAAGCGCCCATAGCGGCGCAATGAACGCTGAAAAGCCGAGGTAATTTGCGACTCCTTTTCCTCCGCTAAATTGATGAAAGCAGGGAAAGTGGTTGCCAAGTATCAAACCCAATCCTACCCAGGGGATGAGCAATGTCTGAAGCAAGCTTGCCGAAATAAACGCCACTACCAGCGACCGTCCAACATCAAGTATCAATACCACCAGAGCCGGAAAAAAACCAAGCTGCCGATACACATTAAATGTGCCGGGATTCTTGCTGAAGCTATTGCGAGGGTCATCTTTTTTTAGCAGCTTAAAAAGCAGAATCGAAAAATTGACCGAACCTGCTATGTATGCCCCTGCAAACAGCATGATAAGTTTCATTCTGTAAACCCTCCAAGACGGAAAATGAGAAGAGCCGAAGTCAGGAAGATAATAAGAGCTGATATTTTTTGACTTCTACTCTTCCTAACTTCAGCTCTTCCTGACTTCATAGCTTCATAATCCACTGCGGAGGTTTCAGCCGTCCGCCGCTCACATCTTTCATACATACGCCAAGATTGCTTTCAAAAAGGACTTCGTTTTCATCAACTATCCACAAATCAAAGATGAGAATATCCGGATGCGTTTCTACGGGTAGAACCCGGCAGAAATAGACTTCACCTGGCTGGGTGTTACGCCATACTGTTCGTTTTTCAAACCCCACTGGAAATGCAACCATTCGGGCATATCGCTGTCCCCACACACAGGCGCAATGATAGGCTGCATCCAGCGGAAAAGGCGAACCCGCCCCTACATTATACGTTGCGGGCGTACCGATTTCGGCAATCACGCCATACTCAGAAATTAGGATGTCGCCATGAATACTGTGAAAAGCCGGCCCAAATGGGACCAACTCCCCGTAGATTCTCTCAGAAGAAATCTTGACAAAATCCCCCTTGAGAGCTGAAAGCAGATCGGAAGCAGGGGCATCCAGCCCGCCAGCCCGCCAGTCCGCCTGAATATATTCTGGTATTTTGGTATTTTGGTCTTCTGGCGAACCAGCCCCTGCAACAGGCTGTGGGTCTGCAAAATCAACTTGATCATGTATGTAATATACCGAGGCGTGTTCCTTGATCCGGATCATGGAAGATTTTTTGATTCGATTTTTCGTCCGCAATCCGGCTCTGATATCGCCATTATTATACATGTCGATATCAACAAGTGCATCAACTATATCCGTGCCGGAGGGAATATGTAGAAATTTATCGAACCGGACACGGGTCATGACAGAGATATCGGTATCCGGCAAGAACCGTTTGACCGTTTCCCCAATCACCTGCATAGCTATTACGGCCGGCAGCACCACTTGACCTTCAACATGATGATCCAGAAGATAGGCGTGAATCGGTATAGCTACAGGCAGGCGAACAGTGTCGATTATTCGGGGAATATTTTCCATAGGCTTGCCGTTTTTTCGTCCACTTCCACCGGAATCCCGGAGATGTTGACTGCGCAGTGACGAGTAAATCCTTTGCAGACGATTTCATGGGTTTTTTCATGGGTGATCAGATAGTCAAAACGCAGACGGACCCGTTCCAGTTCCGCCGGACGGGTATGCACGCAAAACGCATCGTCATAAAATAACGGAGAGTGGTAGGTAACGCCGATTTGAATAATCGGATAGACGTAGCCGCTTTCTTCGATTTCCCGGTAGGAATAGGCGATGTCCCGCATTAGCGAGGCCCTGCCAAACTCGAAATAGCGCAAATAATTAGCATGGTAAACGACCCTGGAGCGATCCGTGTCGGCGTAAAGTGTGCGGTTCCGGCATTGATGCCAGACCAGTCCATCGGTTTTATTCCTGACATAGCGGTTGTCGCTGTCCAATATTTCAGGGACAAAGGGTTCCGGTCGCAATTCAAACTCCTCTAAATACGATACAGCAGTTGGTTCCGCCAAAACCGAACGAATTGGAAAGAAAAATCTCATGGCTGTGCTTGCGAGCCTGGTTGGGAACTACATCAATGTCCGCAAAATCCGGATCCGGAATATGATTTACGGTTGGCAGAATCAATCCCTGCTGCATGGCCTCGATACTGAGGGCGGCCTCGATGGCGGCGGAAGCTCCGAGCGTATGTCCGATTTGGGATTTATTCGATGAAATCGGTATATTTTCGATTTTACGGCCAAAAACTTTCCGGATGCACTGTATCTCGGATGCATCTCCTTTGCTCGTTGAAGTGCCATGAGCATTGACGTATTGAATGTCTTCAGGTTCGAGATTGGCGTCATAAATGGCCTGATGCATGGCGCGCACAATAGTTTCAGGATTCGGCAGAGTAAAATGATAGGCATCAGATGTCCAGCCGACACCCAGCACTTCGGCTTTCGGCTTTAGACCGTAGGTGGACAGCATGTCCTCCGAAGCCAGGACAATTACCCCGGCGCCTTCTGAAAGAACGATTCCTTTTCGATCTATACTGAAAGGCCGGGATGCCTGGGTCGGGTCCTGAAAGGCGCGATCCTGGGGACTAACATTGATGGTGGCCAGCATATTGGAAAATCCCTGAATGATTTCCGGGATCAGGCAGGTATCAACGCCGCCGGCCAAAACAAAATCGCAATCCCCGTCCCGGATCATGCGGGCACCTATGCCGATGGCGTAATTGCCGGAAGCGCAGGCGCCCTGAGGCGAAAAAATCGGTCCGGTAAATCCCAAAAGAATGCCGGCTTTTCCAGCCGGCAGATTGGCGCATAAATTGGGAAGCAGGTAGGGGCTGACCCTTAACGGCCCCCGGTTGATGTAATTATCCATGGCGATCCGGAACGCATCCATTCCATTTAAGGCTGATCCTATCAGGCAGGCGGTTCTGGGGCCTGTTTCGTTATCGATTTCCAGTCCTGCATGCTTTAGCGCTGCTTTGCAGACGGCCATGGTCAGGAAAACGTAATCCGCATTCCAACTATAGGCTTCCTTGCGATCCATGAAGTCCAGCGTCATGGGATCCCAGTCCGGGATTTCCCCCACTATATTGGCCCGCGATTCTGTAGAGCAACGGGTTAATCGCCGGAATCCGGCTTCTGCTTTTACCGCCCGATCCCACGTCGTTTCAAAGGTTTTACCAAGAGGGGTGGCCGCGCCATATCCGATAACAAATACACGTCTGTTTTTTGGTGCTCTCATTAATTTGACCTGTGAAACACAATACATGAATTGCATCCGCCGAAACCAAAGGAATTCTTCAGAACATAAGCCTGGTCAAGCCTGCGGGCGCCTTCCGAAACGCAGTCCAGAACCATTTCCGGGTCCGGTGTGTAATTGATGGTCGGCAGCACCATGCCGTTTAACATGCCTTCCATGGCGAAAATGGATTCAATCGCACTGGAAGCGCCCATTGCATGCCCGATCAGTGATTTATTCGCAGAAACCGGCGGCATGGCATTCCCGAACACAGCTTTCAGGGCCTGGTATTCCACCTGATCGCCGACTTTTGTGGATGTGGCATGCGCGTTGACAACATCAATATCATGGGGCGATATCCCTGCGTTGTCAATGCTTTCAGCGATGCAGCGGGCTACTGTTTCCAAATGGGGCGCTACAAAATGGTGTGCATCGGATGTCATGCCCCATCCGGCGATTTCAATGTTGAAATTAAGGCCATGCGCCTTGGCGAAGGCTTTGGTGGCAAGGATCACAGCGCCGGCCCCTTCGGAAACGACAAATCCTCTTCGATCAACGGAAAATGGACGGGATGCACGCGTCGCCGGCTCCGGGTTCTTGCCAGATAACGAGCTGTAAGCGCCAGCCATAGTTGCAAATCCAGCAACAATGGGCGCAACCAGTGCAAAATCGGCGGCCCCGCAAATAACGACATCAGCCCTGCCCTGATCAAGCAGCATGGTTCCGATAATCATTGAAGTAACGCCGGTGGCGCAGGCCGTAATTGTGGAAAGAATCGGACCGGTGGCATGGGTCAGGATGGATATTTTCCCGCCCACCATATTGATGCATGAATTGGGGTTGGTGTAAGGAGGCGGCAGCCTGTTTTCAGCAATCATGCGCCGGTCCGCCGCAAGAACGGCATCCAGCCCCCCTACCGCCGAGCTGAACGTAACGGCTACCCTTGGCGCTATGTTCGGTGTGATCTCAATCTTGCTCTTCACCAGCGCCCGGTGAACCACAAGCAATGCGTATTTGAAAATAGGCGAAGGCCATAACGCCAGACTGCGCGGACTTAAAAATGGGTAGGGTCCATTATCAATACCGGTATCAATACCGACATCAATCCGGGTATTGATATCGGGAACCTGGCCTGCAATCCGAACCGGAAAATCATCCGTCAGCGCAAATCGCGTCAAGATGTCTATGCCGCTCTGGCCCCTTACGGCTTTATCCCACTGGGTCGCCATATCGGTTCCCAGAGGTGAAACTGCGTCATACCCAAGGATTACTGCGTTTCGTTGTGAAATATCCACCGGCTTTACCACGGAATAAACTGATACAGTTTTGCAAACATCTCGTAAACTTCGATCCAGTTCTGCATATCTTTAGCGGTCCGGATGTGCGCTCGTTTATTTACCATGACCCAGCTTATATGCGCCGCGCCGTCTTTACAGGTCGAACAGTCCCTGGTCTCCGAAGTACAGCAGCGGTGCATGGTCTTAAGATCGGATGCCCACCGGATGAATTCTATCAGCCTTTTGGGGCGCGGATCACGTCTGTCCAGGGGCTGGGTGACAGAAGGACATTCGTTCCAGCCAAAAGCTGCGCCAAACATTTTCCCTGTCGTGATGATTTCATGGTAATATTTGGAAGATATCAAAGTATCCGGATACTTGTCCAGCATATCGTCCATTTCGAAACGAATGGTTTCGAGCTCCTCCGGTTTCCAGGAAAAGCCGTCCACCCCTTCATCGTTAGAAAGCAATTGGATATGAACCTTGAGCCCGACATCCCTGATTTTTCTGATGATTCGCTCTGTCTTTCCGGTCTGCCTGGGAGTAAGTGTATAAAGATAATACACATGAGGATCACCTGCATAATATTTACTGGAGATGCTGAAGGTGTCTTTTTCCCGGAGTGTTTTCTCGTCCGCTTCATCACCCCACAGGGATACACCCAGCATCATATCCGGAAATCTGTCTCTGGGAACTTTAATCTGGCCGTTGGTGGCGCAGAACGTCGGCAGGCGCTTATAAAATGCTTCCACCCTGTCCAGACACAATGTTGGCTCCCCGCCGATCAATATGGCAAGGTTGACACCGCGCTCCTTTTCCCGATCAATGAAATCTTCCCATTTATGAATGTCCATTTCTTCTGGCGCCGCCTTGTGTTCGTTGGAAGAGAAAAAAAAGCAGCCCTTGCAGCGCAGATTGCACCGGTTGGTCACATCATAGATCGAGCTGCGGATGTTGAGCTTTGAAATCCGCTTATATCTTTGATACCATTCTTTATCCAACAATGCACTGACGGTATTCATCAAAAAAACTCCTTTAACGGATAACTGAAAAAAAATAGGTCAATAAAAATCCAAGAAATCAAGGAACTACTCATTCTTTTTCATATCCGGACTGAACGGCTTTTTCCATCCTGATCAGTTCATCATCGGTCAGGAAGTCGAAATAAGCCCTGTGCTTCCGGGCTGAAAGGCGGCCGTTGTTTTGCAGACATAGTTGAATGAAGAGGTCGATAAGACGGTCTGGCATGTCAACGATTGCCTGGATTGCCTGTTTGGTCTTGTCGTAGCTGACCAGAAAGTCCAGCTCTTCCACCAGCTCATTTTCGATTGTTAGACTGACAAAATCGTACAGAGCCTCCGCCTGAACCGTCATGTCCATGTATTGATACCAGCGGCCGGTCTCGCCTTGCACGGTCATCTGACCAAGATCATCCATGGTGTACTCGATCAGACTCAACAATGGGCGCGAAAACGCTTCCAGGGAATGATCGTAAATCGCTGAATTTTTCAGCATGGCGGCTGAAACCGGAAACATGAGACCTTTCGGAATCAATTTGCGGCGAGACAGTATGTTGTGAATCAGGAACCGGTGGATACGGCCATTTCCATCTTCAAACGGATGCATAAAGACGAATCCGTAGGATATCGCGGCGGCATGGACAACGGCTGAAACCATGCTCTCTTTCATCATCCGATGCGACAGCAGCAGACCCTCCATGAGATATGGAAGATCAGCAGGTTTTGGACAGATGAAATGGACGCGTTGCTTCTGGCGGGAAATCGTCTGTCCCACATAGTTCTGGTTCTTCCGGTAATCGGAATCGCAAAAGCGGGAATCGATAATGCGGTTCTGCAAGTCAATCAGTAAGGATTTATCGCAAAAATCCCTGTACTCCGCCATCTCCAGCAGGCCGATGAATTTCTCCGTCCGGGAAGCGCTCGGATTGATGTGTTCGATCTCGAAGGAAGACTTGGTCTCCTTGCTGTAAAGGTAGCTCAAAGCACGGCGAAGCAGTTCCTTGGGGTAGGCGGTGACAACCTCCTCACATCGCTTGCGCAAATCAATCCTCTCTATGATCAGCAGCTTTTCAGTGCGCCTGATAACAGGACAAAAAGAACGTCCGCCAAGAAGATTGTCGAGAACCCGCTGACGCTGAATACGCCGACCGGGTGTGGCGGTGTAATATAGCTCTGGTTCCAGAACTTCTATGTAGTTTCCCATGGTCAGATTTGTAAGCGGGAGATTTTTCCCTGTCAGAAATTCAAACAGGAACCATATCCTGCGGGCGTATTTCCCTGTAGGTTTCGAGTTGATGTAACCGAGGATATCGAGGATATGGTCTTCGGGGATCGTCTCAAAAAGGGCTGATAGAATGCCGAGGTTGACGCCGTCATACTTCATGGCGAATTCAAGATGCCCCCCCACGCTGTTTCCAGGCCAGTAGGACGAGGGGTAGATTGATTCGACATGGTCCTCCTGCATGGCCGAACGCAGCGTTCCTGTCGGACTGACCAAAGATACATGCCAGTTCGGCATTACATTCAACCGGTACTTTTCAATCAGGAACGCATACCCTGCCACCCGATTATGTACTGCTTCCGGATTCATCTCATCCCTCAAAAAATAGTTACAAACCATAAAAAATATATACCATCTGTGTTGATGTGAGAAATATAGTTATTTGTGCGGGCGATTTCAAGAAAATAATTATGCCGGAGGGGATTTTCGAGACAATCCGGGTGGATTCCGGAAAATCGTGGTTGGGCCGATTTTTATTTCTGAAAATAGTTAACGCCATGAAAGCGCATCCCGGTCAAAGATTGCATCTTCGCAGGGTGAGTCAGTTGTAGTATGCCGTGTGTCATCCCTTTTCAGGATGACACACGGCAGCCTCAAACACCTCCGCCATTGTAAGCGTTCAGACCCCTCCCCCCGGCCCCCTCCCGCTGGGAGGGGGAGTGAACGGTTACCCGCCATTTGCAGTTCCATGGTATCAAACAAGTCCGGAATCGTTAATTCTTTCCCTTCCCTGACAGCAGCCTCAAATTCACTGACGGTGGCGGCAAGTTTTTTCTGAGTCGGGCGGTGGCGGTTTCGATCCAGTCGCTTTAACTGACAGAATGTCGTTGACTGATTGGGCCAAGGCGATCTCATCAACAAAACACTCGAACAGAAAGCCTGCCACAAGAACGGCCATGAAATCTTTGTCGAACTGTCTCTTTCATTTCTTCATCTTCAGGATTGTTGGCATTCAGTGGGAATCATACGTGACATCACCGAACGTAAGAAGGCTGAGGAGGAGAAGGCCAAACTTGAAGGTCAGTTCCGGCGGACACAGAAAATGGAGGCCATTGGATCTCTTGCCAGCGGCATTGCCCATGATCTGAACAATATTCTGTTTCCGATCAGCGGCCTTTCAGAGATGCTGCTTGATGACATTCCGCCAAACACCCATGAGCATGAAAGTATTGAACAAATTTACAAATCAGCACAACGGGGCAGTGATCTGATCAAACAGATACTGGCTTTCAGCCGACAATCCAGTCCCTTGAAACTGCCCATCCGGATTCAACCGATTCTGAAAGAAGTTTTGAAACTGGCCCAGGCGACAATACCCAGAAATATTGAAATCACAAGCCAAATCAACACGGATTGCGGCTTAGTTTCCGCAGACCCCACACAGATACATCAGATCACCATGAACCTTATCACTAATGCGTTTCATGCTGTTGAGGAAAAAGGCGGAACAATAAATCTTGAACTGAAAGAGAAAGCCATAGAATATTTTGGCGAAAAAGATGATTTGTTCAGGTTTCAGTGATGAAAAAGTTGTGCAGCTCGGTAAGGCCATGGGCGTAAAAGGGTTTCTCATGAAGCCGTTGGCGGCAGGAGATCTGGCCGAAATGGTCAGAAAGGTGCTGGATGAGTCAAAAGGCTCCTCTCAAGAATAATTATCCGATGGCTGAATGTTCATAGGCTGTTTTTCTTATGGATACCAAAAAAATCTAATGATCCGGCGATAGCCTGGGCTGTCCATGTCCGCTTCCGTACCCAGGAGAGACATGACGCGCTGGACATTCACTGGCTGCGCCACCAAGCGCGTTTGCCGTAGCAGTTCTGAGCGCATCTCGCGGTCGGCCTGCGCCGCTATCCACCAGATAAACAGCACCCCTGTTGCGAAAATGGTCAGAAGCAGCACAGCCTTCAGGTGCGGGGTTTTCATACCGTGAAATCGGTTTGTCTGTTGATCACTCATGTTAGAGCCTTTTTCTTGTTTTATCACTCATCCAGAGCTCTTCGGAAACTCCGCCAGTCTTTCGATCCTAGTCAGACATAGCGCATCTTATTTTTATGATTGATTGACAGCCTGTTAAAACTTTGGGATGATTCGTAAGTAACCAATCATCAGAAACATGTCAATGTATTTCAGAAGTGATACACGGAATATAATTGCCCTGATATTGATCTCGACTATTTCAACATGTTGCCCGAGCCAGGTGTGAGTCTTGAGCATTTGCTGAACTGGGCTGGTCGTCCCGTGTCAATGGTTGTGGAACGTCACAATCGTGCTTTCGCGAGATGGAAGACTAAATTGCGGACACACGGTATCGTGCCAACGCACATTCTTCATGTTGACGAACATCACGATATGATGGACCAACGGCCACAAACCAACATCGCCAATTTTATGTTTCATGCAATGCGCATCTGGTCTCAGTGCCGGGTGCTTATTGTTTTGAGTAATTGTTTCAGGGTACCATTGCAAAGTTCGCGGCAGCAGCTTCATCGCCGGTCCGCT
>Ga0194038_1000230_pt1 | contig 24124 bp, 20 predicted proteins | sample JunL226m_MetaG_FD_148630 | JGI IMG/M metagenome (GOLD analysis project Ga0194038, IMG submission 148630) | Anoxic zone freshwater microbial communities from boreal shield lake in IISD Experimental Lakes Area, Ontario, Canada - Jun2016-L227-6m | ecosystem: Environmental > Aquatic > Freshwater >... | reverse complement strand
GCGTGACGCCGGTCAGGTCTTCGATGTCAGTGGCCATGGCGACCGCGTCGCGCGAGGAGAGACCGAGTTCCACCATCGGGGTCGATTCGTCGACGGCGTCCGGCGACTGTCCGGTCGCGTTGGCCACCCAGTTGCGCAACCACTGCCGCATCTCGGCGACGGTCATGTCGGTGCGCGGTTCGACTAGCTCCCCCCCTGGGGCAGGGATGATCTCCTCGTCCGGTGCCGGCGTATCCGATTCAGACATAAACCCTTATCCCGATTGCTCAGTCGGCCTCGTCCGGGAAGGCGTTGGCCACCTTCCCGGAGCGCAGGCTGCCGTCCAGGTACGCCGATCGAGAGGCACTGCGCCCGATCTTGCCGCTGGAGGTACGCGGGATCGCACCCGCCGGGGTGAGCAGAACGTCTCGCACCGTGACTCCGTGCCGGACCGCGATCGCAGCGCGGATGGCGTCGGTGACGGGGCCGAGCTCCATCTTGTGCGAACCGGCGGCGCGTTCGGCGACGATCACCAACTGCTCGGAGGTGTCGTTCGGATCGCGCTTGAGACCCGAGTGGGCGTCGGCGAACACCTCGTCGGGCAGCTGATTGGCCGGAACCGAGAACGCCGCGACGAAACCGGTGCGCACCGCCTTGGTGGACTCCTGTGCAGAGTACTCAAGATCCTGCGGGTAGTGATTGCGGCCGTCGATGATGACGAGATCCTTCGTGCGCCCGGTGATGTAGAGCTCGCCGTCGTGGTAGGCGCCGAGGTCACCGGTGCGCACCCAGGTGGCGTCATCGGTGGCGCCCTGAGCGTGCGACGGTGTGGTCCTCGACTTGAGCGTGTTCTGGAACGTCTCGACCGTCTTCTCCGGCTTGTTCCAATAGCCGGTGCCCATGTTGTTGCCGCTGATCCAGATCTCACCGATCTGTCCGTCGGGCAGTTCGCTGGCGGTCTCGTGGTCGACGATCACCGCCCACTCACCGACGCCGATCTTGCCCGCGCCGGCCTGCGCCACCGCCGTGGGAGAGTCGTCGGGCACCGGCACGAACCGGCCGGCGTTGAGTTCGTCGCGGTCGACCGAGATGATCGTCGGCTCGTCCGAGGACGGCGTCGTGGACACGAACAGGGTGGCCTCGGCCAGGCCGTAGGAGGGCTTGATGGCCTTGCGCGGGAAGCCGAACGGCCCGAACGCGTCGTTGAACCGCTGCACGGTGGCCGCCGAGATCGGTTCGCTGCCGTTGAGGATCGCCTTGACGTTGGACAGGTCCAGCGGTTCCTCGCCGTCTTTGGGCAGACCGCGTGCGGCGGCATGGTCGAAGGCGAAATTGGGCGCCACCGAGATGGTGCCGCCGGTGTCGCCGGGCTTTCGGGCGATCTCGCGCATCCAGCGGATCGGGCGGCGGACGAACGCGGCCGGAGTCATGAAGGTGAAGTAATGACCGATCAGCGACGGCAGCAGCGCGGTGACCAGACCCATGTCGTGGAAGAACGGCAGCCAGGACACTCCCCGATCGGCCTCTTCGCCTTCCAGGGCCTCGATCACCTGCACCACGTTGGTGGCCAGGTTCAGGTGGGTGATCTGCACACCGGTGGGGATCCGGGTCGACCCGGAGGTGTACTGCAGATAGGCGATGGTGTCCTCGTTGACGGTGTCGATGTGTTCCCACGTCGCACCGACCTCGTCGGGAATCGCGTCGACGGCGATGACGCGCGGGCGCTCTTTGGCGGGGCGGGTGCGGAAGAACTTGCGCACGCCCTCGGCCGCGTCGGTGGTGGTGAGGATCGCCGAGGGCTGGCAATCGTCGAGCACCGCGTGCAGACGGCCGACGTGGCCGGGTTCGGAGGGGTCGAACAGTGGCACCGCGATCCGGCCCGAGTACAGCGTTCCGAAGAACGCGACGAGGTACTCGAGGTTCTGTGGGCAGAGGATGGCGACACGGTCACCCGGTTCGGTCACCTGCTGCAGGCGCGCGCCGAGCGCACGGTTGCGCGTACCGAACTCATTCCAGCGCAGCTCGCGGGCGACACCGTCGCGTTCGGTGGAGAAGTCCAGGAACCGGTAGGCCGGCTTGTCGCCGCGGACCTTGGCCCAGCGTTCGACGTGCTTGACCAGGCTGGCGCCCTCGGGGAAGGTGATGCGTCCGTCCTTGATGAACGGGTTATGGAACGGCATACCACTCTCCTCGTCAGACCTGTCGCGGACCCGCGATGGGCGTCAGCGTCGCGGCGCGCCACCGGTCCCCGGCGTCCTCCCCGGCGTCGTGGCACCAAACCTCATAGATCCTACAGAGTCCCGGCAGGGTTTCCCTGCCAAGGTCCCTGCTCAGGGGACCTGCGAGGCCGGGCCACCCGGCTCTTCTCGATCTTATTAAGTTCTTAATGTTAGGCGCCCGTCCCGGCACATCCAAATCCGCCGCCGCAGCATGCCGCCAGGTCAGCCGCGCGGCGGACGAGGAGCGTTCTCGATCACGCCACGCGCCCAGTCCAGTGTCCACGACGTCGCCGTCCGGCCGTCGAGGTTCCAGAACTCCGGCGTGTTGTACATCGCGTGGATGGGTTGCCCGGCCCCGGCCGTGAGCACCTCCAGGGTGCGCGGCAGGTTGGTGATGTTGAACGCCGATTGCGGCGCCGAGCAGATCAGGTCACCGGGAGCGCAGATCTCGTTGGTCCGGTTGCTCAGTGCGCCGAAGCCGCCGGGGCGCTCGCCGCTCATCGTGAGTCCGAGTGCTGAGAGGGTGGGGACCTCTTTGAGGGTGACCTCCGCCCCCTGGCCGGGTGCGACCGGGCCGATGTCCAGGCCCACCCCGGGCTGGCGTCGCCCGTCGGCTATCAGGGTCACGCCCAGAACGAGGTCTTCGTCGACCGGACCGCGTCCGTTGCCGATATCGCTGGCCAGATCGCCGGCGATCACGGCGCCCTGGGAGAAGCCGACGAGGACATAGCTCGTCAGCGGACAGCGGTCGTTCATCTCCGTCAGGGCCTGCACCGCGGCTTTGGTGCCCTCCGCGCGGCTGTCGTTATAGGACATCTGCTTATCGGCGGCGAACGGGTTGTGGAACTGAGCGGTGTAGGGGACCGTGTAGATCTGCAGGCGATCCGGGCCGAACTGTGCAGCCAAGGGGCGAGTCACGTTGAGCAGCAATGCAATCGGGAACTGACCGGGGTTGGCCGGATCGTCGGTCGGCGACGATTCCCACGTGCCGGGAATTGACATCATGCTGACGTCCGGGCAGCTGGCGTCCTGAAAAGCAGGACGCGGTTTCTTGGTGGGCTGGCTGCTCGGCGGGATCGCCGTCGGCGGGATCGCCGTGGTCGACGGCGGCGGGCGCCGGACAACGAACACGATGATCGCGATGAGCAGTGCCACCACGACGGTGACGGCACCGGCCGCGATGAGCGCCAGGATGCGGTGCCGGCGGCGACGGGTGCTGGATCGGTTCTTGCTTGCGGACTTGCGGGCCATTGGTTAGCGGGGCCTACCTCAGCAGAGTCGTTGGGTGGCGGAACGGATATAGGCGGTGATGGCGGCATCGGCCTGCACACCGCCGGGGTCTTTCGGGGTGGCGGCGTGCGAATCGGCGAAGTCGCTGCGGATCATCGGCGCCACGTAATCGCGCACCGCCTGATCGCCCTGGCCGGCGGCGCGCGCCTGGCAGATGTAGGAACCGATGCTGAGCGCGCGCAGATCGCTGGAGGGGCGGATGCCGGCGGCCAGAAGATCGTCGAGGTAACCGCGTTGGGGCTCAGTCAGACGAAGCGCTCCGCCGGCGGTCAGGGTCGGGGGACCGGCGTCCACGCCCACCCCGTCGACGAAGTCCGGCGACTGCCGCGACGGCAGGGCGACCGTGCTGATCAGGTCCCCACTGGTCCCGCATCCGGCCAGCAGCGCGGGCGTCATCAGGCCGGCGATGAGCCTGCCTGAGGATTTGCTGAGCGAAACGGGGAACGGGCGCCGCACCCCATCACAGTACCGATCGGCCAGCGTGAGTCCGGCTTCCCCGAGGTTGCGGAAGGTTAACGCTTCAATTGCTGCACGGGCCGGCTCAGCCGATCGCAGCCTTGATATCGCCGGCCATCGCGCCGAGCTGTCCCGCCCAGCTGCCCCAGTCGTGGTTTCCGCCCGCGCCGAGGTCGAAGTGCCCGTTGCGGCCGCGCGACGAGCGGTAGTGCGCGTAGAAAGTCCGGGCACTGCCCGCGGCCTCGGCGCAGCCGCCGCCCATCGCGGCGGGATCCGAGCACGACAGCGCCGCGGGGCTGAAGACCCACAGCCGGGTGTTGTTGGCGACCAGCAGGTTCACGTGCACGTTGGGGTCGTGGAACTTCCACCGCCCCAGCTGCGGTGCACCCCACATCGCGTCGATGTTGCCGCCGGAGGAGTTGATCGCGTTGGAGATGATGCCGTTGGTGAAGGTGTCGGAGGGATTGAGGTATCCCGACAGCGAGCCGGCGTAGCCGTAGCGGTCCGGGTGGAACGCCGCCAGTGTCACCGCGGCGGTGCCGCCCTGCGAGACGCCCACGACCGCGTTACCTCCCCCGGCGATCCCCCTGTTGGCCGCAAGCCAGTTGGGCAGCTCGTCGGTCAGGAAGGTCTCCCACTGCTTGCTGCCGTCGAGCTCCCAGTTGGTGTACATGCTGTACGCGCCGCCCGCCGGTGCGGCGACCGAGAGCCCGGAACCGGCCAGCGCCCCCATGGCGTTGCCGACCGTGACCCAGTTGCTCACGTCAGGTCCGGCGTTGAAGGCGTCGAGCAGGACGACGACGTGGGAACCGCCGCCCTGGAACGCCACCGGGATGTCGCGGCCCATCGCGGCCGAGGGCACCATCAGAGTCTCGACCCCGGCGGCGGAGGCCACCGGCGCAGGGGCGGACCACAGTCCGCTGGCGAGGATGACGGCGCACAGCGCCCGGAACAGTGTGATCGGCCTGCTCATAGCTGGTAGTGAATCACACCGCTGGCAGGGCGGTTCCGCGTTTGGCCGGACCGGCGGCACGGCCCTACGGACCGGTGGCCGGCAGACCCGTGTAGGGCAGCTGATCAGTTGCTTTGCCTGCAGGCTCGGGCAGCCCGCAGCGCAGGAGCTCATAGCGCGGAACCCGGTCGATGCGGTACCGGGTGAACTCCCATGCCCGATTGAGGTTGCCGATGAATCGGGGGCGCGTCATCGGGTCACGGATGGACTTGAGCATCTCCGCGGTCTGCTCACATCCCAGCGCGGCCTGGGCCTCCCGGATCCATCCCTCGTCCAGGTACTCCGGGATCCAGGGCCGTTCCTTGAGCCAGGGCCCGTCGGCGACAACCCAGTCCGGGAAAAGGTTCTTGTCATGACCGATGCGGCCGTCGGTGAGGCGGGCGGTATGGGCGGCGAGTGGATTCGCCAAACCGATCTGATCGATGACCCGGGTGTCCAGCCCGACGTTCATGCCGACCATGCCGAGGTTGGTGAAGAAGACCGTGTGCGGGGCGACCTCGCGGCGCCAGGTGTCCAGCGGGACACCGGGCGGAGGCGGCGGTGGAGGTAACGCCGGGACGACATCCCAGACGTCGTAGTTGCCCGACGGAAGCAGCAGTGCGCCGTCGGGCGTGTTGTTGAGCGCGACGATGATCGCGCGCATGCGCGGGTAGTCCAGGTAGTCGGCCGCCGTCAGCGGATGTGCGTGGCCGGTGGCCTGCGAGTAGAACCGGCGCTCGTCGACGATCCCGGAGTAGGTGACGCGGGTGGCGTCGGCTCCCATGCCCGCGGAGTTGGCGGCCCACAACGCCCAGCCACCCAGCGCCAACCAGAGCAGGGCCGCGGACCGGGGGATGACGTCGTTGCTGCCGAACACGTTGCGCGACAAGGGAACCACCGCAACCGGCAGGATCAGACAGAACAGGGGCGCGAGCAGAACCCGGCCGTGCATGAAGTCACCGCCCTGCCGGACCCAGTAGAGAGCCTGCAACGCGCCACTGACGAGCATGAAGCCGACCACCGCACCGGGCGTGCGGACGCGTTGCGCCAGGCGCGCCGAGGTTGGGCGTCGCATCTCCGCGGTGGTGTGCCACCGCCCCGGCCGGGCCGAGGCCAACGCCGACGCCAGGGCGATGAGCAGAACCGCCGGCACCCACAACGCGTACGGTCCGGCGAAGTTGCCGAGGTAGACGAACCCCTGATCCCACTTGCTACCGGAGGCGTCCTTGGCGAGCGCGGTCTGCGGCACCAGCAGTCCGTAGTACCCCATGCGGAAGATCTGGTAACCGACCGGCAGTGCCGCACCGGCCGCGACGATCAGTCCGCGGGTGCGCCAATCCGGCGCTGCCAGCACCATCATGGCCAGCGCGAGGCCGCCGATGAGCGCCAACTCGGGGCGCACCAGGACACTCAGACCCGCGAGGAACGCCAGTGCCGCGGTGAACGCCCTGCCGCCCCGGTGCTGGGACCAGGCCACCAGCATCCACCACAGCAATCCCAGCCAGGCGGTCACCAGACCGTTCTCCAGCCCCGAGGTGGCGAAGTCCCGGGCCGGCGGGATCGCGATGTACACCAGCACGCCCGCCGGCACCATCAGCGCCCGCCGTCTCTGTAACGCCGGTGCCCACAACCGAGCCGTGCCCAGCATCGCCATCACCACCCCGGCGACACTGAGGAAGAGGGCCAGTGCGAGTGCCACGTACTCCAACCGGAGCGGACCGCCGATCACGCTGCCCAGATACACCAGGTACGTCCACGCGGTGGAGGTGCTGGACTCGACCCGTTCGCCGGCGTTGAACACCGGTCCGTTGCCGGCCAGGAGATTTCGCACCGTGCGCAGCACGATCAGGCCGTCGTCGGCGATCCAGCGCCGCTGCCAGATGCCCCACCCCCACAGTGCGGACACCACCGCGACACCGCACCACAGACTCAGGCGGGACCACAGACTCAGGCGGGCCAACGCCGGATAGACGCGGGCGGCCACCACGTAGCCGGGCGCCGGGGCGCTAACCGAGGACGACGGCGGCAACGACGGTTCCGATCCACGCCAACGCCAGGAACTGCAACACCCGGTCGCGCAGCGCGATCTCCTCCGGTTCGCCGGCCAGTCCGCCGTCGACGTCGACCGCGTAGCGCAGGATCGCGATGGTGAAGGGAACCATGGAGACCGCGAACCACGATCCGGCGTTGCCGTCACGCTCGAACGCCCACAGGCCGTAGCAGAGCACCACGGCCGTCGCCGACAGCGTCCACACGAATCGCAGGTAGGTGCTGGTGTAGCTCTCCAGCGACTTACGGATCTTGGCTCCGGTGAGTTCGGCAAGTTGCAATTCCGCGTAGCGCTTGCCTGCAGCCATGAACAGGGAACCGAATGCCATCACCAACAGGAACCATTGCGACAACGGAATGCCGGCCGCCACACCGCCGGCGATGGCCCTGATCAGGAAGCCGGAGGAGACGATGCAGATGTCGAGGACGGCCTGGTGTTTCAGACCGAAGCAGTACGCCAGCTGAATCGCCAGATACACCGCCATGACCAGAGCCAGGTGGGGGGTCACCCACCACGAGATCGCCAGCGACGCCGCTGAGAGGCCGACCGCGATGCCGTAGGCGAGGCCGACCGGGAGCACTCCGGCCGCGATGGGGCGGAACTGTTTGGTCGGATGCGCGCGGTCGGCCTCCACATCGCGGGCGTCGTTGACCAGATAGATGGCAGACGCCGCCATGCAGAAGGCGACGAAGGCGACGCCGACCTTCCAGAGCACCGAGCGGTAGTCGTAGGTCACGTCGCCGCCGAGTGCCGCAAGCGGCGCGGCGAGAACGAGCAGGTTCTTCACCCATTGCCGCGGCCGGATGGCCTTGACGATGCCGGAGAACAGGTTGCTCGGCGGGCCGGTGACGGTGACCTCACTCATGGGCGCGTCCCCTCTCCATCTCGGCCACCGACCCGGGCGGTGACTCGGGCGACGGTGGCTCCGACCGCGATGCCCGCAAGTACGTCGCTCGGGTAGTGCACCCCCAACACCAGCCGTGAGAGCGCCATCAGCGGAACGATGACCAGTGGCAGCGGTGAGCGGGTCGCCCGGCAGAGCAGCATAGCCGCGGCGGTGCTGGAGGTGGCGTGCGCGGACGGGAAGCTCAGCGCACTCGGCGTGCCGACGTTCACCGTGATCTCCGGGTCGTGCGGTCGAGCGCGTCGGACGGCGAGCTTGATAGCGATCGCCGCGGCGTGTGCACTCACTGCTCCGACGCCGACGAGCACCCAGTCTCGTCGCCGACTCCGCGACAGCAATGCTCCCAGTCCCGACAGTGCCAGCCATCCGGCGGCGTGCTCACCGAAATGCGACATCGCCCTGGACACCGCGACGTTGCGTGCAGAGCCGAGCACCGACTGCACGGCCACTAGGGCGGCGACCTCACCGCTCGGTGTGGGTTCAGGCGTCACTCGCGGACCCGTCGAACAGCACCGTTTCCCACTTCTGCTTGCTCGACAGCACCGGCAGTGCCTCGCGGTAAACCTTTCGCATGTGGTCGTAGCGGCGTGCGAGACGGATGTGCTGGCGCAGCGAGGCACGCAGCAACGCGAGCATCTTGGCGCGGTCGCGCTGGCGGTAGACGACGCCCCTCCCGTCGGCTGTGGTGACGGTCACTCCGTCGACGTTGCACAGCAGGAACCAGCGCGCATCCTGGGTCGCGACGTTGAGCTGGGGGCGGCCGTGGTGAACGGGGTCTTCCCTTGTGAGTTGGTGCAGCACGCCGCGCGCGAGGCTCAGACCGATGGCCGGCAGCATCACCGGAGGTTTGTGCACTTTCGTACGCCCACTGGCCGCCGGAAGTGCCGTCGCACCCGGGAGCACCACGGCATCCGGGTACTGCGCGCGCAGTGCACGCACGTCCGGCAGCGCGGATTCCAAAATCGAGAAGATGTGCTCGGGGCCGGCGAGGAAATCCTCGATCGCTTTGTTCTGAATGGCCACTGTCGAATACTCAAGACAGAGAAGATGTTTCATGGTGGCCTTCAGAGAGCTCTTGAGCAAGCCACCCACCGGAGCGTCCCAGTGCAACGCCGACACCACAAGCCGATTGCGAAGGTGGAAGTAGGCCTGCCAGTCGATGGCGTCGTCCTTATCGCTCCACGCCATATGCCAGATCGCGGTACCGGGCATCGTCACAGTCCCGTACCCGTGCTCGCCGGCGCGCAGTCCGTAGTCGGCGTCGTCCCATTTGATGAACAGCGGCAAAGGCTGACCGAGTTCCTCGGCGACCTGACGCGGAATCATGCACATCCACCAGCCGTTGTAGTCGACGTCGATGCGGCGGTGCAGCAGCTTGCTGCGCTCCTCGGTCTCCTCGCCGGCCAGCGGGTACTCGGCGAAGTCGTGGTCATATTCGGTGAACGGGGCGTTGGTCCACATGAAGTTCGCCCGATTCACCACCTCCCCCATCACGTGCAGATGCGAGGGCTCCTGCAAATTGAGCATCTGGCCGCCGACGAGCGTCGGAGACTTGGCGAACCGGCTCAGAGCCAGTGCGCGCAGGATCGAGTCCGGTTCGATGCGGATGTCGTCATCCATGAACAGGATCTGTTCGCAGTCGGTGTTCTTCAGCGCCTCATACATCACGCGGCTGTAGCCGCCCGAGCCGCCGAGATTCGGTTGGTCATGCACCGACAGCCGGCGGCCGAGTGCGGCCGCCGAGTCAGCGAAACCGGGGTTGTCCTTGGCTTTGTCGGTGCCCTGGTCGACGACGATGACCGCCCCGATCACCTCGTCGACGAGGGGGTCGGATGTCAGTGCGCGCAGGGCGTTGACGCAGTCCGCCGGACGGTTGAACGTGGGAATCCCGACGGCGATATTGGCGCGGCCGGGTGCGGGCACCGGGGCGTACCAGGCGGCGCTGTGCAACGTCACCTTGCTGTCGGTGGTGATGTCGAACCAGATCCAGCCGCCGTCTTCGAAGGGTTCGAGTTCCACCTCGAACTCCGAGGCGGCCGGCGTGGACGCGTCGGCACTGGCGATACCCGTGCCCCCCACGCTGATCCGCGCACCGGTGGCCTTCGACCGATAGACATCGATGCGAGCACTGCCGGTGAGCTCGACCCTGAGCACCACCGACGTCAGCGTCGACCAGCGGCGCCAATAGCTCGCCGGAAAAGCGTTGAAGTAGGTGGCGAAGGACACCTGCGATTCCGCACCGATCTGCAGGGAGGTTCGGCTTGCCGCGTGCGCGCGACGGGCGTTGGTCTCCGATTCCTCGATATAGAGCTTGCGCACGTCGAGTGGCTCACCGGGCCGCGGCAGGATCACCCGGGCCAGCAGACTGACGGCACGCGACTCACCGGGTGGAATCGGGCCGGAGGGGATCTCACTCATGGATTGCAGCTTTCCTCGCCGTCCGCACCGCTGGCCGTCAGCGGCGCACCATCGCGCAGATGCGGAGCCAGGATGTTGTCGTACATGTTCAGGGCACTGGCGATGGCCATGTGCATATCAAGGTACTGGTAGGTACCCAACCGGCCGCCGAACAACACGTTCGACGCGGCGGTCTCCGCCTTCGCCCGCCGCCGGTAAGCCGCGAGCACAGCACGGTCGGCGTCGGTGTTGATCGGATAGTAGGGCTCGTCCTCCGGGTCGGCGAAGCGCGAGTACTCACGCATGATCACGGTTTTGTCCGCCGGGTAGTCCCGCTCCGGGTGGAAATGCCGGAACTCGTGAATCCGGGTGAACGGCACGTCGGCGTCGTTGTAGTTCATCACCGGCGTGCCCTGGAAATCGCCGGTATCAAGCACTTCGAGCTCGAAATCCAGGGTGCGCCAGCCCAATCGGCCCTCGGAGTATTCGAAGTAGCGATCGAGTGGACCGGTGTAGATGACGGGAGCATCGGGGCTTGCTGCTCGGAGCTCATCGCAGACGTCGAACCAGTCGGTGTGAGTGCGCACCTCGATGCGGTCATCTGCGGCCATGTTCTCCAGCCACGCGGTGTAGCCGTCGACGGGCAGGCCCTCATAGGTGTCATTGAAGTAGCGGTTGTCGAAGGTGTACCGAACCGGCAGCCGGTTGATCGTCGACGCCGGCAACTCCTTGGGATCGGTCTGCCACTGCTTTGCGGTGTAGCCCTTCACGAACGCCTCGTAGAGCGGCCGCCCGATCAGCGATATGGCCTTCTCCTCGAGATTCTGCGCCAGCGCGGTGTCGATCTCGGCCGCTTGCCCGGCGATCAGGGCACGGGCCTCATCCGGGCTGTAATAGCGGCCGAAGAACTGCGACACCAGGCCCAACCCCATCGGGAACTGGTAGGCCTGCCCGCCGTGGAGGGCGAACACCCGGTGCTGATACCCGGTGAATTCGGTGAACTGGCGCGCGTAATCCCATACCCGGGTGTTCGACGTGTGGAACAGGTGTGCGCCGTAGCGGTGGATCTCGATGCCGGTCTGCGGCTCGGGCTCGGAATAGGCGTTGCCGCCGATGTGCGGCCGCTTCTCGATGACGAGGACCCGCTTGCCGAGTTGGGTGGCCGCCCGTTCGGCGATGGTCAGGCCGAAGAAGCCGGACCCGACGACGAAGAGGTCGAACCGAGCGGTTGTCATCAGGTCAAAGGTTATCCGACCGCAGGGGCGCCGAGGGCATCGCGAAACTCGGTGACCGCGGCTAACCGAGCCGTCGGGGCGGCGGTTGACGAGCAGCGCTAGGTCGCAATTCGTTCACGATTGCGCATCGTCACTCCAGTACCACCAGCCTCAGCTCTACCATCAGTGTGTCGCCTTCGGCAACGGCTCTCGCCACGGTCGGAGATGACGCGAAAGGTTCAAAAATTTTGAGCCGCACATAGTTCAGATTGAGGAGACTTCCGTGCCGAATCGACGTCGACGCAACATCTCGACAGCTATGAGCGCGGTCGCCGCCCTGGCCGTCGCGAGCCCGTTTGCGGTTATTGGTGTGCTGGAACTGACCAACGGCCAGCCCGAGCAGCGGGACTTCACCCGTGCCGCGGTCGTGACCGACCTGCCGAACGAGATCATGTCGGCCCTTCAGGCCGGCCTTTCGCAGTTCGGAATCAACATTCCGCCGCTGCCGACCGGCTTGAGCCCGGCCGGCGCTCAGCCCGTCCAGACCGGGCCTTCGCTGACCACACCCGGCCTGACCACACCGGGCCTGACCACACCGGGGCTCACCACGCCGGGCCTGACCACACCGGGGCTCACCACGCCGGGCCTGACCACACCGGGCCTGACCACACCGGGGCTCACCACACCCGGGCTCACCACGCCGGGACTGACCACGCCCGGGCTGCCCGGCGCCGCTGCGGCGACGCCGGCGCTGACCGACCCCGCGCTGACCAGCCCGGGGCTCACCACGCCGGGACTCACCACACCCCAGATCGGGACCATCCCCTCGCTCCCCTCGCTGTCCAGTCCTTCCCTGACCACTCCTTCCCTGACCAATCCCGCCCTGACCAGCCCGCTGGCTCCGGGAATCGGCTTGCCCACCGAGCAGCCGATCAGCGCTCCGCTGGGACCGGTGGCTGGGACCTACCCGATCCTGGGAGATCCCTCGCTGGGCGGCCCGTTGACCACCCCGGCGACCGGCTCCGGCGGCATCATCAGCGACCTGAGCAGCGCGGCGAACCAGCTGGGCGTCGGTCAAGCCATTGACCTGCTCAAAGGCGTGGTGATGCCGGGTATCACCCAGGCGATCCAGAACGCCGGGGCCGCCGCGGCGGCACCCGCGGCGGCGGCCGCACCTGTCGCGACGGCGGCCGGCGACGCCGCAGCCATCGGCTAGAACCTTCTCCAAAACGGCACCGCAGGGGACCACACCCTGCGGTGCCGTTGCATTCATCAACTTTCACATCTTTATCAATTGCCCGTGTCGAAACGTCAGCAACATCTAGCCCGTACGTAACATCGCGGTGTGACGACCCGTCGACCTGCGCCGACGATCCTCTTCACCGCCGTCGCGGCAACCCTCCTGGTGGTGCCATGGACCCTGGGCACACCGGAGCACCACCGTGCGCCGAGCGCGGAGGACACCGTCCTGGCCCACGAGCCGCTCAGCGGCGTCGGCGGCGGCGAGACGGTCCGCGAGATCTCCCGGTCGACACCGTTCTCCATGGTGGCCCTGACGGGCACCGACCTGTCCGGTACCTCGGCACGGGTGCGCGCCAAGCGGCCCGACGGCTCCTGGGGATCCTGGTACACCGCCGAGAACATGGAATCGGGCGCCGACGACACCGAGATCGGCGGACCCCGGGGGACGGACCCGGTCTACGTCGGTCCGACCACCGCCGTGCAGATCGCCCTGACCCGCCCCAAGGACGCCCCCGTGACCACCGAGCCACTGCAGACCGGAATCGACGCCGGCCGGGACCTCGGCTACATCCCGGCCAACGCCGAGGAACCGCTGAACCAGACCATGTCGGCCGTCCTCATAACCCCGCCGCAGGCCCCCGCAGAAGCCCAGTGGACGCCACCCACCGCCACGCTGGCACCCGGACAACCGCCGAACGTCATCAGCCGGGCACAGTGGGGGGCCGGGAGCGCCGGCCGTTGCGGCGGCCCGGCCTACGGAGACTCGGTACGCGCCGCCGTTGTGCATCACACCGCCACCGGCAACGACTACGCACCGGAAGACTCCGCGGCGATCGTCCGCGCGATCTACGCCTACCACACCATGACACTCGGCTGGTGCGACATCGCCTACAACGCACTCGTCGACAAGTACGGCCAAGTCTTCGAGGGGCGCGCCGGCGGAATCACCAAGGACGTCATGGGTGCGCACACCGGTGGATTCAACCGTGATGTGTGGGGCGTCTCCATGCTCGGCAACTTCGAGGACGTGGCGCCGCCCGACATCATGGTCACCATGGTCGGCAGACTGCTCGGCTGGCGACTCAGCCTCGACCACGTGGACCCACTCGCCACGATCCCGCTGACGTCAGCCGGGGGTCAGTACACCGTCGTTCCCGGTGGCCGGACAGTGACGCTGCCGGAAATCTTCGCCCACCGGGACGTCGGGAACACCGAATGCCCGGGCAATCTCGGCTATGCCGCACTCGACCAGATACGCAGGGTCGCAGCACGATTCAACGCGCCGCCTGATCCGATCGACTCGCTGCGCGGTGGTGCGATCCTGACTCGCTGGGAAGCCGACGGCGCAGCGGCCAATCCGCTCGGGATGCCGACGTCACCGGAGGCCGTAGCCGACGCACCTGCGCGCTACGCGACCTTCGAAAATGGCGCGATGTACTGGTCTCCCGACACCGGCGCGCAGCCGCTCACCGGCGCGATCTATCAGGCGTGGGCCTCGCTGGGTTATGAACGCGGCGCACTCGGGCTGCCGACGAGTGGCGAGATCGCAGAGCCGGAGTGGATCGTGCAGAACTTCCAGCACGGGACGCTGAACTTCGATCGCCAGACCCGCAACGTCATCAGGGTGATCGACGGCGTCAGCCTGGTGCTGCCTCCGCCGTCGGTCGATGGTCCACCGCCTCAACTCGAGCGGTTCAGCCGGATCCAGACCACCGCGAGCTAGAGCCACCATCGTTCCAGGACTCGCGCGACGCCGTCATCGTCGTTGGGCGCGGTGACCTCGTTGGCCGCGGCTATCGCCTCGGGGTGGGCATTGCCCATCGCAACTCCGTGCCCGGCCCACCGCAGCATCGGGATGTCGTTGGGCATGTCTCCGAACGCCACCACCTCATCGGAGCCGATCTCCAGTGGCCGGGCGATCTCCTCGATGCCGAGTGCCTTGCTGATGCCGACTGGGCTTATCTCGACGAGGCCGTTGTTGGTGGAGTAGGTGACGTCGCCGAGCACGCCGACATGTCTGATGAGCGCCGCAGCCAATTCGGAACTCGGCATATCGGGCTTGCGCACCAGGAGTTTGACGGCCGGCGCGCTCAGCAGATCCCCGTAGGACACCTCGGTGTTGTCCGGGTTGAGCCACGCATGTTCGTAGCCCGGCGCGCTGACGAATTGCGGGGTGGCGCTGTCGTGCGCGGATTTCCCGATCCGCTCCGCCGCCAGGCCGGCGCCGGGCACGACGCGAGTGGCGATCTCGGCCAATTCGGACAGGACGTCGACGGGAAGCGTCTGGGCCGAGATCACCCGGTCGGTGGCCGCGTCGTAGACCACCGCCCCGTTGGCGCACACCGCAAGTGGGGCGAACCCGAGTTGCTCGACCACCGGCGGTATCCACCGCGGCGGGCGGCCGGTGGCCAGCACGAAGGTCACGCCGGCGGCGACCGCCGCGCTGACGGCGTCTCGGGTGCGTCGGGAGATGATCACCCGCGAATCAAGCAGGGTGCCGTCGACATCGGTCGCGACCAGTGCGGGCAGCATCAGTGGCGCTCCGCGGAGCGCCGCATACGGGCCGCCATCTCTGCGTCCTCCCGAAGCCGGGCCTGCAGCGGTGTGGGAGCGCCGCCACCCAGCCGGTGCGGCACCCAGTACTCACCGGCAGGATGCGGGTACTGCTGCTGAACCTCATGCAGCAAAGCAGTCATCGATGTGCGCAGGGCGGAGTCCAGTCGCGTGGCCGTCCCGGCCGGCGGCAGCGGCCTGCCCACCCGGACCGTCATCGGTATCTTGTTGCGGCCCAGGCGTTTCGGATGGTCCTTGGTCCATATCCGGTGGGCCCCCCACACGATCATCGGAATGATCGGCACTCGGGCCTCCAGCGCCATCCGTGCTGCGCCACTCTTGAATTCCTTGAGTTCGAAGCTCCGGCTGATGGTGGCCTCGGGATAGACACCGACGAGTTCGCCGGCGCGCAGCCGCTGCACCGCCTCCGCGTAGGCGCCCGCGCCCGCGGACCGGTCGACGGGAATGGCTCCGGTGTGCCTGATCAAGAAGTTGACGACTCCGACGTCCTGCATCTCAGCCTTGAGCATGAACCGGATCCGTCTGCGGCGCCGGCGGGTGGCCAGACCGGCGGGGAGAAAGTCGATGTAGCTGGTGTGGTTGATCGCGATCACCGCGCCACCGCGCAGCGGGATGTTCTCCAGGCCCTCGACGGTGATCTCGCTGCCGACCGCGCGGGCGGCGGCGGCCGCGGCGATCTCCAGGGTGCGGAAGACCGGCTCCATCGTGGCTAACCCGTCGGCCCGCCGTCGCGCCGGCGCCGCTTCTCGGCGCGGGCCGCCAGCTCGGCCGCTTCGAGTTCGGCTGCCCGCGCCGGCGTCGGGGCGCTGCCACCGAGCCGATGCGGAACCCAGAACTCACCGCTCGGGTACGGGCCGTACGCCTCCTGCACTCCCTCAAGCAACTGCTGCATCCGTGAGCGCAGCAGCGCGGTCAATTCGGTGGCCGGCAGCGTCGGCGGGATCGGCTCACCGACGGCCACCGAGATCGGCACCTTGGGCCGCCACATCTTTCGCGGATGGTCCTTGGTCCAGATCCGCTGGGCGCCCCAGACGATGTGCGGGATGATCGGCACGTCGGCGGCGATGGCCATGCGCGCCGCACCGGATTTGAACTCCTTGAGTTCAAAGCTCCGGCTGATCGTCGCCTCCGGATACACACCGACCAGTTCGCCTGCCTTCAACGCCTGGCACGCCGCGTCGAAGGACGCCGCGCCGCTGTCCCGGTCCACCGGGATGTGGCGCAGACTGCGCATGATCGGCCCGGTGATGCGGTGATCGAAGACCTCCTGCTTGGCCATGAACCGCATCAGGCGCCGCGGACGCAAGCTGTAGAAGGGCAGTCCGGCGAAAGTGAAGTCGAGGTAACCGGTGTGATTGATCGCTACCACTGCGCCACCGTGGGCCGGTAGGTGCTCCATCCCCGTGACAGTGAGCCGCAGGCCCTGGACGCGCCACAGCGTGCGCACCGCAGCGATGACGGTTCCGTAGGGCTGCTCCACAGCGCCAGCCTACCCGGGGCCGGTTAAGCTCATAGGCGGCTGCGTTCCCCGTTGGAAAGGCAATTCGTGCAGGTCACCAGCATCGGCCACGCCGGGTTTCGGATCGACACCCACGCGGGCAGCATTCTGTGCGACCCATGGGTGAACCCGGCCTACTTCGCATCGTGGTTCGTCTTCCCGGACAACACCGGCCTGGACTGGGCGGCGATCGGTGACTGCGATTACCTCTACATCTCGCACCTGCACAAGGACCACTTCGACCCGCGGTTGCTCGCCGAGCACGTCAATAAGGACGCCACCGTGCTGCTGCCGGACTATCCGGTGCCCGACCTCAAACGCGAACTCGAGAAACTGGGCTTCCATCACTTCTTCGAGACCGAGGACTCGGTCAAGCACCGCGTCGAAGGTCCCAAGGGTTCCCTCGATGTGATGATCATCGCGTTGCGCGCTCCGGCGGACGGCCCGATCGGTGACTCCGGCATCGTCGTGTCAGACGGCACCACAACGGTGTTCAACATGAACGACTCCCGGCCGCTGACTCTCGATTCGCTGACGGAGGCATTCGGCGGGGTCGACGTTCACATGCCGCAGTACTCCGGTGCGATCTGGTATCCCATGGTCTACGACATGCCCGAGCGGGCCAAGGAGGCCTTCGCGACCCAGAAGCGACAGCGGGGGATGGACCGTTGCCGTCAGTACATCTCGGACGTCGACGCCACCTGGGTGATCCCCTCAGCCGGGCCGCCGTGCTTCCTCGACCCGGAGCTGCGCTTCCTCAACGACGACCACGGTGACCCCGCGAACATCTTTCCCGACCAGATGGTCTTCCTCGAGCAGTTGCGGCTACACGGACACAGCGGGGGACTGCTGATGATTCCGGGCTCGGTGGCCGACTTCCGCGGTTCCCAACTCCTCTCGCTGACGCATCCGATCCCCGACGACGAGGTCGAGGCCATCTTCACCACCGGCAAGGCGGCCTACATCGCCGATTACGCACAGCGGATGGCTCCGGTGCTGGCAGCGGCGAAGGCGAGTTGGGCGCCGGCGGCGGGGGAGCCGCTGCTGGAGCCGCTGCGCACGAAGTTCGAGCCGATCATGCTGGCAAGCGATCAGATCTGCGACGGCATCGGATATCCGGTCGAGTTGACGATGGGTCCGGAGACCGTTGTGCTCGATTTCCCGAAGCGTGCCGTGCGCGAGCCGGTTCCCGACGAGAAATTCCGCTACGGCTTCGAGATCGCGCCCGAGTTGGTGCGTACGGTGCTGCGTGACGACGAGCCCGACTGGGTCAACACCATCTTCCTGTCCACCCGCTTCAAGGCGTGGCGGGTCGGCGGTTACAACGAGTACCTCTACACCTTCTTCAAATGCCTCACCGACGAGCGCATCGCCTACGCCGACGGCTGGTTCGCCGAGGCGCACGACGACACGTCGACGGTCACCCTCGACGGTTATGAGGTGCAGCGCCGCTGTCCGCATCTCAAAGCGGACCTCTCGCGGTTCGGCGTGGTCGAGGGGTCGACCCTGACCTGCAATCTGCACGGCTGGAAATGGGACCTCGATACCGGCCGCTGCCTGACCAGCAAGGGCCATCAGTTGCGTTGCTCCCGCCTGTGACCCGGCCACCACTTCAGTACTACGACGACGGCCAGGTCCAACTCGACCGGCATGCCCTGACGCTGCGGCGCTACCACTTCCCATCCGGGACCGCGAAGGTCATTCCGCTGCAGAGCATCCGCGGGTATCGGGCCGAGTCACTCGGTGTGCTGCTGCAGCGCTTCCGGATCTGGGGGAGTTCGGACCTGCGGCGCTGGCTGCCGCTGGACATGCGGCGGCCGCTGAAGTCCACGCTGGTCACCCTTGACGTGCCCGGCACGTGGCCGAGTCCGGCATTCACACCGGAGGATCCCGAGTTGTTCCTGAGCGTCTTCGCCGAATTAATGGATCGCCGAATTAATGGATCGTTGAATTTCAATGGATCGTTGAATTCAAATGATCGCTGAGCCGGAGTACTGCCAGACCTGCTGCCTCAGTTCGGAGAAGTCCTCGCCGGCGGTGTCGTAGACCCGGACGATCGCCTCGTCGCCGGGCTTGAGATACGTCGACTCACCCAGCGCCGTGTACCGGGTGGCGCCGATCCCGATGAGCACGTTGCGGGGCCGGCCGCAGCCGACCATCAGCGCACCGACATCCTCAAGCGGGGTGTCGGGGGAACCCTTCTGATTGGTCAGCCTGTCGACGATCCAGTCGAGCAGCACCTCGCCGTAGTAGGAGTAGCCGAGAAGCGGGCTGTCCACGCCGTACTCGTGGTGCACGCCGTCGGCGGTCCGCAGATGGCAAAGCAGTCGCATCGTCGCCGTGGGGCCCGTCGGCGTCAAGTCGCCGATCCCGAAGAATTCGTGCGCAACACCTTTGGACGCGGGGCCCCAGTTCTTCTTGTTGCTGATCTTCGGAGCATTCGGCCTGCGGATCGAACAATCGTTGAACGCACCGAGTGCGAAAGGCCGCAACTCGACCACGGTGTCGCCGATCCACACCACCTCGCAGGCCAGTCCCACCTCCGGTTCGATCTGAAGATTCAGCGGCCCCTCAACGTCGGTGGTGTGCGGCAGGATGAGCGTGTCGTGGGAAAGCGGGAACTCCCCGAGGAAGCCGTCGTTTCCGGGCGCGTACCACGGGAAGATGCCCTTCGGGGCGTCACCGGGGCTCGCGACATTGGTGAAATCGACTGCCTCCCCCGCTTGTTCGAGGTGGCCGGCGAAGTTACCGGCGACGCCGAAACCGAACCAGCCCCGTAGTTCATCGAGGTCGAGCTCGATCACCTACGTCAGCACCTCCGTGCCCACGAAGGGCACCAGCGCGGCCGGCACCCGCACGGAGCCGTCGGGCTGCTGGTGGTTTTCCAGGATGGCGACGAGCCAACGGGTGGTCGCAAGGGTTCCGTTGAGTGTCGCGGCGATCTGCGGCTTACCGTTCTCTTCGCGATAGCGGGTGGACAGCCGCCGCGCCTGGAAGGTGGTGCAGTTCGATGTCGAGGTCAATTCGCGATAGGTCTGCTGAGTCGGCACCCATGCCTCGCAGTCGAATTTGCGGGCGGCCGACATACCGAGATCGCCCGCGGCGACGTCGATCACGCGGTACGGAACCTCGATCAACTCCAGCATCGCGCGTTGCCAGTCCAGCAGGCGGCGGTGCTCAGCCTCGGCGTCGGCGGGCCGGCAGTAGATGAAGGCCTCCACCTTGTCGAACTGATGTACCCGGATGATGCCGCGGGTGTCCTTGCCGTAGCTGCCGGCCTCCCGCCGAAAACACGACGACCAACCCGCGTAGCGAAGCGGTCCGTCGGACAGATCGAGGATCTCGTCGGAGTGATAACCGGCGAGCGGAACCTCCGATGTGCCCACCAGGTAGAGGTCATCGGATTCGATCCGGTAGATCTCCTCGGCGTGGGCGCCGAGGAAACCGGTGCCGGCCATCACCTCGGGGCGGACCAGGACCGGCGGAATCATCAGGGTGAAGCCGTTGTCGACCGCCATGCGCACCGCGAGTTGGAGCAGACCCAACTGAAGCAGCGCCCCTGCACCGGTGAGGAAATAGAACCGCGAGCCCGACACCTTGGCGCCGCGTTCGGTGTCGATCAGCCCGAGTGCCTCTCCGAGTTCGAGATGGTCCCGTGGATTCTCGATCGCCGGCGGATTCCCGACGACGTCGAGCACGACGTAGTCGTCCTCGCCCCCTGCCGGGACTTCGTCGAGGACGACGTTGCCGATCGCCAGGTGGGCTGCGGTGAACGCGGCCTCCGCCGCCTCCTGGCGGGCATCGGCCTCCTTGACTGCGGCGGCGAGTTCCTTGGCGTGTTCCAGCAGGGCTGCACGCTCTTCGGGCGCAGCGGCGCCGACCTTCTTGCTGGCCGCCTTCTGCTCGGCCCGCAGGGTGTCGGCCGCCGAGATCGCACTGCGGCGCGTGGCGTCCGCACGGAGCAACACGTCCACCAGGCCGGGATCCTCGCCGCGGTGCAGTTGCGACCTGCGGACCGCCTCAGGGTCCTCGCGAGCGAACTTCAGGTCGATCACGTCCTGAACCCTAACTTTCGCCAGGTTCGCACCGCACAGCACAACCCCGTAACCCGCCGCGGCCGTCGCGTGTCACCCGTCGGCGCGGGCCTGTCACAATGACTGGCGATGTTGCAGCTATCCGAGCGTGACGAGGCCGGCGCCGACGATCCCCAGCCGGCGGGCGCCGGGCCACTTCACGCCACCTCGACCCGTCGTACGCTGCTGCTCACCGCGCTGGGCGGTCTGCTGATCGCCGGACTGGCGACCGCACTGCCGATGACCCACCGGGGTCCGCTGGCCGCGACCGGTATCGCCGAGGGCCCCTTGGCGTCGAGTCCGGCCTTCGCCGACGCCAAGGCGGGCGATTGCCTCAACTGGCCCGACAACGCCCCCGATGCCGCGGCGGTGGTGGATTGCAACGGCGAGCACCGCTTCGAAGTCGCTGAATCGGTCGATATGCGTGCCTACCCGGGGACCGAGTACGGCCCCGATGCCGATCCGCCGCCACCGGCGCGCATCCAGCAGATCAGCCTCGAGCAGTGTGAACCCGCCGTGAAGCAGTACCTGGGCACCAGGTACGACCCGAACAGCAGGTTCAGCATCAGCCTGTTGTGGGCCGGCGACAAGGCATGGAAGCACTCCGGCGAACGCCGGATGCTGTGCGGGTTGCAGTTGCCCGGACCGGGGAACCAGCAGTTGGCGTTCCAGGGAAGGATAGCCGAGCTGGACCAGTCCAAGATCTGGCCGACCGGCACCTGCCTCGGCATCGACCCGTCGACCAATCAACCCAACGACGCGCCGGTTGACTGCTCGGTGCCGCACGCGATGGAGGTCACCGGCGCGGTCAACCTCGCCGAGAAGTTCCCCGACGTGCTGCCGCCGGATGCCGATCAGGATGCCTTCATCAAGGAGGCGTGCAACCGGATGACCGACGCCTACCTGGCGCCGGTGCAACTGCGCGACACGACGTTGACGTTGATCTACAGCACCGTGTCGCTGCCGAGCTGGAGCGCCGGGAGCCGTCAGGTGTCCTGCAGTATCGGCGCCACCCTCGGTAACGGCGGATGGGCGACCCTGATCAACAGCGCCAAGGGCCCCCTGCTGATCAACGGCCAACCGCCGATTCCACCGCCGGCGATTCCGGAGGGCCGGCTGAACCTCCCGCTGCCGCCCGGATAGCAGGGCGGGCGTCGTCGTGGGAGTCCGGATGTCCGCGGAGCGTTTCGAGGAACTGGTGTCCGACGCGCTCGACCTCATTCCGTCCGCACTGGCAGATGCTGCCGACAACGTCGTGGTGCTCATCGGCGAGCGTGATCCCGATGACCCCGAACTCCTCGGTCTCTATGAGGGCATTGCATTGACCGAACGCGACAGCATGTACGCCGGTGCGCTGCCGGACACCATCACCATCTTCAGGGAGAGCCTGCTCGCGATCTGTGACAGTGAGCAGGACGTTGTTGAGGAGGTGGCGGTCACCGTGATCCACGAGATGGCTCATCACTTCGGCATCGATGATGAGCGGCTGCACGAACTAGGCTGGGGCTGAACGGCATTCAGCGATCCGGGTCGCCCTTCCAGTTAAAGCTGTTGACGTATTTGGCCATGTCCTGGGCGAGCTCCAGATTGGCGCCGGACGGGGGACCGGGGCCGAAATCCGGCCCGAAGGCGTGGTAGGGCCCGGTGCCGAACGCGACCAGGGCGAGGTCGTTCTTGACCGCCACCATGATCACCACCCGGACGCGGCTGTAGCCGGCGGTTGAGTTCTGCGGCCAGTCGTCGGCGACTTCGCCGTAGCCGGGCTGGTAGCCGACCATCGCATTGGGGATCTGATAGGCCACCGTGGCGTCGGGATAGGTGCGTTTCAGGATCGCTCGGGTGACCTCAGGAGCCGATCGGCCGTTGGCCGGTTCGGAGAACAGTTGCATCACTCCGCCGTCGCCGGCGATGTAGCGCGCCGTGACACCGTTGGCGGCGGTCGTCACCGCGTAGGCCGTCCCGGGCGGCGGGTAGGCCACTGAGAAACCCCCGTCAGCGGGCTGGAATCTCGGCAGGGCCATGACCGGTGTACCGGTGGGTGGCTTCCCGCAGTCGGGCGGACACGTGTAATGCGCGAGCTTGGGTGTGAGAACCAACGCCAGGCCCGCGAGTGACGCCGACGCCGCAGCCAGCACCACACCCCAGCGACTGAGCAGCCACCGCATGCGTGGCGAGTGCAGTGCGGGGGCGATGTACTCACCGTCGGGCAGGGCGAAGCCCGGATAGATCCGGTCCGATGCCCCGGGTTCGCGGGCTCCCGCCGCCTCGGGGCGCGCCACACCCCGTCGGCGGCGGCGCGACCGCTGCGACGAGGCGCGGGTGGCCACACCGCACGCGGCGCAGAACGCCATGTCGGGCACGACGTGTTCGCAGTGCGTGCACAGCAGCGGCTGATCGGGCCGGATGGGATCGTGCTGTTCGTGCAAAAGCGCCAGTTGCAGAACGATGCGCAGCATCACCAACACGGCCACGGTCATGACCAGATGCAGCGTCAGCATGATCAGCTGTGACATGCCGATGATGTCGACGGCCCCGACGGCGCCGTGAATCAACAGCGCCGCGGCGGCCAGGAACACAATGACCGCCCGCACCCGGTCGCGATGTGTGTCCGGTGGGCGGGTGAACCACAGTGCGATTCCGACCATGCCCCCGGCGGCCGCCGCGCTGATCGGAACCGTCACACCGCAGAGCACCACCTCGACCACCAGACTCTTCACCGGTCGTGCGTGCGCGATCAGCCCGGTGTTGATCTGCGGCGCCAGTCGGGTCAGGGTGGCGGCTGCGCCGAACGCCAACGCGGCCAGGGCTCCGATCACGAAGCCGTCGAGGGATTCTCGCGGCTCAGCGCGACCGGCCGCCAGCAGCCGAATGATGGCCGTGGGGATGACCATCAGCACCATGCCGACGGTGGGGATGAGGAAGCCTTCCTGCACCAGATGGTGCAGTGCCAGCCCGACGGTCATCGGGACGCCGTAGGTCCGCACCACGAACTGAGCGCTCACCAGCACCCAGCCGACACCAAGAACCGTGCCCATCAGCGCCGCGAGGACGAGTGTCCCGCGGGCGATGTCAGCGCCGGCTCCGGACGCTCGCAGGTAGAGGACGAAGAGCAGCGGCAAACTCAGGGCGGCGATCGCGATGCCGATCGCAGGCAACCGCAGGATCGCCGAAGCCATCAAACCGAGTACTGCGACGATCAGCACGACGAGGAAGGGTTTTCGTGATCGGCCCGGGAGA
>Ga0194038_1000229_pt1 | contig 24143 bp, 20 predicted proteins | sample JunL226m_MetaG_FD_148630 | JGI IMG/M metagenome (GOLD analysis project Ga0194038, IMG submission 148630) | Anoxic zone freshwater microbial communities from boreal shield lake in IISD Experimental Lakes Area, Ontario, Canada - Jun2016-L227-6m | ecosystem: Environmental > Aquatic > Freshwater >... | reverse complement strand
ATGGAAACTAGGTGGGGGGCCAGTTTGCGAACCGCAGTCTCAAAGCCCCCGTAGTAACTGGGGTAGCCACGGGTGCCGATTATTGCGACTGACGGCAAGGGTCCTCCCACCGCGTTGACGACGGTTAAAAGTCTGGTCGGTGACAGCGGGTGAAAAGTAGGCCACGCTGTCGTGGTTGTTACTATGCCGCGTTTCTATGTCCGCCGAAATACACCCCCCGCCGAAGCGCCGATTTGAACTCAAGCCCACCGAGGCGTGTTCGTTGCTGCCCAGGTTATTCTGCTTTAGCTCCCTGAAGGGGAATCAGAGACGATTTCTAGAATCTCATTGCGCAGTATGGACACCGTTCTGTGCCATGTGTGCTTCTCTCTGAACGATGGCTCGGGTGGGATGGACGCACTCGGGCGTCTGGCGAGACTAGCCATTGCTTCACCAACGGCCTCGGGAGATGTGGGATCAACATACGTTGCCTCGTCTCCAAGAGTCTCACGGAAGACGGGCCTGTCACTTACCAAGACGCTGGCCCCAGCCAGCCTCGCCTCGATCGGCGGGAGACCGAAGCCTTCGTCCAGCGACAGGCTCACGTAGAACGTGCAGTTTCTGATGAGCCAACGCAACTGAGCCATGGAGACAAAGCCCGTAAAGACGATGTGGCCTAATAACTCCTCGCAGTTGACCCAATCGGGGAAAGTGTCGGACTTACCATCTCGCGCGCCAACGATGACGAGCGGAAACTCGGGGGAGAGCAATCGCGATTGCCTTGCGCCCTCCAGAATCCCAACGAGATTCTTTCGAACGTTCAGCCGGCCGACCGTGAGCATGAAGGAACCAGAGGTTAACCCGATCAAGGGTTCTTGCTCGCCAACTAGCACTTCGTCACTAATGCCCAATCCAACGGGAACCACGTGGGAAGCCCTGGTGAACCTAGAGATCCGTTGCCCTTCGACGGCCGTTGAACTGAAAACAACATCCGCTCGCCGTGCTAGCCGGGTCATCCATCGGTAGTAGAGCAGTTCTCTTCTGCTGAACCACTCCGGGTTCGTGGCAAAGATTAAGTCCTGGATCATTACGGCCCGGTTCTTGCCGAAGACCGGGGAGAAACTGTGGGCCAGTATTGCGTCCGCCCGGGTCTGTCTGGCTATCCAAGGGACGACAAACGCCGCCGCAATGGCGTGGGGCCACAGGCGTGTTGATACCGCCCGCACATTGGGGGGTAGATTAGCCGTCTTCTCGAGGTCCTTACGGCGAACGACGATGATCAAATCGTCCTGCGGGTACATGGCACTCCATGTTTCGATCAGACCGTGGACAACGTGTTGGTGTGACTGGGGACCGTGAGCCCACGAATTCGCATCGAGTACGACGCGCATGTGAACCGCCCTTCGGTTATGCAACTGCACCGTGGCAGATTATTCCTGAGGTTCTTGAACGACGCAGTCACCGCCCGAGAGGGCTATCCCGGCGCCTCGCGAAGGGATTCGACCACATCTCGAACAGTTTGACGCAGCGGGATCACGGGTTGCCAGCCAAGGGTCTTCCGGATTGCGGTGTTGTCGCCGAGGATCGCCGCAGGATCGCTGGGGCGGATCTTTGCCTGGTCTATCTCAACGTTGGGTGGGCGATCAACAACCAGCACGTCGCAAAGCGCTTCAAGTAACTCACGTCCCGAGACTGACTTTCCGGAGCAGACATTGAGCACATTCGCGGTGGGGTCGGGGGCTTCCAGCGCCAACCGATACGCGCGGACCACATCCCTGACGTCGGTATAGTCCCGGCGTGTATCAAGGTTCCCGACCTTCATCGGCGCGCCGGTTTGCATCCAGTTCGCCACGCCGCTTACCAAGTCGGGCAGGAGGAAGCCTGCGCCCTGCCCGGGTCCAATATGATTAAAGGGGCGCATGACGAGGACCCCAAGGCCGCGTTGATGGTAATAGGCGCTTTGGACCTCGGTGAGGATCTTGCTCACGATATACGGGGACGAGGGACTAATCGGAGCCGTCTCATCCAACGCAAAATTCTCCACCCCGCGGTAGACGGCGCCAGTGCTGACAACCACGATACGAATCTCCCCGGCCTTCGAGAGCAGGGCTTCGCCGAGATGCGTTACCGGCGAGCTGTTCGATTCGATGTACCGTTGTGGATCCGTGAAAGACGGTCCTACGGCAGATAATGCAGCCAGGTGAATTACCCCGTCGCACTCCACGGCGGGCCACTGCTCCCGCAGATCCACGGCCACGTAATCGCTCATCAGATCCGCAATATCGCGACCGGCGCCCGAGTCCAGCCCAATGCCGATTACGGCATGACCGTGCGATGTGAGTTCACGCACCAGATGCTGGCCCACAAAGCCATTAACCCCAGTGACTGCTACCTTCATGCGGTTAGGACGTTTGCTTTCGGCGAAAAGTCAGCCTTCCACGCGCCGTCACGATTGCCCCACCACTTTCAGATCGTGTTGGACCATGCGGTGAATCAAACCGGGGAAATCAACTTCACGGGTCCAACCCAGTACTCGCTCGGCCTTCGACGGGTCGCCGAGCAGTATGTCAACCTCCGCCGGCCGCATGTAACGAGGATCCTGCCGTACGTACGGACGCCAATCGGGTATGCCAACCTCTGCGAAAGCTAGTTCAAGAAATTCTTCTATCGAGTGGGTCTCCCCGGTCGCTAGAACGAAGTCGTCCGGCTCGTTGTGCTGCAGCATTTGCCACATACCGCGCACGTAATCGCCCGCGTAACCCCAGTCGCGCTTCGGCCACAGATCACCAAGAGTCACGTACTCCTGACGACCGAGGTGAATTTTCGCCACCGCATTTGTGATCTTCCGAGTCACAAATTCCAAGCCGCGCCGTTCTCCCTCATGATTGAAAAGTATGCCGGTAGAGATGAACATCCCATAGCTCTCCCGGTAGTTGCGCGCAATCCAGTGCGCATAGAGCTTTGCTACGCCATACGGACTTCGTGGATGGAACAGAGAGTGTTCGTTGTAACCGTTACCGGGTCGGTTGTAGTCGAGGCCGCCGAACATCTCGGAGGTGGACGCCTGGTAGAAACGCGACTTCTTGTCGAAGCCCGTGATGCGCATTGCCTCTAGAAGGTTGAGTACGCCCTTGGCCGTGATGTCTGTGGTCAACTGAGGATTGCGAAATGAGTACCCGACGTGGCTTATCGCGGCCAGGTTGTAAATCTCGGTGGGTTCGGAAGTTCCAACAGCTTGGATTAGTGACGTCTGATCGATGAGGTCGGCCTCGATGAGGTTGATGAATGGGAATTCCGCCTCCAACGCTTCACGGCGAGCATTGCTCTGGCCACGCAGCAACCCGAAGACTTCGTAGCCCTCCTGATGCAACAACTCTGTCAGATGGCCCCCATCCTGTCCGGTGATGCCGGTGATGAGAGCACGCTTTTCCGTAGCCATCAGAACTGCTCCGGAAATGCACCCGTACGGATCCCACTACGCAAAGCTCGACGGGTCATGAGGTGAAGATTACATCGATCCTGTCAGGTGAATCCGGCCAACTGCGACGAGGTTCTAAACCGCCGTCGATTTCAATCAGCAAGGCTACGAAACTCCAATCCCGAATCTTCGGTTCCAACGGGGCCAGTCGCTTGCGCTGATTACGGCGTTTTCGCCAAGGATCTTTGCAGGATCCCTGGGTCGAAGCGCGGGCGTCCGTGGACGTTTTGATTTGGTCCCGCTTTCCTGACTACAGCGCATCCCGTCCGCATCAACAGTTCTTCATAACGGTCCCTGGCCAATCGGCCACAGCAACCTGTCCTCGTCCACACCTACTCAATTTTACGAAACTGACGGCGTGGAGTGGGACCTTGCAAGCGGTCAGGCAAGCCAAGAACGACTCAGAGATGAACTCGTGGTCGCTCGAGTGCTGTAAAAAGGGGAGGGGTGCGCAGGCGCCTGGAGGATCGCAAGCGGTCTGTCCGTGTGGGCTGTATCCTCGACCTCGTGTGGGCATTTTGCTCGAATCTCCGTCACGAAAACTATTTTCTGTTCTGTCAAAACTGCACTGATTGATTGCCATCACAAGGGTAGGCATATGCTAAATGATCCAGTCGCACTGCACGTTTCGGATGACCTCGAATTACTTGTGGAGCAATTCGCGAATTCCGGCCCTGTCAAACATGTGGTGATCGATAATTTTTTGGACGCAACTTACGCAAATACCCTCTACGAGGATTTGCCCGATTTGGATGGCATGCCTAAATCGCGCGACTATGTTTTCAGCGACAAGCGCGAGTTATCCACTCTGGACAAGAGATCGGATATCTCACGACAACTTCACGAAGTTTTTATGTCCCGAGAGTTCGCCGATTTCGCTTCACGTCTCGCGGGCCAGCAGATCTTTATGGATCCAGAGTATGTTGGTGGAGGATTTCACGCTGGTGGTGCTGGGAGCTTCCTCGACCTTCACGTTGATTTCAACATCCACCCAAAGCATGACGATTGGTTGAGAAAGCTCAACGTGCTGCTGTATCTGAACCCAGGATGGGAGCAGACGTGGGGTGGTGATTTACTGCTTACTGATGACCCAGGGCACCCGACCTTGGCGGTTGCACCTAAGTTTAATCGGCTGGTGATTATGGAATGCACTGATCAGTCTTTCCACGGCTACCGCACAATAAATTTCCCAATTGGTCGGTCGCGCCGGTCTATTGCAGCTTACGGATACGTCAAAATAGAGGCCGGATCAGTACCTCGTCACACCACGAACTGGGCGCCAGAGGAAGCGGGACCTCTAAAGCGGGCTCTGGCGAAAAACTGGAGCGCAATTGTTCTGACCAAGAACCGATTTTTCGGCAGCGGTACTTTAAAGAACCGACGTTAGTCGGGTTTACTCTGACAAGACCCCGAAGGGCGAGAGAGCGGGCAGAGTAGTGAGCGCTTTACCGCTGGTCACCGTGTGTATTCCGTCTTTCAACAGCGAAAGAACCATAGAACGTTGCCTTGTAAGCGTATCCATGCAGGACTACCAGAACACCAAGATCATAGTTGTCGATGACTGCTCGTCGGACAACACTGTTCAGTTGTGTCGAGCATATTCAGACAACATTGAGATCATTAAAAATGATCGCAATCTCGGAATAGTGGGGAATCATAATCGTTGTATAGAACTGGCTGACGGCAAATATCTCAAGTTTGTGCATGCCGATGACTACTTGCTGCCCGGCGCAATCTCTAAAATGGTTTCATCTTTGGAGAAGTACCCAGACGCTTCGCTCGCCTTTTCAAGGCGGTACATAGAGTCGACGGTCGAGGAATTCGTGCGCGACGCCAGTGATCTGCACGTGCCACTGGAACCTTTATCTGAGTACACCAAAGGCGTTCTATTGATAGAGCGGTTCATTCGGGCAGGTGCTCGGAGAAATCTCTTTGGCGAGCCAACCTCGATGATGTTCAACCGCGAGGCAATGGTCCGAAGCGGAGGCTTCTCTAGCCATCTTCCCCAGTTGTTTGATATCGAATTCTGTCTTGCGATTCTTGCACACGGCGCCGCTGTGTGGATTAATGAACCGTTATCGGTTCGCGTCCATACCAGTGACACTACGTCCGAGTTGAATCGCGCCACTGGAGTCGGTTCGTTAGATCCTCTAAAAATCCAACTAGCACTTACGCGTTCGCCGGTTCTATCACCGTGGTATCGGTGGGATGTAGCAAGACTGGCGACTGTGTCGCTCATAAAAGCGATTGGTAAAATACTGATTTATCGAAGGACTAGGCCGAGGCTGGTTGATTTGGTGTCGCTTACTTCTGCGTACGTCGCTGGAGATATTCGGTCTCCAGGCAAGTACGAGCAGGCCGTGGGACTGCACGGTGGGCCTCACCGGGCCTATCAGGGTCAAGTCGACGACACGCAAAGACATGACATTTAATGGCGAGATTAGAATTCACGGCTGAACCCCTTCGCTACTAACTTCACCTTCTCTAACCGATTCCCCGGCAGTCGAGTCCTACTGATGGATCACGGTGAGAGGGGCTTTAAACACTACTTCGATGAGATCGGGACTGCGCTGAAGGAAATGCTTGAATCTTGGCTGACCGAAATGGTCTGGCACGCTTCGGGCAGGAAGTGTGTGGACCATCCGCTGTCGATTGCGTTGACAAGCAGTGGGCCAGTGGGAAAGCCTTGCGCAACACGATAACTCCTGCTGTTACAAGTGATCGTTGGGTATCCCAACGGCATAAGCCCGCCTGAAGTTGACGGATTCACGTTCATCACAATTAATTGTCCGTCGATCGACGGCACCTGTACTTGTACGCCGGCCGTCACGTAGCTAGTGCTGAGAGGTTCGGGACTGCCGCATTTATTTGGCACCCTAACAAGCGCTTGCCAGGACGTGTCGATGGCGCGTTGGTCAAAGTTACATATTAATTGAACTTGATAACTGGGGGACTCCCACAGCGGGTTCTTATGATCAATTGCAGCGGACTGCCGCAGGACACCGGTCGGGCCTGACGGGCTGGTAATTGACTTGGCGTTCAAATTGTCAAGCGCCGGCGAATACGCTTGGTGAGTTTGAAAAACCGGCACAGGTTTCCACGCCAATCCGCTCGCCCATACGGCACTTACTGCCCACGGTTCCGCATGAACTCTTTGCCCAGCGAGGGCGGCAATGACTTCTTTCGTGGGCGGGGTCAAAGAAACCAGCATCGGGTTCTGAGCCTCGAGTCCCACGTTGTAGGTCCTGAGGATCGCGGTTCGCTGCGCCATTAACAGCGATTCCCACTCGCTGTAGTTGGCGAGGCGTGCAACAGCCACGGCCAACTGCTTAAGGGAGTTTCCGGGATGGCTCAGCAGTTGAAGTGGGCTAGCGCCGATGATTATGGATTGCGCGATAACACCCCCGGCGGCTAGACCCACCGAAGTGATGACCGGGAGCCACTTGAATCGCGGAGAATGCCACGCCAGGGCGAGTGCGACCCCGACAGTCGATAGGAATGTTGTGAGGAACACTGCGTGCCCCGGATCAAGCCGGATTCCAGAAGCCGCGTAGAAGGAGATGGCACTGCTTACCACAACACTTAAGAGAGCAATTCTCTGGCTGCGTGCGACGCCCCTGCTGGCAAGGATTGCGATCGTAACCGTGAGTAGCAAAACAGCGGCCCCGAATACCGGCCATAAGCGGCTGATGAACGATCTCTCAGCTGGAATAGATCCCAGGCCAAGCGGGTAGTGCAGTGCAATTTCGATGCTCTGCTGGAAGTAGGCAGGAACGTTGGCGACTGCTTGGGATGCAGCGGTCCAACCGCCGGCGAAGCCTGCGGCGATCGACAATCCCATCAGTCCTAGGCGTGACCAACGTGGCTGAAGCGCCAAAGCCGCAACGAGAACAACAACAACGCTCGTCATGCCGAGATTGAACTTGATCATCGTGCTGAACCCTGCAAGCGAGCCCACGATAACAACCACCGCCGGATGCGTGGTCCGCCGGAGTATTAGGGCGCATGAGAGAAGCACGACTGCAATGAGCGCCGCGGCCGGGTAGGCGCAGCAAGTCGCTTGAGTGCCGATGATTAATGAGCCGCCAAAAGCGAGCCATCTTCCGTGCACCTCAGCCAAGCGAAAGGTTGCGAAAGCTATCAGACTCAGCACGACGAGCCAGAACGCGAAGGCGAGCGCACTGATAGCCCAAGTTAGAGGAACGGCAAGGCCGAGGAATCCCCACGGTCCGTAGGTGTACGCGATGTCTGTACCCCACTGCAGGTGCAGTTCATGTGCCCACGAAAGCCCAAGCCACCAGCTGGGGTCGAGCCCCGGTGAAGGCAGACGGTACCCCGGCGTGTATGTCACCGCGACTACTAAGGCAACAGCGAGCCAGATATTCGGCCCTCTACAGACAACGGTGGCGAATCTGCCCTCGGAGAGTTCAGAACTGCCCCAAGGCAACTGACGCAGCTCAGTAGTTTTGTGCGCTCGAGCGTCGCTAGCCATTTTCCTCGGACCCCTTTCCACCCGCGGATGCGAGACCATGCGCACTGCTGACCGGGGACCTTATGCGGGCCCTGCAGAGTATTCGAATTAGGTTCGGGTTGAGTTTATTCCCAGCAGTCGGGCAACTTATAGGGGAACGCTCGCTCGGCTGGTTAATGCTACCCGAATTGTCGTGCCGCTGGCATAATGAAGCGATATGTCTAAACCCTTCCGTCGTCGAGGCGTGCTGCGTCTCGGCGTAGGCGCAGCAATCGGCGCTAGCACTGCGGCGGTTGATTCACTCAAAAACGCCGCTGCGGCCTATATGGTCAAAGACAGTCGGGGCGTGATCTATGGACCGAACGGCTTCCCCGGTCCGTTGAACGTATCTAATGACCCCGAGTGGGCGATCACCAGTGTTGGTCACCCACTTGGCGACTTCACCGCAGGACTTGCCAGTAGGTTCATCGACCCAAATCCATCTGACGGAGCAGCTGGCGGCCTCGTCAACGCAGCCGTGGTGGCACAAGTAGAGGGCGCTGCTAAAGCGCAGCCAAGGAAGAAGTTATTTCTTGATTCATTGCTGGTCCGTCTGGGACTCAAGAGTTACAACGATTCAGCGGTGAGTTCCTTCGCTAGTGTTACAGGCGTCGAGTTAGATTTGGCAATCGATGGCGATGGCAACGACGTCCAACATCTAAACGGCTATTACGTAGTTCCGATTCTGGGTCAAGTGAACGCCGGCGGGGTTTCGGGTCTTATCAAATCGCTACAGATGATCCGGACTGACAGTATTCAGGGGGGGGCGAACGCGACTGGTTTACATATAGAAAATTTAATTGGGATTTACGCAGGTCGCCCATCGAAAGGCAACGAGAACCTATCAATCGGTGTTCAGTATTCGTTGGTCTCCGAGCCTGGAACAATGATCTACACCGATAGTTCAAAGAAGCTGGCTTGGCTCGGAATCGGCGATTTCCGGGATTCGACAAATGTCATTTGGCTTCGAATCGATGCTTCCCGAAGTCTGGAGTTCTGTAAGACAGATGGATCAGTTATTGCAACTCTGACGGATACAGGGGCCCTGACGGTTAATTCCCTGACGGCTGAGCGCATCGTCGCCAGCGCTGAGGCGTGGCGCTCTGTTACTTCGCCGCCGGATTCGGGAACCGCCTACCAGAATACGACTGGTGTCGGGTTAGACCTATCTGCGAATTACACCCCCGGAGGCAGTGCGGGTGACATCGTGGTGGAGTTGAGCCCTGATGGCGAGGCTTGGCGAACGTGGCGGGGTGAGAGCTTTGCTGATTCCGCAGCTGCTTCGCAGGTGTTGTTCCGGTGTCCCGTTAACTGGTACTACCGGATTACTCTAACCGGCTCCGGAGCTGAACTCGGCGTCTTAAATGCATTCGGGTAAATGGGCCTAGGCTTGTATTCGATCCCCGGGGTTTTCGGTCTAGGCACGCAAATCCCTATGACGCGGGCGGATGATGCTGGCATATATGCGAAACCTCTTAGCTTCGAACGCGTAATCGTTGTCTCCGCGTTTGTGAGAAAGCAGAGAGAACAGCTCGGCCCGAGTAGCGAAGCCAGCCCACACGATTACCTTCCAGACGAATCGTTGAAAGAAATTTGTGGCAATCATCGATGAATAGAAATCGTAGAGATTCTCAAGCCAAACGCCGGAAACCCTTCCATCGACGCCAGCTGACGACTGACCGATCTCGTGGGATACGACGAGGTCCTGATTAATTAGGACTTCGTATCCGTGCTGTTTTAGCCGAAAACAGATGTCCACGTCCTCGCCGTACATAAACCATCGTTCAGAGAGCCCCCCGACCTCAATCCAGGCTTTCCGTCTGATCAACATGCAGCCACCTGTAATCCAGTCGACGCTACGCAGGCCGCGGCGGATTTCATTGACCCTGATGTAGTGCCCCTCGAAGATCACGCTCACCGGAGCCAACGCAGATAACGCCGCTGAGTGCAGAAACATCCTCCAGATAGTCGGAAAGCGTCCCGCGGGGATAACGTTTCCCCCACTGTCGACGACAGGACCAACTGCTGAGCATGCACTTCGAGAATCCACCGACTGTCGCAGTGCTTGCACCTCGGCCGCACTCACCGATGCGTCCGGATTAAGAAGCAGGATCCATTCGCCGGTTGCCTGGTCGGCGCCAATGTTTACGGCCTTAGCAAACCCCAGATTTGCTTCAGTCTTAAGTACGCGCCCGTGGGGATAGATTCTTCGAAATGTGTCAACGGTACGGTCGGCCGAATTATTGTCGACGAGAATCAGTTCAAATCCCCCAGGCAGAGTCTCAACAAACGTCGGAAGATACTTCGCCAATGCTGCTTCACTGTTATAGCCGACGATGATCACCGATACAGAGACGAGCGGGCTGTCCGAAGCGGGCGGGGTGGCAATGAGTCTGCCTTTCAAACTCAGCAACGCAAAGGATCCGACCCGCCCCCACGCGTGGGTTTTGTGCCGGGTCGTTACATTATCCTAGCTGCCAACGAATCATTCGTAGGGTGGGGACTGCTTGACAAAAGTCGAACGCCAACGGCGCCTTAGGGCCGTGGGTTCTTCAGAGACGCATGTGGGGGCTCAAATTCCGTGTTTGTCTCGGATTCTTACGACCCACTCCTCATAGGTGCCTTCGGTGCTCGAGATGCGGCTGGGCGCGTCGAGTAGGTAAATCGATGCAACGGAAACTACGTGCTGCACCGGCACGTTTTTTTGCAAGACTGCCGTGAGGATCATGTCCCAGTCGCTCAGCCGACGGAATGACCCATCCCATACGCCCACCTCGCGGTTGTGCGCGATAGTGCCGCTATCAATGTAGTTGTTGAGTTTGAGCTTCTCGAGAGAAAAACTCTCATCAAGCAGCCCTCGGTCACTCCCAGGTCGCAGCTGTGCACCATAAAGAATTGCCGTGGTGCCGGTTGCATAGAAACGCTCGATTCTGGCCACCCAGCCCGCTGCCATGAGGTTGTCGTCGTCGAGGTAGGCCACGATGGGTGCTGAGGTAGCCGCGATCGCCTGGTTCCGAGCCATTGCGGACCCATTACCGCCGGCCTTGATGATTGTTAGGCTAATCCTAGGGTCCAGAGCAGACCTAATGGCAGCGGCGTCAGCTTGCGAAAACTCATCGCCATCGTTAGCGATAACAATTTCGGTTGGAAGTACCGTCTGCGAACTGAGCGAAAGTAAGGCCCGTTGCATAATCTGGGTTCGGTTCTTGGTTGGCATTATGATGGCAATTCCGATTCGCGAAACACGAGTTGAGCGGTAGAGTGCGCCGACTGGGAGGAAACCCACAATCCATCGCCAACTCAGGGTGAGCGTGCACGTAAACAGCAGCCAAAGGCCAACAATTTCGGCGTGGCGAATCATGCGCAACGGGCGGAAACCGCCAAACTGGCTGACAATTGACTCGCGAACACGTGCCTGCAATGCGCGAAGTTCGGCTTTGCTCTGCGGTGTTGCTGGAATGTGAAGCATTTAGCGTCTCTTCGATCTCAACCTAGCGGCGGGCCTGCCGAGCGTGTCCGGTGCGTTTCACGAGGAGGTGCCTTCGGTCTTTGGAAGCCTCAGTGTCGAGACGCATTCGGGCGACGTCGGAAGCAGAAGTTTGACGGTACAACATCGTCAGGGGGTTGACGGGGATACGGGTCAAGCGGCTAGTTCACACCGACGGGGAGCTTCGTGACAACTCCGGCACTAGGGGGCACGATCTTCAAGCTCGGCTTAAGCGATGACCAAATGCCTCGACAACTTCTACAACGTCGAACGCCGCCTCAGCGACCTCGGTAGCGTCACCCCGATAGATCTCTAAAGGGTGTGGACGCCAACTATTCAGCGGGCGATAGATTAAAAGGACCAAGAAATATGGCGAAGCTCAAAAAACGCTTTGGACCACTGTCAAGCATAACGTTGTGTATCTATCTAGAGGAGTTCCCATGGCGACTGAAGCTGTACATCCGCTCGACCCAGAGGCGCTCGAGCTTTTTGCGGCCAAAGGAACCCAGGGCGGGATTGGACCCCCTCAGGTAGGGAATGCCAACGGCGTCAAAGTGCGACGGGTTTTGCAAATCGCGTCCGACCTCGCGAAGAAACCATTCGATCAACTGCGCATTGTCGACTTGGCGTGCGGCGAAGGTGTCTACTCGATCGAGGCCGCCCTTCGAGGTGCTGATGTCGTTGCCGTAGATGCTCGTACTGAGCGGATGGATGAAGGCGCACGTATTGCGTATCGATTTGGGCTCACCAATCTGAAGTTTGAGCAGAATGACATACGCAGGGTCAGTTTCCAATCGCATGGAAAATTTGATGTTATTTTTTTTCTTGGAATTCTGTACCATCTTGACGCCCAAGATATTTTTCCAGTTCTTCGGAACCTCTATGAGATGTGCGAGCAATTTGTGGTAATCGACACACATATTGCCTTGCAGAACGTGGATGAAGTTGAGCATGATGGGTACGTCTATAAGGGCACGAAGTGGCGAGAGCATTCCGATGCCGATCCCGAAGCAGTGCGTAAAGGCCGGCTGCTCTCGTCAATGGACAACACATGGAGTTTTTGGTTTACATTAGACTCACTGATCCGTCTGCTCAACGATACTGGGTTTTCGTCCGTCTACGTCTGCGAGGTGCCCTTGGAGCCGCTAAAGCCTAAGGATAGGATTACCCTCGTTGCGCTAAAAGGGCGGCCGGTACAAATCTCTTCATACCCATGGGTTAATGAAAAAACGGAGAGCGAGGTTGAAGCTTTTGTTAGGAATATTGAGCAAGCCAAGCCTACGATATTAAGCATGAGGCAAAGGGCTAAGTCCACAATAAACGGGTTCTTGCGCGCCACTGGATTTCAAATTACGAGGGTCGACTAGAATCCATGCCAGGCGCATTTCCTGCACCTCTGAGATTTCAGAATTTAATAACTCAGAAGATGGATTACGGGATCGGACCCACAGCGCGTAACAATCGATCACCGACGAGTTAGATCACTTCGTAGGTTGGCGGCCGCGACGGGCGCGATCCGAGGAGGCTATAGCCTATGGCTAACCCAGAAATTACTCAAGCGGTTCAATTGCCATTCGAATGAGAGAAATCATCTCCGGTGAGTAAATCCGACTGATTGTCACGTCGTTGTTACCGCCCGCTAGGTTCATATCCATAAGACTCGGAGTACCGGGGTGGTGCTCAAAGATTCTTGCTGACACGGCATTAGCTTGTTTAGTCGGAATCTGAAGCAGCATAGCCCTAGAGTGCAACCAGAGGTCGTCCGCTGTAGGTGCTGCTTGCACGAACTCGGTGCTCCAAGTCGCCCCGACTTGCGCAACAAATTCCGCAGGATACAACACTCCACCAACACCGGTCGCGAGATTAGCGTACGAAGGCTCGATTGTTGCGCGTTCCAAATCCCAAGATAAGTAGGGAGCAATGTCACCCTGTTCTAGTTTTATCCTGTGCGCGCGATGCGCGACAATAACAGGTAAAGGCTCGGTATCAGCTGCGTCGATTAGATCGCGCAGCCAGGATGCCGGGTACAGGACGTCGTCGTCGGCAGTGACTAATGGAAATTCAGCGGACCGCGACTTTGATACGGTCAAGCAGTAGGGATAATATTTCTTATGGGAGCCGTAATCTGCGGTCAGTCTGATCTCCAGGCCGCGGCGCTGCAAAGAACGAAGAGCCGGCGTGATGCGATTTGCATCGGATTCGCTAATCCAAAGTATGGTCCGAGTGGGTCGTATACTTCCGTTGGCAATAGTCAGGATGGTGTAGTGAACGTGTTTTATACGGTCGCCATAGCTGGTGAGAGAGACGACCGCTGGCGCGTCGCCGACGATCGACATCGAACTTCGGGCCGAAATCATAAGGCGGAGCAGCGCCTTACGCCGATGAAGCGTCAGTAGCAGTAAGGTCCCGCGTCTGCGAATCCCGTTGATGAGCCAGCGAAATTTGGGTTCGACGGTGGTGTGCCAACTGTTAGCGGAACCACTTTTTGAGTTGATGCTCGTCATCGTATTTCAACCATTAGCAGTTTTCAAAGTGCTCGCAGCCTCCGGAGTCCGCGGGCCAGAAGTTGGATTACCTTACTAAAGTCGCTTGACCGAAATCGATAGTAATCCCGAAACTTTGCATCGTGCCGGAAGACTGCTATGGCAATGCAGATATTACTTGCTGTTAGATAGCCCAACAACGCAGCGATAGCCGCGCCGATCGCGCCTAGTGAGGGAACGAGCAGAACGAGCATTGGAATGTTTACGGCACAAGCGCCTACGAGAGATAAGCTCCGAAGATGTGGAAATCCCGATGCGGACAACCCAACTCCAGCCATTGAACCTGGGTTTGCCAATGCTGTCGCGAGCAAGAGTATGAGGACTACCGGAACCGCTCCCGAGAAATCTCTACCGAAAAGGAGCGGTATTAAAAATGGCGATACAGCCGCGACGGGGATGCACAGAACCATGACAAGGATTGTAGAAACTCGAGATAGTTCACCGATATTGCTTGAGGTGATAGACCGATCGCTGATGTGGGTGAATGCCGTGTCCCGAATTGCGGCGTTAACTACGACCGGTAACTCGCTAACAGACGCGGCGACTGCGTATAAGCCTAGCTGGAAGGCTCCTGCCAGTGGCGATAGGAGTACTTGATCGATCCGCAACAGGAACATCCCGGAAATCGCACCAAGCCATACGCCACTGCTGTACCGCAATAGCTCTGTATCCGTTACGTTCGCTGCTGGCGGGCCACTGCTTGGTATTGCCATCAGCGCTAAATAAGCCAGCGCTCCTGTAAAGGTAGACGCGATTACAACTATGGCTGCGTTAACGAGGTTGAGTTGCCCTATAGCGAATAGAATAATTAGGGGTATCAATTTTGAGGCAGCTGTAACTATTCGCTCTATGGTGATGGCGCCCCATCTATTGTGGGCGGCCGCGGTGGCGCGAACAATCGATAGCAAGAGGCTAGGCAACACGAGGGCCGCTGACATTACAATGATTCGATGGACCGTAGGATCGCCGCCGCTGATCCACGATGACATGAAGATCAAGAGCGCCGTCGCTACGCCCGCGGGGATTAGAAGTAGTAGGACTCCCCGCTTAAACAGGGCGGTAGTTCGACCTCGGTCCTGAGCCATGAAATAGGTTACGGCTTCGGGCAAACCGATGGTCGCAATCGTCGCTACCAGTATTAGTGGCATCGTGGCCGCCGCTAGTTCTCCGCGACCCTCCACGCTTAGCGCGTGGGCCAGAATCGGCCCGCTGGCAAAACTTGCCGCCGGCGGGAAAACCCCGCCGATCAGATTGATTGCGGCGTGGCCGGCGAGGCTAGGAGCCGCCTCAGCGTCGGAATTCGATTGTGGTGTGCTCACGAGAAAGCGCGGCCCGTTGCCCTGACGCGATTCAATGCCCATCCTCCTGAGTGAGAGGTTACCGGTACACGGACGTGCCCCGCCGACACCAGGCTCATGGACTTGTGATTGCTACCCGTCTGCGCTTCGCGGGAAATCGGGTTCAAGTCTCGTCACGTTCGGTAAGTCCAACCGGCGGATACCCAGACCGAAGCATCGAGGCACATCCGGCCATCGAGGATCCTAGGTTTCCGGACTACGGCTCTGACCTGAGTCGGATCGAGGCTTACGAACTCAGCCCATTCGGTCAGCAACAAGACGGCATCCGCATCTCGACACGCTTCAAGAGCCGACTCTGCGTATTCCAAAGTCGGGAATAGCCGCCGCGAGTTGTCCATCGCATTGGGGTCGTAGACGGTGACTTGCGCACCTTGCAGTTGGATTCGCCCCGCAACATCGAGTGCGGGCGAGTCGCGCACGTCGTCAGACTCCGGCTTGAAGGCAGTTCCCAAAATAGCCACGCGAGCCCCTAGGAGGGATCCGCCGCAGACCTCACGAGCAAGTTCCACCATCCGGGTACGCCGACGCATGTTAATGATGTCGACTTCACGAAGGAAGGGCAGCGCCTCGGCGACGCCCAGTTCTCCGGCCCGCGCCATGAACGCCCGGATGTCCTTGGGTAGACATCCCCCGCCAAAACCAAGGCCGGCATTCAGGAACTTGCGGCCAATGCGATCATCGTGGCCGATGGCCTCCGCGAGTGCTTTCACATCGGCGCCGGCTGCATCGCACACCTCGGCGATCGCATTGATGAATGAGATTTTGGTCGCTAGGAAAGCGTTCGCCGATGCTTTCACGAGCTCGGCGGTCGGCGGATTGGTGAGGATGAACGGGGTGTTCTCACTGAGCAGTTGCGCGTAGATCTCCCGACTGACCTTTTCGGCCCTACCGCCTAGGAACGCACCAACAACAATTCGGTCTGGGTGGAGGGTGTCCCTGATTGCATGTCCTTCCCGCAAGAATTCCGGATTCCACGCGATCTCAACGGCAACACCATGTGCGAGTTCTACGGCACGCGCGGAAATTCTCTCTGCGGTTCCAACGGGCACGGTCGACTTGCCGAAGATCACGGTGTCGCGTTCCAGTAGCGGTACCAACTCCTCGATCGCCGCATCCACGTACTGCATGTCGGCGGCGTAGTCACCTGGCTTCTGAGGCGTGCCCACCGCAATGAAGAACACATCGGCGAAGTTCGCGGCCTCTGCATAAGAGTCCGTTACCCGCAGCCTGCCTCCTACAACGTGCCGTCTGAGGAGTTCAGGCAGGCCCGGCTCGTAAAATGGAGTTTTGCCGCTAGCCAGAAGTTCACGTTTATCTTGCTGTAGCTCAACGCCGAGAACTTCATGTCCAAGCTCGGCCATACAGGCGGCGTGCGTCGCACCGAGATAGCCGAGGCCTAGCACTACCATTCGCATTTGAAAGGGTTCCTTCTTCCTTCGATCGCGCATGCGGCGCAGGTGATGAGGCCTATGCCCACTCGAGCCGTTAAGACCAGGATGCGCACCGACCACGATGACTTAGGTGCCCGAGCGTCCACATTCAGACCGTCGACATATCTATCAAATCATTGTTCCTTCGCATTAGTTCTGTTCAACCGTTTCGGGTGAGGATCGTCAGGCTGGTGGGAGTCACCATCAGCGCTTGGCGGGGGCGCACTTCCGGCAAGAGCACCCGAAACCAGGTAGGACCGTCAGCCCTACCATCGGTTCGCCAAACTTTGCTTTTCCGAGAACCCCTCGAATAAGGTACTGGAGCCAACACTGTAGTTTGGGAGAGATTTTCATGAAATTTCCTGGATCCTTACCCATTCGTTTTAGCGCTCCGGCTTTGAAAATTCCCTTTTTCTGGATAAAGTATCCCGATCAATTACAAGATCAGTTGGTCTGCCTATTTGTTACTTACGCGAAGTTTGGCATCGTTTCGAAAGCTGCCATCTTTAATATGAAGTCGTGGAAAAAATGCGGATACAGCGTTGTTGCGATCATACATGTTGATGGATACCCTGCCTTTACGGCTTGTCCCGATTTAGATTTTTGTGATGGAATTCTTGTAAGAAAAAATATAGGCTATGATTTTGGGGCTTGGGCTGCCGGTATTCAACTTCTGCCGGATCTAACTAATGCCCAGAAACTGGTTTGTACCAACGACAGCGTAATTGGACCGATTGGAGACTTCAAAAAATTTGTATCCCTTGTGGACAATATTGATGCAGATATTGTCGGGGTAGTGGAAAGCCGGGAAGCAATTCCCCACGTTCAAAGTTTCATGATCTTTTACAATAGAGTGGCCCTGAAAAGTCAAACATTCTCTAAATTCTGGGCTAACGTGAGATCGGGAAATAGGCGCAACGTTATCAAGTCTTACGAGCTCACACTTGTAAAGTTCATGGCCGATGGAGGGCTGAGCGTCAAAAGCCTTTTTGAAGCTATAGATGAGAAAAATCCAACACTTTTCCACTGGCGACATTTGATCGAGTCGGGATTCCCTTTTATAAAACTTGAGCTCATCAAAGCAAATCCTTGGAATGCAGATCTAAAAGGTTGGCAAGAATTGATAGTCGCTCTTGGATATGATATTGACCTACTAAACGATTTACAATTGGGCAATATTCACTGAGTCGTGGTCCCAAGATCGAGTCGATAGTCCAATTTTGGACCATCGATCATGCATATAGGGAAACCGCCGGTGGCCCGGGGGTTTGCGCTTGGAGGCCTGAATCGTTGGTGTTGCTGAACCTTGCGGCCCCAGCGTATTCCAGTGCTGGGTCGTGATGGTAACGCTGAGTTGCTGCACCGCCGATGCAGTACCGTAGTGTCCGGGACGCGGTGCGAAACGGATTAGGACTGACTTGTCTGCCCGCCCGGTACAAAGGTCGAGGTGAATGGTCATATGAAACTGGTACTGGTGCTGGCAGCGGTGCTGTTGCTCGCGTTGGTGACGGCTCAGCCTCGCTGGCGTCCTCTGGCTCTCGGTGGTGCGTTCCTCGTCCGCATAGGAATTCCTTCCGTGGCCTTCAGTGGCAGCAGTTTCGCTGGTTTACATATAGCTACACTTCTAGTACTTGCCTACGCTCTCGTCTGGCCATCAGTTGCGCGGAATGCAGATTCGAATGGACAGAATCGGCAACCGCAGATACCTATTCTGTGTCACGCCATTATGGTTGTCGTTGCGGCCGGCACGGTAATCATGAGTGATTCGTCGTCCGCGGCAATGTACGCCGCAACGCTCACGTTGAACCAACTGGTCGCTCCTTACATATTCTGCATGCTAATCTATAAGACTTCGCAGCATAACGCGTCGGTGCACGAAAGCGCCGGAAAATTATTCGCCGCGGTATGCGTTATTGAGGCTCTGATCGCAATTGCAGTACTCAACAAAATATTGTCGCAGCCGTTTGAAAAGTGGTATGCCTATAACTATTGGTGGTCTGTCATTGGAGACCGGCAGGTCGCAACACTCGATCATCCGCTATGTCTCGGACTGTTGCTAGCTGCTGGTATACCAATGGTGGCATATTTCGATTCGGCTTTAATAGCGATATTCTCTTTCGGAACAATTATCGTAGGAGTCGGACTCACGCAGTCACGGATTTCTGCAGCGATGGCAGTCATCGGCATTATCTACCTGTGCACGTACGGCGCAAAGTCTGATAGTCGACGGCTTGGCGCTATAGCTATCGGAATTATCGGCTTCGCAACCGCATTAAATTTGGGTGTCTTTAGCAGCTTAAGCGACCGAATCAGCAATGATCATGGATCCTCTCTAGCGCGAACTCAATCGTGGCAGTTTTTTTTGGACAGCTGGAGCGATTTTGGAACTGTCGGAGTCGGGATGGAAAGCAGTAAGGATTATTTCATTCAGAGCGGCCTTCGGGCAAGCGGCGAATCGGCCGCCGTGGCCTACGCTGTTGGCATCGGAATTCCTTTAACGCTCCTGTACCTTGGACTTATGGTCTGGATGATTGGTTATGGCCTACGAAAATCAAACAGGTTGACTCCCGCCAGTGTGGCAGCAATCGTTACCTTTATTTCTATTCAATTATTCTCCTCCATCTCAACTGAATCAGCGGTCGGAATGATCATGTGGGCGACTATTGGAATTTCTCTCGCATCTCCGCGGACGCGATCGTTATCGCCCGTCTGCGTTACAGATCCCGATCGAACGACTGCTGCGCGTCGGCTAGACGGCAACATTCCGACGGCTGTGTGGTCTCCGGCAGGAGGGCGCTTCAGCACCCAGCCTGAACACACACCCGTCGCTTATCGAAGGTACTGATTCAAGAGACATGGTTCTGAAAGCCCTGTATGGCAGTGAAGTCTCGGTACCCCCTCCAAAGAGTTTGTCCTCGGACTGGACCTGAGAACATCATCAGGCTTGCTGGGGCTGGACTTAGCCGGTACGTTTCACCAATATGGAGGGTTCGCCGACGGGCAAAACGCGACTTCAAACCCTACGGAATCGTGCCCGCAAATCGGTCCCAGTGCCAGTATTGAACTTTAGATCCACGCTGAGCGCGATTAGGAATATTTCCAAACCTGAAAAGCACGAATGCAACTTGTGTGGGAATTTTGGATATTTTTTGCCTTTTGGCGATCCTCCCCGCCGCGGCGCTAGATGCGCTGAATGTGGCTCGCTGGAACGTCACAGACTTATTGGATTATGGCTCGGCGACAACTCCGCCGTTGTTGACGGTGCGAAGATTCTGCATTTCGCCCCCGAACCTGCGGTGAAGGCTCTGCTGCAACGTCGATCAAGCGAGTATCGCTCTGCCGACCTGGTACCCGACAATGTTGATTTGGTGCTCAACATTGAAAACATCGACCTACCCGACAAGTCGGTCGACGTCGTGGTGTGTTCCCACGTTCTTGAACACGTCGACGATGTCAAAGCGCTTAAGGAGATTTATCGCGTACTAACCCCGGGCGGTCGTGCACTGCTCATGTTTCCAATAATTGAGGGGTGGGATGAAACGTACGAAGACCCTGCGCACACAACCCCGGCAGCTCGCGAGACCTACTTCGGACAGAGCGACCATGTTCGGATGTTCGGCAGGGATGTCCGAGACCGCATTAGGAGAGCCGGGCTTAATCTTTCTGAATTCACGGCTAGGGAACCTAACGTGGCCCGTTACGGTCTGTACCGGGGTGAGAAGATTTTCGTCGCTGACAAAAGCAGATAACCCAGCCAGTTCGCTGAATATGCCGGCCATCCTGTCCTCGGCATCCGGACTCGCATGAGACGCTGATCTGTCCTACCGGACTCTATTTGACTGCGACGAGTGCGTATCCAAGTGGGTATCGGTCCGCAGTGCGAACTGAAGCGGCCATTCCGATCCGAAGCCTCAGCAACCAGGAACCAGTCGACTGGAATAGACCTGCTAGGCCCCTTCCTAAAAATGGCAATCGCCGGAATGTGTTCAGTGCAGACTTTGAAGCGATATCGATGAGTATCTCCGGGAGGCCCCCTATGGGCGAGACATCAAGAACCGTAAGACCCGCTGCGGCGCACATTCGTTCCAAGGAGAAACGTGTATAGCGATGAAAATCGAACGGCTCTTCGTGAATTGGATAGAAGAATGGAACATTGAGCAGGAGCACACCGCCGTTGCTCTTGAGGATCCGGCTTATCTCACAGAGAAGTTTCTGTGGTTCAGGAATATGCTCCAATACATCGGACAGTAAAACCGTGTCAAACGTTTCGTCGTCGAGTTGGAGTGGCTTGTTGAGGTCGGCGACCAGGTCGAGCAGAGGATTCTTGTGGAATGAGTTTTCCCAGTCGACAAGCGTTGCCTGTTCAACAAAATCGGAGTAGTAACCGAGGAGTGGCGCTCGGCCGCATCCTAAATCTAGCAAGTGACCGCGCGCGTACGCGCGGATCGCACCGGAGTAGAAAGCCGCTACTCGATCACCGATCAGCCGAGATCCGGCAGAGAGTTCGGATGTATTTCGGGAGCCGCGCAGTACTCCTGTGCGGGGGTGTGTGAGGAACTTCGACTCGTGCCACTCGCTGGGCACTCTCACGTGGGGATCCCTGACGCCTGAACTTTGTTAATGTCCAACAACCTCCCTTGGTTCCACAGCTCGGGTTGTTCCACCAATGCCAGTCGGTTTAGTGTCCCATGATGAGTTGTGGGGGCGTACTGAGTCCCGAGCCCAAAAATCAGCTGCGGGGAAGTCTGTCGGCGACCGAAGATCTCTAGAAACGTCGGCGCGGGCTGTTGTTGCAGGTCGATAGGGCCAGCAGTAACGTGGGCGATACCATTCATGGGGAGGTTATTCTGAACAAGCCACTGAAAGCCATGCCCGGTGTCAGGAATGCTCTAAGTAGGGTAAAGAGATTCGTGGAGGGTACACCTCCGTTTGTTGAGTCGGAGTTTGACACGTCGGCTAGGTACTGGGAGCGAAGGTATCTCAGTGGCGGAAACTCTGGTGCAGGGTCGTATAGCAATCTAGCTGAATTCAAAGCCGAAGTATTGAACGAGTTCGTCGCCGCTAACGCGGTGGCGACCGTAATCGAATTCGGCTCCGGTGATGGTGCCCAACTCGAACTGGCGGTGTATCCAAGCTATATCGGCGTTGACGTTTCCCACACTGCCCTCGCGATAACCCGCCAGATGTTTGCCGGCGATGTTTCGAAGCGGTTCATACATTCCAGCGAGATTACCAATGAAGACCGCGCGGACGTCGCCCTTTCCCTCGATGTCATCTATCATCTTGTAGAGGATGATACGTTTGACTCGTATATGCGGAGCCTTTTCGACGCCGCACTCAGATATGTCATCGTTTATGCAAGCAACATCGAAGCGCTTACGCCAAGTCCGCATGTGAGACACCGTGAGTTCACTCGCTGGATTGAGGCGAATAGGCCTGGTTTTCGACTCCTGAAGAAAATCCCCAATCTTTACCCGTTCTCTGAGAAGAATCCTCAACACACCAGCTTCGCTGACTTTTATATCTTCGAGCGGGAAACTACGTGATGTGAGACGAAATTCTGCGTGGCCCACTGTTCGCCGACGAGTGCGACACGAGTGATACGTAACAGCGGCCGACAGGTCGGGGCATTTCGAGCGGCTGTTTTAGGAGCCTGAAGCTCCGCGAGCCAGACCAGGCGACTGTTTGGATCGGCAATTAATCCGCTGTACTTGACTCGATGCCACGTTTAGCCGCTTCCCCCTCAGAGAGGGGCGAAGGAAGCGAGCTTGTCGGCTTGCTATCTCCGTAACTGCCACCGTAGTAGTAGTAATTGTAGCTGTATGCTCCGCTTCCGCGGGTCGGCATCATGTTCAGCACCGCGCCGAGCAGTGTCACTCCGACGTCGTTGAGCATCCCTATGGCGTGTGTGAGTTGGTCGCGCCTGGTCTTTCCGGCCCGAACAACCACGAGTGCGCCGTCGGACTTGGCGGAAAGGATCGCGCCATCGGTCACAGCAAGCACGGGCGCCGAGTCGATGATGACGTAGTCGAACTGGGCGCGCAATTCACTCAACATCTTTTCGGCAGTCAACGAGCCCAGGAGTTCGCTGGGATTCGGTGGGGTTGGTCCGGCTGCCAGGACCGTCAGTCGGGGGAATTTCGTCTTCTGCAATACCTCGTTCAGCGGCGCACCGCCACTGAGGACCGTGCTGACGCCCACCGATCCGAGAACATCGAGGTATTTGGCCAGCCGTGGACGCCGCAAGTCGCCGTCGACCAGAACGACATTGTGATCGGCTTCAGCGAGTGCCAAGGCGATGTTGATCGAGGTTGTGGATTTACCTTCGCTGGGCGATGAACTGGTGATGACCATTACCCGTGGTGGCTGATCCACCGCGAGGAACTGCAGGTTGGTTCGCAGCTTGCGGAATGCCTCCGCCGTCGACGAGTTGTCGGTATCGAACGAGATCGCCGGCGCATCGGCGATCTTCTTGTCGAAAGGGACGTATCCGACTACGCCGGTGCCGCTGATCCCTTCGAGGGTCTCTTGAGTCTTGACGGTGTTATCAAGCAGATCACGAAGAACAGCAAGGCCGATGCCCAACAGCGTCCCGAGAATGAGGGCGAGTGCGAAATTGCGCTTCTTATTGGGAAGCGCCGGTTGGGAAGGAATCGATGCCCGTTGCTCGACGACGACGCGGGCTTCGGGCTCCCCGCCGCGGCTGGGGGTCTCCAATTCCCTCACCATAACCACGAACTCGTCGGAGAGTGCGTTGGCGATATCGCGTGCGCGGACGGGCGACGCATCCAGAACGGAGACATTGATCAGGACGGAATCTGGCTTTGATTTGGCGGTAACCATCGATTTCAGAGTGTCCGGATCCAGATCTAGCTTGAGCCGCTCGATAGTCCGTTGGGCCAATGTTGTGCCCATCACCAGTTCGGAGTAGGAGAGCACGCGCTCCTGCGAATAACGACTACCTTGATACAAATCGCTCGCTGAGGCGCCTGCTGTGGTGGAGACGAAGAGTCTCGTCGAGGCTCGATAAAGGGGCGTCGTAGCGAGCGTATAGACGATTGCGGCGAGGCTTACAATCAACGCGGTGGCAACAATGATGACCCACCGGTTGCGAACGAGTTTTATGAAGTGCTGAAGATCCACGCCTAAACCTCTCGATGGCCGGCTGTTACTCGGGAAAGACTCATGCTGGACATTCCGGTACCGAAACTCTGGGGTTGACCGCGTCGATCAATGGCTGGACCGGGATCCGTGGCGGGCCCGGTGATGTCGGCTCGGAGAGGTTGAAAACTAATTCCGCCGTCTGCCCTGCCGGGATTATCACCTGAGCTTCGAAGCTCGGGTGGCCACGTTCGGTG